>SDBV01012361.1_pt1 | contig 10949 bp, 14 predicted proteins | sample 2277081 | NCBI WGS metagenome assembly SDBV01 (sample SAMN10402039, study PRJNA504765) | marine sediment metagenome | isolation source: marine sediment core GS10_PC15, 223 cmbsf | place: Arctic Ocean: Southern Knipovich Ridge | collected 2010
CAGGCTATGGCTGTTGATTTGCTTAAACCACATCAAATCTTAATAAGGACAAAGTACTTTACTACAATTATCAAACGTCCTAGAGGAAAACATGACCGACAGAATGAGCGGGCAGAGAAGGCGGTGGAGCGGGGCGTATACCAGTGTAATTTAGCACTAATGTTCTAGCCTGTAAAGGGTGGGGAGGGAAAATCCCCCGCGCAGGGGAGGGAACTAAGGGCGAGTGAGGAACTCGAACCCTCGACCGAATGGAGGGAGCAAAATCCTCCTATTCGAAACAAAATGCCGACCACCAGTAGATTAATGACATCGTATGGTGATCGGCTATATGGACCGTGGAGGGGGGCCACGCTCCATATCCATTATATAGATTAATTCAACCAAAGTAAAGCATAATCAGTACCGATAACAGCAATTATCACTTAGTAAATCGCTCTCTATTTCCGGCAATGCCCCAGGCACCAAGAGCTGCAGCAACTAGCAAGGCTCCCATGGTTAGGGCACCGGCTATTCCTGGCCAGACAAGCAAAACGATAACAACAACGGCCAGGATCCCGCCTGCTGCCCATAACGCAGCTTTCCGGAGATTAACCATTTGCAACCTCTCATCATCGCAAACTCTACTTAATTACCTGCTTGGCCAAGGCGAGTAGAGATAAAACCACAGCCAGTCCAGCCAACACAATTCTCGCTGAATACTCTGCTAGAAAAGCAGGATTCCCTAAGAGCCAGAAAGTTGTAAGAAGGCCAGCAGCGGCAGCAAAAATAGCCACAGCTCTACGTATGGAGCTAAAATTATCGCTTAATCCGAGCCGTAGGCCTGTGTAGATTGCAGCCGTAACCATAACCCCGATTAATAGCGGCATGAGAAGCTCTAAAATCATTATTGTATCCATCCCTTGATGTTGCTATTTTAGGAAATTGTGCTATTCTAAATAATATTATATTCATTGCATCTTACTGAAAGGGGATAAACATGCAACCGATTGTGCTTATAGTAATTGGCGGGGGGATGATAGCTGGAAGTTTCTTTATAGGCCAGCCTCTTAGCCGATACCTATTGATAGGAGGTATAGCGCTGATTGCAGGTGGACTGATCTGGAGTAACCAGCAGTCAAAAGGAGAGCAAGAGAGAGCCGCCCGTTCAATTGTAAAGTGTGCTAGTTGTGGGACTAAATTCACTTGGAGTAAGTGGTCCCAAAATGGCGGATGTGCGAACTGCGGAAGCAACGTTTACGCAACAGACTAGAATTTACGGCCCTCAAGAGAGGCTCACCACTTGCCGCCCTCGATGCGGGTTTCTAAGGCCTCTCGTAAATCATGCAGCATGGATTCATAGGCTGCGTCTTTGCGGTCCTTCTCGGCTTCCGTTTGCAGTACTTCCAGTAGGTAGGTAATCCATCCAGCCCAGTCGCCAGGCTCCGGCTCCACCTGGGCGATCTCGTTAGCGGTTTGGCCGAGGACATCCATTAGCTCATCCAGTGGGGTAGGTCTGGGCCTTTGACTCAGCACTTCGTTTATCCTTTCCGCCATATCATCAGGCATAGACCGGCCCGGTTTGTTAATTCATTTTTCTATAATCACCTCTCCATAGTGTCTCATGTCGTGTATCTTTTCCAACCCGCTTCCTCCTTACGGATTTCTTTTATTGCCAGGAGTCTGCATTCCATGCACCATCTTTTGTCGTCTATCCCGACCACCAGCACCTTCTTGCCTTCTGCTTTGTCACAATGGGTGCAGGTTTCCCAATACCACACTGGTCCCCTATATTCTTTTATGAACTTTTTATACTGCGCCCCATCCACTACTCGCATATATCTAGGCGCACCACAATTGGTACACGAGGTGCCATCATCCTCGTAAGGAGAATCACACCATGGGCATATATCCATCTTTCCCTTTACCCCTTTCTTCCACATTTCCTCGGCCGTCATATAAGGATCATTCATAGTATTTTACCTCTCTCGCAAGCAGGGTAAAGGACGGACCAAGGCTTGATGATCTAACCTTGGATGATTAGGGAAGGTCTGATCACCAAAACGCCTAGCAACCTCGACCGCAACCACCTCCCCTTTTGCCGATAATTCAAATCCCTGCGCGTGATGGCGGCCTCTTGGCCGTAATAATCCGCGCCGTTCTAAAATATCCCTGAACGCGTGATACTCGCCTTTGCTGAAAATCCCCCGGCTTCCACACCAGTGATTCTCGCCTAATGATTTCCCCTGGCTAACGCCAATGCACTAGGCTATAAATTGATCCCGAGTTATCCCCAATTCAGAGAATATCCCGGCGTGTCCATCGTTCCAGTCAATCGAAACTTTGAGGGGGGCCAACTCTACTGGGTAAACTTTTTCCAACCTTTGACGATCTAAGCTTGCTTTCGGCAATATCAATATCAGCCATGGAGCCAGGATGCAGCCAGACAGCACCAGCCAGAACATGCGCCATAGTGTCACCCCCTGGCTAACCCCGAAATAGGGCCGCCATGAATAAAGCCAGTAGAAGCCCGGTTATGGCTGCTTTCAGTAAAGGGATAACGACCTTTTCAGTGATCATAAAAACCCCAGCTATCTTGTCCGCTGGGGTCGCTTTGGCTATAATCGGTGCAGGTTGCTTCGCTGATACCACCAGCGTTGTGGCCTAGGGCCTGGTTGGTGTTTTCTGCACCTTCCAGGTCTGTTTTATTTATCTAGGTCTACACAATAATTGCAAACTCGCTGCAAGTCAAGCGATTCTTGCAAATCCTGCTATAACTGCAAGGTTGGCATAGTAAGCGATAATGCCGATTATAAGTAACAATTGCCATTAAATTGGCTCGGGAGGGTCAAAGCCATCGGGCCATTTGGTATTGCTGTCGTGTTTGGCTTCGTCCAGAAAAAAAGCCTCGTGTAGGTCTCTTGCCCCTCTTAGGAATGTCCCGCGAAGGTCTGCCCCGCGAAGGACTGCCTTAGTAAAGAATGCCCCGCTAAGGTTTGCCCATCTCAGGTCTGCCCTGCTAAGGTCTGCCTCAACAAGGTCTGCCCTGCTAAGGTTTGCTCCGTTAAGGGTTGCCCCAATAAGGGTTGCACAACTAAGGCCTGCCTCGCTCAGGTCTGCCCTTCTAAGGTCTGCCTCACTAAGATCTGATATTAGCAGGTTCGCAGCGTTAAGGTTTGCCTCTCTAAGGTCTGCTCGGAATAGTATCGCCTCTTGCAGGTTTGCCTCGCTCAGGTCTGCCTCCCTAAGGTCTGCCTCACTTAGGTCTGCCCCTCTAAGGTCTGCATATTCCAATGTTGCCTTGCTAAGGTCTGCGTTTCTTAGATCGGCTCCACCTAGATCGGCTTCGGTGAAATCGGCGCGAAAAAATTTTACTCCCTGTAAGTTTTGTCCACGCAAATCGGTTTTTTGAAGATTGCATTTGCTAAGGTCGGGCGATTCTTTTTTCCAGAAGCGAGGCCATTTTCTCTTACGGTTTGACTCGATAAAATTGAGCACCTCTGAGGTTTGAATGCGATCCCCGGCAAGCCGCAGTCGGATCTTTGCCAGGTGGTCCCTTTTCGTCTTGCGGCCTTCAATCCAGATATTAGTCCAAGTGGCTATTAAGACGATAACACCCCCAATCAAAACGCCCAGTAAAGAATCAGACATTTTATTACCAACTAATCCAACTCAGGTAGCGATGGTTTGGTTTCGGTCTGGATCTCCCCGGCGTCCCATCTTTTCAGAAAATCCTTTAGCGCGTAGGCTGCTAGCGCGTGCTTTGTCATGCCCATCTCGCCGGCGATCGTCTCTATTTGCTGCCATTCGCTAACGCGTAATCCGACGCCATAAGCCTTGACCGGATTTTTTAGGATTTCATCCTGGGGCTGTTCGATCTCGGTTTTGCTAAACATGTCCGCAGCTTTTTTAGGATCCAACGGTGTTCTTTTAGTCATGATCAATTCTCCGTGCTAATTTTTTGTAAACCTTGCCGTGCTTAGGTGAGTATGTCGCTATTGGCTGCCCCATTATCGGGGCTTCGGCTACTCGAATGAATCGCTTTACTCGCAAGGGCAAAACGGGCAATCCTGCAGCCTCCCAGGATTCTATAACTTCGCCATGTAGTTTCAAGCGGCTATCATAAAGGGTTGGCAGTATGCCGATAATATCGAGGTCCGGATTAATTTCATCTTTCACCAGGTCAATAGTTTTAGTGAAGATCGCCAGGGCTCGCAGGTCCAGGTATTGCGGGATCGCAGGAATCAAAACTGATTGGCTGGCTGCTAATCCGTTTAGCGTCAGGAGTCCCAAACTTGGGGGAAGGTCCAGCAGGGCATAATCAAACCGGTTGCCTACGGCGCCCAGGGCTTTCTTAACTGCCGCTTCCCGGCCAATCTTGCCCACTAAAATTAACTCAGCCTCACTCAGAGCGATATCGCTTGGCGCCAAGTGTAAATTTCCGTTTATCTCTACCAGGATATCTCCAATCTGCAGATCACCCGTCAGAACTTCGGCCATCGATCGCCCGGGTCGCTCATCAGTTCCGGAGGCGATCGTTAGGCTCGCCTGGGGATCCAAGTCAACCAGCAGCACCTTGCGCCCTTGCTCAGCCAACGCATAGCCGAGGTTCAGCGTCGTGGTGGTTTTGCCAACTCCCCCTTTTTGGTTTCCGATTGCGATAATTCTCATGGGCTATTCTATGGGACGTTTGAAAGTGAACAAAACGAACTGCGTATTTCCTCCAGCCGCAATAGGGGCGACTGATACAAGTTCCCATCCCTTTTCGCCTAACTCTATGAGCTGATCAAATGCCGTATCTCCATCTTTGTATTTTTTTTCCAGATGTCTGTTGGATTCGGAACATTTGTAAATCCTCCCGGTAGTTCACGAAACGTCATGGTGTATTCCCACTTCTGCATATCATCCACCTCTGTCTTTCGATCTTTGAGTAAGCCACAGCACGCCGATAACTGCCAGGGCTGTTACTAGCAGGATCAGCCCAGCGCCGCAGCAGATGATCAATAATGCTTCCATTGTCCTCCAATGCCTCCCATGAATAGCATAATATCCGCGCTTTGTTCGCAGGTCAAGCAAAAAACGCTATTCTAGCGGCTTTAGGTATCCCAGGGTACACATACTATCTAAGCAAGCTCTAAGGGGCTAAATTTTCGCGTTTTCTAATATCTAATGTGATCAACCGCTGTGTCGTCATCCTGCTCGTAGGCTCCAATATATCCGGCTGTAGTTTTTGGGTCCGAATGGCCTAACATGCCTTGCACCATCAAAAGGGCTGCGCCGTTATCGTAGGCATTGCGGGCGCAGGTCCTGCGTAAGTCATGCGGGCTTAGTTGATTCTCGCCGTGGTCAGGCGCCAGGCCAGCAGCGGCGCCATACTCCGAAACGATGCGGGCAATCACTCCCGAGTTTAGGGCTTTGCCTGTCAGGTTCCCGCCTTTGTTGAGATTGTAATAAACCGGGATCTCGCCAACTCCCAGGGTTAGATCTTTCCCGTCCTGGGTGTTCAAATACTCTAGCCAGGCGGTTATGCTCTTATAAAGCGCATCATGTAATTTTAGGCGCCTGGTCTTTTTGCCTTTGCCCTGCAGCACGATCCACCAGCGCCCGCCGTCCTGTTTGAAATCAGCAGTTGACAGGGCTGCAACCTCGGACCGGCGCAAACCTGCATAAAGCATCAGATCAATAATGGCTTTATCTCGGAGGGTCTTTGCATCGGTCTTAGCCTTGAGATCAATAATAGCCCTCAGTTTCCGGACCTCATCACGTTTCAATCTGCGGCCAACCGGTTTCTCGTCTTTGCGCTCTCGCTTGGTGTAAGGTTTCAAACCCATGTTTTGGGCTTGCTCATGGGTGAGTACGCCATCACGATAAGCCACGCGCAGGAATGTGCTAACTGCTCGGCGCCGCAAGTTTTGAGTTGATCGGCTATCTCCCTGGTCAGCTCGCCAGGCTGTGAAGTCATCCAGCAAACCGGCGAACACTGCGCGCAATACGCCAGCCTCACCGCGAAATTCCCAAACGGTTTTGCGGCCTACCTTGGCAGTCTCGGCCAATGGCAAAAACTCAGCGGGCAGCGCATCACCCAGGCGATCGCTCAGGAATAGCAAAAACAAACCGATCCCGGTCAAGTAAGCCCGGGCTGTGTTTTCGCTTTCACCAGCTGCAGCAGTCAAGGCATTTTCTACCAGCTCAGCCAATGGGCGCCGTATGGCAAACTCAGGGCTAACAACTGATAGGTTTTGAATTTTGGTCAGGTATTCGGGGGTCGTAGGTGTAATCTGGGTTTCGGCTAACATGATAATTTCCTCCAAGGATAGTTACTCATAAGCCCAATTATCACCTACCATAATACGCTAAAAACGTTCGCAAGTCAAGCGATTTTCGCAATAATTGCGAATTTGCTAGGTATGCTATTAAAGCAAAAATTCACCTAATTAACTAAAAAGCCCCGGGATTTGCCTAACCGGGGCTTGCTGTTGAGTTTTTCTATCGATTGTTTCTTTTTATTCAACTGTTATTCCTCCATAATTAATCGGACTAGGAACTCATCAAGTTCTTGATTGCTCACGTCAAGGGCTTTTTCAAGAGATGGAATGCTATCGGCAACCTGCTCCAATCTTGCCTTCCCTATCTCAATGCGCAGCAAGGTTTCTTTATCAATTCCTGTAATACTCTCTAGATCATCCAGAGAATATCCTTTTCTTCGGCGCAAAGCGCTGACGCGAAGACCGAAAACTTCAAAGCGAGTGGGTTGTGAACCAGTTTTGCGAGGGGCAGATGACGTATTTATCTTCATTAAGTCTTCTATAAAGCTATTTGTGTTTGTATGCATAATATTATTTGATGCTACATCTGGTTTTCTCCTTACGTGCTTATCTACGACCAATTTTCATCATAATGGTTCTCTCCTCTTCTCCCTAGTTAAAATAATCAAATTTTTTTTTGCTGTACACCTCCTGTGAAAAACGATCAATAAACCTGGTTAGTTTTCCGACAAGCCAATTTGAAATTGGGAAATTGATACTGTTTTCTGTTTCACGCGCTCCTCCCTTGAGTGTCTGGGTAAACATACGCACCTCTAGTTTAGTCCAGGGCTAAACACTCAATGGCTGCTTCTTGCTTGTATCCTATAAATAAACTCAATGTCCATTACCAACTAACGTAATCCCCTCCGCTTGATTTCTGCCCGGAATTTTCCAAAAGCACTGCTCAGCAACTGCGATACACGCCCAGGGGTAATATCCATCGCCTTAGCTATTTCCTTATCCTTGAATTTTCCATCTTCCTGAGCTGCGGAGCGCTTGAGCCATTGCTCAATAACCTCTTTTTCTCTTGGTGTAAGTTTCTTTTTGATAATCTCTCGTAAAGCTACCCTTCTTTCCTTTTCTATTAACCGATTGTCGGATTCGTCATAGGTCGATCCGGGATCGTACCAGTACCTTGCACCTTCATGCTCTCTTTTTTCCCACCTTATCCCGCCGAATACATAATTTTGGGCAATTTCAAACAACCAATCCGCTGCTTCAGGTTCGGTTGAGCCTGTAAAGCAGTTTGTTTCACTCTGATCCATTATTTGAATTGTCGCATGCGCAGCTGCGCTTTCCAATACGTACTTATCCTGCTCCGGAAACTTTTTCTGTAACCATCTAACCAACTTGGCTTCGATGTCTGGAGAATGTTGCTCCAAAAGTTCGTAATCTTGTTTTTTGTATGCGTCCTGAATAATTACCGCTAAGTTCCGGGCGCCTTGTTTTTCCATAGTGAATTGCCTTCGCCCATCTTTGGATTGCCTCCAATGAACATTTTCATAACTCCTATTCAGTTGATAAGTAGCGTCTACCTTAACGATGGCTAACCAGGGAAAAGTTTAGGATCAATTTCTCCCCGAGTCCTCCATGGAAAAAGTTTAGAGTAAATTTTCTCCCTGATTCCCATCGTAATTAAAAAGGAAAACTGGATTAAGGGGCATATCTAATGGAATACATATACCTAGCCGCAATCGCAGTCGTTTTTTTCGTGGGATATCGCTATGGACGGCGCGACGCGTTGATTGAATCAATGCAATTAATCAAATCGATCTCCCAGCGAGACCGTCGTCAACGAGATGGCTATTTGTACCTGGATGATTACTCCTATGATGATCTGCGGGATGATATCCCTCTAGATGATGATCTGCTGTATGACGTGCTTTTCGACAGCGATGAGGACATATTGTCATAACGCAAAGTGCCCGGCTATCAAGGATGCTATCGACACCAATGGCCAGGAAACCAAAACGAACTGCTCCAGAAACGATAAAAGGAAACCAGTTTACAGACGAAACGGAGGAAAAAATGGATCTGACTACCGTGCTAATCATATTCTTAATTGGTTTGGTGATAGGGATGTTGGTAATGGCCTCACTCCTAAAACCGCGCAGCTTTTAAGGCTATGCTGCAGTGTGGGTTTACTGTCTATTTTGCGATCAAGTAGTGCAGCAAGTGCGCGCATCTGCTTCCTATTTAACCTGACATTTCCGGACATTCCCCTCGTTCAAAATAGCGGGTGATAATTTGAATTACCGGCAACCATTGCAATCATCGCTAATCCTGCATAATTCGCAGTTTCAGCGGTCGTCTCGCCAATCCATCAAACGCAGCAAGCACGCCACGATAGGACCGCTGCCAGCATATCTCCGCCATCGCTCAGCCCACAAATCCGCCGCCAGTTCGTCAACTCCATAAACGATCCCGAAGCCAAGCAGCAATCCACTCAGACAATAAAGTTATCACTATGAATTTTTACTAGAAGTGGAGTCACCGGGCTCCTGGGTTTTCTTGGTCAATAGCGGATCTTTTAGCAAAGTTTCCGCCAGATAGGAGCGGTAGGGGTCACAAGGGAAAGTCATTCCTCCAGAGTAAATTGACACGCCGCACGAGTTTGACTATAAAGTTATGAGTCTAATTTTATGGCTCGCCGTAACCAAAAAAAAGCCTCGCCGGCTAAATTCCACCAGTGGCTCTTGCTTTGGGATGGAATAAAAAAACCGGCGATTGGCCCGCCGGTCTTTTCATTTATTCTTTTTGTTGTGGATGGGTAGCCCAATAAGCGATTACCCACAAGGTAAGCCATGAGCCACCAACAACCAGCAAAACTACTATGGAAAGATCCAAATCTGCCCTCCTTTCGCCAAGCACAGCTTGGCCTAAAATCTTTGGGCAAGGTAGGATCTCGGACAAATGTAGTCTGAAAGTTTTATGAAAATCACGTGAAAAAACTTGACAGTCTAACGAAAGTCCTTTAGACTAAAAGCACAAATTGATAGAAGTTTATCGCGGCCAATGCGATAAACGCTTTCAGTCAGCCCGCCTTGCCCTCAACCGCTTCGGCGGGTTGTCTGATTCATACCACGAGTGATGTAAAACCGCAAGACAATCATATTTTCCCCCGTAAAAACTTTACGACTCTTCAACACGACTCCCAAATATCCCAAAATCGCGCCGAAATCAATAATAGGGCGCTGCAAGCTGCCAGAATAAAATGCCCTAGAACAGCAGGGCGCTTGACAATCGCCCCTCGATTTAGCTATACTTATTATGCATCATCGGTGAGGGTCACGAAAGCCCTCACCTTACTTATGCCGACAGGCTCACGCCCTAACGTGGGCCTGTCATCGTTCCCCATCTGGGTCGCCAGGTGGGCCGAGGAAAAACCTCACAGTAAACCATTGTCCAACCTGAACACCCAGTAGGAAAATCAGTACTGCAATTTCTAAACTCATTGCTTACCTCTTTTATCTATACGCTGCACGCAGGCTAACGTTCTGAAGATCGCCTGCTTCCAACTTTGCCCGGATTATTTCCGGTTTCAGGTCAAGGGCTTCTGCTATCTCCGTGAACCATTCGGAGCGGAGAAACTCCCGGATACCTGGACGGCTTTCGGGTTTTCTCTGCCATTCCTTGACGGTTTGTAATAAAACTGCGCCGTACAATCTTTCCATTTTGCTTTTTCCTTTCCAAAGTACTAAGCCAATATCAGCTGATCAATTTTCCATACATCCTCTTTTCCTGAGACAAAAAAGGCCAGACACTTGTTGGTGTCTGGCCCATTATGGCCTTAGATCAGGGAAGGATCAGACACCCTAGCTCCCACGATAAAGGGAGTGTCATTCAAGGTATCCAATCCTCGCCTGTGCTAACGAGAATTCTTATTCAGTTTTTGTTACTTCTGCGCCTTTGTCGATCACAGAGCGCAGATTTCTTTATCTGTTGACTTCAGTTCTAAAAGTGATGAGATGAGCACTATTTCTATTTGGCGAATAGTGTCTCCCATTGAGTAGGCGCGGTGAGCAACATTCGATGTTTGGAACGCTCCTCACGTGAAACTTAGGCAGTAGGCATGAAGGACATGATAGCCATTTGCACAGAGGGTATGGCCTCATTTGTGAGCGTCTCTCTCCAGAATTTCGGCTGAGAGACCTGCGTTGGTATGAGTTGGGTTGAAGAATATTTTCCAGGCTCCTCCTTTCTTCTTGATAGGTATCTTCAAAGATATTTTACGAAATTGCAGGGTAAATTGTCAAGCTCCAAATAGCCCCAAAATCGCGCCTAATTCAATAAATGAGGACTGGCAGTCCTTTTCGTCTTTAATCCCGACTAAAAAGTGGAGGTGATTGGTGAGCCGGCAATATGCAAAGGTATCTGCAGCTAAGGGAATATATTTTTCATACAACTTTAAAAAGTAAAAATAATTCCGCTGCTCACGGAAAATTGTCTCCCGGTTGTCCCCCCGGTTGAAGATGTGGTAATAGCCACCGCAGCGTAGGGCAGTTGGTTTGGACATGGGCGAAAGACCCGCAGGGTTTACACTGAGATGCTCGGTTGGTTAATTGTTTCAGCCATTGAATGACTCTGGTTATTAATACTCATCTTTGAAACCCTGCGGGTCTATTTTAGGAATAGAGCCACCTTTCCTCGCTTCATGCGCTGTCTCGT
>SDBV01012362.1_pt1 | contig 10949 bp, 13 predicted proteins | sample 2277081 | NCBI WGS metagenome assembly SDBV01 (sample SAMN10402039, study PRJNA504765) | marine sediment metagenome | isolation source: marine sediment core GS10_PC15, 223 cmbsf | place: Arctic Ocean: Southern Knipovich Ridge | collected 2010
AAGATGGTGGGCGAGGATCTATTAGCGATCAGGCCCAAGGCGGCCGGCGGGAAGTTCCGATCCCATGACGGGGTGCTGGGCTTCTTCGTGTCGGGTCGAGGATACTTCCTCGAGCCCGCAGAGGCCGAACCTAAAGACGAGCCCGAGCCTGCGCCAAAGCCAAAACCAAAGGCCAAGGCAGAGACAAAGCAGCAGCCTATTGAACCTGTCACACCAGGGGCCAGCGAGTTCGCAGTATCGGAGTAGCATATGCAGTCACTATTTGAGCTGACTCGAGACGTAGCTAAGGAGCTGCGCAAGGGCGGGCTGCATTCAGGAACGTCCACCGCAGCCACTACCTTGTCCATCACCGACGCAACGATCCCGCTGATAGAGGGTGCGGTAGACGGTGGAACGATCTGGCTGCACGACGAAGATCCACACGTATCTAGGATCATCACAGCCCTTAGCGCAGCGGGGGTGGTCACATGGCCGGGCATAGTCACCGCCCTGGCCGGCGCCCAGGCGTACACGATCTTCGGCTCAACCTTCAACCGCTCAGTCCTCAGAGATGCAGTCAACCGAGCGCTCCAAAACATCGGAGAGTTCGCCGAATACGACACCTTCGACTCGACTGGGCTGCAGGAAGACTACAACATCGCCACTCTGGTAGAAGCAGCTGCTCGGATCAGGTCATTGGAGGTCTCGGCCTATTCAGATCCCAGCACAGCCGACAACCCGGCCTGGATGATGCACTACGGCTGGACGCAATTCGGTAACACGCTGAGGTTCTTGACCAACCCCCCAGTTTTTGACGGGACCGAGAACATCCGTATTGGATGGAATATCCCGCACCCCGAACTGACGGGTGACGCTAGCGAGATCCGGCGAGAGGTCTCCCCGGTTCGCTTGAAATGGGAGGCAGTGCAAGAAGCGTACATGGAGCTGATCGCACCACGAGATTCCGAGAAGCTCGACGAGCAGACTACCAACCTGTTCAATCGAGCAGCGTCCATGGCCGGCAAATATCCGTCACACGGCAATCAGCCGCTGCCCGAGCCCCAGCTACTCGTGGGTGTAGGCTCTCGAGGCGGAGCAGCCGTCAATCCGGATCTGGTCTGAGCCATGCCCGAATACGAGGTAGTTGTAGGGCCGGCCGAGACACGCTCCACCCATCATGTGTCGCTCATCGCCGAGGACGGGACCGAGATAGGGCTGATCCTTTGCGATTCTAGCGGCGACCGTCTTAGCACAGCGATTGCCAGGTCCAACCTTCAAACGACTCCAGTAAAAACGACATCAGGGGACAGCAAATACTCCGATGGGGAACCCCCGTTTGTAGTGTCTGCTCAACAGTCCTGGGCGGCAGGGATCGGGCAGGAACGTTTCGAGGACAACAAGACCAAATACCACACCGGATGTCGCATTCAAACCGTAGCCGGAAAGGTAATGCTCGGCCCTCGAGAGCACTTCACTTATGGGTTCAGTCCCGTGGTGATAGAGCAGCCGCCGGCAGGCCACTACTTCTATGACCAAGGCCGCATTGGGCGGATCAGATGGACTCAAAGCAGCGAGCCCAACATGATCTCAACGAAGTTTACGGTAGGCGCCGAGGACGTAGATATTGATGAGCTGTATATGTTCGGCAAGCCCATCGGAACAGCGACCGGCCCGGACGAAGACGACGACAACTCTCACTGCATAAATTGGGTACTCAGGGCGAACGACGCAGGCGGTTCCGAGCCAGGGACAGAGCTGACGACAGGTGTGGCCAGGATGGGATCGACGTATGCCGACAACATTATGCGGTGGCACGCAACGCTGGAGAGCGGCACGTACACCTGTGCGGCGACGACAACCTACTGGCTGAGCATGTACCCCAACTCAAACGCCACGGACAGCACCTGTATTGAGGTGGGCTTCCATCTCGATCCGGACGCCAACCCCGGCGACAGCAAGGCAACGAGTGTCATATCTGACGATCTTGGATCAAGCTGGGGCTCCTATCCAGACAGCGATTACCAGCTCATGTTTCGGCTGGAGGAGCACGCTGCAGTGGCGGGCACGTCGGGGTGGTGGTGGTTCTACAGGAATCAGCTCTATTGGTTGAGCAGGCCGAACACAGGAGCGCCGAGGTTGCTGATGAACGGGTGGCGTGGCGTCTGTGATGTCAACGGAGCAGAGATGACCAAGCTGCTCGATGCTACTCAAACAGGATGGGCCGATGACGCAGCAGTCGGGGCGATGGTCTGGGTTTTCGCTGGGCCGGGGAGCGACGAGGAGCTGCCATTCAGGCAGGTTATAGCTAGCGAGTCTGGAGAGCTGACCGTAGCCAGTAGCTGGCTTCGGGCGCACACGGAGAACTCAGAATATGTGGTGCTCGGCTCGGATCAATTCTTCGAGGTTACGCAAACCATTCCACACCCGCCAACCGGCAAGCCTTGCATAGGAGTAGGCGGAAGTCCACCGAGCGACGAGCAAGCGATTGCCTACATCCCGCAGGGGCACAGTGCCGGCGAGATCTGGATGTTTCGCCAGTACAACAATGCTGGGACCTTCACTACAGAAAGCAAGGGCATCAACACCGCCACGGGAGACCATGGCTCCTATAGAAGCAAACTGATGGTGAACGTCCAAGATGACACGCTAGGGCCAATCTTGGTGAAGCTGGAGGACAACAACGCAAGTGGATCGACGGGTCTAGTGGCGGAAGCCAGGAAGCCGGGCACCTGGACTGAGCAGCTAGGATGGGGCGGAGACGAGTGGATGGGCGACAGTCAGCCATCGAGCCTGGTAAGTGGAATAGAGTATGTCGACCCGAATACTGATGCGAGGGTCGCATGGGCCACGAGTCGAGGCGAGCTGTTCGCTCGAGAGGGGGGAGAGATCCCGGCTCTTTGGCGCTCGGTCTTACTGCCCGAGCTCAAAGCGTTTGCCTCCGAACGAACAGGCAAGGTGCTGGCGATCTTCAACACGTCACTGTACCTGACGCTAGCCGGCGGGCTACTGGAGCGGCTGACAGGTGGTAACACATTGACCGACGTCGGCCCCAACAAGGGGGTAGGTCTACCTCCGGACAGACTCGGAGAGATCGAGGGTCTCGCTACCTATCCTGGGAAGCTGTTTGTAGCAACAACGCCGACGCCGGACACGTCCGGCTTCTCGACGATCACCCAGCTTACGGGCCTAGATAATCACGATCCGATTTATGAGAGCGGTTGGGCACGCAGGATTGTGGACATAGCCATTCAGCGCATCCCCTCAGCGGTCAATCTTGTCGGGGCGAACAGCAGGCTATGGTTCCAAGAGGGCGACAGTCTCATGTGGATCGACCTGCCGAATCAGGGCGAGAACCCGTTGACTGATCCTAACTACCAATTTGCAGTAGAGGGCTATGTAACGGGCAGCCGGATCTATGCCAATCTGGACGATCGGCTAAAGGTGTACTCGTCACTCAAGGTAGTGTCTGACGGTCTGGATAACGCTACAGGCACAGGCATGCCCGACGCTACTTCCTGGGTCGTGCCGGAGCATCAGGTAGATTTGGACAGCGAGGGCTCGGTCTTCACCGCAGCCTACGGAGGACAGATCGACGTATCCCCATCTCAAGAGATCTTCCTGACCAACTATGACAATGATCAGGTGGCCCCGGTGCGAGGGCGCTACCTCAAAATGCGCTTACGGTTGAACACAGCGGCAACAGGTTCGCCGATTGTCCGGGCGCAGCTCGTGGAGTCTCTCGTGGGCAACCCCAATAAGTACGCATTCAGAGGGACCGTGCTGTTCGAGGACAATCAAAAGGACTTACAAGAGCAGCCCTACACAGACGTCAAAGCCTGGGAGCAAGCCGGCAGATTGCAAGAGTATGCGGAACAGCTAGAGGTCTTCACTATGAAGGCGCCATCATCAACCCTGGACGGCGCAAAGGTTATTATCTCTCCACCGGAGATATCGCCGCTAGCCATAGCCGACGCCGCAGCGACAACCGAGGCCGGGGTGGCAGAGGAGCGGCTAGTGGGCACGCTGTCGATCATCCAGGTCATCCTGCCGGACCTGGGATTGGTGCCGTGACCTATAAATTTCCAGTAACGAAGAAGACCAAGAAGGCCAGCACCGACTTGCCGAGCCCTCTCGAGACAGACAAGCTGGAGGAGAGGTTGCCGACCATTGTTCAGGGCAAACCAGTAGACTCAGTAGAAGAAGCAAGAGTAGCGGTGGGGCTGGAGGTCCTCGGATGGCGGTTTATTTTTCACGAAGCATACTATGGTGGGCAGACCAGGCCCGGCGGCATCGTGGTAGACTTTCTGGTGTTGACGCCAGGGCCGGCAACTCCACTGCTTATGCAATCAAGATACTGGCACACGATCCGAGACCGCAAAGCGAAGGACGTTTATCAGCTTTCGAGGCTGAGGAGCATCCCGAATTTGGCCAACCCCATCGAGATCTGGGACCATGAAGTGCAGTCGTTAGAGCAAACCATCCGAGTTCTAATGCACAGGCTAGGGAGTCCATAATGGAGCAAGAAGAACCGACCAACGTGCTGCTCAAGCGCCAGCATTACGTGGACCCAGAGGCCGAGCCTTGGAAGCACCTAATGTCGCAGCTCTGTCCGCAACTAGGTCTGTACCAGGCCCTGGCGAAGAAGGGCAAGATCTACGGATCAGTCCTCGAGGTTGGCTTCGGGACGGGGGCGCAGGTGGTGCAGTACGCCCACAAAGCAAACTACATCGACGCCATTGAGATCGGCATTGCGGCAGTGGCGTTTGCTCAGACGGCGTGGCCTATGCCTAACGTCCATTTTCTCTATGGAGACATCTGTATCTGGGACACCCCAAGCCTGTACGACATCGTTCTGTGCTTCGAGGTGTTGGAGCACACGAACGATCCTGAGAGCGCAATTCGCAATATGGCAAACACGCTAAGACCCGGCGGCACAGCATACCTGTCCGTACCCCACAAAGAGCCAGGTGTTGAGCAGCACAAGTGGAAGTGGACGCCCGACGATTTCAAGAGCGACCTGCTTACCTTCTTCGAGCATGTAAAAGTGCGGGCGGAGGGACGTCTGATATTTGCGGAGGCTAGTGCTCATGCTTGATCTCTCGACCTGGACCGACATCTCTCGGTACAATAATTCACGTCCTAACGATGACACGATCCGTCCGATCGATTTCAACATGATGCGGGATGCGGGCTTAGGTGTCGACGGGGTGTGCATTCGCAAGAGCATAGGCCGGGTACACGATCCAGCCTTCGAGATGAATTGGCAGGGCGCCGGAGATGCCGGTCTCAAGAGGACCGTCTACTGCGTGCCCTACGTGGCCTACGACATGGGCCCACAGCAGCAGGTGATGACCGCCTGGCCTAGCGGAGGGCTTTTCGATGATGAGTGCGACATCCCAGCCTGGGATGACGTAGAGCGCAAGCACAAGCTCACCAGGCGGCAAGCAATTGGCAAGCTCCTTCCCTATCACTACGCAATGCAGGACACGTTTGGAGCCGTCGAGTTCTACACTGCCAAGCACGTGTGGCAGGACTTCTACTCGATCGAGCCAGGCTGGCAAAAGGACTGGGGCCTGGTGGTTGCAAACTACCGCAAGGATCTCTACCATCTGAATATCGCCCATCTCAAAACGATGGTAGCCGAGCAGAAGATCCACCCACTAGTTCCGATAGGCTGGCTAAAGGACAGCGACGGCAACACACTACCATCCGAGCTGCGCTGGGAACAGTGGCAGATCTCGGCAGATTGGAACGGGCTAGGCTCAGCGTATGGCACACACCGAAGGGACATTGACATCAGCTTTCGGCAGGGTAGGCTACCACCCGTGCCTCCGCCACCCAGTAGCGGGCTGACCGATCTTGTTGTAAGGTTGAGAGAAGCCTGGGGTGTAGCAGGCGACGTTCTGACCGAGATAGAGGAAGAAGTCAACGCATGAATGGCTCGTTGAAGCGAAGGGCTACAGCTATCTACGACGGCAGGTATGAGGCCGACGATAGCGAGAAGCTAGATGTGCTACTCGGTATGACGCTGGATATTCACGGAGTAGTCTCAGGCAAGGGGGGCCACGAGGAGCGTCTCGGCATCCTCGAGGTATATCCGCAGACCATCCGGCGTATAGCGAAGCTCCTGGTTGGACTGGGAGCCCTGGCGGCTGCAGCAGTAGCGATTGCCGCACTCGCTGGTTGACACACCCTCCCAACACATGGTATATTGCCATTGTTGCGATATGAACAATCAGGCCGAGAACAAACTCAGAGGAAAACATGCCCCTAGTATCCAAGTTACGACTGCGCTATGAGCGTCGTGTTGGCTTTCCTGGCTACAGCCATCTCGAGATCGAGGTTGAGGAGGAAATCATCCTCGAGGAAGGCGACATAAAGGACGAAGTAGCTGCTATGGCACTCTCGTCGCAAGGCCATCTAGTAAAGGTAGCGATGCAGCCGGTGGTAGATCTCTATAGGACGAAGGAGCTGCCGGAACCCAAGACCAAGAGCAGCCCAGAAGAAGCGCTCAAGGCAGAGGCGGTAGCCAGCAAGAAGGCCCACAAACAGAAGGAAGCCAAGAAGGCGGCAGCAGGCCAGCCCACCCTGGACGGTGTACTCGATGAGCGTGAGGATCTGCCAACAGAGCGTGAGCCCGCCCGAGACATGCCAGTCTACAGCGAGGAAGGTCAGCGTATCCGGGGCATGGGTCAAAAGGCTTTCAAGATAGCGGAGATCAATGAGGCATGGGAGGCGCTGGTCATCGCAAACGTTGTGGACACCAAGCCAGATTACACGAAGAACGCCAACCAAGACAGGCAGGACATCCGGGCATGGCTGAAAATGAGCCCGCTGGATCCACGGTTCTCGAAGCCAGAGCTGGACGTGGTGATAGAGAGCTATGACAAGTGGAGAGGTCAGGGACTAACGACAGTCGAAGCAATGGAGGAGGTAGGGAATGACTACATCGGAGTCTACGGAGAGCACACTAAAGGTACTGACGCTGACGACGCTCCAGAAGGAAGTCAAGAAGCTGAGGCTGGCGAGGACGAAGCTGAGTCAGTCGATCAAGATGCTGGAGAGGCTAATGGAGACGCTCGACTTGGGCCCGAGCCCGGAGAGCCAGGATCAACCCCAGGCCAAGGGGACCCAGAAGTCCCAACCGAAGCCGAAGCTGAATGAGCACCCAGCCATCCAGACCTACCGGGACGTGTTCCACACGTACCCGAAGGTGCCAACCTACCCCACGATCATAGAGGCGGTGGGCGACAAGCCCGAGGATATGGAGATCTGGCGGGAGTGCTGCACCTTCTGGCTGGGCATCGGCTGGAATCCCCAGAACATCACGGGCCAGCTCGAGCGCTACAATGAGGAGTGGATGAGCGGGGGGCCGGGGGGCACGAAACTAATCGACGGCGTGCTATACCGCGTGCACGCAGATGGGTCACGAGAGCTTGAGCTTGCAACCGACCCTGATTGACCACGACGCTGAGCTGGCGCTGATAGGTGGAGCCCTACTGGGATCTGTCGATCCGCACGGGCCAGAGGTATTCAACCAACAGATGTACCGTGACATCTGGCGCCGGATCAAAGAGCTCGAGCTTGCCGGCGAAGACATCGACCTGATGACAGTAGGCCAGGGACAGGGCAACGCCTGGTATCCCACGCTCACTGGCGCTGGAGCAGCGGTCCCCTCAGTTTTACATATCGAAGGTTATGGCAATCATCTGGCCGACCTAGCCGGCCGGCGATCTTTTATTCGTGCGGCGGAGATCGCTGTAAAAGAGATGCACAACACCCAGGACAACACCCTTGACGCAGTGCTGGGGCGGCACTACTCGAGGACGTCGGGCATATCGCACGGAGACCTCGGGGGTGCCCAACGCCTGGATGTTGGCCATGTGGTAGACGGCACCGTGGCGGCACTAGCGGAACCGCAGGACGTGTGGGGCATTAGGACCGGCTTCAATGAGATTGACATAGAGCTGGGAGGGCTGCACACGGGAGAGAGCCTGATCCTGGCCGGGATGCCAGGCGCCGGCAAATCGATGCTGACAACTCAGCTATGTTTCCAGATGGCCGGCGTCCCGTTCTGGCCATTGCAGCAGGTGGCGAAGGAACCTGTGCCCGGCGTCATGTTCCAAATGGAGATGAAAGAGCCTGCGATCATAAGGCGTGCAGCGTGCGGAATCGCACGAGTCAGCCAACGCAAGGTGATGACAGGCAGGCTGAACGAGCAAGAGAGGGACAAGTTTATGGCTGCGCTCGAGACAGTCGCTAAGGCGCCAGTGCTTATCTCTAACAGGACGGACTGGGACACGCCCAGGCTGACGGTAGAGGTCGCTGGCCTGATAAGGGACCACGGCATACGGTGGGTGCTGGTAGACTACGCCAGCTTGCTCAAGGACCAAGCAGACAGCGAGATAGGCAGGGAGCGCAAGATCTCGCAAGGGCTGGCCAACCTGTCGAAGCTAGGGGTGGCGGTGATAGCCGTCGAGCAGCTCAACAAATCCAAGACGCTGTATGGCAGCATTCAAAAGCAATACGACGCTGATGTAATTCTAATGTTGACGGGGGTGGGCGGGAAGGAAACACCAAAAGACAAGCGTCGGATCAAGGTCGAGAAGGCCAGGGAGGCGGACCGATCGCTCCAGTTCTACATGAAATTGGTGGGTGCGCAGAAGCGTTTTGAGCCGTGGGAAGACGCACCGGAAGTGGTGGACGTTGAAGAAATCCCGTTCTAGTGGCGCGCAGTAGCTATCTTGAGCGGGCAGTGCTATCATTTAGCGGATCCTTGGAGACCCAACACCTTGATTGACAGAATACTAGCTGTATTTTCAGACCTGCACGGCGGGCACAAGCTAGGGCTGATGGTTCCTGGCACAAAAGTCGTAGAGGAGAGGATAGTAGATGGGGGCTTTACGGATACCTACGACCGCCCACTGCGCCAGAACGCCACGCAGATATTCTTGGCCAACACCTACAGAGAGCACCTAATCTGGCTGCGCGAACTGGCGAACGGTCGACCGATCGATATAAAGATCAACGGCGACATCACGCAAGGCCGGAAGTACGTGCGAGAGTGGGTGAGCACCAGGGAATCGGATCAGTACACCATTGCCTACTACTTCCTAAAGATGCTGCTCGAGCTGCCCACCGTAGCGAGCTTCGGGTTCATCGCCGGCACACCCAGCCACGAGATGGAGGAGATGACAGCTCCGATAATCCTTCGTGAGCGGTTGCAGGCCGAGACCGAGATCCCCATAAAAATAGCCAACCACTCGCTCGTGACAATCAACGGCACTGTATGGGACATGGCACATCACGGCCCTATCCCTGGCGGTCGACGCTGGCTTGAGGGCAACGGGCTGCGCTGGTACATGAACGACATGCAGCAGCGTGAGCTCGATCTTGGCCGCACACCCCCGGACTGGGTGGTGCGCTCGCACTACCACACCCTGGCGCATGCAACATCTGACTATCGAAAGGCCACCACACTCTATAAGACGCAGGGGATTCTAACCCCCGGCTACACCGGCATGGACGGCTATGGCCACCAGGCAACCCGGAGCAAGTACGAGGTGCATGTAGGGATGGTCGCCTGGGAGATCGACGCCAACGGGAACACGCAGCTCCGACCCAAATTCAAGATCATCGACACAAGACACCGGGAGGTAATCGAGTGAAACAAGAGAGCATGTTTGCCGCCATAGAGAAAGTGATGGCGGAGCGGGCATCGAAGACGGGAAGGTACACACTAGCCGACAAGGTCCTAGATGTGCTGAGTGCATCACCTGAACCCATGTCGTCGAGGGAGATAAAGCTGGTACTTATGAGGCTGAAACAAAGCCACAGCCAATCAACGATATCAACCAGCGTGGGGCATCTGATAGATTTGGGCAAGATAGAGTGTGTGGGCAGGGTGAAAAGAACGATCAGGGAGTCCATCCATACGGTTTCCCTCTTCAAGGTGGCCAATGGCTAAGAAGATCAAGACCACCGCCCTCGACCGTAAGTGGGGAAAGCTCATAAAGGAGCGGGACCATTGGACGTGCCAGAAGTGCGGGACGGTCTATGCGAAGAAGTCACGGGGGCTACACGCCGCTCACATTTTCTCTCGCCGGTTCAAGCGCACTCGGCACGACCCGCTGAATGGGGTTGCTCTCTGCTTTGGGTGCCACATGCACTTTCATGCCAACCCGCTCGAGTTCCACGAGTGGGCAGAGCTCTACCTGGGCCCGACGAGCTACAAGCTACTGAAAGAGAGAGCTAAGAAGCTAGACGTATGATCCCCTGAGCCCCACCCTGGATTGCTTACGGGGATACCGCTGCCTCGACCCAGCGGCCCGTCGGTTCCAGGGTGCGGCTGAGAGGATCACATAATGGACTGGATACTAGCAGTGACAACGCTCCTGGTGAATAGCAACCTCGGCTGGATGAAGGGCCGACCGTTGGCGTGGGTGCTACATGCGGGGAACGCCGGGGCCTGGATCGGATATGCATACGTGACCGAGCAATGGGGCTTTGTTGTACTGAGTGCAGTGACGGTAGCGATTGACCTGGTGAGCGGCTGGAGGGCACGGCATGGTAAAGAGAGCTAAGAACAGAGACGCTCGAGCACGCAACCTGGGACGAACGGGAGGCCGCATGTCTGTGCGGCAGCGTCTCAAGCACACGACGGAAGTGGCCAACAGGTACTCAGAGATACTAGGGCGGACCAACCTAGTGCTCATGGAGACACGGGCGCAGCACCAGGCCGCTCGCTACGCAGCCAGGTGGTATCGAGAGCGCTGGATATTCACGATGATTGCCCTCATCATAGTGTTCGGGGCGGTGGCCGTTGCCCTGGTCTAAAGAAGACATGGAGCTATTGAAACAGAACACCGTCGAGGTCTGTACGAATCCAAAGCGGACCATCGTCCAATCTAAAAGGTTTGGGCTGGGGGTCTACGATCCCTCGATAGGAGAGCTCGGGTTGCCGGCGCAGA
>SDBV01012363.1_pt1 | contig 10948 bp, 9 predicted proteins | sample 2277081 | NCBI WGS metagenome assembly SDBV01 (sample SAMN10402039, study PRJNA504765) | marine sediment metagenome | isolation source: marine sediment core GS10_PC15, 223 cmbsf | place: Arctic Ocean: Southern Knipovich Ridge | collected 2010
GTCAAAAGTATCGCGATAAAGATAAAAACGGCCAACCATTCATGTACGGGCAGTTGATTCTTCATCCCCTACTCAATTAATGTGTTGGATCATTCTTTGTATAATTCGGATTAAAGTACTCTCTCATAGAATCCGTTGCCACGATTCTTGCGGCCATTCCAGTGACTGAAGCCACAACACCAACAGCAATTAGCGTAGGAATACTCGCACAACCGACGAGACAAATCACCTGCAAGGCAATTCTCATGGTATTTCTAGCAACTGCCCAAAGAGCTTCTCGCCTTGCAGTCTCTGCTTTTCGCTTCGCACCATCTACCAATGTATTATCGCAATTCTCACGATAAGTCCTGAGAGCCTGAAAACCGCTAAGAGCAAGAACGGAAATATAGCTGATACGAATTGCCGGTAATAACGGTATGGCCACAATACTTTTCAATGGATTCACACCAAAAATTTCAAATTGTCCGATACTGGCTGCCAATTTACCCAAATCGACTAATTTCACGGCGCCAGCTCCAGCGGTAAGACAAAGTGTGCTTAAAAAAAGCCCATTAATTGTCGTCGCAAGCTCCAAGAATTTATGTTCTTTGCAGTTTTGGATCGTTTTGGCTGAAATTGCTCTAAGAGAATCTGGAACCATTTGAAAACAATCATGAATATTTTGATGATTATCAAACAATTCTTTTAAATTTTCCAAACCTTCATTTGAAGGTAGGCAGGGAATCATGGTATTAATCAGCTCAATCCCGCGAAACATCGCATCCTGAGTTGTAAAGTATTCTCTGCATCCTCCGATGACGCTTGAAGCTAAATGTACGGCCATAATGATTTCCTTAAATTTCTATTAATAGAAGTGAAATTTTATCATAAATTACTGATATATAGCAAATAATAATTGAGTTTATAACTAAGGAAAACGTCTTTTGATAGCCCGATAGAACCTTTGCCCCGTTTCCTAGTGATAAAAATTATGGAGCGCTTGGATCAAGGAGATGGTTGTTCCCGTACAGCAAAGAACCACAACAACAGTTCCAATAGACCCAGATAGGATTATAGTCGCGGCAACAATATAAAGGATATGTGCGGCAATGCCTATGATAGCATTTATTTCATTATTTCGATTTTCAGCTGATCGATAATCATCAATATTATTTTTTAATCCTATAATACTGGCGACGAAAAAGAAGCCATTTCCCACAGCAAAAAGTTTTTCATCGAGGGATGAAGAAGCTCCATGAATGAGACTATTGACCGAAGCTGTAACTCCGCAGCATCCAGCAACGAGGAGAGTTGTTCCCCCGACAAAGCCCCAGAAAACCCTTGTAACCTCCGGATCACTCCCAATTTGTTTCAGGTCATTGATAAGGTCTTTTCCTTTATAGAAGTCATTTCCCCCTATCAAAAAAAAGCCACACTGTCTGATTGTGGGGATATAAACAACTGCAAAATCGGCGACTCTTTTAGAAATTTCGATACCGGAAACGAAAACATAACTATTCGTTGCGAAGTTCACTGCATTGTTGAATTGCTGAATTAACATAAGCGCCTCCTTTTAACGGCATTATATTACCATTAATTCGCAAAAGAATCAAATTTTAACGCAGATCCTGTTAATCCTTTCTATCCTTTTATCCTGTTTTTTTCGCACATGAAGACAGGATAATAGGATAGAAAGGATGGACAGGATATCCTTTATAATTATAAAAATTTGAGATCAGAGCCTGAAAGTCCACATGCAAACTCTTCGGCGGACATGGCCCGTTTCCCTTCCAATTTGACTTCAAGCAATCGAAGAGATTCCTCGCCACAAGCCACAATAATCCCCTCTTTGCCAAACTCAAGAATATTTCCCGGAGTCTCGGTATACCCCATCACAAAACGTGATGACAAGATTTTCAAACGCTTTTTTGCCCCACGTACCAGCACCCAACACCAGGCTCCCGGATGTGGGGTGACTCCCCTAATGAGATTGTGTATGTCGCGCGCGGGTTGGCTCCAATCAATCTCGCAATCTTCGAGCTCTATCTTTTTGGCATAAGTGACCTCTGTCTCGTCTTGAATGACCGCTATGTCAATCCCCTCTTCAATTTCTTTGAGCACTTGAAGAAGCGCTTCGGCACCAGCCTTTTGAAGAAGATCATGCATTTCTGCAGACGTAGTATTGGTTCCAATTTTCACTTTGACTTGCTTGATCATCGGGCCAGCGTCCAGTTTCTTCACCATATGCATGATGGTGACACCAGTCTCCTTTTCACCCTCCATGATCGCTCTTTGAATCGGAGCCGCTCCGCGATATTTTGGCAACAGACTGGCATGGACATTGATGCAAGCCTTTTTTGGTAGATCCAATAGTTCTTGATTGATGATTTCTCCGTATGCCACCACCACAAAGACATCGGCGTTGAACGGAGCCAAAGTTTTGATAAACTCTGGAGTTGAAGCTTTATCAGGTTGAAACAGGGGAACTTCAGGGAGTTTTTCCTGAGCGATGACTTTTACCGAACAAGGTACAGGCTTACCCGATCTCCCGACCGGTTTATCGGGTTTCGTGACAACAGCGACAATATCGATGCCGTGGTCGACAAGGTAGGCCAAAGTACGTGACGCAAATTGTGGTGTTCCAAAAAAGATGATCTTCATTAAACTCGACTTTGCAATTTTTTTGGACGAATATTCCAGAGAGAAGCGATCTCTAGCGTAATGAATTTCTCCGGAAGGGTATTTTTTACCCTTCCGGAGAAATTCATCTAGCTAGAGGAAGCTTCTCTCAGAAGATGAGTTCAAAAAAGTTGCAAAGTCGAGTTAAAGTCGATTATAGGTTTGTGCCGGTGTATTCTGCTACTTCATCTATCTCATCTTCCAAGAAGCGATCGTCATGTAACTCATTGGTGTTATTGAGTATTCCACCCTGACCCACAAGACCTCGCTTAGAGTTCCGACAAAAATCCACCCAATATTTGACCTCTGGAAGGGGTTCGATCTCTTTTTCAATGCGATTTAAGGCATCTTCAAGCTTCAAATGAGAGCGATAAACCAAACGGAAGGCACTACTGAGAGCTCTTCGTGTTTCGAGAGGAAACCCATGACGCTTCAAACCAACGAGATTTAACCCACCAAAGCGAAATGGCTCACCCCGTCCAATAGTAAATGGGGGTACATCTTGGCCAATCGGGCTAAACCCACCAATCATGGCGTATTTTCCAATGCGAACATATTGATGGATGGCTGTCTTTCCTCCGATAATCGCATAATCTTCAACTGTCACATGACCTGAAAGAGCTGCATTATTGCTGATGATCACATGATCACCCAAGCAGCAATTATGCGCGAGATGACTATAAGCCATGATCATGCTATGATCTCCGATATTGACAAATGAGTCTTCCCCTAAAGAAGAGTTGATTGTCACGAATTCACGGATCTGACAGTTTTTTCCGATGTTAATAGTCGATTTTTCACCCTGATACTTAATGGCTTGCGGTGGACAACCAATGACAACACCGGGATAAATGATGGTGTTATCACCAATAGTCGTATATCCCTCAAGATAAGTATGAGATTTAACGACGACATGATCACCCAGCTTCACATTCTTATTGATGACAACATATGGCTCAATTGTGACATTATGACCGATTTCAGCGCCATCTTCAATAATAGCGGTCGGATGAATTTTTGATTGTGGCATGTTTATCTCTTGTTAAACATTAAATTCTAAATTGTATCTTTTTCTAACAAAACGCAACTAATTTCTGCTTCGGCAACCAATTTATCGCCTATCCTCGCTTCCCCTTGAAACTTTCCCCCCTTACTTCCAAGATAAATTTCATTGGCACGAAGAGTAAGGACATCTCCTGGAAACACAGGGTGCCGGAATTTGGCCTTGTCGATTCTCAACAGTGCGCAAAGCTTGTCCGAATACCCCTTGAGGTGGCAATAGATCCCGCCTGTTTGGGCAAGGGCTTCTAAAACCAACACCCCTGGCATTATGGGCTTTTCTGGAAAATGCCCCTGAAAATACTGCTCATTGAGACAGGTATTTTTCTGCCCAATGATATACTTCTCTTCAAGATTTACCTCGATAATCTTATCCACAAATAAAAAAGGGAAACGGTGAGGGAGAATTTTCAAAATTTCTTTGTAACTAAGTTTTGTCAGGACTTCTTCTTTTACATTGATTGACATGTTAACTTCTCCGTGTTAATGGAATCACGTAACTCTTTAGCAAACTGTATATTCGCATCATGTCCCGTTCGGTATCCAATGATATGGGCATGTAAATTCAATCCAGTAAGACTAAAATCTCCTATTAAATCCAATAACTTGTGTCTGGCCATTTCATTTTCAAAATGGAGCCCTTTCGGGTTCAACACAGCATCATCTTTAATCACTAGGGTATTCTCTAAGCTTCCCCCTTTAATCAACCCCTGATCCATCAAGGGTTGGACTTCCCCATAACAAGAAAACGTCCGGCAAGAGGCAATTTCTTCTTTAAAGATCTCGGGACTTAGCGTAATTGTGTGAAACTGATTTTGTAAAAGCTTTGCATTGGGATAATGAAGAGAATAACTCACTCGAAAATCATAATGTGGGAGAGCTACCAAGTATGTCTCCCCTTTTGACCAGAAAACAGGTCGGTCAATTTTTACAATAGAAGTGGTCTCACTCTGCTCTTCAATTCCACTCTCTTCGATCATCTCAACAAAGACTCGTGAACTTCCATCTCCGATGGGGGTTTCCTGATCAGAAACCTGAACGAGCACATTATCAACTTCATAAGCCTTAAGCGCTGCACAAACATGCTCCACTGTATTCACAAAAGCATCTTTAATTCCTATCGTAGTACTGCGATTCGTATTCACCACATGATCAACACTCGCAGGAATCAAAGGCTCTCCAGGAAGATCCATTCTCTGAAAAACAACCCCCGTATTGGGGTCAGCTGGACAAAGGGTCAGAGTCACCGACTTGCCAGAATGAATCCCAATACCCGAAATTGAAACCACCTTGGATAATGTCCGCTGGTTTCGAGTTAAAACGTTTAAATCTGAATCACTAACTAACACAAAATCACTAAGTTACGGTATAAATTAAGAACCATTATAAAAGAAGGATCATAGTTTATTTAATGATTTTAGGCAAGTGTGAAACAAAATGTTAAAAAAATTATTTATCTCGTTCGAAATATGAGGTGAAGATCGCTAATGAAACAAACGCGGCACTCAAAGTTAAGATAAGATGGTCTCCAAAAAATGTGTATGGAGTACGATATTGATATCTCGGGACATCGGCAATTAAAACATCTTGAGAATGCTCTTGCTCATAGGGAGTCTTACCCAAAACGGCAATGTCATTACCAAAACTATCAATAGCACACGTGATCCCTGTATTACAGGATCGGATCAACGGGACTCCCATTTCAACAGTGCGGAGACGAGCGTGTTCAAGGTGAGTCTTTGGGAGCCCATGATCGGGAAACCAACCATCATTAGTTACATTTACAAGCATTTCTGCCCCTTTGATACGGGATTCACGCATCATGTGCCCTAAAGTTTCTTCATAGCAAATGGAAACACCTAACGACCCACAACGACTATGCAAAAGCTTGGCACACTCTCCGCATGTAAACGAGCCATGAACTCCGTAATCAGCAGCAAGGTCGCGCAAAAAGGCAAAAGGAATATATTCTCCCATCGGCACCAGAACCCGTTTTTCGTAGCGTTGCAAAGCCACCGTATTGGGACGGAAGAGATAGGCCACGGTGTGATGGCGAAACTTTCCATCTCCTAAATAATCGCGATCTTCTAAACCTGCCACAACATCAGATCCCACAACGTTGGCAATCCCTTGAAGCCAGAAAGCGTTGTTCACCATCCATTTTCCACTCACTTCCATAGACAGATGTTGCTGTTTTCCTGGGAGTTGCTTCACAGCTTCGGGACCAAAAATTTCCCCGAATGTTTGCACTGTTGTGTCGTAATCAAAAAGAAGGAAATAGGTTCCATAAGGGACAACAAGTTCAGGTAATACGAGGAGGTCCACGTTTTCTTGTTGAGCTTTTTTGGAGAGAGTGAGGATTTGCCTCCACTCTTCCTTCACAAACTCAAAGAGGTCGTCACTGCTAAAAGGCATAGTCTCTTCAATGGGGAATGTAGTTTGGACTAATCCTACTTTTGTTTGAGGCCCCACATATTCTCGACTGTGAAACTGCAGCTGTACAGCCCCGTAGGCATAGGGAACTAATGCGAGAAGAATGACGGTCAGCCAAGCTTTATTCCTAGGAGCTAACCAAGCGCGGAGAAACAGCAGATTCACCAGCATGACCCAGAAAGAGAGCCCGTAGACTCCCCAAAAAGAGGCAAATTGACGAGAAAAAGGGCTTCCGCTCAAAGTCAAACCAATCGGGTTCCAAGGATGTCCCGAAAAAAAGTACAGACGCATCCACTCCAATATCACCCAAAATCCTGCAAATCCAAGAATATAGGGAATTTTTTGAATTCTTTCACGTGTGATGAACAGTGAAAACAGACCAAATTGCAGTCCCAACAGAAGGAGGTGGAGAGCATAAACAAAATAAATATAATAAAACGGATGTCCGAGAGCCCAAAAGAGTTGAATTCCTTGGACACCGCTATACCACAATACCCCCAACCAAAATCTGGATTTAGGGGATGGAATATCCACAAGAACTCGGAAAAACAGAGCAAATCCAAGCACAGCCGAAACCAGCCCCATCGCGGAAAAACTTGCCGGTTGACCAAAACCCACAATCAAAAGTGATAAAATAAACAACAAATACATAAATTATTTTTTATCAATAGCGAATAAACCTGGCCCTGTCACGGAAACAAATAACAGGCCACCGAATATCGCAGCATTTTTAAGGAACATAATGAACTGAAGGTTTTCTTCAGGCCCACCAAAGCTCCAAAAATTATGAAATAACAGGGTCACAGGGATCAAAAACAGAGCGAGAATCGCCGCACCCCATCTTGTCATGAAACCTAGGACCAGGGAAATGCCCCCAAAAAATTCAATAATACAGGCCAAAAACAAAAAAATCGGCGTTTGACCGATGCCTCTAGTAGCCATTTCTTGCATTGTCGGATCCCAATGGGTGATTTTATGGTAGGCCGCGACGAAAAAGACTAAGCTTATAGCCACTCGCCCTAAGAACAATAATAGGGATTGAAAAACTTTCATATGGTGTCTCCTCTATGTTTTTCTCTAGAATGTCGGGAAAAAGACTTTTTCGCAAGACGAGAGTATTTTAGCATAAAAATTGAATTTTGGGAAATGGGATGGATTAAAAGGACGAAAAGGACGTAAAGGACATTGAATAAATGATTATCCATTGAATCATTGCGAGTGTATAATTAATAGCATAATTTTTTTTTGTCCTTTTCGTCCTTATTTAATAATTAAAATCTGTTATAATAATCACATGAAAATTCCTTTTAGAAAATATCACCTGATCCAATTATTAGAAGAGTATGATCGCTCTGACTGGCCGATTGATGTCTCGATTAATCTCTATTTTCGCGCTCATAAAGCTCTGGGATCAAAAGACCGACACGAAATCGCAGAAACAGCGATCAGCATGATCCGATGGCTCGGCCTTATTGAAGAGCATGAAGATTGGGCTTCGCGCATTGATGGCTTTGAAAAAATACAGCCTGATCTCGATCAGGTCATCGATAAATTTGGGAATCAATACCCCTTACACAAATGCGTGAGCTTTCCAAATGATCTTTTTCAGCTTTTTGTCGAACACTTTGGCCAAGAAAAAGCGATTGAAATCTGCTTAACTTCCAATCAACCAGCACCAACAGTTGTTCGCGTCAATCCTCTCAAAATTTCGCGCGATGATCTTCTAAAGCTTTGGAAAGAGAAAGGATATCCCGTCAAACCCTGTGAACTTTCTGAAAATGGGATTGTGTTTGAGAAACGAATGAATTTTTTTCATCTCGATGAATTCAAAAACGGTTTTTTTGAAGTGCAGGACGAAGGGAGCCAACTTCTCGCAAACCTTGTGGCTGCAAAACCTGGCGATCAAGTTCTCGATTACTGCGCTGGAGCCGGAGGAAAAACATTGGCGTTTGCTCCGTTTATGCAAGGCCAAGGTCAAATCTATTTACACGATATTCGGACAAAAATTCTTTCTGAAGCGAAAAAAAGACTCCGCCGTGCAGGCATTCAAAATGCCCAATTCATTGACTACGATTCCCCAAAGCTGAGGAAACTTAAAAAGAAAATGGATTGGGTTCTTGTGGATACTCCCTGTTCCGGAACAGGAACTATACGAAGAAATCCCGATATGAAATGGCGATTCACTCAAGCCATGTTGGACAATCTCATTCGAGACCAAAGAGTCATCTTTGAAAAAGCATTAAGCTTTGTCAAGCCCGGAGGACATATCGTCTATGCGACGTGCAGTCTCCTGAAACAAGAGAACGGTGAACAAGCTGAATATTTTCTCAAAACCCATTCTCTAGAGCTTGTTGGTCAACCATTCGAAAGCTTTCCTTGTCCAGGTGAAATGGATGGATTTTATGGAATGGTTTTTCATAAAAAATAGGAACCAACAATTTCATATTCTTCTGATCTTAACCCTCCAGCAGCATCACAATATTCATAAGGCGCCTTACCATTATAAGATTTTACAATCCCATCATAACGGGTCCCATAAGTTGGGTTTTTCGATATCAACACCAACCCTAAATCCATTGCGCAATCAAGAGCAAAGGCTTTCATAGCGTCACTGTACTCATACTTTAAAGTGCCGGGATAAATACGCTCGAAAAACAAAACAGGCCCTTGATTTTTTTCATCATAAAGCAATCTGAGAATCGATCTTCCGATAATTTTTCCGTGATGATCTCTGATGGCAATGATCCGATGTTTTCCATCCATCACATACCCCATCAGGGCTTTATTGTAATTCGAACTGCCAGTAACCCGTTGACAACTCCCCACAACTTCTGTTCCACAAAGAAATAAATCCAAGGGATGATCACTATTGACAATCGTCCAATCATGAATTTCCTTATATCCAGCTGAATCAAAAATTTGCTTAAGCTCCTGAATATCATTCAAAAACTCACTTTTTGGATGAGACCGCATTAACTCAACTTCGATCTGATTTAATATGTTTCTAGAAAAAGTGTCTGGATGATTGACAAGGCCGACAAGAATTTCATCTAATGCTTGATTCGAAAATGAGCCTAAATCTTTTGTAGGGAGAGACAAAATCTTCTGCAACTCAGGAAGAGCTTCCATAGGAAGATGTCCATCATCAATTTTGACTTTAAGATAGTCGACAAAATTAAATTTTGTTTCTGTTGATTCAAGAGGAAGATAGGTTTCTAATGACTCACTGCGACTCTCAATCCACTTTTCTTTAAGTCCAACGCGTGAATCAAACACTTTATCTAAATGCTCAGAACCTCGATAACGATTCTCTTCAAATTGATCACAATCAATATCGTGAATAAAGACACGCATGATCTCATTCATCTTTTCCCGATCATCGTCTGAAAGGTGTTGAAATCCCGCAATATAGGCACAAATAGCTTCAGGATGACGTTCCCCAAAAAACATTTCCTGAAATTTATCAAAATTATTAAACATTAAACCCGGTATTAATTCACGAAAAGTTTTATTTAAATAACCCATAATCTGCTTTTTGCTTTCACTTGAAAAATCAATGACAATCATCCCCTCTTTTTTTAAACTGATCAGTGCGCTCAGAGAATTGATTTCTTGTAAAAGTTCTTTATCCGACAAAGATGCAAAGTACTTTAAAATCTGTCCAACTATTTCCGGGGTAGCATATTCGGCCAAGTCCAACTGATTCAAGCAATTTAGAAGTGTTAAGTGTTTCCAGCTATCTCTAAGGAACTTTCTTCGCTTTTTAATGAGTGAAGTTTCAAATAAATGGTCATGGTCAACCTCCGATCTTTTTCTTTTTAACCGATTCAATACCAGCTTAGCTGGCAAGGCATGAGGAGGCTTCACGAGGTTCAAAAACTCTGTTCGATATTCTAATTTTTGGAATTGAAAGAACAACAAATTCCTGACATCGACCCTTAAACGCATATCTCGAAGTCGATACAGAATCCTAAAAATTTTTGTTTCGTGCATCCACGCCTGTTTTTCTTTTGAAAGACCAGAAAATAGCAAACTTATTGTGGATACCATCCAAAAAGTTAAGCTTATTTTCAGTTCATCATTTTTTATCAACGCAATATCATCCATGACACTTAAGAGTGAATCATACTTTTCCACTTCTTTCTTTAAATTTAACATCCTTTTTCTTAAAGACCGTGAAAACACACTTTTTAATTTTTCAAATATTGAATTATAAGAACGGACAAACTTCTTTAATGTTGGTCGAGATGGCTCTAAAACAAGAAAATATTTTTCCATTATTTGCAAATGATTCACTAATTCTGTTTGATCATCATCCAATAAATTCAGAATTGACCCCCTTACATCATCAAATATTCCCTTCGCATTTTCAGCAAGTGCGTTCCAATCTAATAAAGAAATGATAAACATTCTAAAAATAGACTGACTATCTAAGTCTAAAATCCTGAAAATATCCTTGAATATTTTCAAGTCACTGTCAAATCTTCCATAACGAATGTTAAGAAAATAATTTTTATCAAACGGAGAATAAGTCAGGCGAGTGATTGATACAACACCCTTGACCATTTCAAACGCAAGTCTTTGCAGAAACTTTTGACCATCAAATTCAAACCGATCAATATATTTTAAAAGAGCTTTGATTCCTGACTCGCTCTTTGCCATCTCGAGTGCCAGTTTTTGCCTAAACTTTTGATTCTTAAATCCAAATGTGTTAATTCTTTTTGCCAGAGGCTTAACCCCTAAGCTTTGTTTTACGATCTCAAATGCCAATTTTCGTAAAAAATCTTGATCTTCAAAT
>SDBV01012364.1_pt1 | contig 10948 bp, 7 predicted proteins | sample 2277081 | NCBI WGS metagenome assembly SDBV01 (sample SAMN10402039, study PRJNA504765) | marine sediment metagenome | isolation source: marine sediment core GS10_PC15, 223 cmbsf | place: Arctic Ocean: Southern Knipovich Ridge | collected 2010
CAAAAATACTGGAAGGTGGATTAAGGGTTTCAGCTGCTGTTCAATCGACTGATTCTGGAGTTTTAAAAAATATTAAGAGGAAAAATATATCTCTAGAAGAAATATTTAATTTTGTCAAAAAATCCAGGCAGACAGAAGGTAATATTTATTCAGAAGTTATTTTAGGATTGCCGGGGGATAATAAAAAAACCTTTCTAAAATCAATAGAAGACCTCATTGAATTGGACTTAAACCTAATTGTAGTTTATACCTTAATGTTTTTGGATGGTTCTGAGTTAGCCTCAAGAGAGAGTCTTACTAAATACGGTTTTGTTCAAAAATACAGAGTCTTGCCCCGTGGTTTTGGAGAATACGACATATTAGGGAAAAAATACAAAATAGCTGAAATTGAAAAAGTTGGAGTAGCCAGTAAAACTTTATCGTTTGAAGATTACTTATGGTGTCGAGCTTTTAGCCTGGTTTTAAATTTGTTTTATAATGACAATATTTTTGAGAAATTAACATTATTATTAAAGAAGTATCATGTCCCTCTTTTTAAATGGCTTAGAGAAATCTTTGATTTAACGGCCAGAAGCAGTGAATATCCAGAGATAACCAGATTATTCGAAAAATTTACCAGAGAGACAAAGGAAGAGTTGTGGAATTCCGAAGAAGAGCTTAGGGAATTTATAGCCGAAGAAGGAATTATAGAGAAATATATAAATGGCGAGCTTGGAGCTAATTTGACTTTCAAATGTAAGACCTTGGTATTGGTAAATCATAGTAGGGCATTACATGAGATAGCCTTTAGAGCGGCTCAAAAATTGATTAGTTCAAAGCTTGACCATTCAGAAGGGAATTTACTGGATGACTTTTTAAAAGAGCTTAAGGAGTTTAGCATTCTTGAAAAAGAAAACCTATTTGATATTGAAAAGAGCAAAACTCAAGAGTTTAAATTCAATTTTATGAGACTAAATCAAGTTAGTAATTTAGATTTTTCAATAGAGAGCTTGAGGGAGAAGACCAAAATTAAATTTTTTCACGATGAAAGTCAAAAAAACACTATCACTAAAAATTTGGGAATATATGGAAAAGATATCATGGGCATTACTAGGATTATGACTCTAACATACGTTAAAAAATTCTTTAGAAGAACAACGGTTGCGTAGCTTGAGAAATAGGCAACAACAGCTTGAAGAAAGATATAAAAAGGATAATCCTTATCGTTCACCTTTTAAAATACCGGGAAGTTCGAAACCAAATAAACCACTTAACTTGGATAGATTTTAGGCCTCATGGACTGTTTATTTTAAATAAAAAGAAATAGGGTTAAACCCATGCAAAAAAAACAGCAAAAAGAAGCTTTGTCATACTTTAAAAAGCATGCAAAGAAGTGGGACAGAAAAACAAAAGCAAAATCGCAAGATACAGTTAATATTATCCGGCAAAGAAATGAATATGTTCTCCATGTTATAGAAGAAAGAAAAAGAACTGAAATTACATTAGATGTAGGTTGTGGTACTGGAGATTTAGTTAATGAAATAGCTAAAAGAGGAATTCGTGCTGTTGGTGTTGATTTTGCAGAAGAAATGATAAAAATTGCTAAAGATAATGTACAAAAAATTCATTGCAAATTGGCTAAATTTATATGCTGTTCAATATTTGATTTCAATTTTAATCATACAGAATATGATTTGATATCAGCAAATGGTTTTATAGAATATATATCATTTAAACAACTGAATGAGTTTCTGGAAATTTCATTTAAACATTTAAAAAGTGGTGGGTCTTTAGTTTTGGGGTCACGTAACAGACTGTTTAATATATTTTCGTTGAATAACTTCACTCAAAATGAAATCGAAGAAGGTACTGTTAATTCACTTTTGCTAGAGTCTATTGCACTGGTAAAAGGCTTAACTATCCAAGAATTGACTAACATAGAGCCTGTATCTTTACCAAAAGTTAATCAAAAACAATTGAATACCGGAATTGATGTTTCTATCAGGTATCAATATACACCTGTACAACTGATAAGGCTATTGAAAGATAAAGGATATAAGCCTATCCATATCTCTCCAATACATATTCATGGAGTTGTCCCGAAATTTAAGAATCAATATTCTGCTATTCATGCAAACATCTCAAATCTTTTACAAACCTACTCAAAAAAAAATATAGTTCTTATCCCTTATGCTTCTTCTTTTATGATACATGCAAAAAAGAGTTAATTACATGACAAGACAGGTATCTATTCTTATGTATCATTATGTGCGAGAATTAGAACACTCACGTTACCCAAAAATCAATGGACTTTCAATAGATCTTTTCAAGGAGCAGTTAAAATTCACAATGAAATATTATCATATAATATCAATGGAAGAATTAATTGCTTCGGTGAAATCAGGCCAACAATTGCCACCAACTGCATTGATTCTTACTTTTGATGATGCTTATATAGATCATTTTATTAACGTATTTCCTATGCTCAATGACTTAAAGATTCAAGGAAGTTTTTTTCCTCCAGCAAAAGCTGTTTTGGAGCATAAGGTCCTCGATGTCAACAAACTTCACTTTATTCTGGCTTCTGTCGAGGATGAACTTAAATTAGTTAAAGAGATTTTTTCAATGTTAGCTGAAGTCAGATCGGAATATTCCCTAAAAGACAATAAATACTATTTTCAAAAACTGGCTAAAGCAAGCCGCTTTGATTCCAAAGAGGTTGTTTTTATAAAAACAATTTTACAGAGAGAATTACCTGAGAGATTAAGAAAGGACATTCTTAATCGTCTTTTTAATAAGTATGTGACTGTAGATGAACATGCCTTTTCTATGGAATTGTATGTTAGCTTAAAGCAACTTAAACATATGAGAGAGAACGGGATGTATATTGGTAGTCATAGTTATGACCATTACTGGCTGAATACCCTGGAAATTAATGACCAGGAGAGGGAAATTGACATGTCTTTAAGATTTTTACAAGAAATAGGCAGCAATATTAACGATTGGGCAATGTGTTATCCTCATGGAGCCTATAATAATTCGTTGCTTTCCATACTTAATAGAACGGGTTGTAAAGTGGGATTAAGTACCAAAGTTGGCATTGCAGATTTAAATGTGGATAATCCTTTAACCTTGCCGCGATTAAATACAAATGATTTACCTAAAAATAAGAATTCAAAACCAAATGAATGGACATTAAGAGTAATAGACGCTAAAAGTTAACGTCTCAACCTTATATAGCATATCTTTAGAATTAATAAATGACGAAGTTAAAAAGCCCCCAGACACATTTATTTAGAAAGTTGATGAATAATACAAGAAAATTTCTTAAAAAATATAATCTCGGGCGTGATCTTGTATTTATCGGAAAAAAATCCGGTAAACCCTGTTAAAAAAGTTTTTGACTTGCCAAGAGAATAAAAATTAAGTGGTAGATAATAATTCCATGGGAGTAACTGCTCTGAAAAAAACTGATTCTGTTTTAGAAGGCTTTAAATCATTAATTAAGGATGTTTTTTTATTCAGTTCTTTTAAGGCCTTTCTTACATTGGCATTTATGGTTTTGGTGGGAGTTACCAACGGCTTGGGTATCGCTGTTTTAATCCCCCTGCTTCAGATAGCCGGCTTTGGAGAAGTAAGCGAACCAGGCGGTTATTTATCAAAAGTTGTTGTTAAATTTTTTAGCCTGTTTAACCTTTCACCTTCTCTTGCAGGAGTGTTGATAGTTTTTTTCATTATATTTTTAAGCACAGCGATTCTCCAGTATCAACAGCTTAAACTTTCAAGTGCACTGTCTCACAACTACTCTGCATACCTCAGGGGGCGTTTATACGAAAATATGTTTAATGCACAGTGGCCGTTCTTTATCATGAAAAAAATGGCACATAGCGCAAACATACTGACAGTTGAAGCGCAGAGAATAAGAATTGCACTTGATTCATTAATCCGGATTGTATCTGAATCTTTCATCACAATAGCCTATATTGTTTTGGCTTTTTTAATCTCGTGGCAGACAACTGTTATTGTTGTCTTTGCAGGTGCAGCGGTTTCCTGGCTTATGAGAAAACATATTCATTCTGGCAGAGGTATAGGCAAAGAAATAACAGATGCAAACAACGAGCTGCAATCTGCAGTGATGGAGCATTTAGGAAGTGCCAAAATAATTAAAAGCTATTCAGCAGAAAAACAGGCATCCGGTCTTTTTTATAAGCTGGTATCCAGGGTATCTGACCTGTATATACGCTATCTGGTTAATCAGGCAGGGATAAGAGTGATTTTTGAACCGATAGCAGTCGGAATGTTATGCATAGGTCTTTATACTGCCCTGACCTTTTTTAAAGTTGATACTGCATATCTCCTGGTGCTTCTGTTTATTTTTTACCGGTTGTCTCCAAAGATTACGTTAATCCAGCAGAATTACCACCAGTTATTAACAACGATTCCTGCATATAATTCGCTTGTTGCACTTGAAGAAGAGACCAGGGTAATCCCTGAATATTCCGGGGAAAAGACGAAAATAGTTTCTTTTGAAAAAGGGGTATCACTTGAAAATGTAACGTTTGTCTATCAGACAGAGGTCAGAGATATTATTAAAGACGTTAATATTTTCATACCGTACGGTAAGACGATAGCCTTGGTTGGCGAGTCAGGTTCAGGTAAAAGCACAATTGCTGACATGATTTTAGGACTGCTGATACCCACCAAAGGGAAAATCCAAATTGATGACGCAAACTTAAAAGACATTGATATTAAAAGCTGGCGTACTCTCATAGGGTATGTAACTCAGGATACGATTCTGTTCCACGACACTGTCATGGCAAATCTCTTATGGGCGAAGCCTGATGCAAATGATCTGGACATCGCAGATGCCTTAAAGATGGCTTCAGCCGATATATTTGTTAATGACCTTAGTGATGGTTATAACACAATAATCGGAGACAGAGGGCTACGTCTTTCAGGAGGTCAGAGGCAGAGGCTTGCACTTGCCCGTGCACTATTACGCAAGCCGCAGTTGCTTATCCTTGATGAAGCAACCAGCTCTCTGGATGCTGATTCTGAACACCGTATTCAGGAAGCCATAGAATCTCTTCATGGAAGTGCGACCATACTTGTAATTTCGCACAGGCTTGCAACAGTCAGGAATGCTGACCTGATTTACATTATAGATAAAGGAAAGGTTGTTGAGTCAGGCTCCTGGGATAGTCTTATAAAAAGTGAAACAGGCTATTTTCGTAATATGTGCGAGCTTCAAGATCTGACATAAAACAAATAAGGGAAGTGGAGAAAAATGAATGATTCCAGTAAGTAACGAACTTCGCTTTGAGGTAACAACTAAATGCAATTATAACTGCATTATCTGTCCAAGAGAGAAACTTACGAGGAAGAAGGAAACTATGAGTTTTGAGCTGTTTAAAATGCTCTTTGATAAGATTAATAAAGAAACTGCTCAATATAATACACTTACTTTTCCTGGCATGGGAGAACCCCTTCTGGATAAAACCCTCAGCAAAAAAATTGAATACGCTAAAAAGAAGAATTTCAAGGCATTAATTCTCACAAATGCGTCTTTACTGTCAATTAACAAATTCAAAGAACTGGAAAATTTAGGCCTGGACTCTGTAAGGGTAAGTTTTTACGGTAACACGCCGGAAAGTTATAAAAGTGTTCACAGGGTTAAGGACGATAGTTTATTTAAAAAAATCAGGGATACGCTTGCAGAGATATGCAAAATTAAGAAAACAACTCAGGTCCTGCTTACTTATAATGTCGTGGATAGTAATAATGATTTACTCGTAGATTCATGGATTACTTACTGGCAGGATAAAGCAGATTTATTGGAAGTGTGGCGGCCTCATAACTGGGTTGACGGCATGGCTTACAGGGTTGTACAGCAGGAAAAATTAAAAACCTGCGGCCGGCCGCTTAAGACCCCGCTTCAGGTTCAGGTAGACGGAACAGTAAATATGTGCTGTTTTGACTTTGACGGGAAGTTGCTTCTTGGAGATTTAAAAGAGCAGATGCTTAAAGAGATTTTTCAGTCTCATATGTTTAAAAAGATATTGGAGTGCCACACAATCGGGAACTTTAAAAACAGCGGGCTTATCTGTGAGAATTGCGACCAGAGAAATGCTGATAAATCTGATGTGATGGTGTATAACTCCAAGTTTGATATCGCGGAAAGGGTTAAAAAAGTATCAACAACTTATTCTGATATTGTTTGAGTTTCAGGTATAATTGTTGCTGAGACTCTTTAATGAATAGCATTTGGCAGTAAAAAAAGCTATGGCATTTATGAACCGCACAAAAGGCAAATTCGACATTTATATTATCGCTATTATTCTCTTATCCGTATCCCTGTCATTTATGCATGTGAATTTCCTGGTAGGCAATGAAGACATAAAGATAGAAAGATACAATGAACAGATTGATATTGCCGAGGGTAGGGCAGGGAGTCCTGCTATGCAGTCAAGGGTATTGTTTCCGAAGATACTTCAAATTGTTGGAGCAGTAATGCCGGGGCAGACCTTGTCCGAGCGGTATCATGCGGGATTGTCGCTTGCTGCTGCTGAATGGATTACTATTTTTTTCAGCCTGATGGGGCTGTTTTTGCTGGCGGATAAAATACTCGGCTCTAAACTCAAGGCTTTCCTTGCAGTAATATTCTATTCCCTCTACCTGCCTTACATATTCCAGCTGACATTCAGATTTGGAGAAGCTTTTATCTTCGGTTTTTTCTGTTTTCTTGCCTATGCGGTTATATCGGGAAGGCAAATGCTGTTTGCCGGGCTACTTTTATTATGTTCGCTGCAGAGGACTGATGTTGCTTTTACTGCTGTATTTTTTAAGCTGGTATATGACTTTTTTAATTACGAGAAAAAATATAAAACTGCATTTGTTAATATCCTGCTGTTTATAATTCCGGCTGGCATGATTTATGGAATTACAAACCTTTACAAATTAGACACAGCTTCTGAACTTCTGGCAGAGACCCCAAAACTTCTCTGGACTAACTTAAGATATTTGCCCGTCTTAATTTTTTGTTATCTACCGATTTCTGTTTTGTCAATTATGAGGTTTAGGAAGTTTGATCGTAAAGTTTACTACCTTCTGATTGGCTTAATCCCTTACCTGTCAGTCATGTATTTTATAGGCGGATTTTCCGAAACAAGGTTGCTGCATCCGCTGATTGTAACATTGGTAATAGGAATTATTTCTTCTATGAAAGATACTGATATACACGATTTTGTAGATTCAGAACTCAGTCTTAAAACCTAAAACTTAAAACCTAAAATTTAACACCTAACACCCTTTCTTCCTATGCATATAATTACCGCAGACCGCTTATCTGAAAAAGAAATCAAAGAATATTCAAAAGACCGCAGGAGTTTTATAGTTTTCAGCAGTGGAGGTGACACTGATAATATCGTCAAAAACCTTGAATCGCATGGATTTGAGCATATCAGTTTAAGTGAAATACTTTTGAGCTGCCGGCCTGAACTGCGCCAGTCAGTAATTGATTTTACCAGAGCATTGAACTGTCAGGCGCGGCATCCGGGCTGGTGGGCGAACAATCTGTCAAGACGTATAGCAATGTATTCCCTTCCCACAGGCCTTGCCAAACTCTTTTTACTCAGGAAGATTATTGACAGGAATAATTGGGACATTCTTGTTGTAATTGATTCTTCCCATGTACCGTGGTCTTTTCTTAAGCATGGCATCAATGACCCTTTTCTCCATTTCTCTGATAAACATGGCAATAGAGACTGGCATAATATTCTGCAGGAGCGGCTTCCGATAAAAGCAGTCCTCTGGGCAGTTCGTAAGGTCTTTCATAGATTTGCACTTACTGTCTCTCAAAGAAAGCAGGAACAGAATTTTCCTGAAAGAAATAACGTAACACTGCTGACCTTGATTGACCGCAACTGTTTTCCCAAAGGTTCCTCTTTTAGAGACATCTATCTGGGTGAGCTGGCATCTAAGTTACAGGAAAAAGGTTATTCCGTTAATATCCTTGCAAGGCTTTTGGGGACTATTTCAAAAGAGGTGTTTAAAGGCCTGCGCAGTAATAAAGGCTCGCATCTTAGGTGTATTGATTCTTTTTGGACGTTTAAAGAGCTCTTTCAGGTTGCAGCTCAGACAGTTAAAGACTTTTTTGCTCCTCCTCCTGAATGGAATCCACACATTTTTATGGGCTTTGATGTTCGTTCCATGCTTTCTACATTGTGGCGTATTGAAATTGGAGGGGCTGTCTATGCAGATGCTCTTTTAGACGGTTATGCATTTAGGCGATATGTTGAGAACATTCCGACTGACACCCTTATTTATCCTTATGAAAATAAGACATATGAACGTGTAATATTGCAGGCCGGAAACGATTCAAAATCAAAGATTTATAGTACAGGGTATCAGCATGCTGTGCTGACTCCAAAGCATATTCATATGTTTATGGCAGAGGAAGAGGCAGATGTAATACCGCTTCCTGACAGAATTGTTACCAACGGGCCGTGGACGGCAAAGATGCTTAAAGAACGAGGTCATTATCCTCAAGGAAAAATTGTTGCCGGCACAGCACTTCGTTTCAGCTCACAGGGTAAAGGATTTGCTGTTCGTGAGAAACCGCCGGAAAAAATCCATAATATTCTGGTTGCGCTTGCAGAAGGCGCAGAAGAATATGACAGGGCATTTTCTTTTTTAAGGGCACTGCAGGAAAACAGCCCCGCATCAGACTTTTCATTTCGGGTGCGCCTGCATCCTTCAATACCTTATGACCCGTTTAAAAAGCAGGGATGCGGTAAGAACTGTATCCGAGATAAAGAACCTTCACTTGAAAAGTCTTTACAGCAGGCGGATATTTTGCTGTATGCATCCACCTCAGTTGCAGTGCATGCCATGTCTTTAGGAATTCCAGTGGTATGGATGGATTTGCTTGATTTCTGGGGAACCGACCCTGTTGAGGGTAATGAATCGCTGAGATGGGAGCTTATTAACCACACAGAGTGGGACGAAATAATTAAAAAAATTACTTCATTGCCGGAGCAGGAATTTCAAAAAAGACTGTGTAATTCAATTGAATTTGCAAAAGGCTATTTCTGCCAGGACCCTGTTGACGTTTCAGTATTTTTTGGCAGCAAAAGTTAAAATGAACAGCGAGCATAATTTACCTGGCGGCAGTCAGGTTCCCTGTAGCTTGCTACAGGGTTAGCAAGCGAATATAATGCAATAAAAAATTCATTGCATTTCAAGATTCCCTACAGCAAGCTGCAGGGAGCTTTAATATATGTTATTTAAAAACACACCAAGGCTTTGTTTTATCATTCCCACAAAGGACAGGCCGTTTGAAATTGAGCGTCTTTTTAACAGCATAAGCATCCAGGAGATTTTGCCGTCGCAGATACTTGTAGTTGATGGAGGAGAACCGGGAATTAAAGATATTGTGGAAAAGTTTTCACATCTGCCAATTGACTACATGCAGGTATTGCCGCCCGGTTTGACGCGCCAGAGAAATGCAGGGCTTGACGCAGTTCACAAGGATATAGATTTAGTAGGCTTTCTTGATGATGACATTGTTCTTGAACCACGGTGCATAAAAAACATGCTTGATTTCTGGACACAGGCACCTTCTGATACAGGTGGAGCAGGACTTAATATTATTGATAACACCTATCCGAACAAACCCGCGTGGTTTTTTAAGTTTTTTTTCATCAGAAACAATAACCCGGGTCAAATCCTTAAAAGCGGAAGGAATGTTCCTTACAGTCCGGCTCAAGGGACTCATAATGTCCAATGGTTGTGCGGCGGAGCTACGGTATGGCTCAAGGATGTTTTTAAAAAATTTATGTTTGATGAATGGTACAGTGCCTGGGGTATTGGTGATGATGTGGATTTCAGTTATCGTGTTGGCAGGGAATACAGATTTATGGTTGTGGCAGATGCAAAAGTACGGCACATTGAGACTGGTATCCCCTCTGAAAGGCAGTATCTGCGCGCTTATATTGCAACAATGAACAATATGCATTTTGCTCAGAAACACAGCGGATTCTCGAAAATCCTGTCTGCGTGGAGTTTTCTTGGACAGGGTTTTGCGTTTATAATTCAGGGATTGATAAAAATCAATAAAGCTGATTTTAAAAGAGGATTGGGTTACTGCGCTGCTGCACTTCGTGGTTTATTATTGGGAGTAGAGCAGGTTGATAGACAGATTAAAAACTAAGAGTAAGGTATGGAGACAGGATATAGTATTTTCGCTCATTCCTGTCCCGAAGTTTCGGGACTCTCTACGAGTCGTAGACCGAGGCATTTTTTACAGTTTAAAATGCTATTAAAATTTTTTAAAAAAAAAGAACTCGCTTAAATACTATATCCTGTCTCTATAAAACTGAAAAAAAGTTGTAATAAATGTTTTGATTACTTGGCAGTTTAGGATTAAAAATAAATCGACGGTTAACAAATGAAAATAGCTCTTGTATCGAGTAATGGTTTTACTATCTACACCTTCAGGCTTGAACTTATGAAGGCTCTCAGGGACATGGGGCATGAGGTAATCACCATGAGCAGTCCTGATGATTACGTACCGAAAATTGAAGCTGACGGATTCAGGTTTATTCCCCTGGCACTTGAACGCCGCGGGACTAATCCATTGAAAGACTTCAGGCTTGTGTCCCAACTTTACAGGATATACAAAGCAGAAAAAATAGATTTAAATATCCATTACACTATAAAGCCTATAATATACGGTTCAATTGCCTCAAAACTTGCCGGTATAAAGTCCATAGCTGTTCAGACGGGTTTTGGCTATACAATGATTGAAGAACGTCTGCTGACATCGATTGTGAAAAATCTCTATAAATTTTCCCTGCGTTTTCCGGAAAAGATTTTATTCATTAATTCCGAAGACATGAAATATTTCATTGACAGAGGACGCTGTGACAGATTAAAGACGCTCGTAATCATAAGTGAAGGAGTTAATTCA
>SDBV01012365.1_pt1 | contig 10947 bp, 7 predicted proteins | sample 2277081 | NCBI WGS metagenome assembly SDBV01 (sample SAMN10402039, study PRJNA504765) | marine sediment metagenome | isolation source: marine sediment core GS10_PC15, 223 cmbsf | place: Arctic Ocean: Southern Knipovich Ridge | collected 2010
GGCCATATCGGTGTAGAGGTCCCCGAAGCCGCTCTCGAAACCGGTCGTTACGGTGGCGAGTTCGGACCAGCTGGTGCCGGCGTCGGTTGACGTGAAGACCTGGGGTACTGACGCAGGTGGCATCGTGGTGTCAGCGTCGTCGTAAGAGATCATGGCGTAAACTCGAGTCGTGCCGCCGCCAGGATGGGCGGTGAGCATCACGGCCGTGGAGGCGCCGAGTGCGGCATTCGTGGACAGGTCCGCGTTATTCACATCGTCCCAGGTCTCTCCGCCGTCGTCGCTGCGATAAACACCGCTTCCCACGACGCCCGCGTAGTAGACGTCATCGTCGTTGGGATCCACGATAATGTCCGTTACGGAGCCGCCGGGTAGACCTACGCCGGAGCTTGATATCTGGGTGTAGGTCTCACCCGCGTCAATGCTTCGGTAGAGGCCGTTGGTCACCGTTCCGACGAGCATGACCTGCGTGACGGCCGGGTTGTCGGTTGTGTCGTATGTCGTGGGCAAGACTACGCGGACCTGAGGCTCGGAGCCGCCGGGATTGAGCAGGAATACGGACCAGGTTTCGCCGTCGTCCGTCGTCTTCATGATCCCGATCGGTAGGCCGCCGGCATTGCTCAGGCTGCTCGCCGAACCCGTGCCAGCGAAGACGGTATTGCCGGTGGCGTCGAGCGGGTCAAAGGCGATGCCGCCAATGCCGAGGGAGGCATACTGGTCGGTCACGGCCGTCCACGAGGGCTGCTCGAACGCATCGTCCACGATAATGGGAAAACCACCGTCGTCATTACCGTTAAACGGCCGGTCGCCATTATGGGTGCGCCAGATGCCGCCGTTGACTGTCGCCGCAAACATGTGCGAGGGATCGTTTGGGTCGATAGCCAAATCCTCAACGGCGCCGGACGACGGATCGGTTGGGTCAGCGATGGCGCTGCCAGTGGTGTCGACCTCGGTGATCGGCTGGGAGCCTTGCTCGAGCCAATCCACCACTCCCGTCAAATCGATCGCCAGCATACGGCGGTCTTCCAGCGACTCCAGGAAAAGCCGGTGAGCGTGGCGGGAATGTGTACATCGCTGCTTGCGTGTTCTCGTGGTTGCCATGACTTGAATACTCCTGTTGCGAGTACCGATTGATGATCCTCTATATCTTTTATCTCTTTTCTGAGTCTTTCCCTGTCGGGTCCTTAACGTTCGGCCTATCGAGTCATCGCGACAAATACCCACACCAACCGAGGTAGAAGCAACTCAGAAAGTTGCTCGCTTCAGGCGGCCGACTGGGTAGCCGATCCGAGTCTTAAGACTGTCTCAGACCAAGCCTCGTCTTTCCTTCCCCGCCCCACAGGACTTCATATGAGCTTGACAAGCTGTCAGCGTGAAAACTACAATTAAAAAAGCAGTTGCCGCGCACAAAATCAGCGCTCGCAGTAGCCGCGCTGGTGAGTCACCGTGTTCAAACGCTTAGGCTCACCAGCCTTTTTTATGCCCTGAATACCACTCTACATCAGCCATCAAAGACATTCTCGGGCATCTTGGCAGGCCTTCCACATGGGTAAGAATCCCCAGTTGACCGTCAAGGGTGTCTCGCCAGGACAAATGAAGGTTTTAAGGGAGGCGCAGAATGCCAGTGAGTAATTTATTTGTGACATCACGGACTGTTTTAGCGATTATCCATAGCTACGCATAGTAAGGTATGGGTTGGAACTTATTAAACGAAAAACCCCTATGTTTTTAGCCTTGCAGTGCGCTTCACACCATATTAACGATATGCGCCCGCCTGCCAAGTCCTGCTTGTCCCCTTCGGAGCAAAGATGCCATGGACTATGCAAGGATTGTTGGGATTGTTACCATTGCCAGGCTTGCACAACTCTGCAAATCACGGCAAATGGTTGCGTATAGGTTGCAGAATGCGGTAAAATATTTAGTTATGCGTATACCTTTTGGCCTTAATATTTATTTAGGTTGTGGGGGATAGTATGGGGGATTAATACATTCACAATAAAAAAGGACTCAGTAAATATACCCAAGTCCTTGTAAATATTATGGTAGCTCATACGGGAATCGAACCCGTGTTTCCGGCGTGAGAGGCCAGCGTCCTGGGCCACTAGACGAATGAGCCACATGATTATTTTCCTTTTTCAAACAGTGAAAATATAAGAAACTTTTAAAAAAATACAAGTTATTTTCTTAACTAATTTTTATTCAGTCTTTTATATTTCATTTTCAAAGACTCTCTATTAAACATCTCTATTTTTCAAAAGCCATCTTTTTCTTGCAAATTAACTCCATACTTGAGATGAGTAAGAGTCGAAGTAGTGTGGGAATCAAGATTAATGCTCAGGGATACTCACATGCTCTCTGCTGTCCGAACAGAAAGAAAGCAAGAAACATTATTTTATCCGATTATCCCTTTAACTCAGCTAATGCATAAAAAAAGTTCTTTTATAAGCAATCTAAATCCCCCGATGGGGACCTTTACTCCACATCTGATAAGCCCCCCACTTTGAGGATTGGCGTCTAAGAAATAATTATGTATAATGCAGTATACTGCATTAAATACAACCAAAACTTATCAAAGGGGATAAGCATATTATTTTACTATACAGATTTAAATCTATGTTTTGTCTTTCTCCGCGAGCCCAATATTCATAGCTTTTAAAAATATTTGAATAATCCGGGATAAAAAAAAGACAGGGTTAATGATATACCCCGTCTTAGTATGAAGTAATTGATTTTGAGATCTATTCCCAGGGAGATGGTTCTCCTACCTCAAGATTTCTGACTAAACGAATACCCGTGCCGGAAGACCAAGCATCCTTATTGCTTGTACCCTTGGAATCAAATGGAATCCAGAGAGAACGTAACGGAATCTGCATATCCAATCCGTTTAAATACCATGCACCGCCTTTTACAACATAATCGACCGTTCTGGCTTCCGAATACCCTGCCGGGTCAATACCCGATGGCAAATCCCCGAGGAATATATCGCTGGTTATCTCGGCAACATTTCCAGCCATATTGAACAAACCAAAAGGATTAGGATATTCTAAATAAGATTTTACAGGGGTAACTCCCCTTAAATTGGCAAAATCAATCATATCAAGAGGATTCGGGTCCGACATCGAATTACATCTGCCGGCTGCCGGTTCATTCCCCCAGGGGTACGATATAGGTGCGCTTCCCCCACTTGCGGCAATTTCCCATTCTGCTTCAGTAGGCAGACGCCATCCGTTGGTACCTTCCAGTATTATCATCTTTGCATATTTTGAAGTTTTCATATCTTCTTCAAATACATTATTCTTGTCAAGGTATTTGTATGCCGGTATAAGACCGTCTCTTGCACTTATTGTCTGACAATATTCACTAAACTCATAAATAGATATAAAACATGCCGGATATTCTGCATATGCATCGGTTAATAAATCTTCAGGATATATTCCGTAGAACTTTTTTTTCCTCTTTTCAATATCACCCAAAACCTCGCTATCATAGTTCGCCAGGAATTCACCAATAGACAATTCATATTTGGATATTATAAACGGCCTGGTCAGAACAACTGTTCTTTTATTGAAAATTGGCGGCCCGATAGTGTATGTACCTTCCGGAATATAGGCATAGTCCTCGCCATTATCTGAAACTGTAATATCAACAGAAACTTTATCTGTATTACCGTCGGAGTCGGTTGCAATCATTGTAATAACATGATTATCGATTATTAACCCGCGGTAATTCAGAGTTGTTCCCTGGCCGAGCGCACCCTGTAAGTTGGAAACCCAGGTTATGTTCGCATCACTGAGTTCTCCATCCTCCTCATCCGTAGCAGTCCCGCTCATAACGAGAAGGTATCCCTGCATAACATCTGTGCCATCCGCAGGACCTGTAAGATTAGCAACCGGAGATGCCGAATGACCTTTTGTAATTGTAACACTTTCAGATTTTTTTGTATTGCCGCTAATATCAAATGCATTTGCATAGACCACGGTTTCAACACCATCGGAGATCGAGCTCATATCCCATTCAAAGGTGTATGGCTCCGTATCATCCACAGCATAGTATTTATTCCCTACAACAAGTTCAACGCGGTTAATTCCCTTGTTGTCATTGGCTTCAACAGTGACATCAACAACGCCCTCTCTTGTTGCACCATCCCATGGTGTTAAAATCGAAACTTTGGGCGCAATTTTTTCTTTATTGTTAACACTATCTTCTCCACAAGATACAACCGCGAAAACAACAATTATAATCAATCCCAAAATCGCGGTTCTTCGAATCATTTGTCGCCTCCATAATCAACAGAATTTTTTATACGGACTTTTGTTCGATAACATATAGTAACCGTTACAAAATATGACATTTCAAATTGAATATAGTTTTCGGTTTTGATTATGTCAAGATATTATTTTTATTTTTACTTACTTTTTAATTGTAAAATAATCATATTAATTAAAGTTTTTAATATTTATTTTTTATTATTGATATAACACTCTGTAATAACAGATTGTTAGGTCTATTATGTTTTTCATCTGACATCAGTAAGCTTTCAGCTTTAAATATTAAACATAATAATTTCGAAACTGATGGATGAAAAAAAACGTGCTTCAGGTATCAATATATCTAATGTCAACTTATTTATAAAATGTTATACTTGTATACATATATATCTTATATTTATTACTCTTTACAATATAACTTCAATCCGAGGTTAATCATGAAAAAGTATTCTTCGCTGGTTTTGTTAAGTTTTTCAGTTTGTATTTTATTCAGCTGTGAAACACAATCCTTTAAAGAAACAGTATTTTATGTTTCCCTGTCAGGTGACGATTCATGGTCCGGAAAGCTTTATGAACCGAACGGCAGCAAAACTGACGGGCCGTTCAGAACTTTGATAAATGCTCGTGATACAGTCAGGGCTCTCAAGAAATCGCGCTCCTTGCCTGAAGAAGGAATCACAGTTTATATCCGTGGCGGTTTTTACCCGATCTCAAAAACATTCGAACTGACTGCCGAGGATTCCGGTACAGAAGATTCCCCGATAACATGGACAGCTTATCAGGGTGAAAAAGTTATCTTCAGCGGCGGAAAAACTATTTCAGGATTTAAAAAGATAACCGCCCCGGATGTGCTGGAACGTCTCAATCCTTCATTTCAAGACAAGATCGTGCAGACCGACCTTGCATCGCATGGTATTACCGACTATGGTGAAATTGATCCCCGCAGCGGCAAGAGGATGGAACTGTATTTTAAGAACAAGTTCATGACTATCGCACGCTATCCCGATAAAGACTGGGTAACTATAGCCGATGTGCCGCAGTCCGGCGAGAAAATGATCAACAAAGGGCTCGGCCGCGATAAGTCCGCTGTTCCCAGGGGACGTCACTACGGCAGATTCACCTATGACGGCGACCGTCCCCAACGCTGGGCCGATTCAGAAGATATCTGGGTGCACGGCTACTGGACATGGGACTGGTCTGACCAGTACCTCCGGGTGAAAATATTTGATAAAATACACCGTGATATCTATCCTGAAGAACCTCATCACGGCTACGGTTACACTAAAAGCCAGAGGTACTATTATCTCAATATTTTTGAAGAACTGGATTCCCCGGGAGAATGGTTCATCGACCGTGAAAGCGGCATTCTATACTTCTGGCCGCCCTCTCCAATCGGCAAAGGCGATGTAAGCATCTCACTCATGGAAGATGCGATGATATCTCTCGAGGAGACATCGTATATCACTATCAGCAATATACTTTTCGAATGCTCCCGCGGCAGTGTCATATCTGTCAGGGGCGGAAATAATAACCTGATCGCCGGATGTACTATCCGTAATTTCGGGCAAAATGCAATATCCATATCCGGCGGTACTTATAACGGTGTCTTATCGTGCGATATTTACGATGTCGGCGCCGGCGGAATATCAATTCAGGGAGGAGACCGTAAAACTCTGGCTCCCGGTGTTAACTATGCTGTCAACAACTACATTCACCATTACGGCATACGAATTAAAACATACCGTCCCGCCCTACGCGTTTCAGGAGTAGGCAATCGTCTTGTACATAATTACATACACGACGCTCCCCATATGGCTGTGAGTTTCGGCGGCAACGAAAATATACTCGAATTCAACGAGATTCACGATATCGCCAGGGAAACCGGCGATGTGGGCGCGTTTTACACGGGAAGAAACTGGACAATCCGCGGTAATATCATCAGGCACAATTATTTCCATCATCTCCTGGGCCCGGGACTGCATGGAGTAATGGCGGTTTACCTCGATGATGCAGCAAGCGGTATGACCATTTACGGCAACGTATTCTATAAATCCGGCCGCTCGGCGTTTATCGGCGGCGGACACGATAACACGGTGGAGAACAATATATTCGTGGATTGCGAACCGTCTGTCCACATCGACGCTCGTGGCCTCGGCTGGGCGGGACAGTATATCGTAAAGGGCGGGAGCTGGCGAATGTATGAAAAGCTCGAGGAAGTGAACTACAAGGAACCGCCTTACAGCACGAGATACCCGGAACTTGCTGCTATCCTCGAACATGGTGATCCTGCCGTTCCGCGGGGTAACAGGATTACACGAAACATCAGCTACGGCGGCACATGGCTGAACTTGGATAAACGAATCGAAGACGGTCTCGTGGTGTTTGAAAACAATCTGGTGGACGAAGATCCCGGATTTATTGATCAGGATAACGGGTATTTTCAGTTGAGGGATGATTCTCCGGCATACAAGCTTGGTTTTAAGCGCATTCCGATTGAGGATATTGGACTTTATATTGACGAGTATAGAACATCGCTTCCGGGCAAAAAGTAATGTATTATTACACAAGTTTGACAGCGGGCCTGTTTTTTCGTGTATTTTAAATTGTCTATGTCGAAAAAACAATAATATAATTTTTCACTATAATTTTTCACTATAATTTTCACTATAAAAGCGTTGTGTAACATTTTTATATTTTTTAATATTCAGGCAAATAAATATGTTTCGACATTTGTATGCTTCATCAGTTTTACCACCCTTTGTCCCCCCTACCAGGGGGATGCCAAAGGCAGAGGGGTCTTATCTTTGACAAACATTGATGTATGGTATTTAATCGACGCAATATTAGACAAGTGGAATATAAATTCGTAGAATGGAGGTAAGTAAAAGTGTCATCCGTTTATTATTCTAAATGGGCTTCCGGGCTCAGAAAATCGGATATTTCGAAAATTCTCAAGGCATCCAAGGAACCGGGAGTTTTGAGCCTCGCACCGGGTGTACCCTATCCTGATGCATATCCGACTGATAAGGTGGCTGAAATTATCGAATCGATTGTGAAAAACGAGCCGGAAATTATTTTCCCCTATGGTAATCCGCAGGGAACTCTCAGATGCCGTGAATCCATCGTCTACCGTATGAAAAAACGAGGTGTCAATGTGACTCCGGATAGAATTGTCACAACCTCCGGTTCACAGAATGCCACAGATATGCTGTTACGCATGATAATGAATCCGGGCGATACGATGATTATCGAGGCTCCTACATTTCTTGGAGTGCTTGACTCGATAAAGAACAGCGGTTATAACCTTGTCGAGGTTCCCATCGATAACGAGGGTATAAGGACCGATGTTCTGCGGGATACTCTCGACCGGCTTAAAAAGGATTGCATTCATCCTAAAATCATATACCTGATGTCGAATTATCATAATCCCGCAGGAATAATGATTTCCAGCGAACGACGTAAAGAACTCCCTCGGATTGCGCAGGAATTCGACTGTATGATACTTGAAGACGATGCCTATGCAGAGCTTCGGTACGATGATGTCGACCAGACAGCAGTCAAAGCTTATGATACGGATGACAGTGTCATATACCTCGGGAGCTTCTCGAAGATTGTATCGCCGGGATTAAGAGTCGGCTGGGCAATTGTGCCGGAGGAACTTGTTCAAACATGGAATACCTGCAGACCGATGTTTGATGTGGGATCGCCTGCGATTAACCAGGAAATCATCGCCGAACTTCACCGCAACGACTGGCTCGACAGTTACATTGAAAATCTAAAGAAAGGTTACAGCATACGCCGCGAAGCCATGATGAGCGCTCTCGATGAGTTTATGCCCGATGGTGTTTCATGGACCCGTGCGCACGGCGGATTCTATATATGGGTCACTACTCCGGATGGAATCGATCTCGACAGTCTTTTCCGGACAGCGGTAAAAAAAAGGGTGACTTATTTCACAGGTAATTTCTTCTACCTCGATCATCAGCATCATAATCATTTCCGCCTGTGCTTCTCAAGGCCGGATGAGGATACTATCACCGAGGCGGTTAAAAGAATTGCCGAAGCGGTTAAAGAGGAAATGGTTAAATAATAATAAGGTGCGTGAAGTGATTGTAAATGCAGAAGTCATTGTCTGAACCGCTGATACCTGTGATTAAAGGATTGCCATGATACTTAACTCCAATCTCTGTGCATCTAATCATGGCTATCATTATATCATACCCATCAGCGGTTCAGACGGTTTTTAAAAAAATCTCAAAACAGAACTGACCGGACACTTAAACATTCAAACTACACGAGACTTCGTGCTAAACGGAATCCCATGTAATAGCTTTGCATGATACCTTCCCAGTTACAGAAACATGCTCTGGCTGCAGAACGGCATACCGATGGCTCGCTGAACCAGCTTCCGCCGCGTGTCACATTGAGATTGTGATAATATTGAAAAATGGGATTGGCGCCTTCGGGAAGGTATTGCCCGTAGCTCATTGTCGGGTTCCAGTTGTCATTACAGAATTCAAATACATTTCCGTGCATATCGTAAAGACCCAGGGCATTCGGTTCCTTCATGGCAACAGGGTGGGTTTTGCCTCCGCTGTTACCAAGATACCACCCGGTTTTATCGAGGTCTTTCTCGGTATTCCCGGTGTAGAACAGGGTTGAAGATCCGGCGCGGCAGGAGTACTCCCATTCTTTTTCGGTGGGCATTCTGAAACCGTTCTTTGAGAAGTTGCATTCTCTGGTTTTTTCATTATAGGTTGGATCAAGGCCCTCGGCTTTACTAAGCCTGTTGCAAAACTGTATAATCTCGAATGGCCCGATATTTGTCACCGGGAGATTATTGTCGCCGGTAAAAGTGGATGGGTTGTCGTCCATTATTTTCATGTAATGGCCCTGGGTGATTTGTGTTTGTCCCATCTGGAAGTCACGAATGGTTTCCCTGTGAACAGGCTGCTCATCCGCATAATATTTATTGACATTATCAGGCAGTGAAGGATTATGCTCATACACATGTCCCATCATAAAGCTGCCTCCGGGAATGCCTGTCATCGTAATACCCTGAAAAACTTCTTTCTTTAACATCTCTTTACCCTTTATTTAATTTTTTGTTGTCTTATAAATTCATACAATTCACAATTCATAATTCATAATTATCCCTTGTATTGCGGGGCTTCTTTTTTCAGTATCCAGTGAGCTCCGCGCCATAACATTTCCAAATACTTCTTATCCTGATATGCAAAATAGGTATGCCCTCCGAGAAATCCGGCGACACGACCTTTCCACTGATCAAGACACCACCCACCCACGTCATGCCGTTTATCGGAAAATCCTGTTGTTTCATAAAGGGGAACAGCATTTTTATTTATCAACTCGACTCCAAAGTTTTCATCGAGAGGCAGATCAAAGTTTGGTATTCCTTTTGTGATGGGATGGTTTTGATTGAAATTATGAAGATGAACGATTTGAAGAGGTCCATGAATGGTGGCTCTTATCCCCAGCATTTCCGTGAATTTCTTTCTTCGCATAGCCCATATAGTGCAGTGCAGGCTCATGAAACCCATACCACGGTTTTTGACATTATCAACAATGGCATCTTCAAGCTCATCGCTCATATAACCGTCAGGGGAGCCAGCTTCTTCACGAATCGGCCCCTGAACCCAGCCGGCTTGAGAACCCACCCAGCGTTGAATAATCACAAGATCGGCCTCTTTGATAAGTTCCGGTGTTACATAACGCGCATCGTGGACAGCGTAGAATTTCCATCCCGCATTTTCACAGATAGACCGCAGAGCCGGTTCCTGTGCGTAATAGTTATGAAGAGTGTCGCCACCGAGAAATATCACTCTTGTTTCACCGCTGGCTTTTGGTTTTATGTCTTTTGGCAGTGCAGAGTGGCCTTCCGGGGTTATGATTGCCATCGTTGCAAGTGTTGCAAGACCTGTTTTTAAAACTTTACGTCGAGTTGTTTTCTGGTTTAAAGACACAGTTCTTCTCCTTTAAGTAAGATGTTTATTTCAATATTTTGCGATACTCATCTCTGTACAGACCGATATTGTCAAACGGAATTGGTTTAAATCCGAGCTTGAAAGCGGGAGAATCGTCCTTCAATTGAAAATTTTCGTTCTCAAGGTCAACGAATCCGGGATCTGAATCAATAATCATGTTGTTATTGTTCTTTAATATAAGCATTATTTCCTGATCACCAAACTTGTAAGTTGTAAAATCTTTTTTGTCTTTTCCGCCCCTGCCATGGTCTCCGGCATGTGTTCGCTTCAATGCTCGCCTCATCGGGCAAGGTCGATATGTACACGCTCCAGAAAATGCTCACTCACAAGACGCCGCAGATGACACAGAGGTATGCTCATTTGAGGGATGAGGCGTTGAAAAGGGCGTCGGAGACGGCGGATGAGTTGTTTGATGATGTTTTGAAGGGATAAGGTTAAATTGGAGCTTACCACCAGCGGGAGTTTGGGTGTTTAAAGAGGGTGGGGTTATTAGTCATTTATTATTTTCAATAATTCCCCCATGATTAATAATAAATTCACAAATTAACTTATCCGAGTATTCAATTAAATGTTCAGTAAAATCTGCTACTTTTTTAATAAATTCTTCATGAGAATGAGATTCATCAGTTAAAGTTTTCAGATATTCTAAAGCAACGATATCAGCTAAGGAATAAAAT
>SDBV01012366.1_pt1 | contig 10947 bp, 6 predicted proteins | sample 2277081 | NCBI WGS metagenome assembly SDBV01 (sample SAMN10402039, study PRJNA504765) | marine sediment metagenome | isolation source: marine sediment core GS10_PC15, 223 cmbsf | place: Arctic Ocean: Southern Knipovich Ridge | collected 2010
GTAAGCTTGTGCGATGCCGCTTGCGGTGTATGGGAACTTACTGATCTTGACATTCGGGCAATTTTTCTTTGCCTGTGTTTCTGAAAGTCCAACCGAAGCGGCTTCAGGATGTGTATAGATACCCGTGGGTACGACAGTTCTATCATCCGAAGCATCATTTCCGGTTGCGTTATCGGCTGCGACGATACCCATCCTGCTCGCCAGATGTGCGTACTGCATTGTTTCTGCGATGTCGCCGATGGCGTAGATATTGTCAACATTCGTCCTGCATTGATAGTCAACTGTGACGATGCCATTGTCTATTTTAATGCCCAACTCTTCCAGACCGATGCCTTCGATGTTTGGTTTTCTACCGATGGCAACTAAAATCTTTTCGGCAGATATTTCGCTGCCGTCTTCGAGTTTGGCGGTGACCTTATCTTTTTGCGGATTAACAGACACCAGCTTAGTGCCGGCCATAATACTTACGTTGCGTTTTTTCAGGCTTTTCTCTGTTGCTTTGCAAATATCGATATCGAGATTGGCAACAAGGCTATCGAGCATTTCGACGATAGTTGTTTCGATGCCAAGCTCTGAATAAATCGTTGCGAACTCACAGCCGATAACCCCGCCGCCCAGGATTATAATGCTCTTGGGAAGCGCCTCTGCGGTGGTAGCTTCATCTGTTGTTATGAGCCTGTCACTGTCCCACGGCAAAAAGCCCAGCCTTACGGGAACCGAACCGGTTGCGATGATTATCGATCTTGCTTTTATCTCCCGCGTTCCATCTTTGGCTTCTACAGTGATCGTGTCCTTAGCGGTTAGTTTGCCTCTGCCGCTTATGACTTCTACGCCGCGTTTCTTTAGCAGGAAACCTACTCCGCCGACAAGGCCTTTAACCACTTTGCCTATACGTTTCATGAATGCAGCTTCGTCTATTTTTGGAGCGGCAACATTAATTCCGAATTCTTTTGCGTTAAGCGTCTGATGGAATATTTCGCTTGCGTGAAGCATTGCTTTTGTGGGTATGCATCCTACGTTAAGGCATGTACCGCCGAGATATTTTTCTTCGATGATGCAAACCTTTGCTCCTCGCAGAGCCGCTCTAAGTGCTGCTGCATAACCGCCCGGGCCCGCTCCTAATACTGCAACGTCATACATTTTATTACTCCCGTTTGTGATTTTTTGCAACAACGACTTCAACGTTGTTTTTTTTGAATGTCAAAGCGTCCTTTTCGCTTAGGGTTCTATCTGTTATGAGTACGTTTATCTGGCTGATTTTCAGGACGCGTGTGAGTGCTTTTTTGCCTAATTTGCCTGCATCGACAAGCAGGAAAACCTTGTCGGATCGTTGGGCGGCAAATCGTTTTGTGTATGCGTTAAACGCCGCGTTTTCGTAAGTTCCTTCTTCCGGAATGATGCATGTGCTTGAAAAAAAGGCCTTGTTGATATGGAAAGAGTCGGCTTGTGAGTCCGGTTCAAGGCCGACGAATGAATATGTCTCGGTGTCGAAAACGCCGCCTAATCCGATCAGTCTTATGTTCTGGGCCTTTGCCAGTTCCAGCGAGATCATCAGTGAGTTTGTTACTATTGTTATTTCGGGGTCGAGCCTTGCGAGGTTGCGTGCAAGCCAGCTTACCGTTGTCGATCCGTCAAGGAAGATCGAGTCGCCCGCTTCAATGAACTGCATGGCACAATCGGCTATCAGTTCCTTTTCTTTCGGGTTGACCTGAAGACGATTTCCGATCTGAGCTTCGCGGAATTGAGTGGTCGATTCGATCCTTTGTATGCCGCCTTTGACTCGCAGGACGAGATGTGCCTTGGCAAGGTAGTCCGCGTCGCGTCTTATCGTGAAGGGCGAGACGTTGAATAGCTTGCCGAGATCGTCAAAAGCGGCGATCCCGACTTTATTTACGTGTTCTACGATTTTTTGTTGCCGTTGTCTCATTTACGACTCTTGTTTATTGCTACGGATGGTTTCCTTGTAAATGTTTTGCAATAGATCGTTTCATTGCCTCAATATCTGTAAATTGTAGGCTAATTTTTTAAAAAATCAACAATTTTTTGTAAAATTCTTGACAAATTTTACACGTCCTTTACAATACTGTTAGTTGTTGCGCTTAAAATTAAACGCGCACTAAAAGGAAATGAATAATGAGTAGTGAATAAAACGAGACTGTAGTAACATTACAGAGTATTTCATATGTGGCAATGGAAAAAACAAAGAGTGTATAAAACTGGGGCTCTGCCCCAGACCCCGGCATTTGTCGCCTTAAAGCCAACGGCATATGTATCAGCATTAGACATTGCATGCCGTTGGCCGTAAAGCGGTAAATGCTGGGGGTTTGGGGGCAAAGCCCCCAAGTATGATTGAAGAATCTCTCTGTAATTATGCTACAGTCTCAATAAAAACCATTTTTTTGTCCTCGGAGGTGTTTTTGTATGTCAATGAAGAATGTTACCAACAAACCTGATTTCACGAAGCAGACGCTGACTTTCGGTGAGGTTAAGTGCTATCAATATGATAAAACTCTGAAAGATGAACTCAAAAACGGCATGACTGCCGATGATGCGATGTTTCTGTATAAGCAGATGCAGTATATTCGTGCTTTTGAGTCGGTGATCATCAAACTTCGCAGCGGTGAGCTTGTACCTTTTGAGGGATACAGGTTTTCTGGTGCAACTCATCTTTCGATCGGTCAGGAAGGCTCAGCGGCAGGTGCCAACGCGGCGTTGCGCGGGGATGACTATATAACAAGCTCTCATCGCGGCCATGGTCATGGTATTGCCAAAGAAGGATATGCTTTGCGAGCTATGAGTGATGATCAATTGAAGGACTTCATCAGCGGTGTCAGCTTTAAGAGCAAAAAGAACAGTCTTATGGAGCAGGCGATTGAGGTTCATCTTTACCGTACAATGGCAGAGTTCATGGGCAAAGAAGAAGGTTATTGCCGCGGTCGCGGGGGCGGGATGCATATCGCTGACTTTAACGTTGGTCATCTTGGAGCCAACGCAATCGTCGGCGGAAGCCTTCCGATGGCAACCGGTGCCGGTATGAGCATGATGTTCCAGGCAAAGGACCGTGTTACGCTTTGTTTCTTCGGCGATGGCGCATCGAATAACGGGGTGTTCTGCGAATCGCTGAATATGGCGTGTATGGGTCAGTTTGAAAAGGGCGTTCCGGTTATTTTCTTCATTGAGAACAATCAGTTTGGTATGACGGGCAGAACGCGGGGAGAGATCACCGGCATTGACTTTATCGCAAGACGCGGCTGGGGCTATAATAAAGTTGGAATGCATGCAGAAGTCATTAACGGCATGAATCCTCTGGCTGTTCATGATGCGGTTAAGCGTGCGGCGGAGATTTGCCGCAAAGGGGACGGGCCGGTCCTGCTTGAGGCGATGACATATCGTTATGTGGGTCACTCATTGAGCGATCAGAACCGGTATCGCAATAAAGAAGAGATCGATGCATGGAGGCGAGAAGATGCTATAGACGGCTTTAAACAGGAAATGGTAAAGGCTGGTATTGCCCAGGCCGACGAGCTTGGGCAGATCGAAAAAGAGATTTATAAGCAGATGGAAGAAATAACTATCGCTGCGGCAAAGAGCGATTTCCCCGATCCTTCCACGATACTTGAAGGGCTTTATTCATACAGCACTACAGATGAAATCTCCGATGAGCTTAAAACGGTTAAATATAATAAGGAACTGGTGAAAGATGCGAGGGACGGCAAGGGCAGAATGACCTACAGAAAAGCGATCGTCGAAGCTATGACCGAAGAGATGATTCGGGATAAGCGTGTTGTGCTCTACGGCGAAGATGTTGCCGAACACGGTGGTGCTTTTGCGGCGACGTTGGGTTTGATCGAGACGTTCGGACGCAAACGCGTGTTTAATGCCCCGATCTCTGAAGCGGCGATTTGTGGGTCTGCGGTTGGCATGGCGATGACGGGTATGCGTCCTGTGATAGAACTTATGTATGTCGATTTTATTCTTATGAGCATGGACCAGCTTGGCAACCAGGCGGCGAAGAACAAATATATGTTCGGCGGCAAGGCAAAGGTTCCTATGGTTTGCAGGACAACGATCGGCGGAGGCAAGGGTTATGCCGGCCAGCATTCGCAGAGTCTTGAAGCAATTGCGACTCAGATACCGGGTCTTAAAGTGGTCGCGCCTTCAACACCTGCCGATGCCAAGGGGCTTTTGAAAACAGCTATTCGTGACGATAACCCGGTTATATTCCTTGAGCATCAGTTACTTTACGGCAGCAGGGATGTTGTTCCTGAGGGTGATTATGTTGTGCCTTTCGGAAAAGCGGCAGTTCGTCAGGAAGGCTCGGATGTTACGATCATGGCGTATTCTTACATGGCAAAGATCGCCCTCCAGGCTGCCGATATGCTGGCTGAAAAGGGTGTTTCCGCTGAGGTGATCGATATTCGAAGTCTTATTCCGCTGGATGTCGATACCATTGTCAATTCGGTTAAGAAGACGAACTATGCGGCGGTAATTTCTCAGGCTCCCGGGACCGGTTGTTATGGCGAGCATATTGCATTTGAAATACAGCAAAAAGCTTTCGATTATCTCGATGCACCGATAGAATTGATCGCATCGCATGAGTGTCCTCCTCCGATGGCGCCGACATTGGAAGTGGAATTTATGCCGAATGCACAAAAGGTGAGCGAGAGAATTCTGGCAATGTTGGGCAAATAATAAATCAAGGCAGAGTGGAGTTTTATATATGGCTATCGAAATTAAAGTTCCAATACCCGATCAAACGACTGAAGAGGTTCGGATAGTCACCTGGTGCAAAGCTATTGGCGACACGGTACAAAAAGGCGATGTGCTCCTTGAGATCGAGACGGATAAAGCGGTAATGGAAGTAGAGTCTGCCGGCGCCGGTATTCTCCTACAGCAGCTTGTTGCGGTTGACGATATGGTCCCGGTAGGTGAGGTGATAGGTTTCATCGGTGCCGAGGGAACCGAGGTAGAGGCAATGCCGGCAGCTTCGGCGAAAGCCGTCGAAGAAACGGTTCCGCAGGAAAGTTCGGCGGGGTATGTGGCCAAGAAGGCCGCGATCACACCGCTTGCCGGGAAAATAGCGGAAAAGACGGGGCTTAACCTCGATGGGATAGAAGGGACCGGGGCGCGTGGGAAGATATTGCGAAAAGACCTTGAAGCTGCACCTGCGAAAAGCTCATTGCATGAGGGCGGATTGTTTGCGTCGCCAAATGCAAGGAGACTGGCGAAGGATATGGGGGTTGATGTGTATTCTGTCCCTGGCAGCGGTCCGGACGGCAGGGTGATCGGCGACGATGTTATTGAATATGCCAGGAATGCACCGTCGGCGGATCACGGCCCTGCGAAAGGGCAGCCTCAGCCGGGTACGGAAGTGAAACTTACGAAGATGCGGCGTGCAATCGGTGTCAATCTGCAAAGAAGTTTCCGCGATATACCCCACTTTAATGTTACGACGTCTATCGATATGACGCGAGCGATGAAGTTTCGCGGTGAGATCAACAAGGGTAAGGAAAAGAGCGAAAAAGTCTCTGTCAATGACCTTGTTGTTAAGGGTTGTGCGGTGGCTTTGAGGAAGTATCCTGCGGTTAACAGCAAATTTATGGAAGATACGATCAGGTACGAGGCTGATGTTAATATTGGCATTGCAACTGCGTTACCTACAGGACTTGTCGTGCCTGTGATTCTGAATACCGATAAGCTTGGGTGGAAGGAACTGGCAGCGGAGGCGAAGGCCGTTATCCGGCAGGCCAGGGACGGTAAGTTAGTTGGTTTGAGTAAGGGCACGTTTACTGTGTCGAATCTTGGTATGTTCGGTGTCGATGAGTTTACAGCTATTATCAATCCGCCCGAAGCTGCGATTCTGGCAATTGGGGGCATTAAGCAGAAAGTTGTCTCTATAGACGGAATAGTAGGCGTTAAGCCGATGATGAAAGTGACTCTTTGCAGTGACCATAGGGTTGTAGATGGTGCTTTGGCGGCACAGTTTTTACAGGTTGTTAAGCTTTATCTTGAAGAGGAAATAGCTTAAAATATCACTTGCATTCAACTGATAGACATCGACCACCGGTGTTGCAAAGCAAAACCCGTGCCCAGATTAAAGGCCCGAAGGGCCGAAAGAGCGCATAGCCGGGGGCGTAAGCCCCCGGAAAATAGACAACCAACATCACAAGCCCCGAAGGGGCGAAAGAAATCTCTACTCTCTACTACTCGCACATAGGGTGCGTTTTAACGCACCGTTTCTGACTGTGAACGGTTGCAATAATTTTTTGTTTATACCCTTTAGGGTAGTAATTTCCCGCGAGTAAAGTTGTAAGTTACTGTTGTAAAGCTACTTAGCCGCGCATAAACGGGAATTCTCAATTGTGAGCAGTTTATATCATTCCAAAAGGTCGTGCGTCTTGTTATAATACAGGCGAGCCGGGCTGGGGTGGGTCTTTGCGTTCTCGCTTCAGCCGGAGCCGGGATCGCCGACAGGGGCAGGGGCAGCCGGACGGTTGCAGGCCGCGCAGTGCGTGATGAAAAAATGTCAATTATTAACGTAGTAGGAGGTTACCATGTCCAGATCAAGATTTTCCAGAGGAATGTTCGCGTGCATAGCTATGGTAATTCTGTGCGCGGGTATCGGCAGTGCGGTACCTGCCTGGGTCGATGTCTTCGACCTGGTGCCGGCGGATAGTTTTTTCTGCGCCCGGATCAACAATTTCACGCATTCAATGAGCCAGATAGACGGGTTTACGGCGGAGTTGTCGCCCATTCCGGTTACAGCTACCGGCATGACGCAGATGCAGCTTGCCGGGGCGCTGGGCTTGACCGACCCGACGCTCGGCAATGTGGAGATGAGCGGTGACTTTGCGGTCTTTGGCATGACCCTTGACGACGGAAAACCGTTTATAGCGGGGTTCATACCCGTAACGGACTGTGACAAGTTCGTCCAGGACAACGCCAATTGCTCCGAACCGGACGAGAGAGGCATATCGAAGATCACCAGGGGCCAGGGCGAAAAGGCCAAGGTCAAACAACTGATCGGCTGGATCGGCGATTATGCGATGCTCTCAAGCACGCGGGATTATGACAAGTTTGCCGCGGTGCTAAAGAAGATAAGGGCCAGCAAGGGGCTGAGCGCTTCTCTGAACAAGGCCGATGCCGCCCAGGCAGCCGAGGCGCCGTTGTTGGCGTACATAAACGTCCAGCGTATCGCCGAGCTTGTTCGGCCCAAAGTGGCCCAGGGCCTGGAGTTCATGCGCGAGCAGTTGGAAAAGTCCGAACAACAGAACAAAAGCCCCTTCGCTCTGATGAAGATCGTTGAAATATACGCCAGACTGTTCGAGACGATGCTGGACCAGGTCGATACGGTCAGCTTTGCAGCCGAACCGGCACCTGAGACGCTGCGGGTGAAGTATTCCATCTCGGCGGTGGATGGGTCGCGCCTGGCAAATATGCTGGCTGGTGCCAAACGCAACAAGCGGATCGGCCTGCTGAGCTATCTCAATGACGACGCGATGATGAACTTCGCGTCCCGGATAGACAAAAAAATGTGGAAGGACGCCTACGACTGCATGTTCGATCTTTTCTGGGTAATCGGCTCCGATGGGATGAACCAGGAGGACATGGACAAGATCAGGGACCTGACCAACAGGTCGATCAATGCAATGGGGAACTCGCTGGCGTTTTCGATGACCGATGCGACAGGAAAACCGCCATTCGCCTTGACGTACATTATTAACGTTGACAACAGGGAGCAGTTCGCCCAGGTGATGAAGGAGGAAATCGAGCTTTACAACAGCGGCTTGATAAACAAGCTTTACAAGACCATGGGCATGGATTTGCAAGTGAAGATAGAGCTGGAGAGTCAGGACTATGACGGGGTTTCGATTGACTCCGCAAAGCTGATGATATCCAGCCAGGATCCGAAGATGAAGGATATCTTCGAGAAGATGTACGGCGAAGGTTTCGTGTACCACTGGGCGATGGTCCGGAACAAGGCGGTAGTTACGATGGGCGGAGATTCGGACGCATCTATTCGGGCGCTGATTGACCGGGTCCGGTCCAGGCAGCGCAAACGGCCAGGCGCCAAGACTATTGCCGCGATGAAACTGCTGGGCAACATGAAGAGCCGGGACTTCGTCGGAACGATGGACATGCTGGGGCTTTTCCGGATGCAGATGGACATGGTAAAGGAGTTTGGCGGATGCGGAGAGGCACAGTTGGCCCAGTTACCACAGGTCGTCGGGCAGAGCAAGAGCAATATCGTCTTTGGCGGTTCCCTCGGCTGCGGCAGCTTCAATGCGGAGGTGGTCATACCAAAGGCCCACCTGCTGGAGATCAAACAGGCCATAGTAATGCCAAAGCCACAGGCAGCACCAGCACCAAAGGCCAAACCTGCGTCAAAGGCAAAGCCGGCACCAAAGGCAACGGTGGCGCCATGTGATGCGCGGCCGAGGGACTGTCGGCGAAAGCCAAAGTCCGCACCAGAAGCCAAACCGGACCACGTGCAGCACCAGCACAGCACCAGAGCCAAACCGGACCACGTGCAGCACCAGCACAGCACCAGAGGCACAGCGGAACCAGCGATTAAACCGGCAAAAGAGGCCGGGGATGCGGCAGTGCCGGAATCCGAGCCGAGGGAAGTGTTGTGCGTGCCAGAGAAGGCAGCAGCACCAAAGCCCAAGGCGTGCGTGCGAGAGAAGGCAGCAGCACCAAAGCCCAAAAAGGCGGAAGAAAACTGAGATGTCAGCGGAGGAAAACTGAGATGTCAATTGTTGATTGTCCGGAGTGCGCCGGCCAGATTTCGGACAAGGCCATGATGTGTCCGCATTGCGGTTTCGCCCGGGCAGGCGCGGGGTACGGCTACGAATATCGTTCGTCGCGTAGGGTTTTCGGCCTTCCGTTGGTGCACATTATCATCGGGCCGCCTATTGATGCAGCCGGGAGCCTGCGCATCGCTAAGGGGTTTATCGCCATAGGAGGCATTGCGATGGGCGTTTTTGCGTTTGGAGGCCTGGCAATTGGCGTGGTCTCCATGGGCGGCTTGGCGGTCGGCCTTGCCGCATGCGGCGGCGCTGCACTGGGGCTGCTGCTGGCCGTCGGCGGACTTGCCGTTGGCACCATCGCCATCGGCGGGTGTGCCGTGGGATATTGGGCCATCGGAGGCGGCGCTTTCGGCGTACATGTGCTGAGCGGAAACCGGCAAGACCCGGAGATACTCGGATTCTTCAAACGATATTTCGGCGGCTAAGCGGCCGGTTCATGTTGCGCAAAGCAGAGGGGGCCTCCAAAAACCGGATTCGGCGGTGGCGCGTCAGGGCTTAATTGTCGTGGCGCCGAAGGTCTTTTTGTCCGGGTTGAGCAGGTATTTGTTCTGGCAGTATCCGTCGTTATAGTATTTTTTACCGACGCATTGCCAGGGGCCGGCGACTTTTATTTCAATGGCACCGTCATCGCTGAGTAGCCAGAGCAGCCCCGGCTCAGCGGGCATGACAAACATTGCCTCCGGGGCAAAGCTTCCACCGGGCAGGGCAGACGATTTGACCAGCCGGGGGGCGTCGTCACCTATGCCGGACCACCTGTACAGCAAAAAGCCAGGCCGACTGTCATTTCGGCCGGCGATGATGAAAAACGCCCCGTGACCCGGCGAATACTCCATAGAGCGGACGCCCAGGCCGTTGAGGTCCCAGAGCAGCGGTTTGCCGAAGCGGCATGTGCCGTGGCGATCGACAACGTCGGCGGGATTGGTCAGCGGGATGACGATCGCCATGTGTTTCTTTGTGACGGGATCGCACCAAGTGGGATTTCGCAGGGCGATATAAAGCGTTCTGTCGTCGGAGACGGCGACGGAGGCATCGGCAGGGGCGGCGGCAAGGCCTTCGATGTTCAGGCCGGACTTTTTGGGGGCCAGCGCCTTTCTGGCATTTTTTTTTAGCTGATCATCAAGCAGGGTAACCATCTCCAGTTGCAGAAATCGCAGGGCTGGGTCTTTCAGCATGTCCCGGACCAGTCCGCGGCAGGGCACACCCACCGGGCTGATTGATACATCGCCGTCTTTGACCAGTACATCGGTGGCGAAGAAGCGGTACCGGCTCGGACGGACTTTGCCGTCTTTGTTTCGCCCGTGCGAGGTGATCCAGTAGATACGGTTACCGACCCTGGCGGCGCCTTCGATGTCCGCTTCGGGGTGTTCAATGTTCGGCATGAGAAAGGTCGTCAGGTCGAAGCTTTTTATCGGCGATAAGCCTGCGGTTATATCGTAAACACGGAGAAAGTTGTTTTCGTCGTCGGCCATAACGAAGAGCGTATCGGTCAGCGCCGCCCCAGCCGAGGCGTCACTGGTACCGTTGAATACGCACCGTTGCCCGTCAACCGCGGCACGACACGGACCGGGCACAGCCAGAAACCCCGGCAGTGATAATGTTACCAGCAGCGATAATATCATACGTTTCATTGAAGGCCCCCGCGATGCTGTCGGTATCGGCACGGCAGGCCTGTTATAGCATGAAATTACCGCAAAATCATACTTTTTGAGCATTTTCGCCCGTCTCGTCAGCGAATAAGTTGACATCCGCGCCGTGGCAGGCATAATCATACGAAGCATGGGGCACGGGGATGCCCGTAGGAGACAGATGGGCACGGAGGCCCAGCCGGGACGGGACGCAGTAAAAAATGAATTTTGACAATAGTCTCTTAAGATTATGATTGAGCCTGCGGCGCGCACAATATTTTTTGGTGTTTTTGTAAGTGTTTGTTCTTACAAGTGGTTATAGCTGTTTCTGGTTTCTGGTTCTGGTTCTGGTTTCTGAAGGTGTCCAACTTTTTGCGTTTATCGCGTTAAAGGCTACCAGCAGAATGAACCAGCCGTTTCTTACACCCTGCTGTCAGCCGGTAAAGCGAAAAACGCATGCTTTTGACTGTGAGTAGTGCACGAATTTTTATGAGAATCCAATATTAAAAACC
>SDBV01012367.1_pt1 | contig 10946 bp, 28 predicted proteins | sample 2277081 | NCBI WGS metagenome assembly SDBV01 (sample SAMN10402039, study PRJNA504765) | marine sediment metagenome | isolation source: marine sediment core GS10_PC15, 223 cmbsf | place: Arctic Ocean: Southern Knipovich Ridge | collected 2010
CAATATAGATAGTCCAGTGAACGAAGCCGGTATTGCCGTCTCTTACGCCAGTAATCCAAACCTCAATCTCATAGTCGGGCGATTCGTGACGACGCTCTAAGAACGATTTGCTCACTTCCGCTGGCCCTTCGGCTTGAACCGCGGATTCTTACGACACGGCAAGATGATATAGCCAAACTCTTTTCGTGCGTCTTCCCAATCCTTTTTCAGATTGGTTCCCATCTGCTCACACCTGGCTTCAGTTCGGGTTGGAATTTCTTGTTTATACGGAGCTACTGATGGGCCATCCGTGATTATTGGCCCCATCCAGGTTGAGAAGATAAACAGGTATTTCATTTTGGATTGTTCATTTATGTGTACAAATAGCCTCTGTTTGTGCATTTAATAAGACACAGGACCGCGTCCCTGACACGACCCGCTCAGAAATGGCCTAGCTTGGATATGGCGTCGATAGCAGTCTGAATCTCTGGGTTCACCTCCAATGCCGTAATCGCTTCGTTTACCGCATCCAGGCGCTGCTCAAGACGTTCTTTTTCACCCTTGAGCCTATCCGTTGTCGATGTCGGCATTAGCTGTTTCCCGCAATCTTCTGTCGCTATTAAATTACCCTGCATGTCGTTTCTCCTGTGTTGTAAACTCTGACTTCAAAAGACGTTTCGCCTTTTTCGCCGCCTTAAATAACATATCCATATTGGTCGGGTTTTCGGCATCATGCAGCGGAGCCGGTTCTTCCTCGTCCTCAGCGGACCGCTCCAGTTGAGCAAGCGCTTTAGCGGCCTGTTTCTCGTCTGTTAGCAATGCCGTAATAATCATTTCTGGATAAATGTGGGATCGAAGTTGTGCAAATAATTGACCATTACCCGAAAATTCAAATAACTTCATTTTGTACCTGCCAAGTCGTTTCATCCGTACTTTTTCTCCAGAGCGGCCATGTCTTTTTCCAGAATAAATGCCTTCATCTCGGCACTCATCGGGCGGCCGTTACCAAAGTTCATCAACAGCTTTGTATTTCTCTTGCAGCGGACGCTTGCAATCTCAAAGCTGGCAGCAAGGCTGCTCCCTGTGAATCGTTTTATTCCCAACTCCCGTCGTTTCATGCCAATAGTTGAAGGCTCATAAGCGACAGTTACGGCACAGTCGGGTTGATTCTTGGCCTGGCGGATGTATTCAGATAAAGCGACATCAGATATTCGTCCCATCCAGTCAATGATTGATCTGGTTGACTTACCGATACGGATTTTCTTGTGCCAGTTTGTCTCTGCTTGCTCTCTACGAGCTTTGTTTCCAGGGTGTGATATCCAATTCATAATTTACATTTCCTTCCGTTACCTGCCTCCTGACACAACCACCAATGTTTCTTGCCCTTGTAAGGTTTGAAATAAGGACAGATTTCAATGCCAATCACTCTCAACTTATTACACTTGTCACATTTATCTGATATGGTTTTAACCTTACGTTTCAATTAGTTACGTAACCTGCGGGTATGTCTAATCTATTCCAATGGGATTGTCGTTCAAGGCATTGCATTGTCGCGGCAATGTCTTTCATGCCAAGGCAAACAAAAACAGGTAAGTCAACTCCGCGATAGGCTCGTGCTTGTCTAGAGGTAACATTAAGAGGAGGTGTTCCATCTGTTTTAATCTCCACAGCAGCTAATGCTTCGCCATCCTCAAAAACTATGGCATCCACTCGCATCTTTCCTGATCTGTGTACTAACGAGGGAAGTCTTGCCTCCATCCTTAATCCAAAACCAACGCTTCTACATTCGTAATAAAACTTAGAACATATATCTGATTCAGTTAATGGAAAGTCTTGTATATTCAATGTCATATTCCTTCAGTTCAGATCTTGAGGCATAGCTCCCCTTTCCCCATCAATTGTTTTTTTTGATAAGGAAAGGAAAGCTCATATTCCTTTCAGACGAGTCTGTCAGATGAGCCTAATCAGGTTCTTTCAAGTGCCCCGATTATTTAACCCCTACACTTAAACGAAGCACATCGCCCAAACGAAGTGCTGTTAAAACTCTTTGAAGGTGGCAACCGACTGGTTAGCGATTTCCAGTTCTCTGCTAGTCAGATGGCTAATCTTCACAAGGAGATCACCACCATCAAAAAACTCTATGTCTTTTTTACCTCTCGCGGTATCATCCTCAGACATTCCGCGTATATGAATTCAAGCTCATACTTTGCGTAATTCTCAGGCGGGCGGTTGTAAATCCACTCTACCTTTGCCTCACAATCATCCATTGGCATGATCTCGGCAGTAGCATGTAACTCGCCATCACCGAACAGGCCGACAAAGAGCAGAACAACTACTTCTTTCATACATTCGCCATCATGTTTTGATAGCACTTCGCCCGCTCAATAATGCTGTGCGGGAATTGAAATCTGCATTCCTGACGCATACCGTTTATTCTTTCTTCTATTTCCTGGTTGCGTCGCTCTTGATAATCTTCGGCGTGAGTTTTGACTGTTTGTATAAAATTGACTGCAAGTACAATTGCTATTGCAAATCCAATTAGAATGCGCTTCCAGTGCTTCATAAGACTTCACGGACTTTGATAGCACCATTCCAGCCCTTATTAAGAACATCTTCATCTACACCCCATTTGGAGGGGCGACCTGTTAATGGATAAAGAAGGAACTCCCGAGGCTTGGGCTTGATGCGGTATTCGTTTATGCCCCAAGACCATACGGGATATGTATCAACCCGATACCAGTTCACCCCGTCTGGTTTTGAGCAATATTCAGTCTCAACCCCATCAACAAAGGCTTGCATTACTTCGATTGCTTTCTTTGTTTCTTTACGGTTCATGCTGTCAACCTCTTGAGCACTGCCTGCGCTTGCTTATCCAAAAAAACATGGTGTCCTTTGCTTACTTTCTTTCTGACCATTCCGATGTTGCGGTTGACGTATCTTTTCAATCTCAGGATTTTGTTTTTCTCTCGCCGGCCCTCAGTTTTGTACTGCTGGCAACGAACACCATTACGTCCGATCTTCCGGGCACCACCTGACTTGGCTCTTTGGATGGCAGGCATTAAAAAACCCCGCAGCAAAATGCTCGGGGTAAAATAGTTCTGCTTAGGTGCAGAAAGGTCTTGAAAAGGTTGGAGGTTTGTTGCGCTAAGTCATTGAAATAATATACATTATACGCATAAGGTAGTGCTGGATCGGTTGCTATATCTATGCTTTCGGCGTACCGTTTACGGCCATGAGAGCATTTCGCCCCATAGACCAGCATCCTGCTCTTTATGGCCTTCAGGCTGAATGGATTTCTGAGGTCTGTCAGGTTCACATCACGACTGCTCGTAGATGGAAACGTGGTGAAGATCCGCCGTACTCTGCGACTCAACTTGTCGAGCTTCTCTCTACCGGGAATATCGGGATCGTTGATCCTGATTGGACAGGTTGGGCCCTCAAGCAAGGACTTCTCGTCGCTCCTAATGGGGATAAGTTCAGTCCTGGTGAAGTCATGTCTATGACCTATTGGTGTGCCCTCGCCCACTCCTATCAGGCTGAACAGCGGCTTCCCAGACAGGCTGATTGGGTTGCCGGTACTTGGGTGCCCGCCTCCGTCTCCGCAGAATAGCGCCCTCCCCTCTGGATTTAATTGCCTACCAACCAAAAGAAGAATCAATATGTCAGACAAAGCTACAGAACTGTTGATCATGTTTTTGTATTTGATTGAATGGATAGAAGAAAACTTTTTGCATACTCCGCTCGGACAATTATTTGTCTTGATTGGTTTGTTTGTAGTGATTTTCATAGCTAAGCGGGATTAATTGCTCTGCTGCCATGTCTGATGAGACTCATTCTTGACATTATGTAAAAAGCATGTATGGTGATTTGCCCCACTGTCGCAAAATGCAGACACGGAGAAACACGTATAACAAGAATAATTTGGGAGGCGTATCATGTGTTCAATCTCTTGCAGCAAGATCAATCAACAATTCGGGCGAGACGAGAATGTTTCTGTCTGGGGCTTTCGCCAGCAGGCTTTTCCAGTACCATTGTGGGATAGAGTTATCCCGGCTCCACTGCCTTGCCCTTTCCTTGGGTACACCAAGATCGGTAGCCATCTGTTGCCGGCCCCACGTTTCAACAATTTCTGTGAAACTTTCCATTCCCGCAAGTATGGCGTATTTCCCCAACGAGTGCAAGGGGTAAGTCGCCATGCTTTATCTTGTCAAAACGGGGAAAATACCCGCTATGACTGAGAAGCAAAAACAAGTGCGTTATGAAGATCAATTTCAGGCCCGAGTGGAATTGGCTCGAACAGGCGCAAGGGCCTCGGCAGGCCCTCACTATGATCGCCCTGGAATGGCGAAGGCTCTTGGAGTGCCGCTAGATCGTTATACGCGGTATGAGAGCCGCCATATGATGCCCCTCTACCTGATACCAAAGTTCTGTAAGCTTACGTCTGTGACTGTCTCGTGGCTTATCACTGGCGCAACAGAGCTGCCCGAAGCCCCGCCAGCTCGTATCAAAACCGCCTGAACCCCTTTATCGGCTGAAAACCCCTGAATCAGCCGAATTTCTGCGTCTGCATTTTGGCGTAATTCCCCTTGACATGCTTGGTGAATTTCCCCTATACTTGCCCCATGAAACATCTAATCACTGATTATTGGGACGTTGATAACAACGTCGCCCGCATGGAGCCCGACGATTTTATCTTGCCCGAAGACGATGACGACGGTGGCGAAGAACGACAGAGAGATGCCGACTTTCGTGCCGAGGTCAGACGGATGCAGGAGGCGCTGAAAAAGGCACTCAAGAATCCTTTGGCTCAAAGGCAGGCTGACTGATGGACGACAAACCAATTGAATGTCCTTGGTGCAAGGAAATCACATATCAGCCTGTACGGGCAGAACAAACCAATGATGGTGAAGAAATCGTCTCGTATGAATGTTCTGAATGTCCGTGTCAGGGCAGTTTCTAGTGAAAGATCCTGAATGGCATTGCCAGAACTCAGACGAATACTTACAGCATGTGGATGAGATTGAGGAATACGACGAACAAATGAACAAAGAGCCACCCTGGTGGACTTTTATTGAGGAATGGTTGAAGGAGAAATTACGTGATCGGAGCAATTGAATCGGCGCAGAAGTCGAAGTCAGGTAAGACGTTAAGCGTCAAGGTTCTTGGTGCTTATTACAGTTCAAAAAATTGGGAACTGGAATCAATGGTTGGCAAGGAAATAGTCTTTGAGCCATCACCCCAGGTTTTCCCGGACGGAACATCTATTCAATGGCTGAATGAATACTCAGTCTCTGGTGCGGCACCCGCAGCAGGACCAGCGGCACAGGTCATGGATCAAGCTGTGGCACAAAAGATAGCAGCAGCGCCCGACAAAGACTCACTCATCGGTGCGTTTGCTCTCTGTAAGTCTTGTCCTGCAACGTCTGCATCGGTTGCGTGGTCAAACTTCTTATATTTTTACGATCAACTCAAGGGCTGGAATCCTAACGAACCGTTTTGATGTTGAACAGGCTTCTCTCTCACACTGCGGCAGTAAAGCGTAACAAGGATATTCTCTGGCATGTCTTCAAATTCTTATCAGAACATCCCCCCAACGCTTCTGCCGCACAGGAGGCTTTTGAAGAACTTGACTGGGACACTCAGACGGCCCTCTGGTCGGTATCAACTACGGCTGGTGGAATTTGGGAAACCTGGGAACGAGACGCCCTTAAATACGGAAGGCTGGATGCGACGAACTCATATGCCGTCTGGGAGAGACGACCTGTATTTAGCGAGATTGAATCGTGACTTCGAGGGTAATCAAAACTGGCGCTGATCGTGATGACTTCATTGTCTTACTACAGTCATACAAACTGCCATGCACAGTGAATCTTACGAAGGGCGAGCGACGATCGATAGAGCAGAACAGATTGCAGTGGTTGTGGATGAATGAAGCCGCGGAACAGTTGGGTGAATACACGGCCAGCGAGTATCAGGCTATTTGTAAGCTGGAACTCGGCGTTCCGATCTTGCGGGGTGAAGATGCCGCTTTCCGAGATTTGTACGACAGCACAATCAGGCCCCTGACTTACGAAGCAAAGTTGAAGGTGATGGGCCACACGTTTGATTTCGGCGTTACCTCGAAGATGAAAACCGGCCAGAAGAAGCGATACCTGGACGATGTTTACATTTATTTTACAAACCAAGGGGTTCAGTTGACTGACCCGGACGAGTCTAAATAGGACAAACGCATGAAAATTGCAATGAAGAAAGATTGGGTAGGAGATTACTGCGGCGGAGGAACAAGGCTGTGTGCAGGTAGTTTGCGTCGCAAGGTTACTCTTCCAAAAGGTGTACTCAACATTTATGCCGTTTTTACAAAAAAGAAAACACCTGATTCGTTCCTAATCAACTGTCCTGATAGTGAGTGGATTGGCCGTTCTTTATCAACGGTAGACGGATTTAGCGGTGCTCTACTGACTACTACTAAATTGATATTAGGCCGCGCATACAACAAAGGCTTTCGATACGTTCGCATTGAGTATTAGGAGATAGTCCGAATGAGACAAACGCTTGTTAAATTTTACAAAGGGGATAGGAAATTTTTTAACGCGGGCTGATCCCGCAAGGAGAGAAAGATGAACGAAAACGAGAAGGAGTATCGAATCGAAGCCCTGCGCGAGGCATGTCGTCATCGACTAGCCAAAGAATCCGCTGACGATATTGTCAGCAACGCGCAGAAGTATTTTGAGTTTCTGAAGGGCGACACTAAGGACTAACAGGAGAGGCGGGGCGGGAAACCGCCCCTGTCTGTCAGAGGCTAACGCAATGAATGAACCGATTTATTTCAGCGCCAAAGACATGGCAAAAATGACGCAGGAACGTGATTCATGGCGAATGACTGCGGCAGATGCTGCTCGTGATGTTGTTCGTCTTACCAAGCTGAACGAAGAGCTACAGTCTCTTGACTTACTGCAACAAGTCACAATAAAGCGGCTTCGGTCACGGATTGCCAGCCGGAATGACTGATTCAACCCTCATTACAGTATGCGACAAATGCTTGCGGGCTAGCTGCTGGAATGGTGAATTTATGTGCGATCAGGCGCAATCAGCGGGCGTGATTGACGCAAAAATGGATGACTTGATTGACTTGGATTTAGAGCATTGGAGCCACTGGTTATCAAAAGCGACTAGTTGGAGTTAGCTGTGAATGAGACAGGGGCATTTGAAGGTGGTCCGCTTATGTCGGGAATAGCCGGTGATCGATCACGGTGCCTTAAAATCCGATGGACCACCTTCAAATGCTTTTGTTCTACTGAGACACACGAAAAGCTAATGAACGCACAGCAGAATAAGCTAAAGGTTATACGGGCACTGGGAAATTATAACGTATGAGTGATCGAATCAAATTAGCAGAGGCTATGGGGATAAGACACCCCAGCGGTAAGCATTGTGGTGGGCCGGGATCTATGGCAGAGGCGCTAGGAGGCCCCGAAACCTACATTGAGCCTTTTGACCCCTTTAATGACGCGAATGACGACTATGCCGTGATGGAGTGGATAAGGAAGCAGCATTTTGTGACATATCTCACGGCATATCTTGAGCATGAATATACACAGGATTATCAAATCGGAGACTACGCCAAGGCGGCGGTTTTAGTCTTAGGTAGGCGAACGCATGACTGACCTAGAAGAAATTGCCCTCTGGTTTGAGGAAATAGCAGATGCTTGCGAAAAGCATTATGGCTCCAAGCGGGAGTGGCATAGGGATGCGGCAGACGCTATTCGGGGCGTGTCTGCTGAGAACGAAACCAAAGAGCTGGCACGTAAAGCAGCATTGAAAACTATTGATAGCTTGACGGCCTCCAAAGCAACTTTATCTGCTGAGAACACAAGCCTAAAGAGCGCCGAACAGTACTGGCGAGACTCTTGTACAGCCGCTTGGCTAGAAACAAAAGAGGTAGAGCTGGCCCGACAATCATGGGCGCAAGAGTCACTTTATCTTCGACAGTGTGTAGAGGGGTTAACCGAAGTCTTACACCAAGAGGGAATTACAGTTGACTTATCCAAATTTGCCGAATTGGAGCGAGTCTCTACTGAACAAACGCCTGTAAGTCCGAAAACGGCAATAGAGAAGGATGGGATCAATGACAGGGGTTCGGATGAATATGCGAATCCTGACACGGGAATAGTGGACTATGAGTGAGTCTAATCCCGGCAGAGGCATATGGGCGCGATTAAAAAGGCTTTTTGCTCCCACAGAAGGGATACCGCGAGCGATGAACCGGCAAGACAGGCGCACTCGGCAGGCAGTCGCACGAAAAACTAGGCTACATGAGCGAGACGGAGATAGACAAACTCATGGCGATTAGACACGTACCACCGAAAGGCATTTGGCCGGGAATTAACATTCATATCGGCTCCATTGACCTTTGCTTTTTAGCCCATACCTGGCAATGCGGCCAGCGATTCACGGGCATCAAAACAAGGCGCTCTCGCAATATTGGCTATCAGACCTACGGTGACGCGTCACTGACTACGGATGCGCGGCATTCTGGCGGTTGGTACTGGCTTGATGACTACTTTACCAAGCGCGGCCTGAAACACGCGTTTGTTGAGAAAGGACACACTCAGAAATGATACAGCGATACTCAGAAGATGATGGCCTAGACACAATGGGCCTTGATGAAGAAGGCGATTGGGTTCCTTACAGCGATTACGCCAAGATTGAGCGCCTATATATAGAGCTTGTGGATGGCATAAATGCTCTGGGGTTTCCCGTCCACGAAAGACTAACGCAGGAATCCTAATGCAGAAATGGCATGCACAATACAACATCGCTAGAGGCGGCTATGAGCTAATGGGCTTCGAGGAACGTGACGGTCGCCGTATGGTCATGCGTGGAGAAATCACAGTCACAGATTATGAACCGGGATCATATATCAGCGAGCCCACGCTTACATTCACAGAGGACGAAGCGCAACAGATTATGAACGAGTTGTGGAATACAGGACTTCGGCCAAAGAACGGGGCGGGCGCTGTGGCTCATACAGAGAGCCTACAGGCACATTTGGAAGATCTCAGAACCGTGGCATTCCACGCTTTGAAGATCGACAAGAGATAGTCCCACGAAGACTCGCTCCAAAGGAGAGATGATGGACCCCACATTGAATGAATTTGTACCAATAGACGAAGATCACGCCGATCTTGCAAAGCATCTTGCCGATGCGCATCACAAGAACTTGCGTCGCCTGCGTAATGCCGATGAGATCACGGAAGCTGAGTTCTTGAGTAGGGACGCAGCCGACAATCCTACGTTCTGGAAGGGAGAGGTATTGCTACTCAAAGGCTATAAGTTCCGCGTCAATCATATTGGTCGCCGCAAGTTGATCTTGAAACCAATTCGGGGATAGTCCAACAAAGACTAAAGCAGGAATGAGGCATCTTGATTTATTCAGTGGCATTGGAGGATTTGCACTTGCAGCCAGGTGGGTTGGTTGGGAAACCGTGGGCTTTTGTGAGATTGATCCGTACTGCCAGAAGGTATTGCGGAAGCATTGGCCTGATGTGCCGATCTACGAGGACATAAGAGAACTGGATGGCAGAACAATGGGACATGTTGACATCATTACAGGAGGATACCCTTGCCAGCCATTCAGTTCTGCCGGGAACCAGAGAGGCGAGGCAGATGACCGCCATCTCTGGCCGGAATTTGCTCGGCTTATACGAGAAATTAGACCGCGTTGGGCCATTGGCGAGAATGTTGCTGGACACATCAATCTGGGCCTCGATGGTGTGCTGGCTGACCTGGAAGGAATCGGTTACACCACAGAACAATTTGTTATTCCGGCTTGCGCCGTCAATGCCCCGCACAGGCGAGACAGGATATGGATACTTGCTTCCTACGCCGAATGCTTGCGAAGCACCGAACAAGAACGCAAACACAAAGGGGCCAAAAAGTCTAAAAGAAGTGGCAAAAACCGACTGGATGCCGGGGAGGTTGTGGCCGACTCCATCTGTTTGCGGGAACTACAATCGCAAGGGCGCGAGCAAGACAAGCGGGGACGGACTGGCAACAGCAGTCAAAATGTGGCCGACGCCAAGTGCGGGATCAAGCCATTCGGCCGGAACATTGCACGAATGGGGCGGATCTCAGAATTGGACACGGAATCACCCGGAACTCAGTGGGCGACTGAACCCAATGTGGGTCGAGTGGCTGATGGGATACCCAGAGAATTGGACTTATATCGAGGACTAATTTTTGAACAAGAACACGATCAGGAGAAGGACGCAGAGACTTTGCGGCAACTTAGAGGAAGACTCTTGCGAGCGATGTGGGAGTACCGAGAGATTGCAAAGACATCACCGGACCTATACCGCGAACGATTACGAGATTGTTTGCCAGAAGTGTCATACGAAGATTCACATGGAGGATGGTACCTGGGGGCGTGGATTGAAGAAAGTCAAGGATTGTGCAATTTGTGGGAAGCCTTTTATTCCAAACCACTCGAAGAAGCACAAAACTTGCAGCAAGAATTGCTTGAGCGAGTTAGGAAGATTGAACGCTCAAAAGAGGTGGGGCCAACCAAGGACAGAGTTAAACGTCTGATGGGACTCGGAAACAGTATCGTCCCCCAGGTCGCAGAAGTGATTTTCAGGGCAATTGAGCGAGTTCAAACAGGACTAACGCAGTAATGAGTAACGAACAGATAATTGAAATTATTTTTGATCTTCGGACGAAGACCAAGAAACACAAGCTAACGCACAAGCAGCATGAAGCCCTGGCGTGGGCTGTTGCCAAGCTAATGCGCGAGTTTCGCTAGAACTATCTCCACCTACTAACGGAATATCGTAAATGAATGACAAAGAACTAGCAGATAAGGTTGTGGCGCTTGGGGTTGCCGCCCGAAGCGGTGAAGCCTATGCACTGATTAGCAATGATCCCGACGACTTCTTTACCTACGCTATGGGTAAGGCCAGATATTTCGT
>SDBV01012368.1_pt1 | contig 10946 bp, 11 predicted proteins | sample 2277081 | NCBI WGS metagenome assembly SDBV01 (sample SAMN10402039, study PRJNA504765) | marine sediment metagenome | isolation source: marine sediment core GS10_PC15, 223 cmbsf | place: Arctic Ocean: Southern Knipovich Ridge | collected 2010
CCAGCACAGCATTGACCACCGCATCATTCCTTGGATGAACTGGAAGTACGGGGTGAGCGGCTGCCTGCGTTGGGCGGTGAACCGCTGGGGCATCTACCCATTTACACCAGAGGATCCATGGATTGAGACCGTCGTGACCGAAGACGCGGAAAAACGTTGGCCAAACGCGCCCTGGAAGATCAAGAAGTTCAAGCATGACACCACCACAAATAGCTATTTCGTCTATCCGGGCCCTGACGGAGACCCCTGGGCCTCCATCAGGATGGAGAACCACAGGGACGGCTTTGAGGATTACGAATACTTCAAACTGTTGAAAGAGACGATTGAGCAGTTGGAAAAGCAGCAGCTCAGCAAGGCGAAAAAAGAGATGATCGAAAAGGCCCGTGCTCTGCTGGATATCCCCGAGGAGTACATCGACTCCGAGTCCCGGGACCGTGAAGACTATACCCATAATCCCGAGGACTTGATCGGATACAGAAACCGCCTTGGCGACGCCATAGAGGAGCTACGTGGGCTCCTTTCCGACTGATTTGTACACAACCAGAGTCCTTGTAAGAATATTGCGGCCCTGTTCTAATCGAAAGAGAAGAGCAACAGAGAACGCAAAATACACCTGAGTAAGGAGACCATGTTATGTCTACTCGACAAACAGCCGACACCGTGTACTTTGACAAAGGCGGGCCGGAACATACTCAAGCGACTCTCCAAGCGGCGAAGGAACGGGCGACTAAGCTGAAAGCAGAAGCGATAGTCGTGACATCTACCTCTGGAAAAACGGCGTTAGAAGCGGCTCGCATATTTGCTGGAACGGGTATTCGGATAATCGCGGGTCCTTTCCAGAAACACCTGTGGGAGAAGTACGCGCCTCTCGACCCGCAGTTGGCTGCCAAGTGCCGTGAACTGGACGTGGAGTTCCTGCCTGACGAGCCCGTCGTCGCTCTCTTGGATGTAGAACGCCCGGACATTGTCAATGCTTGGCGCACGGTGAGCCAGGGCTTCAAGGTTGCCCTGCAGGTGGCCTCGATGTGCGTGGACACCGGCCTGTTGAAACCGGGCGCTCACGTGATTTCCATCGGCGGCTCTGAACATGGGGCTGATACTGCGATTGCGGTTCAAATTCACGGCTACACGAACGTGCTCAAATCCAATGTGACTGAAATCATTGCGATGCCGTCAAGCTAGATCTGTAACGCCCGAAAATTATATTCCGCGTCCCTACACGCTGTCAACCGATCTCTCCCTTGTTCGACCTTGGCACGGGTCACGACTAGAGGCGGGTCAATGCGCAGCATCACCGTGTGAAAATGTCGTTCCGTCCAGGAGTTTGTGAACAACTCAGCGGTTGGGCCAATGGTTCTTGCAGTTCATCCCCTGTCGATCTGCAAGATATCTCGTCCTCGCTACCTTGTGTAACATAAGAATCTTGAATATGACTTGACAACCCGCTTTCGTAGATGGAAAATCTCAGATTAACGGTCTAGGGAGAACTGAGGATGGCAATTAGTATTACCAAGGTTGTGGCCAGAGACATCCGGTTCCCAACGTCGCGCACATTGGTTGGTTCAGATGCGATGCATGGGGCTATAGATTACTCGGCAGCTTACGTGGTGCTGCACACTGATAGCCCTGACGGCCTCGAAGGGCACGGTCTCACCTTCACACTCGGACGTGGGAATGAATTGTGTGTAGCCGCGATCAACACGTTAGGCCCTCTTCTTGTTGGCAAGACGTTGGAATCATTTAGGGCCGACATGCGAGCATTTTGGCGCATGGTTACGAGTGACCCCCAACTGCGGTGGCTTGGCCCAGAGAAGGGTGTCATTCACCTGGCCGCGGCTGCTGTGGTTAACGCGGTTTGGGACCTCTATGCCAAGGCAGAGGGGAAGTCGCTCTGGAAGCTCCTGGTAGATATGTCACCAAAGGAGCTTATCGCCTGCCTTGATTTTCGATACATCACCGATGCCCTGACGCCTGACGAGGCCCTGGATATTTTGTGCCGTAACGCCCCGACGCGGGCCCAGCGGGAAGCAAATATCCTGCGGACAGGTTTTCCTGCCTACACCACTTCGGCCGGCTGGTCCGGGTACTCGGATGAGCAGCTACGTCGCCTCTGCCGAGACGGCATTGCCAAGGGTTGGGACAATTTCAAAATAAAGGTCGGAGGCGATATCTCCGACGATGTTCGTCGTGCTGCAATTGTTCGCGAGGAAATTGGCCCGCAGCGCAAGCTAATGCTCGATGCGAACCAGCAGTGGGACGTGACCGAAGCGATCGAAAATATACGCCAGTTAGCCCAGTTCGATCCCTGGTGGATCGAGGAGCCGACCAGCCCCGATGACGTGCTTGGGCACGCGAAGATTGCAAAAGCTATTGCGCCGATTGGTATAGCTACCGGGGAGAATTGCCCGAATAGAGTCGTTTTCAAGCAACTTATGCAGGCTGATGCCATCAAGTTCTGCCAGATTGATAGTTGCCGTTTGGGCGGTGTCAACGAGGTGCTGACCGTTTTGCTGCTGGCGGCCAAGTTTGGCGTCCCAGTCTGCCCGCATGCCGGTGGTGTGGGGCTCTGCGAATATGTGCAGCACTTGTCGCTCTTCGACTATATCTGCGTGAGTGCCTCGCTGGAGAACCGGATGCTGGAGTATGTGGATAATCTGCACGAACATTTCTTGGAGCCCGTGCTGATCAAGGATGGCCACTACATGCCCCCTACACTGCCAGGGTACAGCATCACCATGCGACCGGAAAGCCTTGATGAATTCGAAATGGTATGTCCGGATGTGACAAATCTGTAGAAAAGGGGCAACCATGACGAAGTGCATCATTCTGCGTGACACGGGCCAGACCCCAGGGTGGCCCAATGCACAGCATCACTGTGTGAAATGTCGTTCCATCCGGGGTTTCTTGCAAAAATAGCAACTGGCAATGCTCCCGGATATTAAACGTGAAGGATAGTCCGAGCAACTATAATCCGTCTAGCATTACTTTATTATCCACCCCAGATTTGTGGCAGTCCTGCCAGGCCCGTCACGCGGCTTGACGATAGTAATGTTTAAGCATCCCACCGAGCCACTCTTTGCAGCGAACCTGTCCTACATCGATATCTCTCATCTGCCGTAGCTGATCCTCTGGAACTCCCTGGCGCGGTCCACGTCGATCTAGGGCTGGTCCAAAATGTCGTTCCACTCTAGAATTTAGGGGAAACTTAGAAACCGGGCAGTGCTTGTGCTTGATCGGCACCACATCCAATGCTGTTCTTAATATAGCTAATAAATAGTCTGAGCAACAACAAACCACGCACGTAATTCTTATCCCCCGTCCTAGATGTTTGCCAGAGTCATGTATTGTTCTATCAGAGTAATCCCTAAGATTTCCAGAGACTCTGCACCACGCCGTCCTTGATCTCTACAAACAGTTCGGTGCGTTCATCCGTCGTAACATTGGAGGTAAGCAGCAGGAACACAACCGCATTTTTTTTGGTCTGTTTAGTGTACACGTATTTGTAGATTTCGGTCCCGTCCTCAATTTGCCGTTTACTGTTCGGTTCGCCCAGGAGAGCTAAGACCTTGGCTTTGGAAGTTTTGCCTGGCTCAATATGTTCGAGAGTCTTCGCTGAAACCATCGGACCTTTCGACCCCAAGGTTACCGATTTGTTGCTAACTACCAAACAGCCGCTGGCTAAAAGACTTAATCCCGTCAGACAGAGCCCGAGCATCAAAGCTTTGCCTATTGTCCAATTCATGCCAAGCTCCTTTGTGGATTCTAATTACCGATTCGACCATTTCCCATGTAACACGGTATGACCTTGCTCAACACTAAGGCTAGCTGATTATTTGTCGATCTCAACTACCCAGAAGTCACCAGCCTCTCCCGGACCAAACGCCGTCGCGAAGACCGCCATGTACCCGGCTTCGGGAGGAAAAGTCCACTGTTTCAGGACTATTCCGTGCACATTCCCTGCCCTTCTTCTAGTGCCCGTGCCGTCCTTATCCAGCATGAGTAACTGCACTGCAAACGTCCACTCCGGCGTATTGCGAACGGCCATCATCGAGTAACCCCAACAAACCATTTCCTTCTTTTCATGGTCATAGAACCATCGTCCGAGCCAGACATCTCCCGGGGCACGGATCCACCCACCCTGAAGGTAAGTCTTCTTGGAAGAAATGGGAAAGACATTTCCATAGAACGAAGGCTGTTTGTAAGAGGCTGTGGGCTCTAAGTGGACAACGTCTTGAGTTTCCGAATAGGGAATTTGGGCCTTAACAACAGAGCCTGTGCCCCTTTCGTTTACAGGTTGGGCAGCGAACTTCTTGAAGCTCTCCTTCTTGAAGAGGTTAGGCCCGGCAGCGCCCATTGTCGCAGGACTCTCGGCTATTAATTTTCCATCCTTGTCCAGAGCCCGGACCTTGTAGTAGTAGAGCCGTCCTGCTTTGACACCTTCGTGCAGGTGTTTATTCGTCGGTCCTTGTACGGTAGCGATCTTGGCAAAATTCTTGCCGTCCGTGCTGGTCAGTATCTCGAAGGACTTATCTTTCAGGAAGTTTCCCTGACCATAAGGCGTAAAAGCAGCAGAAACGGATTGGTAACGACGGCCATCGTACGGCAAAAGGTCGTTGACCTCCCAGACCAATTCCACCGCATCTGAGCCAAGCGGACGCGTAGCGACCTGAACAGCAGGATCGCCGATGAGAAAATACGGGCCTTTTCGCTCTTCTTCCCGTGTTAGGACCAGAATTTTGGATGGATCGCTGGCCTGGACCTCAAAAGGCCAGTCGGGAACAATAGCCTTGGCGGTTATCATTCCGGAAATATGTTTGGGCACTCGCCACGAGTGCGAACATACCCCGCCTCAGCCAAACCGGAAGTTATAAATGCCGATTTCTTCACCTTGGGAGTCGTAGAGGGCAAGTTTGGGGTTCGAGCCACTTGAACTCCGTGAACGTGGGATTGCATGCGGCTTTCCTTCGGCGTTGATTAGCGCAAACTTAAACTCGACAACTCCTCCGGGCTCCACGCGGTGCCGTGAAGCTATTATCTTGGCTGTAATTGGCTTATCCGCAGCAGTCTCAGACAATACACTTTTGGTAAGGCAACTCAACCCAATCCCTACGACAATAATAACCCCCAAGCGAATGCTGCGATGTTTGTTCACTTTAGATACTTCCTTTAACAAGATACGCCGCTAATTGCCTGTTCAAATCAAGGACGCTCCCACTCTTACCCAGGGACATCTATGCGAGTAGCTACTCTACTACAGCCATTTCGGTTTTAGCCAGTTTAGCTGCCGATGAGAGAGGGTATTCGTCTATCAGCTTCTGATACAACTGGCGAGCTGCCCGTGGATCACTTTCTCGCTTACCCCGGGCTTGCTGGAGCGTATCCATCTGCTTCTGGGACTTCTTTTTGGCAAAGGCCTCAGCCTGAAGGCTCATCTTGATGACGTTGCCGATCTTCGGATCATCCCTGAGCCAGGCCATCTCCGCTTCAACTATTTCCTTTACGCACTCGTCCTCGCTTTGGGCTCCTATGTGCCGCAAACCCCTAAAAGCAAGCCAATATTTCCCCAACAGTATGTCCTTCTTGGCCAGATCGATTTGACGGGTTTCTGCGGTCCGCTGGTTGCCCTGCTTGTAGCCCGGCAGCGGACGCAACTTGCTCAACAGTTCTTGGTGGGCGGCGTTAACTTCCTGGAATCCGTTGTAAACGCGGAGCAAACGGTTCAAATTGGCCACCTGCTCGGTTACGTCGTGTGAGCAGAAGGTTCCCGGATTCTTTCCTGCTTTGCAATCGACCAGTGGTTTTGAGCAGATTTTTTGGATCTTGGCTTTGACGCCCTGCATCTGGTCAGCAGCCTGAGAGTGGAGCTTGGTCAACTCTTCACGAGCTTCTGTGACGAAAGGGTCCTTTGCCGGAAGTCTCGCTGCCCGATCAAGGTCGCGTATAGCTGGCCCCACAAGACCAATCTGCAAAGCTGCCCTAGCCCGCTGAACCAAAGGTTCGGCTCTGGCCTGTTTAGGCAGAACTATTACCATAGGAGCACGTTTGATTGTTCTAAGAGTACCCCGCCCACCGCGCAGCCCACTCCTGCTGCTCCTGCTGCCTGAACCACCGCCTGGTGAATACCCGCGTCTGCTGGCTCCCCTGGAGCCACCGCCGCCTCCTCACCCTCCTGCCTGAGCGCAAGTGCTGACAAGCAGAACCATCGCCCCGGCAAGGACTCCGACCATGACCACAAGTTTGATACCGTTTTTCATGTCCTGGACCCCTAATAAGAACGGCCAATCTGCCTATCCATACAGACACTCATTATATAATATCGGCCTTTAAACGACAAGAAACTTCTGCCTTTTTTGGAATTATTATGCTGTTTTTTTCGCCCGCCCTACACCTAGCCGGATGCCCCCGGAACCCCCGCGATGCCCACCAACACTTCCCCGTGAGCCCGATTATGCCGATTTTGCCCTTCTCGCCAGCAAAGCCGCCCCAAACGCCCCGGTTAACTGCGGATCGTCAGGCACTTGGATTTTACAGGCCAAGCGTTTTTCCAGAGCCTGGACCATTGCCCCATTCTTGGCCACCCCGCCCGTAAAGACCACCTTCGACTCATAAGAAAGGCTGCCCGCCAGAGACTTGGTTCGACGGGCGATGGCTTCGGTTACGCCACGAACTATATTGGCTGCACTATTGCCCTGAGCCAGCAACCCCACAATCTCCGATTCGGCAAAGACTGCACAGGTACTGTTCATCTCGATCGACTCAGTTGCCCCTTCTGCCAACGTCGCCAGCTTCTCCACACTAACATCCACGATTGACGCCACCATCTCCAGAAACCTCCCCGTACCTGCAGCGCAGCGATCATTCAAAGCAAAGTCTCTCACCCGGCCGCCCTCCGACAGGGCGATTACCTTGCTGTCCTGTCCCCCGATATCTATCACCGTTCGCGCCTGCGGATACAACGCAGCGCAGCCCGCAGCCTGGCAGGAAATCTCAGTCACTGTCTGGTTGGTCCAGTCTATGCTTGATCGGCCGTACCCTGTGCTGGTGATGCTGAGCACTTCTTTGCGATCGATCCGCGAGCGTTTGAGTGTATCATCAAGCAAATCAGTGGCCGTCCTGGCTGGTATAGGACCCGTGTCGGTGATCCCCCAAGCCACCACCTTCTTAGCCTGGGCCTCGATAACCACTACTTTCGCTGTTCGCGAGCCGATATCAACACCTACTGTAAACATCAATTACGCTCCATATCTATATCAAACACCTCATCGTTCAGCTCTTCTGAGCCTTCTCACGCCGCTGCTCGAGTAGTTCGGCAAAGGCCTGCAGCCTACCCTCTACCTGGCCTGAGACATCTTTACTTGAAAAAGGAACTTCGAATGACAACACCGGTATGTTGCACTGCTCGCGCACCGCAGAGCTTATCTCCCTGATTTCATAGCTGCAGTGGCTGGCCCCGAAAATGCTCGGAATAATCACCCCTTCCGCCTTGTATTTCCGCACCTCTTCCACCACCCGCCGCGCTCTGAACGCCGTCGTGCCGATGCACGGATCATTCAAGGCCGCCTCAGCCAAAGACCGTAAGGGCGCTCCATCTGTTCGAATACGATAGCGAGAATGGCTGATAAGGTACTCCGTCCCCGCCACAGAGCCTCCCATATTTTCCCACATCTGCACGATCGATGGGTCTGTGCACGGCATAGCCCAGACCGTCCGGTATGCTCCGCTGCTCAACACACCTTCGCCAAGCTTCACCCGCTGACGCACCACTTCCAGCACATCCGCTAAAACAGCCACACATTGAATCGGATCACTGCAAAAGTGAATCGCCAGGAACTCACATAACATCGTCTCCAGCCCAGCCAACGGCGCCGGCACCGTTCCATAAGCCAGCTCTCTGATTTGGCGCACCAGCTTCCGCACCGTGTTGGACATACGAATCGACTCGGCTAGCATCTCTTCAGTGATCTGTTGGCCCGCAACCTGCTCCACAGCTAGCTTCACTCGCTCAAACTGTTTCACCAGAAAATCCAACGCCGATCGTTGATACCAACTCTCGCCGTCGAAGGTCTTAGCAAACTGTTCCCGGTTAATGTACTCAGCCATGTCCTTACGCAGTGGCAAATCCCAAAAAATCGTCTTGTGACCGCGCCCGGCAATCAACTGCATGATTGCTGAAAAATCATCGCAGCAGCTGCCCACCGCGGCGATGGACAAATCCGGTTTGGGAAAGTGGCTCTGCAGTTCATACGCTCCCAACGCCGCCCGCACGTAACAACATTGGTCGTGACAGCCCAGAGCCGCGGCGGCATCCAGCAGCCGAGTATCTTCCATCAGACAAGGCGACCACCACAACTCGTCCGCATAGAAAGACACGCTCTTAGGTAGTGCGTAGGTCAAGACGGGCATGGTACCCAGGTCCTTCATCACGGCAAATATCTTCAGACCCCCTTGCCGGGCCGCAAAAAGTCGTTTCATCTCGCTGAAGACAAAGCCCCACAATCGCAGCCCCGCTGGCGAAGGATCGAACCGCAGCCGACTCAACAAGTGGTCGCCTGCCTGGGCATAGCTCGACAGCGACTGAAAATATTCTACAGGCTCTATTCCCTCAACTCGATAAACGCATTCCTTGCGATAGTCGGCATCCACCCCAGCTATGACCGCATCGGCCTGCTCGCAGCTAAGCAGGGCCAACTTTGCCTCACGCCCGCGCTTCAAATCCTCACGCCTGGCTCTATCAGTCATGGCTGCACCTCCTCGACCATTTCCAACAAGGCTTGGATACGACCATCTACCAAGCTCGCCTCGCCCGGACCATACGTACAATCCAGAGCCAACACTGGCAGAGATATTTCGTGCTTGAAGCGGACCGCCTCCAGAGACCACAGGTCGCAGAACTTCAAAGACCGATAGACTATCGCGTCAACCCTGTAGCGCTGGATCATTTCATTAACATAATGATAAAAAGGGCTGTTCGGCCGGGAACTCACCGACGGCAACTGCTCCCAGTAAGCTCTGCCCAAGCGGTCAATGGCATCGCGACCGTCCAACTCCACCTGTAAATCGACGAACATTTGCCCCGAGCATGTTGCCTGGATTACACGACAGTGACCTTCCAAAGCACTCAGCACCGAAGTATCTTGATCTCCCATAATACTGCCCAGAACCAGTACTCTCGGCTTATCCGGCCCCACTGGTCCTCCGCTTGTAAGCCTGGCAACTTGTTCACTGACTTGATTCACAAAGGCAACTAGGCTCAGCGGTTCCGCTACTGCCAGCAGACATACAAGTTCATGAGCCAGCAGGGGGGTGTCGCTGAGTTTTTCGAGAAGCCCAGCCAGGGCCCGACGGGCTGCACCATAGGCAGTGATTGACTCTTCCAGCCGCGATTGGCTCGGGAAAGTTCCCGTGATCTGGGCCAATTCCTCCCCCAGCCAACGAAGCTCACTGACGTACATTGCCAGGCAGCTCGGGTCCTCCCAGGTTGACGGTACCATTATAGGCAAAAGCGGCACGTTGAAATGCTGGGCGAACAGCTGGGCACTTCGCCTGCTTTGATCGCAGTGGTTAGCCCCCACCAACACTTGCAGTTGCCTTTGGGGGCTTAGCCCCCCAAGACGGCGCCCTATTTGACAACGGCAAAACGGACACGTGTCAGCACCCATCAGCTCGGAGGCTGCCTCGAAGTCCTGGGCACTGCCGGCCTCCATTAGCCTTAGGGCTCGGCAGCCGCAGGCCCGCACGAGTTCCAGCGGAACCATCGAACCCAGGCAGCCCACGACTTTGCCCTGGGTTTGCAGGCTCTCTAGCTGCGATTGCCGGAATTGCCCAATCTCCTGCCGCAACGCGGCTGTTAGCTCACAATGTTTCTTGTCAGTGTCCACAATAAACCATCCGAAAAGGTCGTTAGCGTATTAGGTGTTCTTGACGGCCACGAAACGGCCGCGCCCAAATTTACCCTCAGCGGAACGATCAGCCATGTATTGCATCTCGGCGCCCATGGCCTGGAACAATTCCATGTCGTCGCCGACAATCGCCAGAGCATCGTAGGTGAGCTGTTCGCTAAGCATTCGGATGTACAGCTTGCAATACTGGGCAAACTGCTCGGTCAGATCGTCAGCCACTCGCACTTCGAGCCCATGCTTTGCCAGCAGTTCCTTGTATCCACCCAGCGATTCCACATAGGGAAACTTCATAAACTGATTAATCCGTGCCGCTTCGCTGTCATTCAGGCCCTTGGGTCCTTCGATCCAATCGGTGAAGGCTACCGTTCCCCCTGGTTTGACCAGCCGAGCGGCCTCGGCTATCAACTGGTCCTTGTCAGCTACGTAACACCAGGCATCTTCACCCCAGATGAAGTCGAAGCTGCTGTCCTCATAAGGAACCGCCAGCACGTCGCCCAGCTTGAACTCCAATTTGTCGGCTAAACCTTCTTCCTTGGCCCGACGCTTGGACTCTTCATAACAGTGCTTGCTGGCATCCACCCCGCACATAGTACACTTAAAATTTTTCACCAGAAAACGCATTCCCGCCCCCAGGCAGCAGCAGAGGTCCAGCCCTTTCCACCCGGGCTGAATCTGAGCCAGTTTGGCCAATTCCATACTCGACGCAAAACCTCCGACATGAACCTGCTCACCCATTATCAGCTTCCAGAGTTTACCCTCCGGACCGTCGTAAACTGCTTGAACATCACTCAATCCGATATCCAGATGTTTCATTGTTTTTCCTTTATTGTTTATTTATCCCAACTCCCGAGCGAGCAACTTCCAGAAGGGCCTGAACCCGCATGGCGATCTGTCCGCGGTCGGAGGGGGAATAGTCTGTTTCAATCTTCAAATAGTTCAAACTATGTTTGCTGACCACATGCTTGCGAACCAAAAACGACTCTACGTTGTACGTATGACAAGCCTGCCAGACTAAATCTATTACTACCTGCGGCTTATAAAGCTCGA
>SDBV01012369.1_pt1 | contig 10945 bp, 14 predicted proteins | sample 2277081 | NCBI WGS metagenome assembly SDBV01 (sample SAMN10402039, study PRJNA504765) | marine sediment metagenome | isolation source: marine sediment core GS10_PC15, 223 cmbsf | place: Arctic Ocean: Southern Knipovich Ridge | collected 2010
CCCTGATAACAACATAGGGGCTTAATGAGGGCTGGATATTTCCAACGAAGGCATGTCCAGCCCTTTTGTTATGATCACACAATTCTGCCCTTTTGTTGACTTATCTGTAAGAACCGTTCCTTTATTACTACATGGTTTGACGCCTAACCCTCAGTCGTGAGATCAGTCGGACCTTTTTACCTCTACTACATGACAAACTGGTAATCAAGGCAAACAAGCAGCTTTCCTTGGGGACAAAGAAGGCCCTATTTGTGTCCCATTATCGCTGACGGTCTACAGTCTTATTGACAACTAGAAAGTGGTATAGTGTATGGGGGCAGGCCACCGAACAATAGGTAAGCAAGAATTAGCTGAATAGTCTTCATATTATACAAAAATGGGGGGACTAGATGAATGATAATACATCCCATCCAGAAATACTAGAGCATAATGCTATATATTACGGGCATCTTCTTAGATTTGGGAAGTTGGCTTGTAACTATAAAAAGGACGGCAGGTTAGTTCTGCGAGAAATGGCCGATGTTGAGAAGGACGTTCTTAAAGAGGTGGTTTATTCATTAAATAGAGGAATCAGTTTGAATCCGTCATCGATGCAACGATGTAAACGAATAGTAGGTCACGCCAATAAAATGAATTTCCCAAATACTCCTAGCGATTATTTAGTCCACAATGATATCCAGCCAAGGAAAAGAGAAAAGAAAATGCCTCCGACCGCAAAAGAGGTTGCCAACAAATATATGCGACTTCGTCGTACTCCCGGTGGTAATTGGGTTGGGTAGCGATGACTATCTTGATGCCTTTAAGCTGAGTTTGGAATTGGTTAAAGATCCTATCTTTGTTATCATATGGTGCTAGCTGATACTAGTGGTAAAACTGATGCTCAAATCAGACTCTGATAGATAGGAGCTGCGCAAATAAAGAGTATTCCCAATAACCCAAGAGAAAGTAACTTCCTTCCCTTACTTAATGGGATCAGATCATCTGTCGGTCCAGGATGCCTTCTCATAGCAAAGAGCAGAATTAGCACACCAAATAACCAATAGCCCAATAAGAAGGTTATTCCAACTCCGATAAATGAAATTAACCAGTGATATTTGCTTCCGAATAGAGCCCGGCTAATATGACCTCCGTCCAGCGTAGCCACCGGCAGCAAGTTTAGCGTGGTAATTATCATTCCGACCCAACCAGCCAAGGCCATTGGATGTAATAGCAGATCACCTCCTTGAGGAATATTGCCTATTGACTCTGAAAGCCAATCAAATAGAAGGGGTGAGGGTAAAACCATAAATTCCTGCGTATTCTCAACTGGTAGGGGGAAGGACCAATAAACACCTAATATAGTTAGCGGAATCAGGGCGAGGAATCCCGCGATCGGCCCAGCTGCTCCTACATCAAATAGAGCATTTCTATCGTATGGACGAGTTTTCATCTTTATTATTGCCCCGAAAGTTCCCAAGAAGAATGGTACTGGAATAAAATAAGGGAAAGTAGCTTGGATTCCTCTTCTATCTGCCATCAATTTGTGACCCATTTCGTGGCAACCCAGGATTACAAGAAGTCCCAAAGAAAAGGATATCGCCGCCACCCAGGGATTATCCAACAATCCCCTTTCAACCAGCGGTAGTGAGAATTGATACCCGGCCCACAACGTAGTACCTAGAGTAGCCAGGAGTAGAATCAGGTTCCAATTCAGCCTTGAGCGGCTCACCGCCTGTTCTAGAGTTCTGGTTGCTCTGAAACTCGCTTCTTTTATCCCTTTAGTTATTTTTACCATATCGTAAGAGTGGCGAATACGTGCTATTCCTGTTTACTGAAGGACCACGCCGCGATTAACAACATCACGATGCCAAAGATTGCCACAATCAGCACATCCTCAAAAATGGTCATCGTGTGTCCGAGGACGGTAACACCAATAGTATAACCGCCCTGCCCCATGACTCCACCCAGGAAGAGTTGACGAATGGCGTCGACACCATAAGTTAGCGGGTTGATTTTTGAAATAATCTCAAGCCATGCGGGCACATTGTTTACCGGAAAGAATACCCCGGAAAGAAATATCAGCGGCATAATGATTATCTGCACTATTAGCTGAAACCCTTGCTGAGATCGCATACGTGAAGCGACGAGGATACCCAGGCCTGAAAGAGATATGGATATGATAATAAGTACCGGTATAAGCTTGATTACCAGTATAGGGCTGATGGAAATGCCAAGTATCGGTGCAAGTATTAGCATTATAATACCCTGCATAATAGACACCGCGGCACTACCCAGTGCTTTACCCAGTACAATGCCACTTCGTCCCAGTGGGGCTACTAGGATTTCTTTCAAAAACCCGAACTCACGGTCCCAAACTACAGACAAGCCCGACATTACCGAATTCATGAGAACGGTCATGGCAATAATACCGGGATACATGAACTGAATGAAGTTAACTCCAGGCGTCATCGTCCCTATTATGCGATTAAAACCAGCGCCAAAAATCACCAAAAACAGCAGTGGCATGGCAAAGGACGATACTAGGCGAGACCGCTCTGACACGAAACGAAGCAGTTCCCGGTATGCGACGACCCATGTTGCCCGAAATACGTCAGCCATAACTTATCTCCCGTGTCCTTGCCCCATCATTCTCTTCATCTGTTCTTTAAGACCTGCTTCTTGATCACGAATAGCATGACCGGTGAGCTTAAGAAAGACATCGTCGAGTGTAGGTCTGTGCACACCAATGGATACGAGGCGACTCTGGAAGCTACCGATTAATTTGGGTAGGAACCTCTCCCCTTGAGGAACCGTGAAAGTGATAGTTCCGTCCTCGATGACAGGTGATAGATTATACCTTTCTTTTAACTCTAGAGTTGCGGCTTCATTATCCTCTGCCATGAGAGTTACTACGTCTCCGCCCAAAGCGTCCTTGAGTTTATCTGGTGTATCAAGAGCAATAATCCGGCCTCGGTCAATGACAGAAATACGGTCGCAATTTTCTGCTTCGTCCATATAGTGTGTGGTCAGAAATATGGTTAAGCTATCTTGATGCCGCAAAGCCTGGATATAGTCCCAGATATGACGACGCGTCTGGGGATCCAACCCCAAAGTAGGCTCATCCAGAAACAAAACTTGCGGGCGATGTAGTAGGCCCCTTGCGATCTCAAGTCTTCTTTTCATTCCTCCCGAATAGGTGCGTACCTTGGCTTTTCGACGGTCTGATAGCTCAACCAGTTCCAGAAGTTCACTAATGCGCTCTTCTCTCAAACCCCTGGGGACACCATAGGCATAGGCGTGGAAGCGCAAGTTCTGCTCAGCCGTCAGGTACTCATCAAGAGTAGGTTCCTGAAAGACAAGACCAATGGAGCGTCGTACCTCGTTGCGTTGTCTTACTACATCATATCCTTTGACTGATGCCCTGCCGCTGGTAGGTGTAAGCAGAGTACAGAGTATATTGATAGTGGTCGTCTTGCCAGCCCCGTTTGGCCCTAAGAAACCAAATATCTCACCTTCGGGCACTTCAAAAGAGACTGTATCAACTGCTGTAAGCTGCCCAAAATGCTTCGACAGATTTTCAACTTCTATTATGTTCATACTGGCTTGCGATCCTCAACAGTGATATCATAGAGTGGTATTCTACGGGTTCTTTTCTGGGCTTTCTGCAGAATTGGTCTTGAGTATCTGCTCGAAACGAGCAAGCTTATCCGTAGCATTAGCTATAAACTCTGCTACAGACTCGGCCTTCATGAGCATTAGTGCATGTTTGCCTGAGCCACCAAACACCAGTAGTTTCGCATTAGGTGCGATTTCAAGGTCTCGGCGGGCTGCAGCTGGAATAGCTACTTGACCACGCTCGCCAACTGTCACAGAACCGTAAAACTTTGGCGGTTTCCCTTCTATACTGTGTAACATGATATCGTGCCTCCCGTAGCTGTTTTACATGCTTATTATAATAATATCATGTAAAACATGTAATATCAAATGCCAGGTAGCATTTCTGCGAGTTTCGCAACATGTGTTGTTGGCAGAATTTGACATTGGTAAGTGATAGTTATAGATTGTAGACCATAATGCTAACACCACTACTAGTTAAAGAGGTACATAGTCATGGCTCATCTCGAATTATCAACTGAATTTGCATTTATGACAGCATTCCTCTGGCATGCCCCCACAAAGGATACCACTCTTCAATTTAGAGTTACCAGTATTCTAGCCTTAGGAGCAGGCAGCTGGTAGCCTAAAGAGCTATGAGGACGTACCTGATTATAATCCCACCGCCACTGCTCAATTAATACCTTCGCTTCAGTCGAGTCTTCAGTCGATTACGACCCGATCAACGTCCTTCTCCAGGTATGCCTTATCCCGCTTTGCCCATTCAAGGTACATTAGGATTTCTTCCTCCGTGGGCCAGTAAGCGTGGGAACGGTTGATGGCGTTTTGTAGGTCAAAGTCAATATTTGAAAACGACATATACCATTTGCTGAAAGGTTTACCCCAGACATCTGGAAACTCGTACATTGCCTCGAATTTTAGCTTGCGAATCTCCTTAAGGCGTTTGCGGAGTTCCTCCTCTTCAATCACACCGTTTCGGTAATCGTCGATCGCCTTCTGAAGCAGCTCGTTCATTTTCTTGAGCTTCTCTTTGACCAGGACAAGGTTACCGGTGGACATCCCCTGGGCTGCTGCCAGCACCTTCGTGTTCGCAAAGAACCAGCCTGTCGGTAACAGCGACCACAGCCTGATGTATATAATGCTGCCGTCGACAGGGAGCCCGCTAACCGTCACCTCGCGGTTCAGCCCTTGCGACTGTCCGTAAAGGTTGTTCTCGCCGGGGGTTGTCCCCAGGTACAGAAAGTAGACCTCGGCCTGGGACCCTGCGCTCCAGGCAAAGGCGGTCGTGCTTCCTTCCAGCGTACTTCCCGGCGCCGGGCTAGTAATCTCCGCGGCTTTCTGCTCCTGCGCAAAGATACCGGACGGGAAAAACGCAACGATAGCCAGTACGATAACAGCGCTTAGCAGCAGAAGCGTTAACGGGGTGAATGAATACTTATGATAGTTCCTCAGCTTAATAGTCATCAGCATCTCCTTTCACTGGGATTTCCCATTTCAACTACATGACAAATATTAGATCTCCGCTAGCTAGCTGTCAAATCTGAAATGCTGCCGTGCTGGTTATAGTAGTCACGTGACTTATAACAATTCGGCTGATTTTATCAGCCCCATAATGGTTCCTTTTTCATGTTATAGTGTCACGCTTGCGATTCAGGCGTGAAAATTAGCGCACCTTTTTATATCCCTTTATAGCAGTTGCTTTAAGAGCGCGGGAACTATGTGGTACAATTATCAATATCCGTCACCTGGAGATAAAACGCAATGCTTGAAACTCATGGCATGTCCATTGCCAACCAGGCGGGAGTCACACACCAGCAAGTAGAGGTTGTCAGATCCCTGCTTGATGCGGGAGCGACTATTCCATTCATTGCACGCTATCGCAAGGAGAAAAGCGGGTCACTTGATGAGGTGGTACTTAGCGAAATACGGGACGGCCTGGCACGGCTGGCAGCGCTCGATAGTCGTTGCCAGGCCGTCCTGAAATCCCTTGAAGAACAGAATGTACTCACAGCCGAGTTACGCAGTTCTGTCGAATCGGCGGTGACCCTGACCGCATTGGAGGATATTTACCTTCCCTACCGCCCCAAACGGCGCACCCGGGCCACCATGGCTAAAGAAAAAGGGCTTGAGCCCCTCGCCGAGCTGATACTGGCTCAGGAGGTTGCGGATCCGCCTCACGAAGCTCTTGCGTTCGTGAACATGGAAAAAGGTGTCGGTTCGATTGAGGATGCCCTTGCCGGAGCGCGTGACATCATTGCCGAGTGGGTCAATGAAGACGCCCAGGCAAGGCAGACCATACGCAGGCTTTTTTACCGGGAAGGTATCATTCAGTCAAACGTGGTTAAAGGTAAGGAAGGCGAAGGTATCAAATATAGCAATTATTTTGCCTGGCAGGAACCGATTGCCCGAGTGCCCAGTCACCGGATGCTGGCTATGTTGCGTGGCGAGAACGAGGGGTCTTTGAAACTCAAGGTGAGCCCGTCTCAAGAAAAAGCGCTGTCATTCCTGCAACGACGTTTCGTTAAAAGTACCGGAGCCGCCTCGGCACAGGTGAGTCTGGCTATAGAGGATGGCTATCCGAGGCTACTGGCGCCCTCTATTGAAACTGATATCCGTCAGCAGGCTAAAGAGCGCGCCGATGACGAGGCACTCCGTGTCTTTGCGCGCAACCTGCGTGCAACTCTCATGGCTCCGCCAATGGGATCGCGGGCGGTGCTGGCCATCGATCCCGGTTACCGGACCGGCTGTAAGGTGGTCTGCCTGGACCCACAGGGCAAGCTTCAGGCTAATGCCGTTATCCATCTGAGCCAGTCGGCGGTGCGGAGCCGGGAAGCCAGCCGGACGATACTCGATCTCATACAACGATTTCACATCGAAGCTATCGCCATCGGCAACGGAACGGCCGGCCGGGAAACCGAGGAGTTCATTCGCAGGCTGAGCTTACCGGACAAAATGCCGGCCGTCATGGTCAACGAAAGCGGTGCGTCGATCTATTCCGCATCCACAGTCGCCCGTGAAGAGTTCCCCGACCATGATATCACCGTACGTGGGGCGGTATCCATCGGGCGGCGTCTCCTGGACCCTCTCGCGGAACTGGTAAAGATCGACCCCAAGTCCATCGGGGTGGGGCAATATCAGCATGATGTCGATCAAGGCAGACTCAAGAGTAATCTCGACGACACTGTCATGAGCTGTGTCAACGAGGTCGGCGTCAAGGTAAATACTGCCAGTCAACAGCTTCTCACTTATGTATCGGGCCTTGGCCCCACGCTGGCAAAAAACGTTATCGCCTACAGAAATGAGAAGGGCCCGTTTCGCAGTCGCGCAGACCTCAAAAAAGTACCACGGCTGGGTCGGAAGGCGTTTGAGCTGGCTGCCGGGTTCCTTCGTATTGATCATGCCGAGAATCCCCTCGATTCCAGTGCGGTACACCCAGAAAGCTATCACATCGTAGACCGCATGGCCAGGGATGTGGGCTGCCGGGTGGGCGACCTCATGCGGCGCGATGATCTGCGCCGCCGGATTAATCTGGAGAGTTACACCGGGGCAGAGTATGGGCTGCCGACATTGCAGGACATCATGGCAGAGCTGGCCAAGCCGGGGCGTGACCCTCGTGAACAGTTTGAGACGGTCGCTTTCGCCGCGGATATCAGGACGATTGACCGGCTCACTCCAGGAATGAAGCTGGCCGGAATCGTGACCAATGTGACCAATTTTGGAGTTTTCGTTGACATCGGCGTGCACCAGGATGGACTCGTGCACATCAGCGAACTGTCTGATAAATTTGTAAAAAATCCGGCTGATGTAGTCAGTGTCAATCAAAAGGTTACGGTCACGGTGCTGACGATCAATCCGGAACGTAAACGCATTTCTCTGTCAATGAAGCCGGATAAGTCCCCACCCGGAAAAACTGGGTCAGACACTGAATAACAAAGATTATGTTGGATTGGCACTTATACTTAGTTAGATGTCACGATGGAAGTTTATATACCGGAATTACGACTGATATTGCCCGCAGATTTGCGGAGCACCAGGAAAATGGTGATACGGGGGCAAAGTACCTTCGAGGCAGGGAGCCCCTGGTGTTGGTGTTCCAAAAGAAATTAGGGAGTAGAAGCCTGGCACTAGGTGTGGAAAGTAAGGTTAAGAAGCTGTCAAAGGCAAGGAAAGAAGAACTGATAAGAACCAACCAACATATTGAGGTGATAATCAAACAGGTCGGGGCGTAAATAACCGTTTAAAATTTCCAGCCTGCTTCACGGCTGATTTTTCCTGATTGGCTTCAGAAGATATTCCAATCCGTTTAGTTTGAGTTCATACAGAGCGGACAATAGCATGCCAATTTTTCCCGGAGGAAAACCTTTCCGGTGAAACCATACCAGATAAGGTTCAGGCAGATCACAAAGGATACGATTTTTGTATTTCCCGAAAGGCATACGCATACGCACCAATTCAATCAACATTTGAGAATCGATAGAGGCGGTGTCCTTATTTTGTTCCATTCTTACTTAAATCCCAATACTCTACATTAAAAACCGGTGACAGCCTTGCTCACCAGGGCGATGAGATCATCTATGGCCAGGCGCTCTTTGGTTATGGCCATGAATCCGCTTTTGTGAGCGAAAGCAATCTCTGGGCGGTCTGAAATCAGGGAAAAATCAACGGGTGTTCCGTCGTAGCGGAAAAGACGCCAGCCCTTATCGCGGCGGTTCAGGGAAATGACGATATCGGGCGGATTTTGATCCAGGCGGCGAAATTCCTCCAGCCCGGCGGATTCCCTCGTCTCCCCGATCATGGCAGGCACCCCCGCAATTACCAGCCTGGAGCTGGTTTTCCAAAAATCAATCTGGCTTTTAAGCATACGGGCACCCTCAATGATATGAGCGCCAAAAGCCTTAAGCAGAGGGAGGGATGCTTCCGGCTCGGAAGCGAAGCTTGCCACTAGCCAGATTTCCACAGGATTCCGGTTTACGAGATCATCACCAGCATGATATTTTATGGAGCTCTTACCCGGCCCGAAGCGGTCCACACTGTCCTTGAAACGCCACCAGGGCATGACGGACATAGTCTCCAAAAGCCCCAGGTATTCGGCCACCAGGACAAAGGCGGCCGGGCAGTCCGTGTCTTGGTGATGATCGAAGTTATGCTTCTCCGGCTCATGCCGATTGCCGATGTCTAGCACCCACACATGGGGATTATCCAACTCTGCCTGTGCGGGCTCACGCCGCTCGATCCTGAATACCGTGTCGGCATGCACGGCCAGGATCAGGCTGACGGCTGCCACCTCATCAAAATGTGCACTGCCAGGATGCGTGATGATCAATTGTGCCTTCATTGCTACATTCCTATCATATCTTATTGACCAGGACAGTAATGTTGTGGGCAACACTGACCTAATTTGGCAAAACGATTTCGGCACCTAGTGGTTACTCATTGCAGGGATGAACAGGGCCCCGTAGGCGTTTACTCTCGGCGCCGCGACGCTTGCTATCTAACCGACGTATCTTTGATGTCAGTGTCGGTCTTGTCTTGCGACGGATTTTTGGTCTCTGTGCTGCATTGCGAATCAACTCCACAAGCCGGTCAGTTGCATCTTCGCGATTCCGTCCCTGGGTACGGAATCGTCGAGCGTCGATAATAAGTATGCCATCTTCGGTAATCCGGTTACCAGCCAGCGAAATAAGGCGTATCCGAACTTCTTCGGACAAGGAGCGTGAGTTAGCCACGTTAAAACGAAGCTGCACAGCGGTGGCGACTTTGTTGACGTTCTGCCCACCCGGTCCTGAGGCGCGAACAAAGTACTCTTGGATCTCGCTTTCGTCAATCGTGATGGCGCGGGTTATGTGAAGCATCCCTCAAGTTTACACTCATGTCACTGGCTTAGGCAAGCTTGGAGAGAGGAGGCAACAACATCGCACTGCCAGTGACGGATGTTATCGGAGGTGAGCTCGACGCTTAGAGTATCAGGTGCCTTGGCAAGCTGTTCGAGGCTGGTTAAAGGCCAGAGAAGAGAGGGGTCAAGGGAAAGCCTAGAGCCTAGTGATGTGCGCCACTCCTTGAGGCTACTCAGGCGCTGGACCTGCTCTTCGGTGGCGCGTTTGGCCTTAATAGGATGTGGTCGGTGTATTGGTGGCGCAGTTATGCCGTTGCGTAGTGCCTGCTGCAGGCCTTGCCCGAACCGTTTCAACCCAGTTTGTCCAAGACCGGGTACCTCTGAGAGGTCCGCTTCGGGACTAGTGGCAAGGAAGATAAGGGTAGCGTCAGATAGTACGAAGAATGGGGGCCGATGCTGGCGTCGTGCCTCTGCTTCACGGAATAGAAAAAGACTCTGGAGGACAGCGAGTCCGCGTCCGTCCAGGTCTTTGGTCCCTTTGACGGAGAGGTATGAGGTCTCTAGATTTGGTGCTGTATATCGTACCTCCTCGATTCTGGCGCACTCTTCGGCAACCCACGTTGCTCGTCCCAAGGTTCGGAGCCGTTGGTCCAAGATCTCTCGCAGGGCAAAGAGGTGGCGGACGTCGGTAGCAGCATACTCAAGGGCCTCTGCGGAGAGCGGGCGTCGTCCCCAGTCAGCCCGCTGGAGTCGTTTGCTCTTATTAATGGTTATGCCCAGCAGATCTCTGGTGAGGGTCGCCAAGCCAAATTGGGCAATGCCGGTGAAACGGGCGGCGATGCTGGTATCGAATAAATTGTGGATATGAAGTCCACAATGCCGGTCAAGGCTGCGGATATCGTAGTCCGCGGCGTGAACGACTTTCTTCATGGAGACATCTGTCAGAACGTCTCTGAGGGGAGCGAGGTCATAGAGAGATATCGTATCGATGATGTAGACTTTGTGGCGGGTGGCGATCTGAATGAGGCAGAGTTGCTCGGGGTAGTGGTGGAAGCTGTTGGACTCGGTATCAAGGGCGATGGCCTGTGAGCCAGCCATCCCCTGGACGGCAACATCGAGCTGAGCGGGCCGACTAACGATCTCGACAGGAAGCGGTAGTGAGCCGGTCAGGAGGCTAACTCCTCTACTCTCTGCTTCATACATCTCCTCTGGTATGGGAAGTTCGAGGGCATGTAATCACGGTACTGTATCATCCTTCCCTGTCCAAATGCCATTTTAACCTCCCATTTCGGTATGGTCGCCCACACCCATATTAGGCTTTTAGCTCAATGCTGTCAATAATCTTGACTAGTGAGTACGGTTCGTACAAATAGCGCCGACCCGTGGTATTTCTTGGACTCCTAAAGTAGTCCACCTGCAATGTGATAGCCTGAAATGTAAAAAGGAACATTATAACTGGACTCCTTTTCGGGGGTCAAGTCAGCTGGGGCCTTCATCTCTCAACTCTTCAAGAAGTCC
>SDBV01012370.1_pt1 | contig 10944 bp, 11 predicted proteins | sample 2277081 | NCBI WGS metagenome assembly SDBV01 (sample SAMN10402039, study PRJNA504765) | marine sediment metagenome | isolation source: marine sediment core GS10_PC15, 223 cmbsf | place: Arctic Ocean: Southern Knipovich Ridge | collected 2010
GGGAAATGAGATTGGTGGAAATCCCTCTCCAAGGTTGGACTGCAGAATTCCATCTTACGATGAGTGGATTAGAACCATGTGCAATCACCCCAGGTGGTTCGTAATCAGGGCATACCTTCAAAATTAAATGCTCATAGTTGTTGAATACTTCCTAACCGAGGTGTTTACTCTTCTCCTTCGGTTGGATTTTCCGCTTCCTGCTGGCCGTAACTGAGGTGAAATTCGCTTGGTCGTTCATCGAGTTCAAATCCCGAAAGGACGAATAACATGTTCGTGATACTTTTCCCTGGATTGCGCCACCGGTGGTGTAATTTTGAGGCGAAAAGCAAGCTATCCCCTGGATTCAGAGAAAACCGCTGTTCCTCTACCTCGTATTCAAGTTGCCCCTTGAGACAAATCACAAACTCATGTCCTGAATGTACCAAACCATGCGGACCGCTTGTTGCCCCACCCTCCAGCGTTAACATAAAAGGCTCCACTCTGCCGATGAAAGATTCTCCTCCCAATCCCTCCCATAAACCGCGCTGGAATTCAACCCGCGAACGTCCATCTGCTTTTCGAAATACAATTGCATGCCGGGGAGGTTCAGTGCGGAAGAAGGCTGTGATAGGAACTTCCAGCGCTTCTGACAATTTGTAAAGTGTGCTTACAGAAGGAGAAGTCCGCCCCCTCTCGATCATGCTTAAAGCATTGGTTGACAATCCACTTAACCGGGCCAGTGAGCGCATGGATAGACCTCGTTCCTGGCGTAATTCTCGTAATCGGATCCCCACATCCATGGTCTGCTCTTTTTTCTCAGCACCCATAATCTCCTCCTTCGGCAGCAATATTTTTCGATTGGCAATAATTACCATAATTGTACTATTTATTGGGACAATCAAACTTTTCGATAGCGTTGAAAGGTAATAATACACATTTCCAAGCTTGATTTCCATTCCTTTTATGAAAGCAGGCCATAAATAGATAATTCCCAAATATGATCTTTGTCACCCTGGCATGATTACAGAATGTGATTTGTTACAGATATCACAGTTATTGAATTGGGGTAAAATTTGTAGGACAATATACCCATTAAGTGTCCCTGATCTCAGGACACTTTATTCTCCGATTGGGATCATTAACGCGGATCAGTATCACAATCCGCGTCGTGTCATGTAAAAATGACGTTCGATGGTCAAGGAGGTGATGTCTTGAAATACATCTACCGCAGTGGTTTTGTTTGGTTTGCCTTTTTATTTGCGAGTCTGTTACTTTTGCTCTCAATTGGCTCAGCCGCGGCATCTGAACAACCTAAATCTCAGGCAGCACCAAATACCCAGGGTGTCGCCAACGAAACCTGTCTCTCCTGCCACGCATCACCAGGATTGCAAACCACATTACCCTCTGGAGAGATTCTCTACCTGACTATTGATCCAGACGTTTTCGACCATTCCATACATGGTGAGCGAGGATATGCCTGTGTCCAGTGCCACACCGATATCGGCGAATACCCCCATCGCCCCTTAGATGCGCAAACAAGACGGGATGTCTCCCTTCTTTATTATCAGAATTGCGCCCGCTGCCACCAGGGAAAGTATGATGCCACACTGGATAGCGTCCATCAGCAGGCCTTAGAAACTGGCAATGAAGAAGCTGCCCTTTGTGTCGATTGCCACGGCTACCATGATGTCTCTGATCCAAATGAAACAATGACCAGCGTCCCACAGACTTGCGAACGCTGCCACTCGCTCATTTACGACGAATATGCCGAAAGCATTCATGGTTCAGCGCTAATTGGCGAAGGCAATCAAGATGTTCCCACCTGCATCGATTGTCATGGCGTTCATAATGTCTCTGGTCCATCCAATACTGATTTTCGCCTATTCTCTCCGCAGTTATGTGCTGAATGTCACGCCGATGAAGAATTGATGGGTAAATACGGGATCAGCACCAACGTTTTCGACAGCTATGTCTCGGATTTCCACGGGACAACTGTGATCTTCGAACAGCAATTCGAAGGGCAAGAAACCAACAAACCAGTCTGCACTGATTGTCATGGCGTTCATAACATGGAAAAAGTGGATGATGCAGAGAGCCAGGTAATTCGAGAAAATCTACTTATTACCTGCCAGAGATGCCACCCAGATGCAACCAGTAATTTTGCCGATTCTTGGCTTGGACATTACGAACCTGACCTGAATCGATTCCCAGCAGTATATCTGGTCGATCTTTTCTATAGAATTTTCATCCCGGCAGTCCTAGGTTTTATGGTCTTATTCATCTTCGGTGATGCTACTCGACGCCTGATCAATCGCCGGAGGGAGAGAAATGATGGCTAAATTTGCAGAGCCTGTGCAAGGATCAATTGATTCAGAAGAACCGAAAAAGTGGTATGTAAGGTTCTCGATTTCTGAACGAGTCGAACATTGGGTGTTTATTACCAGCTTCATCATCTTGGGTATAACAGGACTGGTGCAAAGATACTCCGAATATCAGATCTCGAAATTGGTTGTCTCTGCGGTTGGAGGAATTGAAAATCTGCGCTTGGTCCATCACACAGCAGCAATTGTCACGATGCTGATTGTGATCTATCATGTTGGAGCCCTCGGATACCGGGTTTACGTAAATCGTGCCCGGATGACCATGCTTCCTGTGATCAGTGATCTCACCAATGCATACCATGCAGCCTTGTACTATATCGGTAGGCGGAAAGATCCTCCTCAACAAGGCAGGTATACCTTCGAGGAAAAATTAGAATACTGGGCGGTTGTCTGGGGCACAGCGATCATGGCGGTCACTGGCTTCGTAATGTGGAACCCTATTGCTACTGCAAAGATTCTGCCTGGTCAATTTATTCCAGCTGCAAAAGCAGCTCATGGCTTAGAAGCTGTGCTGGCCGTGCTCTCAATCCTGATCTGGCATATGTACCAGGTTTTCATCCGCCATTTCAATAAAGCCATGTACAGCGGCAAGGTTTCCGAAGAGGAGATGCTTCACGATCATCCCATAGAGCTGGCAGATATCAAGGCGGGTACTGCCAAACCACCGGTGACTCCCGAAGGAGTAGCCAAACGCAGGCGAAAATATCTACCGATTTATTCACTAGCTTCCGTCCTGATGTTGGTTGGTGTCTATTTCTTCATCGCATATGAAGAAACTGCCATCTCAACGGTGCCACCAGCTGAACCAGCTGAAGTTTTTGTGCCCTTCACACCCACCCCATTGCCTACTCCTGCCCCCTCTCCTACTCCGCCCCCGGTTACTGCCTTGACCTGGGAGGGTGGTATCAGCGCTTTGATGGAATCTAAGTGCGTTGCCTGCCATAACAGCAGCAGTAAGCTTGGCGGATTGGATTTAAGCGACTACAATAAGCCCTTATTGGGCGGCAATTCTGGTGCGGCAGTCATCCCTGGCGATCCAGATAACAGCACCATCATCCTCATTCAATCTGCTGGTGAGCACCCGGGTCAGCTCAGTGATGAAGAATTATCCCAGGTTAGAGAATGGATCGAAAATGGGGCACCAGAAAAGTAGATTAAATTACATCCAGTTAATAATCACTTTCCCAATTAAATGAAAAACGGCTGGTATCCTTCAACCAGCCATTTTTCTGATTAATCTGTACCAGCGATTATCACTGGACTTTCTACCACCTCTTTTTCTGTTCCCCGATGATCGATCAAGTTCAAATAGCGTACACCTAGAGTTATTGCCAAAGCTCCATAGGCTACCACCCCCAATCCGCTTAATATCTCAATCGTTGAGGGGAAATAGGTCGTGTATATCGTAGTGATCTCCTGTGGGAGATATGTCAGGATGACTAATAAACCAGACATATTGACATCCCAGCGAAATGCCACGACACCACCCACAACCAACGCCAGAGCGACTACCTGGGCTGTCCAGCTCTTGCGAAACCGTGGTACAAGGAGCAGGATTGCAGGAATTATCGCCCCCAACAACATCTCACCCACCAGAAAATTAAATGCCAGAGGACCTGAGGTCATCATGCTCAAGGCCTCCGAACGTCCTGGTTCGTAGGTGTAAGTCATCGAGAAAACATCCCAGAAGCGGAAGTAAACATAACCAACCAATGCCCATCCAATGAACAAGGTGATTTTTTCAAGTAAGAAATCATCTACTTTGGCTCTGGAGGACAAACGCCCGGAGACCTTGGTGATAAATACCGTCAAAGCTGGACCACCAACCAACGCAGAGAACATGAACAAAACTGAGAGACCAGGTTTATACCAAATCGGTCGGGCTATTAGTACCCCGTAAGTAGCACCTAATGATGATTGGTGGAGCATTGAGAGACCTAAACCCAACAATGCGAGGAACGGAGCCATGTTGTGAATGCTCATCATCTTATTGGATATCCAGGGGAACCGGGTTTGCATCCATTCTGTGCGACCAATGAGGGGCGCTGTTTCCAGCATCAGTACACACAAATACAGGGTAAGACACATACTCACTTCCCACAAAAGTGAATGGGTGTTCCAATAGACGATTGCGTGCCAAAAGCGATCCGGCCGACCGATATCGAGCAGCAAGGTCAGTAATGCCATCGAATAACCAATCAAGCCAATAAATGTCGCCGTACGGGCCACGGGTTCGTATTGCTTCAATCCCAGCAGATAGACCACTGCACACAAAGTAAAAGCACCAGCGCTCAATGCAATTGCGGATAAATCGATCGTGATCCAAAGCCCCCAGGGGACCAGGTCGCTGAGATTCGTTACACTCAAACCATTGACCATGACAATACCATAGGCAACCGCTCCAACGGCTAACACCAGCAATAAGAATGCAATCCAAAGGTGAACGGGTTGAACCGTAAATCGCTTGATGGTGATCATGCTGTCACTTCCTCTCTTGGCGGCAGGTAATAGACCCGGGGAGATGTCCCCAGATCCTCACGCAGCTGGAAGTAGGGATTATCCTTAATCAAGAGGCTGACCTCCGACTCAGGATCATTCAAGTCTCCAAATTTGCGAGCACCCATCGGGCAGGCGACAACACAAGCCGGGGTGGCTTCTTCATCTACACCAGGTTTCAAGCCAAATTTCAATCCCCTATCGATGCGCTGGTAGCAGAATGAGCATTTCTCCACCACACCTCTCGGTCTGCGTGTCACTTCCGGTTGCCCCCATTCAGGCACAGCAGGATTTGGTCCGGTGAAAGATTCCCAGTTGAAAGCTCGCGCACCATACGGACAGGCAATCTCACAATACCGGCAGCCGATGCACTTATCGTAATCCATCATGACAATGCCATCCGCTCTGTGATAGCTGGCCCCAACCATGCATACATCCACACAGGGAGCTTCTTCGCAGTGCATGCATGGGCGCGGCAGGTAAACCTGCTGGTCGCCGACTTTTCCAGCATCCAATACACGGTTCCATGAGATCTCTGGTGGGATATCGTTGTGAGCGCGGCAAGCCAATGTACAATGACCGCATCCAGTACACTTGTCCTGGTCAATGACCATCATCCATTGGTAAGGACTGGATCCACCAGTTTCAGAGGCAGATGTCAGGCGAGTCAAGCGCAGTCCCCCTGCAACGACAGAACCAAATGCCAGGAATTTTAGGAAATCTCGACGTTGAATTGTTTTCTCTTCCATGGTCACTCCTCCTTGTCCCGCAAGTCAAGCCGGTTCTGGAAACGCTCAATCCAGGGAGCCAAAACAACACCGGCAGCCAAACCTACCAATCCTGCCAGCAGGGAAAATCCGAGTGGATTTACCGGCTGGGGCGAAGCTAATACTGAGGAGACTTCCGCTGAGATCATTGGATCAAGTGGTACATCGGTGGGCTCCACTTCTTGCACTGCCACGGGATCATGCATCTGGTATGCATGGCATCCGTTGCAGGTATCTATGCTGACGAAAAAGCTGTGATCCTTCTCTCCATGAGCCTGTACTCCCTGCTCTCGCAAGTCGGCCATGTGACAATCCGCACAGGCTAATCCACCCTGGCTGTGTGAGGTGTGTGAGAAATTTGAAGAGCGATCCTTATGGCAGGAGGCGCATAGAATCGAGTCATCCTCCGCTAAAAGTTGGCTGCCATGTGGATCGTGACAGGTTTCGCAACCCAAATCGGATTGGCGGTGCACACTGGCTTGCCATTGAAAATTCGTTTCTGTATGGCATTCGCCGCATAGATCCGAGCTGCGGGCAACAGGCATCGGCTCTTGGGGATGATTGTCAGGTACCGGATTATGGCATCGTTCACAGGTGATGCCATCCGATTCCCAACTTTTGTTAGTTGGGTCGTACCCAGTAACATGACATACCAGGCATTCAACCGGCTCACCCTGTTCTTGCCAGGATTTCTGAAATGCAGGATCAGACCATGCTTGTCCGTGTAATCCATTTTCCCAAGTTTCATAAAAGGCTGGGTGACAGGATTTACATTCTTTCCCTTGGATTAATTCTCCCTGATGCTCAGTATCGATTGGCGGACTCGCCTGAGCAAAGGCATATGTTATTAGCATCAGCGGAATCGCAAACAGCGTTCCATATGAGATGCGGGAAATGACGCTTTTCATATTATTATCTCCTCGAAGTTCATAATTGATCAGGCTGTAACAGGTACCGGTGCATGCCGGAAAATGTCGCAACCAATACAGCGTTCTTGCAATCTGCCATTCTTATCGCGGAAAACCTGCCAGCAAGGTTTATCAGGATTGTTATATGCCTTGCATGCCGCGCGTTGTTCTGCTGGGCATTCATTGATCTCCCAACAGCTTACATTTCTAACTTGTGCTACCTTGTCGCCTTCCAAATCAGATTCTTCCTTCCAGCGCTCATCCAACCACTTCAATAGCTTAATGAAGGTAAGCGTGACTGCGATTGGGATGGCTACACGCAGGAGCACCAGCAGTATCATGGCAGGGACGGTTGTCAGCCATTCCATCTGTCCACTCCTTTATCAATTGAGCTGAATTTGACGTTTGTTGATCAGTGTCCCTGCAAGAAGTAACAATGCAAAAGGAACCCCGAGCCTGACCAGGATTAGTACGGTGAGAACTAAGGTAGTATTCATTGCATCCTCCAATCATGGTGATATTCGATCTTTGCCAGTTAAGTCTCTTTCCCTGTAAGAGGTGTCAAACACCTCGAACTGGAAACGATTTCCTGCTCTTTGTTGCAGCCTTAGTATAGGAAACGTGCCCAGTAAAGTAAATCGGGTAGATCACATATTTTTCTCTACCGGGTTCACCCCATATTGGAGGGAATTCAACGCGAAAAAACCCAAGTCAAATAGGTGATTTCATCTATTTGACGGATGGTTTAATTGTGAAATATTTCACCCACTGTGGTGGTATAAATCCCCCATTAAATCATATTGTGGATTGTGGAATATACCCAATCATGCGTCCATTAACCCCCATTCCTAACACTAAAGTCAAATCCAGGCTTGTCGAATTTATTTACGCTAAGCCTTTGATAGATATTTAAATAGTAAATTTACAATGAATATAGCTAGAAAGTCATCCTATGGTTGAATAATCCCTTTGCGGACTGCATATTTCACCAGCTCTGTTCGTGAATGCAGATCTAATTTCCCCATGATATTCTCGCGGTGTCTGGCGACGGTTTTTGGGCTGATACTCAGCTGTTCGGCAATTTCGGCATTGCTATCCCCATCTGCCAGTAAGGTCAGCACTTCGTTTTCTCGGGGAGTTAATCCATTTAATTTGGCTTGGTTTTTAGGATGAAGGGATTGTGCCAGGTAGTCCTTTACCAGCAGCTTAGCCAATGACGGGTAAAGGTAGACCTCTCCCTGTGCAGTGACGCGGATTGCTGTCAGCAGTTCTTCTGGTGCTGCTCTCTTCGGAACATAACCTGATGCTCCTGCATCAAGCATTTTGAAGAAATATTCCTCATCCTCATGGATCGTTAGAGCCACTACAGCAGTGGCAGGTGCTATTTGCTTAATACTCCTTGTGGCATCGATCCCAGACATATCTGGTAGACCAATGTCCATTAAAACCACATCCGGTTGCAGCTGCGAAATCTGGTTGAGCGCATCACTGGCATTGTCTGCTTCACCAATAATTTCAATATCGCTCTCTCCTTCAAGGAGCATGCGCAAGCCAGTCCGCACCACAGCATGGTCATCAACTAACAACAATTGTATTTTCATTATCTGATTCCTCAATCTCTCTATAAGGGATGTAAACATTTACGCGGGTACCCGAACCTGGGATAGAGGCGATCTCGAATGTGCCTCCTAATAAAGTTGCCCGTTCCTGCATACCGATCAAACCCCAAGAAGGTCTCACAGTGGATTGCATCGTCGCAGGGTCGAAACCCACACCATCATCAATGACTTCTAAGAGAACACCTTCCGTTGTATAAGTCAAGAGAACCTTGACCTGATCCGCAGCGCTGTGTTTGATCACATTGGTCAAAGTCTCCTGGGTTATGCGGAAGAGAGTAGTTTTCATCTCCATGGATAAATCGGGTTTTTCATCACGCACTGAAACGATCAGTTTGAGGGGCAGCCTTTTTTCGATCTCTCCAGCATACCAGCGTAGTGCAGCCCCCAATCCAAGATCGTCCAAGTGAGAAGGTCGCAAGTCAGCGATCAATCGCTGTAGCTCCAGTAAAGAATGTTCGACTAACTGCTCAAGCTGCCGCAGGTTCGCAGTCGACATATCAGCGCCCTTCTGAATTGAAGAAGCCACACCGCGCAGTCCCAATCCAATGGCCGTCAAAGCTTGACCCGTTTCATCGTGCAGCTCCCTGGCAATGCGTTGGCGCTCGGCCTCTTGTGCAGCCACAATCCTGCGCAGCATCTCACCACGCAGAGCCTCCCTTCTCTGCGCTTCCTCCAAACGGGCTGTTTGTAATCCAGCTATCCTGCGCCGAGTTTCCACTTCGAATGATCGCAGCACCCGAATAATAAAATACGCTGCAAATACTGCCGTGATGGCTCTTAATAATTGCACTGGAAATCCAAACAATTGGTAGAACAATTCCTGGTGGATCACATTGGAGGGGGGTAGGGGACTTTCCATCGGGAAAGTCTGCCCGGCTAAGCCATACCACAGGAAAGCGATTGCCGCCCACAAACTATCCCGGCCAAACTGCGCCATACCAGCCCGACGGAATTCTCGTTGTTGCACAATCAATCCGGCACATGCCAATAAGGCAGCGGGAACAGCTAAGACATAGCGAGTCCAGGCATCGGCAACATGGATCAAATCCTGTTCTAGTGGGTACTTACCACTGATGATCAACATTCCAAGTCCCCACAAGGCGATCATCCCCAGTGGAACCAATAAGCTGTAACGTTGCGCTTGTTCACTTCTGGCAATTAAGAATACCCCGAACGCAGCTAAAGAAAGAAAAGAGAAAGTCAATATGGCTAAAACAATCCCTCCCCACAGTACTGGGTAGGCGTATTGACCAGGCAGGATTCCCTGCAGCTCCCACATATCCAGCCATTCATGAGCGCCATGTAATAACCCAAAGACAGCGAGAGGGCGAAAAGCATGGCGTAAACGCTGATCTGATCCATGCGCTAATTCCAGCATGATCACCAGTCCCATGCTGAAGAATGCCAGACCGTAAAAGAAATGAATCAGCGAAAAATAGGGAGATAGCATAGACCGGCTTGATTAAATCACGGATTTGGTACAAGAGTGGAAATGTGGTTCGCTATATCAATTTCAGGCTGGTGGACGAAATCCCAGAATTCACTTTGCGCGCGGGTGGTCGGAAATCTTTGGTTGCGGGCTAAGAATATTTTCCGGTAGAGCTCCATACCTTCCACTTCCACTTCGACGATGCGACGTAATTCCAGGCCGCGCGCTGCTGCCAATCTGGATATGAACGCCAATCCAATCCCTTCTTCGACTGCCATTTCTATCGCCTCTGCATTGCCCAACCCCATGACGACGTTGAGCATATCAAAGGAAATATCATGTTCGAGCAACCCCTTCTTCAATACCTCGATTGTTCCGGCGCTCTCCTCTCGCAGGATCATCGGTTCATCCAGTAGATCATCTGGAAAAACCCGGCGGTAATCCGCCCAACGGTGATCAGCTGGGGCAATCAGGATCACCTCATCTGAAAAGAAGTCTTTATATTCAAGATCGCGATGGTCGATCCGCTTGCTCGATACCCCCATCGCAACCTCACCGGATACCAGCTTCTTGATCACAGAATCACGGCTTGTCACCAGGACATTAATTCTCACCAGCGGGTACTTGCGCCTGTATCTGGCGATCAGGCTGGGGAGCAGGTATTTCCCAGAAGTAGTTGAACATCCGATTTCAAATTCACCGACCACCTCACCTTGCAGAGACGAGACTGTCTCTTCCATCCGGCGTGCAGCGGAGACGAGTTCCTGTGCCATTGGTCTTATAGCCTGTCCGATCTCTGCCAGAACCACAGTCCGTCCCTGACGCAGGAACAACTTGGTTCCAAAATGCTTTTCCAAATTGTTGATTGTTTGACTGATCGCCGGCTGCGAAAGATGTAATTGTCGGCCAGCCTGGCTGAAATTTTTTGTCTCACAGGCCACGAGAAAGACCGCTAAATCGTTCAAATTAATAAGGTCGCCGGACATTATGTCTCCATCACAAAACTTTTGTCTATGAGTAATATCCTACATTCCATAAGTAAATCTAATCGATAATTGTGATATTTCTTACTAATTATTATAGGTTGTTGTGTCTTTTTGGACAATTGATATGTGTCACTTGTCAGCATGACACATATCCCGTTAGACAAAAACCAAAAGCCCCAGTTAAATTTGTTAAAATGGTTACGAATCAAGGTTCCGCCGATAAATTAACTCTCTGACCTGAGTACCTTTACTTGTGAGCATTGTTATGTGACATTAAAAAAATAGGGTGATCTTCAACCAGATCACCCTATTCCTCCATCAACATCAATAATTGTTATTGCGGGAAGAATCTCATCGTACCTGCGTCCATCATGATATC
>SDBV01012371.1_pt1 | contig 10943 bp, 6 predicted proteins | sample 2277081 | NCBI WGS metagenome assembly SDBV01 (sample SAMN10402039, study PRJNA504765) | marine sediment metagenome | isolation source: marine sediment core GS10_PC15, 223 cmbsf | place: Arctic Ocean: Southern Knipovich Ridge | collected 2010
GTTTCGCCTTCCTGGCGATCCGTTTTTCAATTGGCTTTTCCATAAGCCAATTATTACGGATGCCGATGGGGCGGACATAATTAACTGTTTATGACCCGGACATCTCCACTGCTCCTTACACAATCAATACAATCGTGGACGTAATTTGTTCTCAACTATAGAATGGTCGATGAGTTAAGGAGGGCATAACATGAATGTCAAATGCGGTTGGATAAATATCTTGGTGTTTGCGTGGCTGTTTGCGGCTCTGTTTGTCGTGGGGTGCGGTGACGACGATGGTGACAGCGATACCGGTACCGATACGGATTCGGATTCGGACTCCGATTCCGACACGGATTCGGACACCGATAGTGATACGGACACAGATACCGATACAGATACTGACACCGATGCGGATGGCGGCGGCGACGCCTGCGTGGATCCGGTTCCGGGCGCACCCGTCGTGACATCGGATGTGATAGTCTCTTTCCCCACGGGTACAATCGCACAGAATTATACGCTGACATTCAATGAAGACGTGTTCGGCGTGGATATGACAACGATTTCGTGGACCGCAGTGAGCGGTTCGGGCACCCTCGATTCAATCACGGCTGTCAACGCCACCACCTACACTATCGCTTTTTCCGGCATGTCGGATGGTGACGAGTACGCTATCGAAGTTGGGACCGGAATTACCGACGTGTGCGACAATCCTGTGGCGTCTCCCATCGACATCACGATCATGATCTCAAACAGCTACTTCCACGAGACATTCGACACTTTCACCTCGGGCGATCCGGACGGGCAAAACGGCTGGACGGCGACTGCCAGCGGATCCTATGTGTGGCTGGCCAATGTCGGAGGAACGCCTTCTCCCGTGACCGGACCCTTGGGCGATCACACTTCCGGCGTGGGCACTTACATCTATGCGGAGGCCAGCGCCGGTGCTCTAAACGACACGGCAACCATGGAGACCCCTGCCATCGATCTCACCGGTACCACTGCGCCGGAGCTGTCCTTCTGGTACCATATGTTTGGGTCCATGGTGGATACGCTGGATGTGGAGGTGGACGACGGCAGCGGCTATGCCAACGTGTTCACCATCACGGGGCAGCAGCATACCTTCGCGGGCCAGCTCTGGACACAGACCATCATCGATCTGTCGAGCTATGCGGGCGATACGATCAACATCAGGTTCATCTCCTCCCGGGGAGACGGTTTTACCGGCGACATGGCCATCGACGACATCGATATTCGCGAGCCCGCGCTTCCGCAGGTGGAGTTCTACGCGGATACCTGCATAACCCTTCCGGGGCACGTTCTCCATTTGTACGACCTGACGGCGAACCTGCCTACCAGCTGGCTGTGGACGATCACCGGGCCGGGCACTGTCACCTTCGAGGAAAGTACGGTCAACACCGATCAGAACGTGGCCGTATCCATGGACGCCACCGGGCTGTACACGGTCACCCTCGCGGCGACCAACGTCAATGGTAGCGCCTCGACGGTGAAGACCGACTACATCAGCATCGAGAACACATGCACTCTCGACGGCGGAACATACACCTCGGCCAGCCTCCCCATGGATCTGTGGTGGGACTACTCCTACAGCCAGTCCATCTACTACCCCGCCGACCTGTGCGGGGGAGGCACGATCATCGAGATCTCCTGGGACTACAACGGCCTGGGCGCAGAGACCGAGACCATAGTGATCGCCATGGGCCACACCACCAAGAGCACCTTTTCGAACACCTCGGACTGGGTGGCGTGGTCGTCTCTCACGTCGGTGTTCTCCGGCACGTTCCAGGTGACCGCGACAGCCGGGTGGCACACGGTCACCCTGGACACGCCGTTTGTATACAACGGAACCGACAACCTGCTGGTCGCCGTGGACAAGAATACGGGCTCGTATATCTCCTCGATCTACGATTTCTACGCCTTTCCCACCGCCGGCAACGTGTCGATAGAGATTCACATGGACGGTCTAAATATCGCGCCGACCAGCCCCGGTGTCGGATCGCTCCGGGCGTACCTGACGAACACCGAATTCAATTACTATTAGTATTGCGTCAACCATTGACCTTGAAATTCGACACCAACGATTACCTGTTCTGGTACATCCCCCGCGCCATGGCCGGCGATGATGCGATCAACCTGCACTCCAGCGGAGTCCCGATGGTTCTCCCTTCCGAACTGGACATTGACGACATGGTGGGGAATCCATTCGAAACGCCCACCCGCCTCGTTCACGCATTGGCCGCCTGGTTGGGCATCGAGCCCGGGGAGATCGTCTTCACTCCAGGCGCAACAGGGGGCACACTCCTTGTGCTGCTGACCCTCGCCCGTCCGGGCGGAAACATCGTCGTGGAGAAGCCGATCTACGAGCCGATGCTCAGGCAGGCAGCGGCCCTGGGCGAGGTCAGACGCATCGAGCGACGTTTCGAGAATCGTTGGGGACTCCCTCTCGAAGACGCCCGGCGACTGATCGACGACAATACTTCAGCGGTGATGATTACCGAACCACACAACCCGAGCAGTGTCCTTTCATCGCGGAATGACATCGAAAAACTGGCCCTGAAGGCCGCCGAACACGGAGCGATTCTGCTCATAAACGAGGTGTACGGACAATTCTGTGATGCGCCTTCCTGTCACGGTCTGGCGAAGAACGTGGTTATCGTTTCCAGCCTCTCCAAACTGACGGGGGCCTACTGGGCCAGGGTCGGCTGGCTCTCTTCCACCAAAGAGCTGGCTGCCCGCTTCAGAGGGGCCCACTGGAATATGGGGATGCCGGCCTCGCCCGCCGCCCAGGCCGGACTTGCCTTCATGAAAGACATCGACAGATTCCGTAGCCGGGCGATCGAACTATCCGCAAGCGGGTTGAAAGAAGTGAGGGAGATGATCGCAATTACCTCCTCCCTGTCATGGCACGAGCCGGATGCCGCGGGTTTCGCGTGTATACAACTCCCGGCGGGAATCGACGATCTCGAGTTCACAAAGAGACTCCACGAAGACCACGGAGTTCTCGTTATTCCCGGAGGGTGTTTCGAGGCGCCGGGCACCGTGAGATTGAGCTGGATTCAGGCCGGAGACCGGCTCTCCGAGGGACTGGAAAAATTTATAAAAGCAATGTGAACGCGACCGTCAATCGTCGAGTCTGGGGCCGGGGACGCGGACGTCTCCGCGGCGGGTGGTGTAGCCCTGGCTATCGCAGTAGTTGAGCAGAGGCAGGGCGTACTTTCGGGAGGTGTCCAACAGGGTCCTGAACTCGGACATGGTCATCTCGCAGGAGGTTTCAAACTTCTTTTTGATGAGCGCCACTCCCTCTTTCACAATCCTTGAATGGAAATAGATCTTCCCCTCCAGATTGATCGCCACGCCCTGATCTACGAGAACCTGCAGCAGCTGCCGGGCCGACTTCTCGTCCAGAGAAACGTCCGACGCCAGCGCACCGATGTCCGCCGGCGCAAAGCGACCGTCAATCAACTCCTTCTCCATCCCGGCGAGGGCGGCGCGCTGTTTTTTCGTCAGGTTCACTTCGAAGTCGTGGAGGGCGAGGAGATCGCCGCTCGGGGCCTTTATCGTGAGATCGGAGAGGGCGAGGTCGACGAAGTGCCTGACAATGAAGTCCGGCAGTTCCTTCTTCCATCGGGACAGGATCTCTCCCCGCTTGGCCCCGCCACGTAAAGGATTCTTGAAATGGTATTTCTTGAGGGCGCCGGTCAGATCGGCCATGAAGCCGTCGTAGAGGCTTTTTGCGCAAAGATGTCTGGTTCCTCTTGCCTCGAGCTCGATCACCTGGCCGTCGATGTTCAGCCCGCCCAAGAGATCCTCGACTCTCTCGGAAGGCAGGCTGGTTCCGGTCACGAGATCGTCGAAGGTTGCCACCCGTTCCTTGGCGAGGATTCGCAGAACCACCTGCTCCTCTCTGGTGTCTCCGAGTGCCTTGAGTGTACCCACGATCTTGTCGGTGTGACGTTTGCGGTGCTTGGTCGGGTTGGCGTCAAGGATGCGGCCTCCGCCGATTGTGAGCGCAGGGGAGTAGCGTCGAATGATATACCTGTCCAGGCGCTGGGCCGAGGTGCGCTCCTCGAGACGGAGTTGAACCAGGCCCTCACGCCCCGGCTCGATGCGGTCCATATCCAGAATCACCGCGCGGGCCATTACCTCCTTTGTTCCGATATGGACGCGAACGCGCCGGCGTTGTTCGAGGGGGATGGGGCTACTCTCCAGAATGCGGCACTCCACATCGAGCATGAAGGTAGGTTTGAGACGTTCCGGCGTGGCGAGCACGTCGCCGCGAAAAACACTATCCACGGAGATCTGGGGGATGTTGATTGCCACACGCATCCCCGCCGTTGCGGTCTTGACGTTGGTTCCCTGGCTTTCTATTGTGCGAACACGAACCGGTTCGCCCCGGGGAAGGATTTCCAGCTTGTCCTCCACGCTGACAGCGCCTGACAGGGCAGAGCCGGTGACCACCGTGCCAAAACCCTTGATGGAGAAAACTCGATCGATCGGAAGCCTGAAGATCGAACCCGGCGTCTTGTCCTTCTTTCGCCCGGCGAGATCGAAAAGCGCCTCGCGAGTGTTTTCTATTCCCATGCCGTTCAGGGAGTCCACGCGGATAATCGGTTTTCCATCCAGGAAGGAACCCGCCGTCATTTCGGCGATATCCTCCGCCACGAGATCGATCCAGTCCTCGTCGGCAAGAGCGCACTTGGTTATTGCGATGATGCCGTCTTCGACGTCCAGTAGCCTGAGGATATCGAAATGCTCTCTCGTTTGCGGCATTACCCCGTCATCAGCCGCCACTACCAGGAGTGCGAAATCGACGGTGGCCACTCCGGCCACCATATTCTTGATGAACCGCTCGTGGCCGGGAACGTCTATAATGGCAATGCGATCACTGAGAAATGCGTAACCCAGCTCGATCGTGATGCCTCGCTCTTGCTCTTCCTTGAGCCGATCCGTGTTGGTTCCGGTAAGAGCTTTTACCAGCGCTGTCTTGCCGTGATCTATATGCCCAGCCGTGCCGATGATTACCGGTTGCATGGATGGAAACTACTTCTTTTTCTCGTAGGTGCCCATCAGCTCCGCCCGGGCGACGATGTGCCCTTTCATCGCCGCGAGGAGCTCGTCCTTGGTGGGCGATCCGAGGTCGGGCAGGACCGTGTTGAGGGCGTAGAGTTTGTGGAAATATCGATGGCGGCCGATGGGCGGGCAAGGACCGCCGTAGCCGGTTCGATTCCAGTCGTTGCGCCCCTCCCCCGTCCCGGCGGGCAACTCCTTCACACCCTGGGCGAGGCCGGCGGCAGACACCGGAATGTTGTACAGCACCCAGTGAACCCACACCATCTTGGGCGCCTCGGGATCCGGCGCGTCCGGATCGTCAACTATCAGCGCCAGGCTCCTCGCACTCGCAGGCACACCACTCCAGGCCAGGGGCACCGAGATATCCTCTCCCTCGCAAGTGTATTTCTCGGGAATCTCGGCCCCGCTCTCGAACCCAGTAGAAGTAACAACCATTGTGGACACTGTTTCACCTCCGCTCTTTCCCTTGGGCGGCTCGGCGTTTCTGGGTGATCGACACCCGAGCGCGCAGGCAACCGCGATTATCGTCGACACCGAGTGCATTATGAAAAATGTTTTATTCATTTGGGGTAGAATACGATAATTTGATTCAATTGTGGAATTCAATAGAAAGGTAGACAAAAAGATCATGAATGCAAAACTTTTTATTGCCGGTCTCGCGATACTCGCGTCGGCCCTCATCGGCTGTGAATCAAACAGCCCCGCAATGATCGGCGACGGCGGCACGGCCGACACAGATACCGACACCGATACAGATTCTGATTCCGATACGGATTCGGACTCGGATTCGGACACGGACTCGGACACGGACAGCGAGTGCGGAGATCCGATCATGCACGCCATCGTGAGGGATTTCCCGTCCAGCCACCCGGATTTCGAAACCTACGGAAACACGGTGGCCACCCTCGGGATCGTCGAGGATGATCTGGGAACGGACGGCAAGCCGGTCTACGCCCACCCCGGACCGTTCGGTACGCCCCAGCAGACCACGGGACCAACCGAGTTTGCCCAGTGGTACAACACCGAGACCGGTGTTAACGAGGAGTTCGCGGTGGATCTGACCCTCGTCGAACAGGACGGCGGAGTGTGGACCTACGACAACCCGGCGTTCTTTCCGGTGGGTCCGTCGGAGGGTTTCGGCGAGGAGGGCAACGGGGAGAACTTTCATTTCACCACCGAAATTCACATTGAATTTGTTTACAAGGGCGGTGAGATTTTCACCTTCACGGGAGATGACGATCTCTGGCTTTTCGTAAACGATAAGCTGGTGATCGATCTCGGGGGGCTGCATCCTGCTCTCATCGATACGGTCGCCCTCGACGACGTGGCGACGCAGGTGGGGCTCATCGCGGGCGAGACCTACCCGATGGATATTTTTCACGCGGAGCGCCACACTTCCCAATCCAATTTCCGCATCGACACCTCCATCGACTGTTTCGACCCGGTCATTGAATGATACAGCCTGGCGATCAGTGGGTGATGGACGAGCCCGGCTACGGGCGCGCCCCGAGGATGTGCACGGATGGGGAGGGGAACCCCTGGGTCGTCTGGATATCCTGGACCGAGAAGGGAGAGTGCGTCCGCGCGTGCAGGCTAGAGGCGAATGGAATCTGGGCGCCTTCTTTCGCCTGCTCACCGGTGGGATCCCTGGTGACCGGAGTCGCCGCCGCGCCTTGGGGGCACGGCGTCATCGTTTCATGGATCGACGGGGGTAACGGTGAGATCAATGGGCTGAAGATCCGCGAGATCGATAGCTCGGGGGAAGGCGGTCCCGTGCACCTGGTTGTGCCGGCGCGCAGATCTCCCGCGGATCTGGCCATGGGTTCCGGGCCCGAAAAATTCATTATGGTCTGGACCGTCAGCGCTCCCGCCGGGCGCAGGCTCGAGGGGTACAGCGGACCGGATCCCTCGGCTTCTACTATTTCCAAGGCAATCTCTCGGGGACCCGGCATGCATGTCAACCCGGCGGTTGCGGTGGTGGATGACGAGGGATGGGTGGCGTGGCAGTCGATAGTCTCGGGCGAGAGCAGGATCATCGCCGGGAGGCTGGACGGACCCAAGGCGGAGGTCTCGCGCCTGATCGAGGGCTCTTCGACCGGGGGTATCGCAGCGATGCCGCACGTTGTCGGCGCGGCGGGAGGTGGGATGTGGGTGGCGTGGCAGTCGGATCTCGACCCCGAGGAGGGACCGGGCCTGGTGCGATGGATCCAGGTGGCTCATCTCGACAGGGACGGTCGGGTTACGCTTCCTGTCGCCCCAATGACCGGGATAAGCAGAAACGGGCGCGGCGAAGATCAGGGCTTTGAATCTCCTCAATTGGCCGTCGGACCGGACGGCAGGTTGGTAGTCATCGGTCGCGGATCACAGAGCCTGCACAGACAGGATCTGGGTAGGAGCGGCTGGAGCGAGCGGTCAAGGATAGGCGACGACGGCTGGAAATGCCGGGGTTCCCGTTATGATACCTGCGTTGCTCGGAACGGGATCTTCGTGGCGGGGCGCGAGACGGAGGGGATCGTGGTCAGGTTGATCTCTCACGGGGATTCTCCCCACGGGGGCGAGCCGGAGTTCGGAGCGCCTTGCGATGTTTCAACCCGGAGCCGGGATCGAAACAAAATAGAAACAACCGACGGAAGCACGGTGGGCGGCCACATGGTGCTTTTCGGGGACATCCACCAGCACACCATGATGTCGGACGGAACCGGAACTCCGGGGGAAACATACCTGCGGGCAAGGTATCGGTACGGCGACGACATCTGCGCCGTTGGCGATCACGAGAGCTTCCTCGGCAAGAGGACTCCGCCGGGGGAATGGTCGCAGTTGAACAGGATCGCCGACGAGGCTTGCGAACCGGGGGCTTTTGTCACCCTTCACGCATTCGAGTGGACCGGCGCCATGCACCCCGGACCCGGTCACAAGGTCGGATATCTCCCGCCCCGTGGAGGACCGGTGTTTTCCAGGGACGATCGGGCGACCGGAGACACCGCCGGTCTGATGCAGGCCTGCCGACGCGTGGGGACGCTCATGTTCCCGCACCATGTGGGCTGGACCGGCGCGGACATGCAAGCTCACGATCCCTCGGTTCAGACCTGCTGGGAGATCGTTTCCTGTCACGGGGCGTACGAGCGGCCGGGCGTCGGTCCCATCGGCACGAGGGGCGACGACAAGGACGGGCAGTTCGTGGCCCATGCCCTCGATGCGGGGTTGCGATTCGGTTTCGTGGGGGGATCGGACGGGCATGGTCTCAACTGGCACCACGGCGTCTGCAGAATGAAGGACTCGCACAGATCCGGATTGACCGCGGTGCTTGCGCAGGAGGTTACCCGGGATGCGGTGTTCGAGGCCCTCAAGAACAGGAGGTGTTACGCAACCTCGGGCGCCAAGATCGGCCTGTGGTTCGAGATCGCCGGGATGCCCATGGGGGAGGAGATCCCCATCACCGAGTCGGTTTCGTTCACTGTGATAGTGCAAGCCACCAGTGATATCAGTGCGTTGAGCTTGGTCACGAACCTCGGTCGCGAGATTTCCCTAGAGGCGGGTACCCGCTTCGTGGAAGCCAATGGAACTCTCCCCGTGCCGCCGGAGGGCCGATGGGCCTATTACTATGTGAGGGTCGTCCAGGAGGACGGGCACGTGGCCTGGTCCTCTCCAATCTGGCTGGACGCACCCGGTTCGTCCGGCTCGGGCCTGCCGGCCGCCTGATCAATAATGTAGAGAGTCCACAATTGCCATACGAACCTGGGGAACGGGCTACATAGGCACCATCGCCATGTTGTAACCCGTCGTTACGCTTTTCGGTATTCCGCCACCGGCTTTTCATCCACCATCACCAAAAAAAGCAGTTGAAATTTCTTTTTTTTTATGATCGTCACTTCGTGAAAACGTCGTGCAATTCCAAAGGGTTGGTTTATTCAAATTATTTTTCCACATCTTGTTTTCCATTTCTGGTATACTTTTACTATGACAATTGCATTGACGGCATTTGACAGATTTCTGGAGGTATCCATGAAACGCGTTTTATTGTTGGTTCCGGTGCTGCTATACGCGTCCTGCGCGGAGATAGAGCCTGAGCAGGAATTGGGCAAGACGGACGCAAGTACCGGCACCGACACGGACAGCGACATCGATACGGACGTCGATGGCGACACGGATACTGATACGGATACCGACACTGACACGGACACGGACAGCGATACCTCTCCCGTGGAATGCGACGACAACGGGGTTTGCGGCGGAGATCCGTGCGTGGACGGATATTGTTGCAACGATGCGTGCGACGGAGCGTGCGAGGCATGCGACATCCTGGGATTCGAGGGGACGTGCACGTCCTACCCTAACGGAATGGATCCAGAGGGTGATTGCTCCGACGCGGGCCCGTCGAGCTGCGGCGAGACGGGCGTATGTGACGGCGTGAGCGGCTGCGGGCTCTATCCGTCCGGAGTCCCTTGCGATGACCTGAAACTGTGCACTTCGGACGACCAGTGCGACGGACTGGGGACGTGCGAGGGTCTCGCGCCGACGGACTGCGATCCGGGAGTGGGCAACGAGTGCTGCGCGGGAGCGTGCTCGACGATGGCGGGATGTTTCACGGTGGATGACGCCTGTGACGACAACTGTGGAACCAACAATATATTCAAAGGGCAGAGCTGCCTGGGCTGTGGTCCCGCTCAGGGAGTGGGCATCTGCTCGGGCGGTTCGGTGCACACGTGCAACGATTTTTCGCACATCCTGTGCGAGGAGGTGAGTTGCGATGGAACGACCTACTACTGCACGAACGACGGGGGAGTCTGGGAGTGGAGGAGCTCGGTGGTGTGCGACGACGGGGACGATTGCACGTTCTCGGATACGTGTTGGGGAAGCAGTTGCGTCGGCACTGTCTATGGCTGTCTTTCCGACGACTGCGCCACGCGTGTTTGCGACGGCCTGGGCAGTTGCATAGAGACGTATGAGCCGGCCACGACGATATGCGAGACGATAACGTGTCCGGCGGACAACTGCGACCTGGGCAGCTGGTGGGACTATCCGCCGAGCTGCACGAGCTACTGTGACGGCGCCGGTACTTGCGTCGATTGTACGTGCACGGCCATCGAGATGATGTGTGTCGACGGAAGTGTCTGTTGTGACGCGGCGTGTGTCGACGTGGGAGGTTGTTTCACGGTGACCGGGACATGTGGAACGGGAGACGTGTGCACGAACTTGAATACCCTGTACGTGGACAGCGTGTGCTCGGGTTGCGGACCCATGGGAGCGGACGGGTTCTGCGGTGGAGGCGGCACATTTATCTGTAACGATACGCAACACAACTCTTGCGAGATAGTGAACTGCGGAGGGACAACCTACTACTGCACCAATGTGAGCGGAAACTGGCAGTGGGGACTCACTCCCGACTGCGACGACGGAGACCTTTGCACGTACAACGACACGTGTGGAGCGGGAGGAACCTGTCTGGGTATGCCCATCACCTGCACGGATACGAACTGCATGTCGAGCAGCTGCGACGGCACGGAGAACTGCTTCGAGATTCCCATGATCGTGGCCGTAACATGCGGAACCACCACGTGCATGGCGGACTACTGCAGCGCGGGCAGCTGGTATGATTATCCCCCCGCATGCACGAGCTATTGCGACGGCATCGGATTCTGCGATCCATGCACATGCACGCTGGCTTCTACCGTTTGCGACGTGGGAGCCACCAACGAATGTTGCCTGTCCGGGTGCGATCCCGTGCTCGGTTGCAGCACGACCGCCGGCAACTGCGACGGCACCGACGAGTGCACGGATCCGACGACGCTGGTGACGTCAAAAAGTTGCCTGGGCTGCGGAGCGAACCTCGCGAGCGGGGTATGCGCGAACGGAACGTCGCACGTGTGCAACAG
>SDBV01012372.1_pt1 | contig 10943 bp, 9 predicted proteins | sample 2277081 | NCBI WGS metagenome assembly SDBV01 (sample SAMN10402039, study PRJNA504765) | marine sediment metagenome | isolation source: marine sediment core GS10_PC15, 223 cmbsf | place: Arctic Ocean: Southern Knipovich Ridge | collected 2010
ACGACATTTCGAATTCGCCATCCTTGGCTCCTCCGTTGTGCGGCTTGTTTGACAACCGCAGCATGACGGAAGAGCCTTTTTTAGTGGATACCAATTATCGCGGTTTTCTCAGAAAGTGCAGTATCGGTGTAAGTCATTGAATATCACCAGGTTGCTGTTTTGTTCCGCAGTTTTCGCCGATTTGGCGTTTTCGTGGGGGACTTTCTTCCGGCGCCGGCCGAATGGTCAAACAGCGGTGGCCCGGAACGGGTACATATACACATATATAGCATTTGTCGGAAACCTCAAGCGGAGAATTCGACCACCGGCGAGGCCGGCACGCCGCGGGAAAAAGAGGACCAGAAACGGCTTGCCAAGAACGGACGTTTTCGCTACAAACCCCGTTTCTCACGTCCGAGGCTCATCCGGGCCGGTACTGGCCCTTTTGCATTCCTTCCCAGAATACCCACCTTGTGCGGTGCGGTCCGCTTTTTCCTCAGATCGGGGTCTAACTGATGTTGCTGGCGACCATTGCTGCGAGGCGTTTCCGGCCGGCGTGCTGTGCCTTGGCCGTTGGGTCGATGCTGGTGACATCCGGATGCCGGCTGGGATGGCCGGTCGCCGCGCTGGCGCCGTTGGACCGGATCGAACTGCCCGCGCCGCAGTTAAACCCGGACCTGGTCAAGACGCTGGAGCCTTCGAACGATCGCGATTGGTCGCCCGACCAGGCCCGGCTGGCGTACGTCGAGCTGCTTGGCGATCGGGCCAAGGTGCACAACGTCCGGCGTTGCGTTTACCGCAGCATCGACGATTACGACGTACACTACTACGACAAGACGTACGATCTGGACAAGCTGAAGTCGGTCGATTTCATCGTGGTGCCGTTCGAGGATCTTCCCAGCGTGGCGCACACCATGCTGAGTTTCGGGTTCGAGGGCGGGGAGTATCTCGCCGTGTCGGTGGAGATTCGCCGAGAGCGGGGTGAAGAGTTCAACGCGCTGAAGGGCTTTCTGCGGCAGTACGAACTGATCTACAACCTGGCCGACGAGCGCGATCTGATCCAGAAGTACGCGATCCACTACAAGTACAACGTCTACGTGTACCGCACCCGGGCCACGCCGCAACAGGCCCGCGAGCTGCTGGTGGACGTAATCAACCGGGTCAATAAGCTGGTCAACGAGCCGGAGTTCTACGACACGCTTACGAACAACTGCACGACGAACATCCGCCGCCACATCAATCGACTGGCGCCCGACCGCGTGCCGTACGACTATCGGGTCCTGTTGCCGGGGAACTCGGACAAGTTGGCGTACGACCTGGGTCTACTTCAGACCGACACGACTTTCGATCAGACCAAGCGTCGCGCCCGGGTCAACAACCTGGCGTACATTCACCGCGACAGCCCCGATTTCTCGGTGAAGATCCGGCCGGGGTCGGGTTTTGCGGATGGGATCGAGCCCACCCGGCTGGTCCTCGCTCCGGCGATGGTCGCACAGCGTGATCCGGTCGCGTTCGAATCAAAAGTAGCAGGCACACTCCGTGTGCCTGCTAAATAGCCTTGCGTGATTCCGGGAGGGATCATTCCACTGGGTGGCTGGGGTCGAGCGCAGCGAGCCCCCAGTTGTTTGCCCCGAATTCCACGAATCGTGCAAGTCTGTTTAGTGTAATTGCGACAAGACCGCGGAGTTCATCTCCTGCGGCGACGCCACCTCCACACACCGAGAGCCGATAGGGCCAACACCGCCAGGCTGATCGTCCCCGGCTCGGGGACCGAGGCGGCCTCGAGCGCGTTGACGTCGAGTTGCCGGCCGTTGATGTCTTTCATGGCGGCCAGCGCGTAAGGTTTGTCCCAACGGTGGCCGCCGTGCAACAGAAAACCGGGGAAGAGCCCGGCGGCATTCGCGTCGAGGGTGAAGATTTCGCTGCCGGTGGCGTAAAAGCCGTCGGCGGCGGCGTCATCCTTGAGCTGGCGGATGCTGAAGATCAGCGCGTCGCCCGGTCCGCCGAACTGCTCCGGCACACCGTCGAGGTCCAGAATCATCATGGCGTCCAGGTCGATGTCGTCGACGTCGACGTTCGCGGACAGCGGACCCAACATATCGATGACGGCGTTGGCGATCGTCGGCTGCGAAACGTACGCGATGCCCGTGCTACTCCAGATGGACGTCGCGCCGGCTGTAATGTCCAACTGCAGAGAATAGTGATCCGAGTCGAAGTTGGGCGGTTCCGCGCCCCAGATCTCCAAGCCGTCGACGTCCAGCAGCGGGGTCCCGCGGTCGATCCACAAGCTGCCGGGCGCCCAAATGCCTTTGGTGATTGCTCCCGGTTTCTCGTACGAAATATCGCCGGCCATACCGATCGTTTCCCCTTCGCTGGTGACAAACGACCCGCTGCCGGTCGGCGACACTCCATTGCCGACGGAAAACAGCAGGTAGCTGGAGTCGGCTCGGACGGCGTTGAACAGAGCATCGCCCACGTGGGCAATCGCGTCCACCTCCCGGTCGTCGAACGGAAGACCCGAATAGTCGATCCCGTCCATGACCCCGCCGACGCCGTCGAAGGCGACGTTCTGCTCGGCATCGAGCGCGCCGAACTGATCGCGGTCCGCGGCGTGGGAAAACTCCTTGCCTTCAACGCTTCCCGGCGCCGGCAGAATCGACCCGGCAGCGGGCACTACGGGCGGTCCGGGAAAGACGTACGGATCCGCCGCAGCCGGCGGCCCCAGCAACAACACGGCCACCAGCACCGATCCGGAAATCGCAAACAAACTGTGACCACAATCGATTCTCATAATTCTGTACCTCCAAGATTCGCTGAACATAGTACGCTGTCAAGAAACCGTACGCTGGCTTCCATGCGCCAACTCCGCGGGGCCCTCCCCTCCGGATGCGGAAGGGAGGGCTGATCCAACTCCCGTCCTGTTACGACCGCCGCCCTCCTCTGGTGCATGGACAATGGAACCGTTTACCCGTTTCATGGTTGGTACCTCCAAACTTCGGGTTTCCAAAACACTGCCCGGGTCTTCCCGGGTAAGGCACGCTCAGCTACGCCGCCGAGCGATCGTTTCTCGGTCTCTCGCGGTGGTCGGTTTCTCTGCGGTTGCGGTCACGCTTTTCGCTTGCTCCGGCAGCGTACGAAGGCCGCCAGCCCCATCAAACCCACGCCGGCCAGCATGATGATCGTGCCGGGCTCGGGTGCGATCACGAAGGCCATGTCGAGCGACTCGCCGGTGATCGGGTCGAGCAACTCCTGCCACCCACTGGCGCCACCGAAGTCGCTCCAGACGGCGTCGTCCTCCCAGTGCTGCAGTGACGTCTTCCAACCCAGTTCGGCGAAGCCCAGTTCGCCCGTGCCAAAAGCGACCACCGAAAGGTCCAGCCAGTAGATCGTGCCGACCTGCTGGATGAAGGGGTCGGGGATGTCGGTGATGTTGGCCTGCCAGGTCTGAAAGTGATCCGACGGCTGAAAAAACCCTGTGTTCGGGTCGAGCCAGCCTTGATCGCCCGTGCCGTCCGGCCGGTAAACGAACTCGCCGGGGAAGAAATCTCGCTCCCAGAGGAGGTCTCCGGGCCGGCTGGGTATGGCGGGATCGGAGCGGTCGTCGTCGTGGATGCTGACGTGGATTTGCTCCAGCACGAAGGGCATATCCAGCATCGACGAGAACCAGAAGTGGATGTTCCGCACCGGCCCCGTTTCGGTGCATCCCCAGTCGTCCGCCAGGACTTTCGGTTCCATGAAGTTCACGTCCCATCCGTCGGGATCGGGCAGTTGCGGGAAGTGCATTTTGTGACCGTCGCCCGGATTCCAGTCGGCCGTGGCCGCTGAGTTCAGCAACAGGATCGTTCCCACGATCATGAGCAAGGTCCAAGCACGTTTCATTATCTCGTTCTCCGGTTTAGTGGGGCGGGCCGGGTAAACTCCCGTTCTGCTTCGCTCACCCCCCTCCTGCAAGGCAAGTTCCACGGGACACCTGAACGATTTCATCGTGTCAACCTCCTTTCTGGCTAGCCTGTGTGTCCGGCAACGGTCTGACGCTGAAGACCTGCGGTATCTCGTACGGCAACGCCGCGGCTACGTTTCTTGCCTCCTTCGACGCCTCGCCAAGGCCAGCAGCCCCATCAAGCCCACGCCGGCCAACATGGCGATGGTGGAGGGTTCAGGGATTGCCGCGGGCTGGCCCACGATGTCAAATCCGACCAGACCCTGGGGAACGCCTCCGAGGATGTCCACGGTGAAGGAAAACTCGCCGCCGTCGGGAATGTTCAAGCCCTCTACCACCATTACCTCGTTGTAGCCGAGCTCATCACCGTTTTCGTTAAGGAAACCCGCCGTGCCGGGACCGTTGTAAATCACCTCATTCTGGCCAATATCGGCAAACTGCATGTACTCGTATTCACCAAGCTCCCGCCGGCCTTCCAGACTCAAGCGAAAGCCGTCCCATGGGAAAGGGGTGTTGTTGGTGATGTGGAACGGTTCGTCTTCCAGGTTGACAAATGAAGTCACCCTGGTGTCCATGATCTCTTCCGTGATGCTGGTGAACGTGTAGGTGACCTCCGCGCCGGCGTCGGCTGCCATGCCTGTCAGCACGATCGCCAATACGATGGTTACTCCCGAGAGCCGGGTGAATGGTTTTCGGATGGGTCGTTTTCTGTACATTGCAGGAATCTCCAACGTTTAGGGGATAGGGGATACCGGTCGCACTTCTCATAGCAAATCTCCTTGATGCACGGATCTCTTGGGTATCGTCAAATGCCGCGCGCCTTACGGCCGGTCCGTCAGCAAGTCCGACGGCGGCGGCGTTTTCGCCGGACGTAGGCCAACAGCCCCAGCGCGGCGAAGGCCAACAGGCTCAGCGTGCTCGGCTCGGGGATAACGGTCACGGTGGTGAACACGATGTCGCCGGCCCACGTGCCGTATTCCACACCCAGGGTTCGGCCGCCGAAATCAGCCGCGGTCAGGCCCGCCGCATAGGTGGCGATCTTGAACACGCCGTCCACACCGGTGTCGGTCAGCTCGATCCATTGCTCCTTACCGGCGAAGTACTGCTGCGTCCAGAACGTGCCGGTCTCCAGGTCGAAACCGCCGGCGAAGCCGTCGATCGACAGCGCCTGCGGGCCTTCGATCAACATCGAGACCAGCGTGTCGCCGCCGGTGTCCATCACCATCACGCCGGTGTCCGGATCGTAGAGGAAGTCGGCGACGCCGATGGCCTCCGCGCCCTCGGCCTCGGTGAACTCGGCCTCGGTGAACTTGGCCTGGTTCCACTGGTTGAAGTCGGAACCGTCGGTGTCGCCGTCGGCGGTGGCGTCACCCGAGTACCAATCCGTGCCGGAGGTGAACTTGTGGGCGTTCCAGATGTTGAAGTCCGAACCGTCCGTCAGCGTGTCCATGCTGAAGTCGGCCTGGTGCAGGTCCTTGTCCAAGGTCACGGTCACCGCACCGGCGGTGTAGGTCAAGCCGTCGCCGTTGGGCCCCACGCTGACGTAGCCCCCGAGGTTCCTGAGCACGTCTTGCGTGAAGCTGCCGAGAATACCCTTGCTGCCCTTGGCGCCCGCGGAACTGATCAACGTGTAGGTGCCGGCCTTGAAGCGGTTGATGCCGTGCGGTACGTAGGCGATCGTGGAGCCGGCATTGATGGCCAGGTCACCGGCGATCGCCAACCGATCCGCCGCCTGGCCGAGACCCTCGTCCTGTAGTGCGAAGACCACGGTCGCCGTACTGGCGACGGTGAGGTCACCGCCGATGTTCATCGTGGCGGGGATCGGCCCCTGCGCCGCGCCCGCGGACGCCAGCCTACCCCGGACCACGATCGTCGAGCCGATCGTGGCGCCGTCGCCCAGCGTCATGTCGTTGAAGCTCACCGTATTATCGCTGGCAATGTGTAAGCTCTTGCCGGCCGCGATATTCACGTTGCCAAAGACGGCCGTTCCGCCGGTGATCACCTTGATCGAGGCACCCAGGCCGATGGCGTCCACGTCGACGCCCGTGAGGTCCATCGAGTCGACCGAGAACCCGGTAAAGACGCCGGCCTGGGCCGGGTCAGTGGGGTCGAGGACGGGCATAAAGTTGTAATCCATCTCGCTGAAAGATCCCGGGGCCCAGCGGACCTCCATGAATTGCCCGCCGCCGGCCTCGTAGAAGCCGATGGCCACGTTATATTCGCCGACGACGGGGAACACGGCCTGGCCGACGCGGGTTTGGTTGGCGTGAAAGCCCTTGTTGTCGACGATCATTTCGTCGCCATTGGCGCCGTCGTGCTCGAACAGACCGTTGTCGTCGAGGTCAATCCAGACGACGCTGGCGTCGTCGCTGCTGGTACCGAAGGTCACCGGGAAGTCGACCGGGACGGTGGCGCCGTCGGCGTGGATCGTTCCCTGCCACATTACGGCAAGGTTGTCCTCGCCGGGCACCAGGCCGCCGCAACGATCGTTGAATTGGCCGAAGCTCAGTTGCTCCTCGAGCGAGCCCACGTGACCGGGCATCTGGGTCAGGAGGCCATCGGCGCTGTCGATCGGGTCGAGGAACCTGTCGCCGAAGCGACCGGGGAAGCAGCTCTCGACCAGCGAATTGGCCACGGGCGTGGTGGCCGTCTGCTTGAGATCGAGGCCGCCGTCGGCACCCAGGATGACCTTGGTGGACCCGCCCAGCGCATCGCCGTTGGCGCCCCGGCCGGAGAAGATTGCATCGGTGACCCGGATGATTGTGGCGTCGAGTTGCACGTCACCTGGGATGCGGTTATTGGTGATGAGGTTTCCACCGCCCTGGATGGACAACGTGCCGGGAACGCCCCCGTCGTTTAGCATACTGACGTCCAACTCCCCTTCGAATTTCCAGGTGCTATCACCGGAGGTGAAAAGCGAATCGATCGTTCCGCCGGCCGCGTTCAGGCTGGCGCTATGCCCGATCGCGACCGAGGTGCCCTCTTCGGTGGTGATGGTGTCGGTCACCTCCAGCGTCTGGCCGTCGTTGATCACCACGCCGCCGCCGGATTTGACGCTTAAGCGATGGGCCTCCGCCCGCGCGCCGACGGTGACCGTGTCGGTCTCGATCGTCACGTCGCTGGCTATGTGGGGCGTGCCCTCGGGAAGCCAGTGCGGGGAGTTCCAATTGCCGTTGCCTGACTCGTTCCAAACGATCAGCTCGATCAGCGTGCCGCCGGTGATCGAAAAGTCGCTGACGACGGCGTTGGTCAAGGTGGCGTTGGTGTGGGAGGTCACGGCAAGACCGACGAAAACGGAGCCGGTTCCGTTCCAGGTCCGGGTATCGCCTTGCGGGTTCCAGATCTCGCCGTCCCGCGAATACTCCGCGCTGGTCTGGTTGAGAAACGTGTCCAACGTGACGTGGACATAAAGACCGGTTCCGGGCGGGGACGGGAAGAGGTCAGCCATTTCGTCGTTGATACCACCCGAGTTGCCTCCGGTGGTGTCGCGATATTGTGAAGCGCGGCGATTCACGCGCGTCGGGTAACTGGGGCCGGGCGTGCCGAGCATCGCCCTGTTGATGCTGTCGGCGCCCAGCAAGTCGCGGATCATCACGCCGGCCTTGGCCCACGGATTGACGTTCGAGACGTCCAGGACACGGGCTTGCACCACGATGTTCGAGGTGGCCAGGTATTCCTCGTAGTAGAAATGGAACTGGTCCGCATTGCCCCAGATGTCGTTGCCGCTGGCCAGAATGGTAATCTGCCCGGGCTCGGGCACGTCGATTTGCGTGCTGCCCAGGATGGCGGGCCCGCCAATGTCGAGCGCGACGAGGGCCGCTTCGCCCGTGCCGGTCAGGGCGAAGATCAGCCCCACCGGCCCGATCAGGACGACTGCCAAGGTTGTCGCCAAGGGTTTACTCATGATCACCGTCCTCCGGTTGTGAAAGTAAGCGTGAATGGTCCAGTGCAGGATGCGACGTTATCGAGCCCCACAGTAAGTGGATCTATCAGTTGGCCGTGCCAACACGTAGCTCAGCGGTTACTTGCACAAGCGGCGGCGAGAGAGGCTCCGCGCGCCCAGGGCCAGCCCCGCCAAGGCCAGCAACGTGAACGTGGCGGGTTCGGGAACGGGATGCAGCACCAGTTCCAGCCGATCGCCGCTTCCGACGACGTCGAAAACCAGGGGTTGCGGAACGCCGCCCGCGACGCCGGGAAAAAAGTCACCGCCCGGCGGCGCCGGAGGGGGAAAGGGGGAAGCCGTGCTCCACGGGGCCGGGGCCGGGGCCATTAAATCGTACGGTAGCGGCAGAAAGCCCTCCAGGCCGGTGTCGAGTAGGCGGAGATTGAGGGGGTTCCCGACTTCCGCGAACGTGAACCGGGGCTGAACCAAAAAGTCCGCCTTGAAGATGCCGCCGTTCGGATCCTGCTTGGTGATCGTCATCCGGCCGGGCGGGGGCGTTAGCGTCGACAGGTCAACCGCGACGTCCCATAGTTGCGGGTTTTGGCCACCATTAAAAGTGACCGTGATTGGGGACACCGACACGAGATTCAGCGCAACGATTTCGATATCAATCGTGTCCGTTTGGGGAGGGGGATCCAGATCGACCGTCGAGTTCAGGCGCCTCACGACGGCGTCTACGCCGCCCGTGGCGCCTTCGACAAAGATGGTGGGCAGAAGCGGATCGGACCCCGGGCCGAAGAAATCCGCCGGGATCGGGCTGCCGCTCAGATCGAAAACATTGTTTGGCCCCGCGGGGACCCGAAAGCCGTCTTCGCCCACACCGATCGAGGCCGCGGCCGCGGTGCCGCCGGCCAGGTCTCCGCCCAGGGGCGGGGATGCGCAGAAGGCCAAGGCTGCCAGAATTGAGATGCACTTCTTCATTTTGAGTCTCCCATAAGGTTTCGGGCATCTTGCTGCCCTGGAATCGAAAAACAAACGCTCAGGCCGGAATTTCCGCAAACGTGGATTTGCAGCGCGCTACGTCGGTTGCCTCCTCCGGAACCGCGCGAAGGCAATCAGCCCCATCAGGCCCACGCTGGCCAGCATGACGATGGTGCCCGGCTCGGGAACCACCTCTTCCAACTGGGTGCGGAAGATCAGCAACTCGTTGTGCCCGTCGGGACCTTCGGGGCCGGCCGCGAACGGGTTGGGCAACCGCCCGTTCGCGTCGACCCAGCCGCATCCTCCTTTCACTTGTACCGGCGGTGAGTGGCTAGGCATTCGGCTTCCTCCGGCGCCGCGCGAAGGCGACCAGCCCCATCAAACCCACGCTGGCCAGCATCACGATGGTGCCCGGCTCGGGGATGGCGCCGTAGAGGTGCACGATGGCCGCGGTATCCGAAGGCGTAAGGACCCGACGGGTAACCCCAGACGGCAGGAGACCGTTCATGGGAGATAGCGGAATGTCGGCACCATGCGGAAACGGCTGCGCGGCATCATTGTGGCCCAGGCCCAGGTGGTGCCCGAACTCCTGGATCGCTACGCTGAGGTAGTCGAGGTCGCCGGCGGGGATGCCCGCAGCAGGCCCCGAATACCATGGCCAGGCAACCCCACCGGGGTCGACCGAGTACATGGTCAACTCCTGGCGAGTGGGGTCAAACAGCCCGTCGAGGTTACTCATCATCTTGTGCTGAAAATGGGGTCCCGCGGGTCCGGGGACGGGATGTCCCGAGCCGGCTCCGTATCCGGCCGGATTGTGAGCGACCAAATAGGTGAACTCGGCGCAACCGATGGGACCTGGTCCGCAAGCCGATGTGGTGTCCATATGGACGTGGAGGTCGGCAGTGGCGTCTGTCGCCGCGGCTACGAGGTTGAGGTTCGCCCCCGAGGCATTCCAAATCCCCGCCGCGGTGGCGATGTCGGCGACCTGGGCCACCGTCATGGCCGGGCCGCCGGGGTGCAGTCCTGCGCCGTTGTGGACGAAGTACTTGATGGTCGTCACGACCGGTGCGTCGGTGGGCGACGTGGCGACCCACGACCAGTGCGAGTCGTCGTCGGCGGCGTGGGCTAAGGGGTTCAGGAAATCGTGCGAGGCGATATGGGCCTTGACCATACCCGACTCCTCGTCGACCCAATCAATCACAAGGTGGTCCGCCCGGGCCAGGCCGCTGACGGCGAACAGCGCACAGAAACAGATGCTTTTCAGGTACATCGGGTACCTCCTTTGCTAATCGAGGTAAAACAGAGTTTTGCGGCGATTCTATGGTCGACACGTCCCTCTTGATGAGCCCCGACGTGTCGCTAAGGGCTACCGGAGGCGCGTGGCGGTAACTCGGTTTCTCGCTCCTCCCTTCCCGGTTCGGAAGGGAGGAGTTAGCCAGCCGCTGAGCACGTCCCACGGCGGCGGCGTCTTCGCCAAACATGCGCCAGCAGGCCCAGCACGCCGAAGGCCAGCAGCGTTACCGTGCCCGGCTCGGGTACCACGTCCAGGGCGTCGAGATCGTCGCCGAGGTTCAGCCCGCCGGTCGTGCCGCTGCGGATCGTGGCCAGGCCCAGGTGCTCGGCGGGGATGAAGATCGAGGGGAACGGCGAGCCGCCGGCGACCGGCACGGTGAGCACGTCGCCCTCTTCGATGGGCAGGCCGAACATGCTGTCGGGCGAACCGATCACCGCCGAGCCGCGGCGGACGGAGAACAGGATGAAATCGGAGGTGGACGAAAAGAAGGGATGTCCCAGGGGGTCTAAGGCCCCGTCGTCCAACAGCGCCAGGGCGTCCAGGTCATCCAGGTCCTTGGCACCGGCGAAGACGAGGTCCAGCCCGAGGATCGCGGCCGAAGCATACAACGTCGGCAAGCCGCCCGCGGTCGTCACGGCCACATCGCCGCCAACGAACGGGATCCCCGTAACGAAATCCACGTTTCCGATCGCCGTGCCGCTGTTCGTCACGGGGCCAGCCTCCAACGGATCGGGAATAGTCTGCCGAAAGTCGGATACAAAAGGGCTAAAACGGTTCGCCATTACTGGTCAGCCTGAAAAAGCAGGAACGTCTGGCGGATTGCGACCTCCGTGGCCACGCCTCCCGCATCTTCTATGGCTTCTATG
>SDBV01012373.1_pt1 | contig 10943 bp, 10 predicted proteins | sample 2277081 | NCBI WGS metagenome assembly SDBV01 (sample SAMN10402039, study PRJNA504765) | marine sediment metagenome | isolation source: marine sediment core GS10_PC15, 223 cmbsf | place: Arctic Ocean: Southern Knipovich Ridge | collected 2010
CCCATCCAGGGGGAGTTGGAGTCAATGGAATACACCTACACAAGATCCGGGGTGAAATACTCTGCACCTCCAGGACTCAATGATGATTGTGTCATGGGTCTTGGTCTTGCCTTTCGTTTGTTGAACAACCAGAAACCGGTCCAGATTTTCACATGACATTAAAGGACAGACTCAGCATGGTCCTCCGGGGTCACCCTCTGCCGTTGCCAAGGGCATCAACCACCGGGGACTTGTTCACCCAGATGTTGCCCTCACCGGAGATTGATCTCCATCCGATCAAGACCACTGCCCAGAAACTTGAGGCATTCTCTGGGTGGGTCTATGCAGCAACCACGGCAATCATGACTGACGTGGGGCAGGAAACCTGGCAGATCATCAGGAAACGGGGTGAGAGGAAAGAGGACATTGATGCACTCCCAATGGATCAAATTCCTGGGCATTTCAAACGTCCCTCATCTTTCATGACGTTCCAGGACATTGTGGAGTTGACCACCCTCCATCTTGATCTGGCAGGGGAGGCATTCTGGCACATCGTCACGGCAGACAATCAACCGGATGGGGTCATGGTTGGTGAGGGTGAGGCATTGGGCATTGAGTTGATCTATCCCCATTGGGTTGAGGAACCCGTTGTCAAGGGAGGGGTCCTGACAGGGTGGAGAATCAACATCCCAGGAACGGCAGGAGGAAATCAGATTCTCCCCACCCAGGATGTGATTTTCTTCAGGTATCCCCACCCCAAAGAACCGTTGATGGGGGCATCACCGGTTGAGGCATTTGCCATGTCTCATGAGTTGGACATCCAGTCCAGGGGATATGGTGCAGGGTTGCTGAAGAACAACGCAATCCCTCCCATTGTGATCACCACGGAACAGAATCTCAGTCCCAAGGATGCAGACCAACTCTCAGAGAGGTGGAAGGATCGTCATCTCCTCAGACCTGGGGAACCGGCAGTCATTGGGAAGGGGTCCACGGCACAAGTCCTAGGGTTGACTCTCAAGGAAATCGGTCTTGAAATCATTGACAAGATGACCCGTCAACAGGTCCTTGGGGCCTATGGTGTCCCGGAGTCGAAAATTGGGATTGTTGAGGACGTCAACAGGGCAAATGCAGATTCCAATGAGAGGACATACCAGAAGAACGTCATCAGGCCCAGACTGAGAAAAATCCAGTGGGGCATCAATATGTTTTTGATGCCCAGGATTCCCAAGGTCCGGGACATGATATTCATGTTTGATTCCCCCGTGGATGAGGACAAGGATTTCATCCTGGGCAAGACCCTGAAGATGGTTGAAACGGGCATGATCACCATCAACCAAGGACTCAAGATGTTGGGTGAGGATGAACAGGAGGACGGTGACGTGTTCCTGATCCCCACCAATGTGGAGAGGGTCCCTGCCGGTCTGTTGTCTGCTGCCCCTGAACCGGACAGGTCCCTCCCTCCAAGTGTGAGAACTAACAGATGGTCCCACATCAATGAGGACATCTCCATTGAGTTGGCAGAGGTCCGGTTTCTCAAGGACCAGGAACGTCTTGAGAGACGGATGATTGGTCTGTTGAGGAGACTGATTTCCCGGCAGCAGAAAGCGGTGGTCAAGGCATTCCTGGAGAATGCAGATGCCCTCCTGGGACCCAGGAAAGGCAATGATTCAAGATACCTCCTGACAGTCAAAGAACTGGAGAAAATTGAGGACTATCTCCGTGGATTGTGGATTCCGGTTGTGACCAGGGATGCCGTGGACCAGGCAGTGAATGAGGAAAATGAAACCTGGTTTGAGGAGATCCTGATTCTGTCACTCTTGGCAATCTCAACGGGTCATGTCCTCTTTCAAAATGCCATTGACATTGCAGTCCCGTTTGACTTGATCCGGGCAAAGGCAGAGAAGTTTGCCAAGTCCCAGACCAGGATTCAGATTGCCAACATTCAGGCAACCACCAATGCCCAGATCAGACGGGTGATTGCCCTTGGGATTGAGTCAGGGGCATCAGCGGAGGTCATTGCCGGTCAGATCCGTCAGCAGTTTGATGTGATCAAGGGGGCAAGGGCAGCGACTATTGCCAGGACTGAGATGGCAGCATCACTCAACCACGGGGCATTGGAGACTGCCAGGGAAACACAGATCAGACGTCAGGAGGTGATCATCAAAACTTGGATCACGATCCTGGACGGAAATTGCCGGGATGCCCACTGCAACGCACACGGGCAACCCAGGAAAATTGATGAGTTGTTCAGTGTTGGTGGGTCCATGATGTCCAGACCTCATGACCCGTCTGCACCCCCTGAACAGACAATTAACTGCCGTTGCACAATGGCATTCAAGAAACAGAGGAGATGAACATGGATCAAGAGATCAGACAGTCTGATACTGGTGGTTTTCTCAGGGCAGCAAAGAATGATGGGGTCCTCCGGTTCAGGGCATCCACGGATGCCATTGACCGGCACCAATCCATCGTGATTCAGAAGGGCATTGACTTCAAAAACTTCAGTGGTGCATTCCTCTGGGGTCATGACTCATTCAAGGGGATGTTTGGTGGAGGTCCTGAGATCAAGAACAATCTGGGTAAGGTCATCAAAAAGTCCGTGACCAGGTTCATGAGAGGCAACAAACCGGCAGTGGCAACAGACATTGACGTCAGGTTCTCTGAGGTCAATCCGTTTGCAGTCATGGCACAGGGCATGGTCCGGGAGGGCATCCTGGGCAACACGTCCATTGCATTCATTCCCATCTCTCACAGGAAAGAGGAAATCAAGGGCAAGGAAATCAGGATCTTTGACAAGGTGGAACTCCTGGAGATTTCCCTGGTCCCGGTCCCGTCCAACCCAGAGGCAGTGGCATTGGTCAGGTCCATGAGTCTGTCCTTGGGTGAGGAGTTGATTGAGATCCCACAGGGGACGGTCCAACGCCGGTCAGATGAGGATGGTGATTGGTTCTTTGTTGAGGATTCCTGGCAGTTCAGAGTTCCCAAGAAACTGATGTCCCTCAATGGACTGATGAACATTGGGGAATCCGTCAGGGGGATTGTCCCTGCCAACATCTCCACCTCCAGGGCAGCAGAGGACCAGAAGTGGAATGGGATTCCCACTCTTGCTGATTTCAGGACTGCACTTTCCATGACGTGGATGGGTTTGATGTCCGGTGAGAGAAAGGAAATCATGGGTCACTTTGCCTGGACCCCTTCCTCCAACCCACTGGAGTTTGCATTTGTTGAAATGCTACTCCCCCACCATGACCCAGAAAACGGGTCCATCGTCCTCCGGGGAGTCAATACAGCAATGGATGAATTGTTGAGTGCCAAGAGAGTCAAGATCCCAACTGAGGACAGGAGAAAAGTTTATAATCATCTGGCAGCACACATCAGATCCTTTGATCGTGTTCCACCAGATTTTCGGTCTGTTGATGACCCTCCCCCTGCCGGGGCAGATTCCGGGTCACTTGGACAGATCGTTTCCCAGACGGTCAAGAACTTTGTTGAAAAACTGAAGTCCTGACCGGTCCCGTTCAGTCAACTCAATTCTAAATTTAGGAGAATAAACACCATGTTGGAAGAACATGAATTGCAAGAGGTCAAGGATGCCGTTTCCGGTGAACTTGGCAACATGAAAGACGTCATTGCCCTGGATCTCAAGAAACAGTTTGATGACGAGACTGCCGAAAGGCACAAGGCATGGGAGAAGTCCCTGTCCACCATCAAGAAAGACCTGATTGAGATGGGTCAGTCCCGTCAGATCCAACCGGATGATCAGGTCGTTGTGGACCTCCAGTCCAAGATTGATGAGCAAGAGGCACGTCAGAATGACCTGGAGGAGAAGTTGCGATTGGCCCAGACCACCCAGGTTGTGGTTGCCCCCACGGGGAAACCGGAACTGGATTGGAAGGGACGTTTCTGCAATGTCACGGATGAACTCAAACAGTACCTGAGAAGTTACTGGATGAGTTTGGACGGTGAAGAAACTGAGACACGGGCATTGGACACGGGTCTATTTGCAACCGGTGGTGCTTTACCGGCAGAGGTGAGGGATGCCTTCATTGATTTTGTCATTGAGCAACAGGCAACCCTGTCACGGATCGTGGTCATTCGGATGAATGCACCCACGGGACACACTGATGAAATGAGGGTGTCCACCCGTGTCTTGAGAAAGGCAACGGAGGGAGTTGCCCCTGTTGTGGCAGACAGTGTGACCACGGCAAGACGGACCCTGACCACCGTGGAGATGATCCTTGCAGAGGACATCACCATGACGTTCTTGGAGGACAACATTGAGAGGGCAGGGGCAGAGGGCAGAATTGCCCGTCTGATTGCAACTGCCTTTGGCAATGACTCCAATGACCTGGTGTGGAACGGTGATGAGTCCAGTTCTGACCCGTGGATCAACATCAATGATGGATACTTGAAGATCTTGCAGAACTCTCAGAACTCAGACATCACGGATGTTGATCTGACTGCTGCCCCGGTGGTCACCAATGCTGATGCCCTGGCAGAGTTGATCCAGAATATGCCTGACAAGTTCCTGGGCAGAACGGATCACGTCTATTGGGCAGCGGTGACCTTTGCCCAGAAGTATGCAGAGAGTGTGTCTGCCCGTGAGACACAACTTGGTGATCAGGTGTTGATTCAGGGATTCCCTGCCCTCCGGTATTTTGGGATTCCTGTGATTCCTGAGACACACATTGCCTCTGCTGCCAGGAGATTGATCCTGACTCCATCCACCAACCTGTTCTGGGGAATCCAGAGAGTGTTGAGGGTTGACTCAGAGTTCAAACCCCGGAGACGGGTGGTTGAATACACCCTGACTGCAAGGACTGATGCAGAGTACGCCACTGGAGAACCGGTGGTGAACGGGACCCTGGTTCCTACTACCATCAACTAAGCCGAAAGGCAACCAGTGGGGTGACTTGGACCCTTGCTTCCCCCACCCGTGAGGGTGTACCTTGTGAGGGTTCAGGTCTATCCCTTTTTCAGGTCCCACGGGACCATTGATTTTGAATGGAGGAGTCCATGTCAGCAATGCCCAGGATGGTGTTGGTCAAGTTGATCCACGGGAGGTCAGTCCCGGTCAGTCTCCAAGGTGTGATGCACAGATTGAGAGTTGGAGATGACCCTCTGTCCGTTCCCTATGGTGTCTATATCCGTCATGCCTGGAAACTGGAACTGGTTGGTGAATCAATGGAACAGGTGAGGACCGCAATCATGGAGGGTGAACAGATGCAGACATCACCCACTGCCCTCCCCCAGGTTCCTACAGAGGTGTCCAAGTCTGTCAAAGATGATGAGGTCCCCCTCTGGCCCTTACAAGTTCCACCAGAGGAATACATCAAACTTTACGGGAAAAAGAAAAACCCGTCTCCTACCGTCAAGGCACGTTTGAAATTGGCAAGGAAATTGATTGATGGTCAAACTAAATGAACCGGTCTTTGTCCAGGTTTCTGACCTGGCAGCATTGGGGCAGAATGAGATTGACCTGTCCAATGAGGCACAGGTCCAACAGGCAAAGGCAGCACTCTGTGACTCTGAACAAATGGTTGCAGCATGGATTGGGGCAGACACCCTGGTTGAACATTCCGTGATTGAGAAAACCAACTTTCTCCCCAGGTTCAAGAATAACATTGAGATCAGGAACGGACCCATCACCACACTGAACTCAGTGACGGTTGGTGGGACTGCCCTGGACCCTGACATTGTGGAGATCTTTGACCATTGGATGGTGTTCAGGAATGACGGTCTGTTGTTTGACAGGGCAACACCCATCATCATTGATTTCCTGGCAGGGTATAGGGTCCAGTCAGACGGAACAACCACCATGCCCATGAACGTCCAACAGGCAATCCTGAAAATGGCGGTCAACTGTTTTGCCAATCCCATATCAGATCTCACAGAGGAACGGATTGGTGACTATCAATATGTGAGGGGACGGACAGAGGATGATGCACAGGTCATCCCTCTGCCAATTCAGAACTTGCTGAGAGATGTGAGACGTCCTACACTCTGACCCGTGGCAACGGTCACCGATTGGTTAAACACCTATGATATGGTTCCCCAGGACTTGGTTCAGGGGGAAAACGTCTTTGTGATTGGTGGTGGACCATCCCTCAGAAACTTTGACCCCGTTGTCCTGGATGGACGGTGTGTCATCGTCACCAATGAGGCATTCTCAATGGTCCCTGATGCCAGGGCATTGATCTTTGTGGACATTGGGTGGTGGCAAAATCGGAAACAGGAAGTCCTGGAAACTTTCACGGGCAGGATCATTGGAAGGGGTCCCTATCGGACCATGTACCAACAGGACCAGATCCTCAATGTTGCATTCCGGTCAGGGGATTATTGGTCAGAGGACCCACGTCAGTTGGGTGGACGCAATTCAGGACTGGCAGCAATGAACGCTGCAATCCTCATGGGGGCAAAGAGAGTTTTCCTCCTGGGGTTTGACATGAAACCGGTGGAGGATCGGAACAACTATCACAACCGGCATCCCACCAGTGCGGGACGGAATCTCCATAGATACATCAACATTTTCCTCCCGGAGATGGTCAAGGCATCAAAGAGGATTGAGACATTGGGACACGTTGTGATCAACTGCACACCGGGAAGTGCATTGACCTGTTTCCCGGAGAGGACACTTGAGTGGGTGTTGAAAAACTATCTTCCAGACTGATTGACAAACAAAAACTGATTCTCATCAAAGAATGCATCTGTGGATGTCAGGATTTTGCACCCTGCAAGGGGAGGAACGGAGTCCCCACAATGATGTGTGCCAGGTGTGGGGTCATGATCCAGAGGGTCAACATGGACCCGGACCAGTTGAGGTCCTACTATCAGGACGTTTACCACCAAAGAGTCTACACCCACACCTGGAAACATGACCTTGAGGTTGCCCGTGACAGGGTGAAAGCCTATGGGCCCTCACTCCAGGGTGTCTGCCTTGACGTTGGGTGTGGCAACGGTGCCTTTGTCCAAGTATGCCGTGACAGGGGACTGGATGCAGAGGGTCAAGACCTCTCTCACCCGTCCGTTGACCCAGATGGAGAGTGGACCCACAAGGGCGACCTGACAGACCTGGCATTTCCAACGGACTTTTATGACTCCATCACCTGTCATGACGTCCTGGAACACACACCAGATCCCAGGAGATTGCTCCGTGAAATCAGACGGATGATGAAACCGTCCGGGAGGTTCATGTTGGACTTTCCTGATTTCATGTTTGACCACCACTGGAAAATGACTGAACATCTCTGGATGCTGACCAAGAACCAGGTGATCAAGTTGTTGAGGGACTGTGGTTTTTTGGTCCGGTATTTTGCCCAACCGGTCCCCTCCAAGATGACGTTCTATTGCAACAAGGAACCAGAGATCAGAAAGAGTGTCCTCCTCCCACCTGGGATTGGGGACTCCTACTGGTCCATCGTGAAACTCCCAGGACTGATGAAAGAGTGGGGGGAGACACAGGTTGATCTCTTTGTCTCAGACCCGGACAACCGGCAGCGTTCCTTGCCCTGGATCAGAAAAATTCCGTGGGGATCTGCTAAGGGATATGTCCACCACGCAACCAGTTCCCAGACCTTCCAAGAGGCATACATGAGGAAGGGACGGTATCTGTTCCAGAAGGTGGAGGGGTGTGATTATTTCCTGGCATTCAATGGGGTGATGAGGTTTGGGGCAGACCTGGATCAGGTTGAGGAGTCGTGGGGAACTGAGTGGTTCCCAAAACTGTTTGTCTCCACTGCTGAGAGAAGGGCAGAGAGGGAGTTTAAGGAACGGTTTGGGAATTATGTGGTTGCTTACTTTGTTGAGCATGGGATGTATAAAAGATGGCTGACCCAGATGAAACCCTTGGACATCACGGGGGTCCTCAAAAGGGTCAAGGATGCAGGGTTCAAGATTGTATTCATGGGGGCAGATTGGGACAGGGACGGACTCCCCTCTATCCTGGCAGCAGGGTGTGAAGGCATTGACCTCTGTGGGGAGACAACCATTGACCAGATGTTTGGTCTGATCCGTGGGTCCTGTGGGGTGATCGGATTCCCTGCCGGGAACACCATCATGTCCACGGTCCTGAAGGTCCCCACATTCCTGTTCTGGAACCAGTATTTTGACAAGAGGTTCTGGGGGTTCTCCTGTCCACCGGAGTCCAGGGGTGAGTGGTATCACTGGATGGAGACGGGACAGGATCTCAAGAAACCCATTGACCAGTGGTTGGGCAGACTGTGATCTTTTGCCTGTCCAATGTTCACACTGGAACCTGGTCAACCATTGCCTGGTTGGTCCTCCACAAAGAGGTCAATGGGTTGATGTTGTCAACGGACGTCTATGACGTGGTGAACGGGGAACGGACCATCCCACAGATGCAGGACTCCGGGACCTACCATCAGAAGTTTCACCCGTCAATGGTCTACCATGAACACATCAGACCAGACCACTGGTTTGAGAGAGAGATGTCCAGGACCCAGATTGTCCTGGCAACAACCAACCCCACGGTGATCCCGATCCGTGACCCGTTGTTGTCCCTGATCAGTTACCAGAACAGGGCAGAGGTCCATGCCAAGGTGGGGACTGACGGGTTTCTGCCGGTGGAACACGTCATTGATCGGTGGGTCCTTTTGGCAAGGAAGTTTGACACCTTTAGACAGTATGACCACATCAAGTTTCTTTGTTGGGATCTCCTGGGCAGTCCTGCCAGTGATGAACTTTTCAGGGTCACTCAGGCATTGGGAATGAAAGATCAGACTCCCTGCCTGGTGGGTCAGGAAATGATGAACAACTCAATGGGAGACTATCCTCTCAAGGATGCCTATTTTGAGAAGGACGTTGATGCCTTGAGGTCTGGGGTTTATCACCGTGGGTTCCAAGGTCTGATGGAAAAAGAGAAAATCCTCAGACCGTTCCTGGAGTGCCTGGGATACACCAACCTGATGTGGTGGTCATGATCTATTGTCTGACCCAACACCACACTGGAACCTGGTCCACCCTGGCGTGGGTCCTGAAACATCAGGGTGTGGATGGGTTCCTGACAAAGGAACACATTTTTGACATCCTGGAACCAAGTCCACCTGACCAGGAGTCTGGGGTCTATCCCGTCCACCCAATGGAGAGTGGTGAACTGGTTGAGAAGTTTGACCCCAGGTTGGTGTTCCAGGAACACATCAGATTGGACCCAACCAAGATGGACAGGATTGACGGGACACAGGTGATGATCTGCCTGGTGAATCCCACGGTGATCCCGATCCGTGACCCCCTTGCATCCCTGGTCAGTTACCAGAGGAGGGCAGAGAGGGCAGGGAGGACCCCTGAGAACGGTTTTGCACCACGGTCCCATGTGGAGTCCTGGGTTGCCTTGGCCCAGACCTGGGAACACATCCTCAAGAATTTTGCACACGTCCGGTTCATGCCTTGGGACCTCCTGGGGAAAGGTGATCGGTTTGAGGTTGCAGAGAAACTGTTTGAGATCTCAACTGCCTTGGGGTTGAGGGACGGGACCCCTTCACTGACTTGTGCCAGGGAGATGATCCACAACAATGACCTGGGGACCTATCCTCTCAAAGAGGCATACCTGGAGGGGGATCTGGAGAAGGTCAGGGAGGGTGTCTCTGATGGTGCCGTGAATCTCCTGATCTCCAAACAGAAATTGATCAGACCGTTCCTTGAATTTCTTGGTTATCCACTTTTGATGTGGTGGACCTGATGTTGACGGTGGTCTGTGTCATGAAATCAGGGGGTGACTTTGACAGGTCTTTTGTGGACCATCTGGAGAGGTCAATTTTCACCAACGTCTCAGGGTTCAACCAGTTTGTCTGCCTGACTGATGACCCATCCATCACGGGTCCGTTCATCAAGACGGTTCCATTGCAGCATGGGTGGACGGGTTGGTGGTCCAAGATTGAACTTTTCAGACCGGGACTGTTTGAACCTGGCAGATCCATTCTTTACATTGACCTTGACACGGTGATCACCAGGGACATCACTCACCTGTTTGGGGCAATAGATTGTGACCTGGTTCTCCTCCGGGACTTCTACCGTCCACAGACACACAGGGCAACCGGGATGATGGGGTGGACCTCCGGTCAGTTCCAAGGGATCTATCATGAGTTCAAACAGAATGCCCAACTGTTGATGAGGAAATTCAGAAGTGACCAGGAGTTCATCCACCAGTTCATTTCCACCAAAGTGGTGAGGTATTGGCAAGATGAGTTCCCAGGTCACGTTGTGTCCTACAAAGTACACTGCCCCAGAGGACTCCCAGGAAATGCCCATGTGGTTTGTTTCCACGGGAAACCAAGACCCAACTCAGATCAGGTGAGACTCCAGTCTCCGTGGATGACAGAAAAATGGTGATGTTAGACCTGTTCAGTGGAATGGGGGGGGCGTCAGCAGTAATGGTGGATAGGGGATGGTCAGTAATTAGGGTTGATTTCCAAGAAACATTCAGACCAGACATAGTAGCTGATATCAGAAAGTTGAATTTAAGGAATTATAGACCTGATCTGATATGGGGTTCTCCCCCTTGTACTGAGTTCTCAAGGGTGGCATTGCCGTGGATTAAAGATGCAGTAGAACCTGACATGAGTCTAGTTGAGGCATTCCACAATATAGTGGACGAGTTGAAACCAAGATGGTGGATTCTGGAGAATGTTCAAGGTGCAGTAAGGTATTTTGGAACTCCACAGTTTAAGAGTGGCCCTGTTAAGCTGTGGGGCCGGTTTCCTCCCATCCATTGCAAGGTTAAGCCGTGGAAAGAAAGACTGTCCAGTTCACAAAAGGAAAAGAGGGCGAAGATGCCTAATAATTTGTCGGTTGCTGTTGCAATAGCCTGTGAATCTACTCTGCCGTATCGGTAGGATGAGAGAGTTTATATGCCCAGAAACATTGGACACCTCCTGATTCACTCCGTTGACATCACCAGGTCCACCACAGTCTCCAACGGCAGGGGTGGATTCACCAAGGCCCAGACGTCA
>SDBV01012374.1_pt1 | contig 10942 bp, 3 predicted proteins | sample 2277081 | NCBI WGS metagenome assembly SDBV01 (sample SAMN10402039, study PRJNA504765) | marine sediment metagenome | isolation source: marine sediment core GS10_PC15, 223 cmbsf | place: Arctic Ocean: Southern Knipovich Ridge | collected 2010
TCGCTCCACTCCGGCCACTGGTTCGGACACTTCCAACGACATTTTGGCTTCGCCATCCTTGGCTCTCCCATCGTGCCTATGTTGTGGAAAACGCAGCATGATGGAAGAGCCCTTTTTTGTGAATATCAGTTTCAGACGGTTTTCAGAAAGTGCAGAAAGTGTAACATAAAGGACGTTATGTGGTACATTGCAGTTTGGGAAGTCTGGACATCTGCGAAGTCCCCGCACACAATAGGTGGAGACACGTCCAGCAAGGGAGGGGGAGCGATGCCGTATAGTTGCCCGCATTGCCAGGGGACCGTCGATTGGAGCGGTGGAACGCCAATCGACGCGTGTGCTGTCGGCTGGTATGATGCCCGATGGAGTTCTTGGACGGACGCGTGCCCGAAACAGGGGCATGGAGCAAATGACATGATGCCAGCGAGTCTCTCTGGCAGTGGTAATCAGTTATCAGTAAAGGAACGCTATGAAGACAACCATGATTAGCCTGATGATCGGTGTCGCAACGTTTGCTGTTTGCGGTGCGGATGCCGCGGAGACGGACAAGACGCTGGTGTCCTGGGTCACGCTCGCCAACACCACACAACGGGGAGGTAGCGCGTTGACGATCCAGAGCGGCGCTCAGTTCGACGCCATCGTGTTTGGCGAGCTGCAGCAAGGCAAATGGATGGCCGGGAGTCACATCTTCGGACGTACGGAGAAAGCCGATGACCAAAACAAGAATGCCCCCGAGACGGCCGGCAACAAGACCATGGTCCAGATGGCGATCGTCTACGAGGGTAGCGAGATACGGATTTACCGCAATGGTGAAAGCTATGCGTCTTACCCGGCAAAGAACATTGATCTGTTAGGCCCGAAGAATAACATCGCTGTTTTCGGATTCAGACATATCGGCGCAGGAGGCGGCTACCTCCGGGGTTCGATTGAAGACGCCCGCATCTACCGCAAGGCCTTGACTCCCGAGGAGATTCAATCGCTCGAGCCCAACGAACCATCGGAAATCAAACCCTACGCGTGGTGGGATTTCGAGGGAGACAAGGTGAAGGACCGTGCAGGTCGATTTGCACACAGCAAAATGGATGGCGGAGCGAAGCTCGCCGACGGCAAGCTGGTGCTTAGCGGAGACTCGGTCCTGGTGGCCGCGGTGACTGAAGATGACGCCAAGCTGGCCACCCGTCGCGACGGCGCCCGCACACCGGCGCCCCCGTATGTGCCGGAAACGCCGGCCATGCCGAAAGAGGTGCCGGAGAACTGGCTGACGTACCATCTTGGCCACCCGGGCCCCGGCGTCGGTTTCCCGGGCGATCCCAACTGCGCGTTTTCCTACCAAGGCCTCTATCATCTGCACTATATTTACAAGAACCGGCACGGCTTTGCGTTCGCTCACGTTTCCAGCAAGGACATGGTTACCTGGAAGTGGCATCGCACCGTACTGGTCGGGCCCAATACGGGGCACGGTATGTTCAGCGGTACGGGGTTCTTCACCAAGCAAGGCCAGCCTGCGATCATCTATCACGGCCAGGGATCCGGAAGGAACCAACTGGCTTTTGCCTTGGATGACAATTTGGACAAATGGACCAGGCCGGTTGCGATTTGGCCCAAGACGAAATCCGGGGAGGAGCCCAAGATGCGTCACTGGGATCCTGACTGTTGGCTCCATGGCGACACCTACTATGCGATCTCCGGCGGCGGCCCTCCTCACTTGATCAAATCTTCGAATCTCAAAGAGTGGGTGGCTCTCGGTCTCTTGCTGCACGAAGACATGCCGGACGTGGGGGTCGACAAGAATGAAGACGTATCCTGCGCCAACATGTTCAAGATCGGCGATAAGTGGATGCTCCTGTGTATCAGCCACAAGCTTGGGTGCCGCTATTACCTCGGCGACTTCAAGGACGAGAAGTATCTTCCCGAGTTCCACGCGATGATGAACTGGAAGGACTGGGATTTCTTCGCGCCCGAATCGCTGTTGACCCCGGACGGCCGCCGTGTCATGTGGGCTTGGTGCAACATGAAGGGTGCCCAGACCGCCATCCAGTCACTGCCACGCGAACTCAGCCTGCCGAAGGACGGCGTGCTGCGCATCAAACCGCTGCGGGAACTCCAGAATCTGCGCTATGACGAGAAGCAGGAGGGCGAGATTACCGTCAAGAGCGACGGCAGCCGCATGCTCGAGGACATGGCTGGCGACACCATCGAGTTGGCCGTCACGGTCAGCCCCACCAGCGCCGAGGAATATGGAGTGGGCGTATTCTGTGACAAGAATGGCAAGGGCTTTCCGATCACCATCATTCCGCGGAGCAAGGCCCTGGCAATGGGCAGTATTAAGGTCCCGTTTGAACTCGCCCGAGGTGAAGACCTGAATCTTCGTGTCTTTCTGGACAAAGGGATGGTCGAGGTCTTCGTCAACGATCGCCAGGCCGCCGTAACCATGCACCAGCACGGCACGGAGGACGTCGGCATCAGCCTGTTCAGCAAGGGTGGTGATATCGCGGCGAGAGTCAAAGGCTGGAAGATGAAGTCCATCTATACTCGCAACACGGAATGATTGTTGGACCGGCACACAACAAGCCCATCTCTGATGCAAGAATGTACAATCGCTTTACCAAGCTTTCGAAGACTCGATGGTATCAGTTTCGCGTGCGTACGCTGTTGTTGATCATGCTCGCAACCAGCATTCTGTTTAGTGGTTATGCCGTTAGACAAGCGAACTTGACGAAGCAAGGCCGCATTGTTGCCAAGCTTCAGCAATTCGGTGGCGAGGTGGAATGGGACCGTTGGGGGAACGTACGAAGTCTTTGGTTCGCTCGCCCCTCCCAATGCAAGTTCAGCGACGACCATGTGACACTCGTTAGGCTGTTGCCGAATCTGCACACGCTTAGTCTTTTTGGCACGAATATCACTGACAAGGCCCTCGGGCAGCTTGCCGATGTTCGCGAACTCAGAGAGTTGTGTTTGGCTGGTACGAATGTCACAGATAGCGGGTTGAAACATCTTGGCCGATTGCACAGCCTCCGCTCAATGCACATCGAGGACACCGGAGTGAGCGACGCAGGTGTGAAGGAACTTCAGAAGTTGTTGCCTCACACGCTTATCCGGAACTGGTGAAGTGGTCCCTCGAAAGTTCAGCCCGACTGGGGAGTCAGCCCACCGAAAGAACGAACAATATGAGAGAATCCATTTTGTTCCCATTCGTGGCGATCGTCGTCGCGGGGTTGGTTGCAGACATTCGCGCGGCCGCTGGAGAGAAACCCTTGGTCGACAAAACGCTGGTCGCTTGGGTGCAATTGGCCGATCTCTCCCAGCGCGGCGGCAGCACGTTGACGATCATTGACCCGGCCGAGCGGTTTGACGCGATCGTTTTCGGGGAGCGTCATACCGGCAGGTGGATGGCCGGCAGCGACTTCTTCCGCCGTACCAGTCGCGACCAGGCAGACTGGGATGACCGGCAGTACGCTGAATTCTCCGGGGCCGTTGACCAATGCCGCGGGGGCGACACTCTCGCTAAGAAACAGCAACACGATTAGCGCCGACGTGGTCAGCGCGGGCCTGCTGACGACGAGCACGCCCAATTCGAGTCGAACCAATGTGATCGAGGGCTCGCTGACGAACGCGGCCAGCGCGACCGTGCGGATATCGGCGGGCTGGGGCGATAGTAGCACGCTACGGGTGACCAACGGACTGGCCAACGCGGGCAGGATCGAATTGACGCAGGCCGATTACATGGGTGCTCCGGCCTTGACGGTAGAAGGGGGCCCGCTGGTCAACGAAGCGACGGGGGTCATCCAGACGCTGGCCGGCGTTGGTTCTTTCGGGAGCCGCACGTTGACGGCCGAGCTGGACAACCGAGGGACGCCTCAGGTGGACGCCAGCCTGACGATCAACGGGTCGATGACCGTTGATGGCTCGGGAATCCTTACAGGCCACCCGTTGAGCACCTTTGCGGTCGATGGAAATCTCCTCGGTGATACGCTCAACGCCGACCGGTATGCTCCTCTGAATACCGTGCGTCTGGACGGCTCCGGCACGGCGGCCGCGCCGCAACTTCTGGAGGTAATGGGCCGGGACGACGGCAACGTAGCGGCAGGATTCCGCGACAATTTCGCGTACCGTACACTGGCCCTGGCCAATGGCGCCTATGTACGGCTGGTTGACCAGTCAGACAACGCAGCCGGCAACGACGGCGAGGCGCTTTACGCCGACTTCTTGATCGTGCCGGCCGGAACCACCCTGGATCTAAACGGGCTCCACGTCTATGCGCGTGCAACTAGGATCGCCGGAGCGATAGTCGGTGGAACGATCGAGCTGCGGCCCGACTCCGGCCCCATCTACTTGAACACTCCAACGCCGGGATCCATTGCAGTGGTTGGGGAGACGGACGAGTGGACCTTCTTCGGTCGAGCCGGAGAAGGTCTCGCCGTGACAGTCAATCCGGGCAGCGGGGGCTCGTTTGCGTCGCTGCCGCCGTATTTGGATTATGTCCAGGTGCAGCTCTTGGACCCGGCCAACAATCTGCTGGCCACAGCGACTAGCCCCGACCCGGGGACCGTCGTCACGTTGCGAGGCATAGAATTGCCGAGCGACGGTATCTATCGTGTGCAAGTCAAAGCCCCCGAAACCCAGCCCAACGCCACCGGTAACTACATCGTTGCCGTCTGGGACGCGACGGTCGACATTCAGCCCTTGTTGCTCAACCGGCAGGTCATGGGCCATGTCGAAACGGCCTACAGCGTCGACCACTGGACTTTCTCCGCCGCGGCCGGCCAACAGGTCCGTTTTGATCTGGTCAACATGGCCAGTCCGTCGATCCGCTTCGATCTGACTGGGCCGGGCGATTGGATCGGTTTCAGCGGCCTCTCGGCCGACTCGGGCCTTGTCACGTTGCCCACCTCCGGAACCCACACCCTAACGGCCTATGTCCCCGGCGGGGGAGCCGGCGACGTGGCCATGCCCGCGCCGTTGCTAACCTTCCAAGGGCCGTTTCGGGCCCTGTTGACGCTCGACGAATCCCGGATTGTGCCCGGCCTTTGGACTTCGGCGGAGCCTGACGGCTTCTACGACAGCGTGCAATTCCTCGGCAGCAGTGAAGTCGGCGATCTATTACAACCGGGCGAAAGGCGGACCGCTACGATCTACTACGCCGGCTTACTGGCGCGCGACTTGATAGTCGTGTTCAGCCTCAGCACGCTTACCGCTGACGACGCCCGGCCGATCGATTGGGACTCCCTGAAAGAGCCCGCCCGACCTGAAGATGTCAGTCCCGAGGCCTGGGAAGCGGTTTGGGCCAACGTAGTCGCCCAGACTGGAACCACATGGGGCGATTACGTTACCATGCTCAACGAGAATGCCTCCTACCTCGCACGTTTGGGCGAGAGCGTCGATGACGTCCGGGTGCTCTGGAACTTCGAGATCCGACAAGCCGACGGGCTCATTCCCGTTGGTTACCTGACCGATACCACAGACGTGACCGTACCGGCCCCGGGTCTATCGATCAATTTTGGCAGGGCCTACCGGTCGACATTGACCGGCCGATTTACACTCGGCCCGCTTGGTCGAGGTTGGTATCACGGGTGGCAGCGATCGTTTCGCACCGAGTCCGACAGGACGGTAGTCGTTACCGAGCCGGGCGGCTTCCAGCGCAGGTTCCAGCCCGATGTCCGCGGCCGCTACTTCTCTCAGCCCGGCGACTTCGGCATACTGACCGCGCAGGGCGGTGGTGCCTTCCATCTTGTCGAGCCGAATGGTCTGCTGACCAGGTTCGGCGCCGATGGGAGCCTGGACTACGTCGAAGAGCCAAACGGCAACCGCATTACCGCCGACTACAACGGCGACCAACTCACCGGTCTGACGCACTCCTCCGGCAAGACGCTCCAAATCGCGTACAACGCCGCCGGACGCATCGAGCGGCTGGCTGACCCCATCGGGCGAGAGACCGTTTTCAGTTACGACGCCGCCGACGAACACCTGATCTCCGTGACGGACCCTGACGGCCAGACCACCTATACCTACGCCAGCGGCGCCGGGGCCCAGTCGCAGCACGCCTTGCTCTCCGTGGAGCACTCCGACGGCACGCACGACTATTTCAGCTACGATGCCTGGGGCCGCCTGGCTACCACGTCTCGGGACGAGGGCCAAGAGCTGCTGACTTTCACTTACAACACGACGGGCTCGATCGACGTGTCGGATGCCTTGGGCAACACGACCGAGCTGTTCTTCGACCATCGCGGACTTCTCCTCAAAGCGGAGAATCCCTTCGACGACGCCTTCCACTGGCGTTTCGACAACAACCGCAACCTTACCGGAATCGTCGGCCCTACGGGCAAAGCGTATCAGTTCGGCTACGATCCCCAGAGTAACTTAGTTCGTTTCGCCAATCCGTTAGGTGGCCAGGTCGACTTTGGATACAACGGCCCCTTCGACCGGCTTACCTCGGTTTCCGACGCCAACGGCAACCCCACCGGGTATGCCTACGATGGTCGCGGAAACCTCAACCGAATCGGGTACGCCGACGACAGTCTGGAAACATTCGACTACGATACCTTGGGGAATCCCATCACTTGGACCAACCGTCGTGGTGACCCGATTGACTTTTCTCACGATGCGTCCGGGCGGATCACCGCCAAGGTCTATCCCGACGGCTCGCAAGTGGACTACACTTATGATGCTCGGGGCAATCTCGACTCGGCGACCGATGCGGCCGGCACGACCACACTAGACTACGACCCCGAGGATCGGTTGACCCGGATCACCTACCCTTCCGGCCGGTTCCTGGAGTATTCCTGTGACGCGGCCGGGCGGCGCACACAGATGGTCGATCAGGACAGCTTTACAGTCAACTATCACTATGACCAGGCGGGCAGACTGGCTGGCCTGACCGACAGAACTGCCGAGATCATCGTCAGCTACAGCTATGATCCGGTGGGCCGGCTTGATCGCCGCGACATGGGCAACGGCACATATACCACCTATGAGTACGATGCGGTCGAACAACTCTTGCACCTGGTGAACCACGCCCCCGACGGCTCGGTCAATTCCCGCTTCGACTATACCTACGACCGGCTCGGCCGGCGTACCGGTATGACCACACTCGACGGCCAGTGGACCTACCAGTACGACGCCACCGGCCAGTTGACCCGAGCGGTCTTCCAGTCGGTCAATGCCGCCGTTGCCGACCAGGACCTGACTTACGTCTATGATCCGGCCGGCAACCGTATCCGCACCATCAAAGGCGGCGTGACTACCGAGTATGTGAGCAACAATCTGAACCAGTACACCACCGTTGGCACGGCCGCCCACAGCTACGATGTCGACGGGAACCTCGTCTCCGTGGTCGATGGACCAGAGAGTGCCGTCTACACTTACGACGAAGAGAACCGCCTAACCCGTGTCGTCCTGCCCGAGGGTACATGGATCTACGAGTACGACCCCTTCGGCAACCGCATCGCCAGCATTCAGGATGGGCAGCGGACGGAGTACCTTGTCGATCCGTTCGGATTGGGCGACGTCGTCGGCGAGTACGACGGTTCCGGCGACCTGATCGCCCGCTACACGCATGGCTTGGGACTGACCAGCCAGGTCGACACGACTGGCGTTGCAGCCTACTACGACTTCGATGCCTTGGGCTCCACCGCTGGCGTATCCGACCTGACGGGCAGTTATGTCAACAGTTACAGTTACCTTCCTTTCGGCGAAGATCTCAGCGCTCTCAAGACACTCGCTAACCCGTTTGAATATGTTGGGCAGTGGGGCATCATGGAGGAAGGCAACGGCCTCGGCTATATGAGGGCGAGGTATTATGTTCCTACCTTGGGCCGATTTTCCACCCCTGACCCACTGGGGATTCTGGGCGGTGATGCGAACCTATATACCTATGTTCGCAACGATCCGATCCGTTTCGTAGACCCGATGGGTTGGTTGTCAACCGAGAGTAAAGAACTCCTCGTTGCAATGAGACACGGAGGCAAGAAGGCGGCGAAAAAAGCTGCCGAGAAGTTGCCGCCAGAGTACGCCAGGTTTCGTGCCGGTATTCCTAAGCCCTCCGGGCTCGCTGCGGGGCTCGCTCAGACCTGGACACGAGTCATAAGCCCGATAACATCGTTTGCGGATGCCGCGATACAAGCAGATAAGCTCGCTGGCCAAGGAAACGTACTTAGGGGGTTCGAGAATCGTTCCAGGGGCCTTCGAAAAGAAGCGCTGGGAACGGAATCCTTAATCGACGAGTATACTGCTCCCCTCCCGGACAAGAAAAGCTTGAATAAGAAAGACGCCAATCCCGTTGGCCCCGAGGATCCGAACGAGAAAATCGGTCCGGGCGGCTTTGGTGAAGCCGGTTTCCTGGCATCGGATACGCTCTTGTCGTATCGTGTCAACTTCGAGAACGAGCAAGATGCCACGGCACCCGCCCAGCGAGTCGACGTCATCGACCAACTCGGCCCCGACCTGAACCGGGATACCTTCGAGTTGGCGGACCTCGGCTTCGGCGACCAACTGATCACGGTCCCCGCCGGCAGCCGGTACTTCCGGACCGAGGTGGACATGACCTACAACGGCCAGGACTTCCAGGTCGAGATCGAAGCGGGTCTGCACTCGGAGACCGGGGAGGTCTTTGCCCACTTCCAGGCGATCGACCCGACCACGAGCCTTCCGCCCGAGGTGCTCACCGGCTTCCTGCCGCCGGAGGACGGCACCGGCCGCGGGATGGGATACGTCAGCTATACGATTCGGCCGAAGGCCGACCTGCCGACCGGGACCGAGATCCGCAACGTGGCCCTGATCACCTTCGACCGGGGCGAGACGATCGCCACCAACCAGGTCGACCCCCACGACCCCAGCCAAGGCACCGACCCGGCCCTGGAAGCACTGAACACGATCGACGCCGGCGTTCCCGCCTCGGCCGTCGATCCATTGCCCGAGACGGTCGATACCTATCCGTTGACGGTCACCTGGACCGGCCAGGACGACGTCGGCGGCTCCGGCGTGGCCACCTACGACGTGTACGTCTCCGTCAATGGCGGTGAGTACCAGCTATGGCTGGCCGACACCGACCAGTCGAGCGCCGAGTTCTACGGGCGTGGTGGGAACAGCTACGCCTTCTACACGGTGGCCACCGACAACGTGGGCCACGAGGAAGAGCCCCCCGAGGTGCCCGACGCGCAGGTGACCTTGGTTTCCCGTATAACCGGCCGCCACATCTTCTACAACAACTCCCACTGGGATACACCGACTGAGGAGGACCCCGACGACTACTTCGACTTCAAAGTCGGCAACGACAACAATCCTGGCAACTGGGTCGATGCTCCGGAGCCGAGCAGTATCACCGTACGTCCCGACGAAGGCGTCGACGGTTCGGATCGGCTGACGATCATCTGGGCTGACCATGCCATCCAAAAACAGTGGATGCAAGTAACCGTGTTGGGGAACTCTTTTACCGGCCTGGCCGAACCCGACGCGTTTTACTTCGGCAACGCCATCGGCGAATCGGGCAACTCCACGACCGACGCCAAGGTCAACGCCTTCGATATGTTGGGGGCCCGCGACAACCAGCGCAACTTCCTGGACTCGGCACCTGTCGACTTCTCCCACGACTACAACCGTGACGCCCGAGTCGACGCGACCGACATGCTCATCGCGCGGAACCACCAGACGCATTTCCTCAACGCTCTGAGGCTGATCACGGTGCCGGGAGGCAAGGCGGCCGGGGAGCAGGCGCCGGCAGTGGGAGGCTGGGCTGCGCAAGACGCGGTCTTCAAACAGGCCGTCGAACGGGAGCCGGGGCGCCCGGAAGCTTCGTCGAGCAAATTGGACTGGCTCTATGAGTTCGAAGAACTTAGTTCAAACAGACGGCCGGCAAAGAATAGTAACGCGGTCGAGGAAACGCTGGACCTGCCGCTGGCCGCCCCGGGCCTGTAGAAGACCCATGTATCGCCGAAGACGACGGGGTCAACGCTATCGTCGACCAGAGCGCCTGTGTCACCATGGCGGCCGGCACACGACCCAACGGCAACGGAAAAGAATCCGGGCAGGGAACCTAGATAAGAGTCACCTCCAACCAGGCGCTGCCGATTTCCCGGGCCTGTAAGAGATATTGTGTCAGCTAGCGATGCCAGCTAGATTTGGTTTACCCATTTTCTCATTAGGAGACTGACGCATGGATGCTTCTTTGCAATCTCGAATCGAGCAATTGGCCACGGAGTTCGCCGGCGAGGCGACGTGGGAGAAGTCACGCTCAACACGCCGCGTGACCGCGACGGCACTTTCGAGCCGCAGATCGTGGGCAAGCATCAGCGACGCGTGCCCGGCTTCGACGAGAAGATCCTGGCTCTGTACGCCAAGGGAATGACCACCCGTGACATCCAAGAGATCGTCCGCGAACTGTATGGTGTGGACGTCTCCGCCACGCTGGTCTCGGAAATCACCGCCGATCTGGACGCCGAAGTCACCGCCTGGCAAACGCGGCCGATCGAGGCGGTCTGGCCGATCGTTTACTTCGACGGCATCGTGGTGCATGTCCGCGGCGGCAATGGCCGGGTCTCGCAGCATACGATTTACGTCGCCCTGGGCGTAAACCTCGAAGGCAAAAAGGAACTGCTGGGGCTCTGGCTCGACGAGAACGAGGGGGCCAAGTTCTGGCTCGCCTGCCTCACCGACCTGAAGAAGATCTATCAGGCGGCGACGGTCCTCGAGGCGGAGCAGGCGCTCGACAAATTCGCTCAAGCGTGGGATGCCAAGTATCCGACGAGAGCCAAGCAGTGGCGTGCCAAGTGGACGGACATCATCACGCTATTCGATTTCCCCGCCCCGATTCGCAAAGCGATCTACACGACCAACGCCATCGAGTCGGTCAACAGTGTGATTCGCAAGTTCACGCGCAACCGAAAGATTTACCCTAACGAGCAGTCCGCCCTCAAGCTGGTCTACATGGCGATCGCCGAGGCGTCAAAGAAAT
>SDBV01012375.1_pt1 | contig 10941 bp, 7 predicted proteins | sample 2277081 | NCBI WGS metagenome assembly SDBV01 (sample SAMN10402039, study PRJNA504765) | marine sediment metagenome | isolation source: marine sediment core GS10_PC15, 223 cmbsf | place: Arctic Ocean: Southern Knipovich Ridge | collected 2010
TCCTGAAACTGTATCTGTGAGAGAAAACAACCATATCCCGTTCAGATTGATCCAGTTCTCCCTGACCATATGCGGTCGCGGATATTCAGAAAGTACCGAGTCGGGATTTATTTGTTCTCCCCACACTGTCATTATGGGAGATTTTATGGGACTCCATTGAGCCGGAGCCGGGCTTAAAATGAATAGCAATGAAAACATGATGATGAGGGGGCGCATAGTCAGGTTGATTTATTAGTTATAGTTTTAGAGAATGAGACTTGAAAGTATATAAAATTCGTCAGACAGGTGCATCAATAATATTTTAACTTTGTTATACCATCAATTGTAGCAGCACTGACCAATGTCTTCCATAAAACTTACTAACCGCCAGATACTTACATATACTGCAGGAATGGCAGGCTGGTCTGTACTTATCAACGTTGTGTCCATTATGCTGATCTATATTTACCTTCCGCCGGATAATGTAGGACTCAACACCCTGATCCCTGCATACGTCTATCTGGGTATTTTTTCAGTGCTTGCCCTGATAGCAGCAGGAGGGAGGTTATTCGATGCCGTCACCGATCCCCTGATCGCCTGGATGAGCGACCGCTCAGGGAACAAAAGGGGGAGAAGGGTACCCTTTATGCGTGTCGGATGGGCACCTGCCGCTATCATGTGCGTTGCAGTTTTCATACCTCCCGACCCCTCAGAGAGCAACATCAATATTATCTGGCTGCTGGTCACCCTTACACTCTTTTATCTTTTTATTACCATCTATTTCATCCCCTACAATGCCCTGATGCCCGAACTTGCTCCCTCCGGGCGTGATAAAATAAAGCTGTCAACCTGGTTATCACTGGCATATGTTATTGGGATGATCATAGCAGCCCAGGCACCTCTTTTGGCATCCTGGTTCGAAAACCTGCTCAAACTTGAACACAGGCTGCGGTCCTTTCAGTTTGCTATCGGACTGATCTCCATTATTGCTGGAATACTTATGTTTTTACCCTCTGTTGGCATTGATGAAAGTAAATGTTGCCAGGGTGAACCAGCAAGGATAAATTTTATGAAATCTTTGGGACAGACCCTGAGCAATTATAATTTCAGGCTATTTCTATTTGCAGATTTTTCCTACTTCCTTGCCATCGCCATAATTGCCAGTGGGATGCTTTATTACCTTAAAGTTCTCCTGGGACTTAAAGAGGCTATGGGAAGTTCCGTATTAGGTTTAATGATTCTTGTATCCCTTCTATTCTATCCTCTTGTTCTCCATATCTCAAAAAGCATACAGAAGAAATTTATGGTCTCCTTTGCACTAGTCTTTCTCGGGGTAATATTCATAGGAATATTTTACCTTGGCAAACTCCCGTTTTCGCCTAAATTACAGATCTACTTTTTCGCTCTGCTCGCATCTCTTCCAGTCGCTATACTTGGGATTATCCCCTATGCGATCATTGCTGAAATTGCGCAGCTGGATGGATTGAAAACAGGTTTCCGGAAGGAGGGGATGTATTTTGCTATTCGCAATTTCTTTTATAAGCTCGGGATGACTGCAGGCATTATGATATTTACCATTATGACCCTTTGGGGGAAGGATCCGGGCGATGACCTTGGGATCCGGCTCAACGGTCTGGTTGGTTTTGTTTTCTGTGTGATTGCGGGACTTACCTTCTTATTGTTCAGGGAACGCAGCATACAGGCAGAAATTAAAGAACTTGAAGGGGGAACAGACCCTGGCATGGAAACTAAAAATCAAGGAACTGGCTCTGCCCAGGAAACCAGAGCCGATCGGAATGACATATGATAAAAACCTAATTGAAGAATTATGAAAATTGGAATATTAACTGCCGGGGGGGATTGCCCGGGACTGAATGCAGCTATTCGGGGAGTTGCCAAAACCGCACTCATTGAACATAATATGCAGGTACTTGGTATTTCATCAGGATTCCTGGGGCTTATTGAAAATGAATATTTCGAAATTCAGGAGAGCCATCTGTCAGGGTTACTTACCGAAGGGGGCACCATCCTTGGGACTTCGCGGGAAAAGCCCTTCCGTAAATCAAGCAATTACATGATGGAAATTGATAAACCGGAGATAATCCGGAGGAACTATGAGAAACTGGGACTTGATTGCGTTGTATGTATCGGTGGAAACGGGACTATGAAGACGGCCTGGAAATTGTCTGAACTGGGTCTCAATATTATTGGGATACCCAAGACCATTGACAATGATGTATGGGGTACTGAGATAACATTCGGTTTCGACTCGGCAGTAACAATAGCTGCTGAAGCTATAGACAGGCTTCACAGCACGGCCAACTCTCATAAACGTATCATGGTCATTGAGGTAATGGGACATCATGCAGGCTGGATCGCGCTCTATGCCGGTATGGCAGCCGGAGGTGACATTATTTTGCTTCCTGAGATCAATTATGATGATGAAATAGTAGCCGAATACCTCATGCAACGGGCAAGATCAAAAAAAGATTATTCCATTGTTGTTGTGGGAGAAGGCATTGCCGACGGCAAAAAAAGAGGTGCGGCAATGAAAGTAGCCAAAAAAATTAATAAGCTCACGGGACTCGAAACAAGGGAGACGGTACTTGGCTATATCCAGCGAGGCGGAACCCCGACACCGATGGACAGAATACTGGCAACCAGGTATGGTGCCTATGCCACCGAACTTATTGCAAGGGAGAAGTACGGCAATATGGTTGCACTACAGAAAAATAAAATTGTTGAGGTGCCACTTAACCAGGTTTCTGATAAGGTCCGCACGGTTCCTGAAAATTATCCACTTATTAAACAGGCCCGGAATATGGGTACCTGCTTCGGAGACAAGAACTGCAGCAAGCTTAATTAAGAGGCAAATTTCTATTTTATTATGGGTGTTAGTATAATATCCCGGTATTGTACTGCTCTATGGTCACCCTGGAGGTAGATTGGTCCCGGTGCAAACACATCTGAGGTTAAGGCACCTCCAGTTGGACCGTAAACAGGTTGATTTTCAATAATTTTTATTCCGTTCAGGATGACTGTCACATGGCGGTCACATAATGTGATGTCCATCGTCTGCCATGAGCCGGCCGGTTTTTCTGCAGAAACACTTGGAGTAATCCGGGTATAAAGTGCTCCCATGCTCATGCCAGTTGGCTTTGCCCCGTATGAATCACTCACCTGTATTTCATGTCTTCCACGAAGATATACACCGCTATTGCAATTAACAGGTGTATACACTTCAAGTTTAATATTGAAATCTTCAAACTCCATTTCCGTTCTTAGGTTTCCATACCGAATATGTTCTTCACCTTCTGTCTGAACAGGATTATTAATTAAAACACCTTCGACTACTGACCATCCGTTATTTCTATCTGCTTCCACCAGTTCCCAACCTTTAAGGTCTTTACCGTTCATCAGTGTAATTGGAGTACCGAATTTCAATGCTGATAAATCCGGTGCAGGTCCTACATCCGGTAATTTTGTGCCTGTAAAAGAACTAGAAGCAAGTCCGATTCCATTACTATTTGGCCGCAGATAATATCCTGTTAGTTTCTCACCATCCTTTTCTGCCTCGATCCATGTTGAGACCATCTGAGAACGAGTTTCATTACCTTCAACATCAGTTTTCCTAACCACTTTTCGAGTGTCGCGCCCCGCATACAGAGCATTATCGTCAAGATGCATGTAAGATACCGGTGTAACGGACCCCCCTCTCCACAATATACTCCCGTCAAGATATCCGTCTTCCTGGATAACCTCAATCCATCCAACACCACCGCCATCAATATCCAGGGTCCATTGTCCTAAAAACTGTGAAATGTCATCTTTCTCCTGGCAGGAAAATGAAGCCAGTATGAAACCGATTAATAATAATCTAACAATAGCTTTAGATGTCATAATAAAATGGTTAAAGTTTAAATCCGTTATGATACTCGTGCTTGATCCACTCGTTACACATTTCCAAAGCATTCTGCTCAACCCATTTTTTGGATTGATTATCAACTTTTTTGGTAACTACATCACTTGAGTATGGAAATAGTTCCGCAGTCCTGATCTTCTCATCAGAACCAATGTTGGTCACTTTCATGTTTTCACTGTCCCATAACAAGGTCTTTTTTAGGGATTGCAACCTTATAGCCAGGTTCCCCATCACCACAAATTCATTAAAGGGTCCTGCATATTCAAAACTCGACGCGGGTGTACCGCCGTTTTTACAGCAATCCACAAAATGCATCTCATGCCTTCCTCCTCCAAGTGGATTATCCTGAATCCGCCCCAGATCCACTTTTGTCTCGGGAGTGTACTCAGCTCCGTCTTTATATACTTTCCAACGCTTTCCATAGGACTCGGCTATTAATACGGCTTCGGATCCGATAAACATGAAACCGCCTCCCGGGTTCATGGGCGCATCATTGGGCAGATCGAAAGGACGGGAAGGCATTAGTCCACCGTCATACCAGGTAAGTTCCAGCTCAGGAAAAGCACAGTGAGGAAGATTTTTCCTTGCCGGGAATTTAAAGCCTACTTTTGAAGCAACCGGTGCACTCTTTGTGTTGACCAGGGAAGAACTGGCCTGAAATGCCGTGGGTTGCCCCAGGTTTAAGGCATAGTTTGGGACATCAAGCAGATGGCAACCCATATCACCAAGAGCACCTGTACCAAAATCCCACCAGCCCCGCCATATCCAGGGATGATATTCTGGATTGTAGCTGCGCATTGGGGCCGGACCGATGAACAGATCCCAGTCCAGGGTTTCCGGTACAGCTACCTCCTTCAAGGGTTTGGGCATCCCTTGCCGCCATATTGGCCTGTTGGTCCAAACGTGAGCTTCCCTGATAGTCCCCAAACATCCACTCTGAACGACTTCAGCAACTTCATAAACTGTGTCGCTTGAGTGGCCCTCATTTCCCATTTGGGTGACCACACCAGTTTTTTCGGCCAATTTGGTGAGATAACGGGATTCCCAGATTGAATGGGTTAATGGTTTTTGTAAATAGGTGTGTTTACCGAGCTCCATAGCAGGGGCAGCAATTAGTGCATGGGTGTGATCAGGAGTGGCAATAACCACTGCATCAATATTTTTTTGCTTTTCCAGCATAATGCGATAATCCTTATACTTTTTCGCTTTGGGGTATTCGCTGAAAACCGGATCGGCATAGGCATAATCACAATCGCACAAAGCAACGATGTTTTGACCGACCATATTTCTCAGGTTGTTTTTCCCTTTTCCGCCGATCCCTATTCCGGCAATATTTAGCTTATCGCTTGGAGCAGTATGGCCCAGGCCGGAGACTGCAAAATTTGGAACCACTGTTAATGCCAGGCTAGTGGCACCCACGTTTTTAACAAAACTTCTGCGTTTCATACTATTTTTATTTAATTAACTTATTCGAGCCTCTTACCGGTAAGGCAGTTTGCGTCGGAACCGGGTTTTTTAATCATATTTCAAAATCTTGGCGGGATTTGTTTTAGCCGCTTTGAGTGTCTGGGAACTAATTGTCAGGAGTCCAACAAAGACAACGATAAATACTCCGGCCAGGATGGTACCTATCCCGAAATCCACCCTTTTCGACAAATACTGAAGCCACAAATTATTGACAAGGTAGGCTATGGTGCCACCGATCACTGCGGCTATTAACATCAACCACAGGTAAGATTTTGAGACCAGAAAGATGATGTGATTTACTTCTGCACCGAAAACTTTTCTGATGCCGATCTCCCTCAATCGTGTCTGTGTACTGTAGGTAGCCATCCCAAGCAATCCGAAGCCGGCAATTATGATGGCCAGCAGGGATGCAAAACCGACGGTATACATGATATCCTCAAAAAAGGTATAGTAATATTTAATCCTGTCATCAAGGAAGTCTCCATTCAATTCATGGAATGGATCAATTTTTCCCCAGGTTCTCTCCAGTTTACTGACAGTAGCAGTCATGTCAGGGGATTCCAGCCGCAGGAAGGCATGACGATATGATCCCGGATTATATCTTAACAGCATAGGTTTTGTGTTAAGAAATAACGCGACGTACTGATGATTCTTTACGATACCAATGATTTCGACCATTGTTGAATCATTCAGGATCAGGGTGGTTCCTAAAGCTTCCTGCACAGTTCCCAGCTTGAAATGTTCAACGGTCATTTCACTGGCAATTACAAATTTTTCATTTTCTGTACTCATGTTTTCAGGGAAAGTTTTTCCGGCGATTAATTTCAATCCCATGGTTTCGATATAATTCTCATCAACCGAAAAATGATGGCAGTGATACTTTTCATCTTCCATTTTCAATCTAACATCGACCCCACGAAGATTTCCTTCAGCCGGAATATGCGATGATGCAGATATGTTGACGACTTCAGGAAGCTGGCTGTACTCAGCTTTTACCTTGTTGAAATCTTTTCCCTGCAGATTGATATCATATACCACTTCCGCATCAAAACCTAAATCCGCATTGATCATGAAATTCATTTGTTTAAAGATCAACAGGATTGAAATAATAAAGACCATAGAGAACACAAACTGTGTAACAAGTAATATTTTCCTGAGCGTGATACGGCTGAATAACCTGACATTGGTTATTCCCTTGAGTACAAATATTGGTCTGAAAGCAGAAATGAAAACGGCAGGCAAAACGCCAGAGAGTAAACCGGTAGCCAGAGCGAAGATCAGGAACCAGATGTATATTTTTATATTTTGCTCCGGCCTGATCTCCATCAAGGACATCATTTGCATACCAGAGAAAGCCGGTAATAAGTATTGTAACAGGAGGAATGCCAGGAGGAGTGAAATTACAGCTATCACTACCGCTTCAAGTAGAAACTGGGTGATTATCTGGGATCTTGTCGCCCCAAATGTCTTTCTGACACCCACTTCTCTAGCTCTCAGCATGGAACGGGCTACTGAGAGGCTGGTATAATTAAAGGCAGCCGATACAATGATAACCAGGGCGAGTCCGCCCAGGAACAAAATGAAAACTTTTGGAAGAAAAACACCTATTTCATTCCCCAGCAATGGGCCAGGGACGATTTTATCAAGTGGCTGGAGAGAGAAAGATAAATTTGTCTCATCATTGTCTTTGTACTTTTCATGACTTATCTGATCAAGTATCTGCTGTATGTTAACAAGGTCAGAATTTTCATGCAGGAGAAGATAGATCCAGCTTCCCCAGCCAGTTTCCCAATTATTAACAAATCTTGGTTCATCTCTTTTCTGATCAAGGATTTCAAGGGTAGATATGGATATCAATGCTTCAAACTGGATATGAGATTTTTCCCTCGATTTGGCGATAACTCCTTTCACCTCGTAGGCACCAAGTGTATCAATCTCAATAAATTTTCCGATAGGATCCTCATCGCCAAAAAACTTATCGGCAGTCTCCCTGCTTAGCACCATGGTATATGGTTCGTCCAGAATTTCCTTCAGAGAACCATCCTGTAACTGAAAATCAAAGACGTCAAAGAATACAGTACTGGTATAGAAACCATTAATCGACAGGCGTGTATCATTATATAGTCCCTCCCCATTGAAAGAATTATTCAGAATAACAATCTTCTCAGCAATTGCATAATTATCCCGTAGCTCTAAACCTAATGGATAGGGATTGGAAGCCAATTTTAGAGGAACATTTGATAAACTATCCACCTGTTGAACCCTGTATATCCTCTTCTTCTTTGAATGAATCTCATCGTAGGAAAACTGGTCTTGAATGACCACAATGATCAGCATGCAAACCGACATGCTTAATGATAGTCCAAAAATATTTATCAATGAAAATCCCTTATACCTGATAACATTCCTGAAGGCAGTTATGAGGTAATTTCTAATCATGATTAAACACTATTTGTGCTATTTGTATTTGAGGTTGAGGAACTAGTCAATTAGGATAAATCTAGACATAAGTTTCAAATCAATCAAATCCTGGCAAGTATTATTAAAGAGATTGACCTCAGGATCAGATTTCATGGCTGGAACAATTATGAATAAGAACTTCAAACATTAATGATTAACTTTAGAGTTGAAAAACAAATGCGCAAAAAGTAATTAGCTCAATATAAATCTAAGACTATGCTATCAACTATCAAAACATTCCTTTTACTATTAATCTTTGCATTTTTTGTTTCTGCGAGCATTGAAAAACCTGACGATTTTGAAATAGTCAAAGAAAGAGCAGTAGCCGTATTATTGAAGTCAAGTATTGATGATGGCAGAGTAGAAACAATAATTAAAAAGATGAATGAAGACGGAAGTTTTCAAGGCATCAATTATGCTGATCTTAGCAGAACTGCCGGCTTTCCTCAGAGAAATCACACCTCTGATTTAGTATACCTTGCCAAGGCCTACAAGAATAAGACGTCCAGGTATTTCAAGAATAAAGAGCTAAAAGCAGTAATTACCAAAGGATTCAAATACTGGGTTGACAATGATTTTTTTGGCGATAATTGGCATAATAATCAAATTTCAACACCTACAAATCTGGTAAATCTAATGTTAATGGTTGGCGAAGAGTTACCCAAAGACCTTGTTGAAAAGGCTCAACCAATTATTGGCAGAGCAAATATGAATGCTTCAGGAGCCAGGCCAAGTGGAGACAGAATAGTAATTGCAAGTATTTTGGCAAAAAATTTACTTTTTATTGGCGATGAAGAAGAATTTGAAGAAATAATAAAATTGATTGAAGGTGAAGTGAAATTTAGTACGGGAAAAAGAGGAATGCAGCAGGATTATAGTTTTCACCACAGAACAGATAGAGTGAACAATACAACTTCCTATGGATATGGCAAATATGCAAATGCATTTGGTGAATGGTCCTTTTATGTGGCAAACACAAAATATGCATTTTCAATAGAAAAAATCAATCATTTGGTTGATTATTACCTGGATGGAATTTTTAAACAACAGGTGTATGGTGTGTACACAGATATAAGTGTAAAGAACAGGAGTATTTCTCACAAATCCAGCTTTGAGCCTCATAGTGTAACTGAAATTGACAGACTATTACAAAGTACTGATTATCGGAAAGATGAATTGGAAGAAATTATTGCATTAAGAAAAGGAGAAGCAGAGCCATCACTATCGTTTTGTAAATTCTTCTGGCAAACGGAGCATTTTGTTTTTCAAAGACCTGATTTCTATACAACTGTAAGAATGTTCTCTACCCGAAACAGAAATATGGAAGTACCTTACAACGGACCCGGTAAAACTACTCATCACCGAGCAGATGGAACAAATTATTTAATGCTTAAGGGTGATGAATTTCATAATATCTGGCCCTTATATGACTGGCAAAAAATATCTGGTACGACAATAATGCAAAAACCTGAACTATATGGCCCAAAAGAAATTCAAAAAGATGGACTTACTGACTTTGTCGGGGCTGTTACCGACGGGGTATATGGAGCGGTTGCATTCGACTTTAGGAGTCCCCACGATATGCTTAAAGCCAAAAAATCCTGGTTCTTTTTTGATGAGGAGTATGTTTGCCTTGGTACAGATATTAATTCCAGACCAGACCTGCCGGTAGCAACCACCGTTAATCAGGTATTGATGAGAAGCGAGGTAACTATTATGCAAAATGATAAAACGATAAAACTTCCTAAGGGTAATCGCGAATTGAATGATGTTAAATGGGTGTACCAGGATAAAATTGGATACATTTTTCCTGAACCAGCAACAATTAATTTATCAAATCAAGTTGAACAAGGTCGCTGGTCAGATATTACTGATCAAAAAAACATCTCAGAGGAAATCATAAGTGAGGAAGTATTTATGTTGTGGTTTAATCATGGGAATAGGCCAGATAATGCTTCCTATCAATATATAGTGGTACCTGATGTAAGTGAGCAGGAATTAATGGAATCCAGTAGTGATAATCGCAATATTGATATTATTTCAAACACATCCGATATACAGGCAGTAAAAAATAATAAACTTGGAATCTGTCAGCTTGCATTTTACAAAGCCGGGGAAGTAGACATATCAAATGGTTTAAAATTAAGAATGGAAAGTCAGGGTATGGCAATGATTAAAATGAAGGGAGATAGAATAGAAAAACTAACTGTTTCTGATCCTTCGAGAAAACTAAGCAGGATTATGATTACCGTTTCGGATATTTATAATGTCGAAGGAGATAATTATATCGCCTTCCCAGATAATAATCAGAACAATACATTAATTATTGTTGATTTACCTCAGGATGTTTTTGCAGGCAAAAGTGTAACTATTAAATTATAGAATTAGTCAGGATTAATATTCATTCTTGATGCAGCAAACCGCCAATCCTCCTCCCTTATCACTTCTGGACCGCCCCACGTCTGATCTATAAAAAACCAATGACCGGTCCCATACCCCGGCAATAGTTAAAAATGGTGATACCTATCAAGTCATACACTTAAACGATAATGGGTCAACTCCAAATTCAAATCCTAAGGTTAAAATGTAGGCATCTCTGTACGCACTATTTGTAGTCTGAACAATTATTTAAAATAATTCAATCCATACCACATTTACCGGATCTTTATGATACGGAGGGTTTTCGTTATATCTTTTGAAACGAATCTCACGATGTAAATCCCCTGTTCGATCTCATTGCCAGAGTCATCTTTTCCATCCCAGGTAATTTTCACCCTGTCCTCAACTTGATATTTACTCAGATCGATAATCTTTATAAGCTGCCCGGATATATTGAATATTTTCAGGCTGGCTTTTACATTCGATAATTCCTGTGGTATCTCAAGTTCAAATGTTACAGAAGAGGTAAAGGGATTTGGATAGGCCAAGACAGAAAAATGACTTAGTGAAGCTGACTCCTCCTCTAAACCGATAGCTATTGGCCTATCATCAATAAACTCATTTTCCTCAGGTATCTCAGGCTCCATATCCGGCTCAAGGGTAAGAAATGCAGTGTATCTTGTCAGGATCCGGTTCTCAATGCTTTCATTGATGATTTCCCCTATGATCTCATT
>SDBV01012376.1_pt1 | contig 10941 bp, 13 predicted proteins | sample 2277081 | NCBI WGS metagenome assembly SDBV01 (sample SAMN10402039, study PRJNA504765) | marine sediment metagenome | isolation source: marine sediment core GS10_PC15, 223 cmbsf | place: Arctic Ocean: Southern Knipovich Ridge | collected 2010
CTTCTCTTCGCAGCATGAAAGGATCCACGAAGACCAGTGGCTTTTATTTTTTTTATTACTTTTTTTCTGCCCTTTCGGACCAATTGATTTATTGTAGGCATGAATTGAAATTATACCAATCTTACTTCAAACTTTATAGACCTAGGTGATATGGGCGAGATTATATATAAAACCTAGGTTCGCTGTCAACCTTACAAGAAGCTGTGTCGTAGGTTACTGTACTTCATAACCGTTGCTATAAAATAAAGTCTAGATTATAGTAAAGAAAATTATGCAGATTGGCTATTTTGGTTTAGGAAAAATGGGCTTCAATATGGTTCTGCGTCTGATTGAAAAGAAATACGATGTAGTTGCTTGTAACAGGAGTCCAGAACCAGTAAAAGAGGCGGGTAAAGCCGGGGCTGATACCACCTTTTCGTGTGCCGATCTGGTTAAACATCTTACCCCTCCTCGAACCGTCTGGATCATGGTACCAGCTGGAAAGCCAGTGGACGAAGTGATTTTCGAAGAAGGAAATTTAATAAATTTATTGAAAAAAGGCGACACCATTATCGATGGGGGCAACTCATTTTATAAAGATAGTGCTGCCCGCGCTGAAAAACTTGCCAAAAAAGGAATAGATTTCCTTGATGTTGGAGTTTCTGGCGGTCCTGCAGGTGCCCGAAATGGAGCATCTATTATGGTTGGTGGGGAAGAGGAGGTTTATAAAAAGTACGAGCAGTTGTTTCAAGATTTATCGGTAAAGAATGGCTACGGTTATATGGGTCCCGCCGGAGCGGGTCATTTTGTAAAAATGGTCCACAATGGTATCGAATACGGCATGATGCAGGCAATTGGTGAAGGGTACGAGGTGATGAAAAAGGCTCCTTTCAAACTAGATTTAAAAAAAGTTACTGAAGTTTACAGCCGGGGAACTGTAATTGAAAGCAGGCTAATTGATTGGCTAAAGAATGCGTATGAACAATATGGGGAAGACTTGGAAGAAATTTCCGGATCTATAAACCAAAGTGGTGAAGGTAAATGGACATCTGACACGGCCAAGGAGCTGGGTGTTCCGGCACCGGTTATCGATGGCAGCGTAAAATTCCGCACCGATTCACAGGAAAATCCTAGCTACACCGGCCAAGTAGTATCTGCCCTTCGCAATCAGTTCGGCGGTCATAAGGTAAAGAAAAATGCCAAAGATAATTGATATCTCCCTTTCCTTATATAATGGAACTCTGGTTCATCCTTCCGAAGAATTCTTAAAAATAGAACCTAATCGCACTTTCGAAAAAGATGGTATCCGCACTTCAAAGATAACTCTCGGTTCTCACACCGGTACTCATATCGACGCTCCATCCCATTTCTTGGAAAAAGGAAAAACCATCAATGAAATAAATCTAGATAAATGTATGGGTCAATGCCAAGTAATCGAGATTTCTGAAGAGCTTCAAACAATTGAAAAGGAGCACATTGACGGAAAAATAAGCTCCAAGCGCGTTCTTTTCAAAACAAAAAATTCCAAACTGCTAAACAAACCATATACAAAAGATATTACTTCTCTGTCAATTTCAGCGGCAGAATATTTGATTGAAAGGAACGTCGTTTTGGTTGGTATCGATTATACTGGTATTGAAGCTTCGGGATCTCCTGGTCACCCAGTTCATACGAAATTACTGGAGAAGGAAATTGTAATTGTGGAGAGTTTAAATTTAACCGATATAAAGCCTGGGAATTATGAACTAATCGTCCTCCCTCTCCGCCTCAAAAACCTCGATGGTTCTCCTGCTAGAGCAATCCTGAAAAGTATCTAATTACTTTTCAATAGCGGTAGCTGCTTCTCGGTATTTACAGAAATCGCAATCAGGCCCAGAGTGAGGTATTTTATCGCTCATCAAAGTAGCGTGAGCGTCAGTAATTACTTTTTCTACCCACTTATCGTCCCCTTTGTAGGGAATTATCTTTACGTCAAATTCTAGCTTCGCGTCAAAGGCTTTTTTATCGGTTATGCCGTTTGCGTAGACAAAATATCCGGTATCGGAAACTTCGAAACCATTTTGTCTAAAAAGCCATTGATACACCTCCATTTGCCTTTTATAGGCATCCTGCCAATCGGCATCTAGAGAAACTTCCCCTTCTTTTGAGGTTGCTTTGTAATCCACGATTATCAATTTTCCGTTTGGATCTACCCACACATCATCTACCCCACCAGTAATAAGTAGGTTTGTTTTTTCGTGAAGAAACGTGATGCCTCTTTTGAATGAATCTCTCCATTCCTCGATTTTTTCATGAGCCAAAGGAATAGCATCAATTGCGTATTTTTTCATAAGCGGATGAGAAGTTCCTTTGGAACGGTGAATATCAAATTCCTTTTTTAGAAGTATATCTACTGCGTTGTTGAGAGAAAAAGGGTATCCTGGTGGTTGTCCAACCCCCAGCCTACGATCTAAGTAAAAACACCTTGGGCATCCGATAAAAAGGTCTAGCTTACTTCTACTGAGTCTAAATGGCTGCGTGGATTTGGGATCAAATAAATATCGTGTTCGTTTGGGGTTGTAATACTTACTCATAAATTAGATTGGTTTGATTTTATGCTCGACATACATAAGTGTCAAGAAAATAAACTAGAGGTTTGCCAAGTCCCTTAGAACTTCCTTGGCATGAAGGGTGGGCTTGACTTTTTCGTAAATTTTGGCTATTTTGCCATCCCCATCAATTAAAAACGAAGTTCGCTGCGTACCCAAAAACTCTTTGCCTAAGAATTTTTTCGGTTTGTAGACACCGTAAGCTTTCACAACCTCTTTATTCGCATCGGCAAGTAACGTAAATGGTAGGTTGTGCTTTTGGCTAAATTTTTTGTGGCTTTCAACGCTGTCTGTGCTGATACCCAAAACCTCAGCTTTAATAGAGTTAAATTTAGGAAAATCGTCACGGATCTGGCACGCCTCGATGGTACAGCCTGGGGTATTATCTTTGGGGTAAAAATAAACCAATATTTTCTGGCCTTGGTAATCACTAAGTTTGTGTATCTTGCCATCTTGATCGGGTAATTCAAAATCCGGAGCGTTGTCTCCTACTTTTAGTTTCATAACAAACATTCTAACATTTTCAACTAATATAAGTATCTGAGGAAAAGGGAAGAGGCGTGTCGTCGCAAAGCTGCAACGACACGTGGTTATACATCCCCTCTTTTATTTCTCCCTTTAGAGTACTCCCGCCGCAAAAAGACTATCGCAGTTAACACATAGTACTGGTGTTTCTTTGTCGGTGGAACCATTTTCTGGAAACACAAATTGGGACCACCCGCAAAACTTACAGAGAATGTAGTTTGGCGGTAAATCTTTCACAGACAGCACTGTCTTGTGCCCAGATTCGCTTGTTCTGTGAATAAAAAGACGGATTTGGGCCTCCACTTCAGGTGAATGTCCCCCTGTGGATATAAATGGCCCAGACCCGTTCCGATTTACATCTACGCTAGTCACTCTAACTCCCTTCGCTATAAACCTTACCGACGCAACAAAAAAACAGCCCCGAAGGGTTGCTTGTTACTGCGATTGTTATATTATCAAATTTCTACCCACTTAGCAATAAGTAAACCAAATACAAACGGAAAAAAATTATACTTTTAAATTAGTCTTTCTGATTCTGATATTTTTAGGAGTAACCTCCACCAATTCAGAGTCGTCTATATATTCCAAGGAATCTTCCAAACCCGTTGGCTTTGGCACATTGAAATGCTCGGCTACTCCCTCACCCTTACTTCTCATGTTACTAAGTTGCTTTTCCTTGACCACATTTACCACTATATCGCTATCTCGAGAGTTTTGGCCGATTACTTGCCCTTTGTATACTTTTGCTCCTGGACCGATAAACAATGTACCTCGACCCTGGGCCCGGGTCAAACCATATAGGGTAGTAACACCATCAGCATAAGCGACTAGAGAACCGCGGCTTCTTTCAAAAACTTCTCCACTGTCGGGGATAAATTCGTGAAACATAGTATTTATGATTCCGGTACCTTTAGTATCAATAATAAATTGGCTGCGATAGCCAAAAATTTTTCGAGTCGGTATGACAAACTCCACCATGACCAAACCATTTTCCTGATTCATATCGACCACCGTTCCACCGCGAACGCCCATGCTGGCCATTACCGATCCCGAATATTCTTCTGGTACTTCGATAAAGACTTTTTCGCTGGGGGCCAGTATCTTGCCATCTACTTCTTTTAAAATCACCTGGGGACGAGCTACTTGAAATTCATAGCCCTCTCTTCGCATCCGCTCGATCAAAATAGCCAAGTGCAGCTCTCCCCGTCCCGAAACTATCCAATCCCCATTTGGACCATCAGTTACTTTCAAAGCCATGTCTGTTTCTAGTTCTCGGTAAAGCCGTTCGCGGATTTGTCGGGAAGTTTTAAATATACCTTCTTTCCCCGCAAAGGGTGAAGCATTAACCGAAAAAGTCATGTTTATTGTCGGCTCTTCGATATCCAAAAGCGGTAAAGCCACCGAATCGTTTGGATCAGCTAGTGTCTCCCCGATATTTATATCTTCTATACCTGACACGGATACTATCTCACCAAACTGAGCTTCCCTAATACCCACTTTATCCAAGCCCTCAAAAGTGCTCAGTGACGAGAGTCGGTATTTTTTCATTTCTCCTATTTTATTTATATGATTTACTTCTTGTCCGGCCAAAAGTCTGCCATTGTAGATTCTCCCAGTCGCTATTCTACCTTTATAGTTGTCTCCCGCTATGGTAGTGACTAGCATTTGTAAAGGTTTAGTAGGATCTCCGCTGGGAGTTGGTACATGTTCCAAAATAGCTTCAAAAACAGGGGTTATATCTTTCATGTTCGATATATCACTTTCCTCCCCGGCCAACCCTCTCTTTGCACTAGTATATATGATCGGAAAATAAGCCGCCTTGTCGTCTGCACCCAGTTCGACAAAAAGATCAAAGGTTTTGTTTACTACCCATTCAGGCCTGGCATCGGGACGGTCAATTTTGTTTACCACCACTATTACTTTGTGACCCATCTCTAAGGCTCGTTTGAGGACAAACCTGGTTTGGGGCATCGGTCCTTCTTTTGCATCGACTAAAAGAAGGCAGCCATCCGCCATTTTCAGAACTCGTTCCACTTCCCCACCAAAATCGGCATGTCCGGGCGTGTCGATGATATTTATCTTAGTGTCCTTCCAGATCACCGAAGCGTTTTTGGAAAAGATAGTAATACCCCGTTCCTTTTCCAGATCGTCTGAATCCATGATCAGACTAGACCCAACTAAGTCTTTGTGAAGTTTAGTATTACTTTGGCGCAAAAGAGCATCGACCAAAGTGGTCTTACCGTGATCTACGTGAGCAATGATGGCAACGTTCCTTATATTTTTCATAAAAATGAAGCTCCGAAGGCTCTGGGCCTTCATCCCTCAGGCGGAAAATCTTCTTTTAGCTGGCTTTATCCATGGGCTTTCAGCATCTGGTTTTCGCTACGCTAAAATAAAAACCCCGCATCCTTCGCGGGTTTTTCGTCAAAGCCTTAACTTTTTAAAAATTAAAAATATTCAGCTATTCTTTATTCTACCATTTATAAAAGCGTTTCTCAAATAAATCGAAGTGGGATCTCAGACCTGTTTGGTTGGGGTGAAACTAAAATGTTTAGCACAAATAAGACACTTATATTGTACCGACTCCTGTGGGGTGGTGGAAGGTTGCCCAACCGAGTTTGGAACTTGGATTTTTGTAAGATCTCTGCTGCTACACTGAGGGCATTTTACATCATCAGCCATTATTTTTTTTCTTATTTTTTTGAAGCTCTAGCGAAGAAATGCAAAAAGCTATTTCTTTTTAGCCTTCTTTGGTTTTTTGACTTCTCTTTTTTGTTTATCTTGAGAATGTGCCATAGTGTAAGTATATAGTAGTTTGTGACAATCAACAAGAAACTAGAATTGTTTGCCTAGGGTGTCAAGAAATAATGTGTTTTTCGAGCCGCTGGGCGATTTGTTCAATAGTGGGTTTTTTGTTTTCGATCCACAAAGCAAAATCAACGATTTCCTTATTAGCCACTTGGATTTTTTTACCATTTAAAATTAAAAACTCGATCATGGAAACAGTAGCAGTTCTTTTGTTACCATCTACAAACATATGGTTTAAAAGGAGGGAATGGACGAGTGCAGATGCTTTTAATAAAAGGGTGGGGTAAAGGTCTTTTCCTTCAAATGTTGCCTGCGGTCTGGTAACTGCTGATTCCAGTAAACCCAAATCCCGCAATCCCTGCGAACCACCGGTGGCTTCAACCAATTCAAAATGGATTTGGATAACATTTTCTGTGGTGAGATAACGCACAGATTACTTTCTAGCTAGTTCTTCTAGTGCTGGTCGGTACTGTTTTATAATTTTTTGGGTGAGTTCGTGTATTCCTTTATCAGCAGCAAAAATGGGACGAATATCAATATCGGCCTCTTGACCGATGGAGAGACCTTTTTCTTTGAGAGTTTTTTTAGGAATTGTAACGGCGGCACTATTACCAACCTTAATTATTTTCTGTCTCACAAATTTTACCTATCGTACTAACAATGTTATAACAAAATAATATTGGCGTCAAGAAAATATTATTCTACTGTTCTCCAGAATTTAGGAACGGCCGAAGAAGTAAAAGTCCTGTTCAACTTCTGGATAAAATCTATAGTTCTGTATATTTTTTGTGGCTACCTTTAGCCTTTTTTATCGGGTATTTCTTTTCATTTTGCTTCATTTTCTTCAAAAATTCTTTTTCTAGATCTACATTCAAATCATGGGCCATTAATAAAACGTAGTAATAAACATCAGCGAGTTCTTCTTTCATATCTTTAAACTCAGTTGTATTTGGTAACTCATCCATTTCTTCTTTGCTTTTCCACTGAAAATGTTCCAACAGTTCGGAGGCTTCCAGAAGAAGGGAAATAGCTAGATCCTTTGGATTATGAAATTGTTTCCAATCCCGCACGTCACGAAATTTTACAATTTTTTCTTGTAATTCTTTTATCTCCATAAAGGTAAAGGAATTTTAACTCAAACAACCTGCTTGCTCAAGCTGATATATTTTTGGAGAGAGAAATCTTTGCAGTATTTGAACCCAAAAAGCAAGACTTCCTTGAAATTTTAACTGGAATTTTTTGACCCAGGATAAATGCTGTTATAATATGTCGTAAGAAAAGGAGCCTCTGCTTGAGTGAAAGGAGAAAGCCGATGCCACATCTCTCTTGGCGTTCGTTTCAAAGGAGTGAGACGAGCTTAAGACACTCTGAAAAACCTGGTAGTGGTAGTCTTGTAGAAGTGAGTGAAGACATCGACGGCGAACGCAGTTGCCGCCCCTGCGTACACCTGGTCCGAGTAGATGGTCTTTTCGGATGTGAGGTGGGTATTCTGGACAGAACGTATCGGGTTATTGCTAGTCTGAAGTCACCCTATCCTAGCGAGATAGCTGCTCGCTGCACGAGTTACTCAAAAAGAGAGAGTCGATTTGGGAAGGAAGGTTAGATCACCTGCCCCTCCCATCTACTCTATTTTGTAGAAATTGAACCTAAAAAGCGAAGTTTGCTATTTACCCTGGCTTGATGAAGGAGAAGCGATTTCCTTTGGTTCGGCTGAAGGAGTGGCTTCTTTACCGTTTATTTTAATATCTAAACCAAATTCCTCAATCAATCTTTTCAATTCTCCCATCACCTCTTCCTCTAGAGCTGGTAATTTCGAAAATCCCCTGGCGGCGATGGAGTCTTTCACATATTTTTCCGCAGTAGCTTTAACTTTTTCGTTTCTTTCTTTATTTCTCGCCGAATACGCTAAAAGCACATCCAAAGCTTCCTTATCCCTCTCGCTCTTATATAAATTTGCCGCTTTCCCATAAGTAGTTTCTAAATCATCAATAGTCTCTTTTTTCAATTGATAACTATCTTTCTCATCAGGAGTTACATTTGTGATTGATTTCATTCTAATTTTGGCCTTCGAAGATAGTTTGGAAATCTCCTCGCCTGCTTTGATGAAATCTGCTCGTAAGCCACCGCTTTCAAATAACTTTTCAAATTCGATTAAAGCATCGTAAAGTTCCTGATTATATGCTTCAATCATGGAGCTCTTCAGTTTTTGATGATCTAGCAAAGCATTCAAAGTCGTTTCCAGGCTCGCGTAATAGGTTTCCAGCTTCCCAGCTAGATCCTGGACCTCGTCGGGTTTCGCCAGTTCCTCCAGTTGTTTTTTCGCTTCCTTGACAAGTGTTAAAACCGAATCGATGTCTTTGATGTCTTGTTCAGTATCTTTTTTGATGTAATTATAATCAGATGTTGTCTGGCTAATCTCTTCAAGCGAAGCCTGGGCTTTTGGTAATTCGGACTTAATTTTTGTAAAGTCTTCGAAAACAGACTCAACTTTTTGATTAATTTCTTCAAATGTAGCGCTTGCTTTTTGGATAAATTCTTTCGCTTGTGCCTGCGGCGCTAACCAAAATAAATATCCAAGACTTAAAACAGCGATTAAAATTACCGACACACCCGCGACAAAAAAGTATTTCAGTTTTGATTTTTTTGAAGAGACTTTCGACTCAGAAGATATTGGATTGGGATAAAGCTGGTCGATTTCGGGCATTAATTTAAGTATAGATTGATGTATCCTGAAAAGGCAAATAATCTGCGAAATTTTGAAGCTAAAAAGCGAGGTTTTGCATAGGATTTGAGAGAGAAAGTGCCAAAGGTGTAAACCTCGTACACTTCCCCTCAAAGCTTTGTGGTTATGATCAGCGCTGCGGAAAACTTTAACGCTGTTTTCTTTCCTCCCGCCTTCTAACCCAACGGGCTTCGTTTGTACAGGCAATTCTGAAAGCTTTTTCGAATTTTCTGCCGCGAAAATTATTTCGGCGATAGTAGTCAGGAAGTTCCAACCCCACCGCTTCAAGTTCTTCCTCAAGCTCTTCGATGGCGATTAGAACCAGGTCAATACCATGTCTTCTAAATAGCCTGACCAGGCGTTGCTCTAGCGATGGAATTGCCCATGGGCGTTTCTCGGGGAAATTACCTTCCGCTCCTCCCCATGCTACAAGCTTAGCTCTGATCTCGAGGCTTTCGGCAGACACCTCATCACCTTCATCAACCAGTGCCCTGACTTCATCAAGAACGCCCCTTCTCTTACTCAACCAAGTCCCTCCTTCTCTCATATAAGTAAGGCGGCCATTTTATCATTAAAAGCCTGCTTGCTCAAGCTAATATTTTTCAAATAGAGAAATCTTTATCAAATTGAGAGTAAAAATTGAAGCTAGAGGTTTTTCAATGCGTAGTTTTGAAAGATAGTACTGTACATGAGGGCATCTTCCGCAAGTCTACTTTTATCATTTTGGGACAGTGTTTGCGGAAGAGATTCAAGGATTTTTTTCAAATAAGACGGGGGATCTGTTATTTCATCTTTTCTTTTTAAAGCTTCTTCTGAGAATCTTTTTGCTGTTCTTTCCGATCCGTTGTGATAACCAAGGGCTACTCTTTTCAAATCCATAGCCAAGGAAGAAATTGCAATTTGTTCTTTAGTCACAATACCTCCTTGAAAAAGTATTCGGTAAGTTTTTTATAACTTTCTCTTATTGCAGCGTCTTGGATCTCATTACTAGTGTTTTTATCGTGCGGGCGAATATTTATAAATGAGTTGAAATCTATTCCCTTTGTTTCCATATCTATACCCCCACCCCATAGGGTTTTCTGCTTTGATCCTTCTTTTAACAGTATCTGCTCAGAATCGTAGTGCCTGTCAGCACCAGCAGAACAAACTTCTTTTTCCACATCAATCACCGTTTTTATATAAGAATCAAAATGTTCTTTTAGTTTTTCTAGTTCTTTTTTTGTAAAAGGGGAGTCTTTTGTGATAATCACAAATGTGATTTTAGCATTATTTTTAAGTTTGATTCAAGTTCTTGAAAGCTAAAAAGTGGTGCTTTCCTTGCTTATTTAAATTTTGGGCGTACAATGGCACCAGTGCATGATAATATAAAGAATTTCATCGAGTTCCATAATGACAATATAATCGACATTTCTCTTACCGCCAATTTTCAATCTATATTAGATTTTACCGCCCAGAAACACATCGCCTTGGAAGATCTTTCTATCGAAAAGCACCGTCTTCCCTTTATCAACTGGTTCACTAGCCTCACCAATTCTTAAATCAATCTTAAAATTTCTTGTCAAACATCAGTTTAGTTATTTTTACTTTTTTAAACTTTAGGGAGTAGGGTTCTGAGTTGGTTGGTTATTTTGTTCTAGTTTTTCTTTTTCCACCTGATCTAAACTTTTTTCAAGTTCCTTCGTTATGCGCTCGTACTCTTTGACTTTAGCGGAAATTTCACCATCGATCACGTAATTTTTTACGGTAATAATTGAAGTAAAGATAACCAAAGAGACAAACAGTAAAACTAAAAGATTCGTAACTCTATTTTCCATATACTATTAAATTATAAGGGGGAGGGTTTTATTTGTAAAAGTTAATGGGGGTGAATCTGACACACTGAAAGTTCATGGGAAAGCCAATTCCGCTTATCTTTTTCGATAAGCTCATCGGCTTCTTTTGGCCCCCAAGAACCGGCTCTGTAATTTGGAAATTTTGGTGCTTCTTGTTTTTCCCAACCCTTCAGGATATTATCCACTATTTCCCAACTGCGTATTACCTCATCTACATGAGGAAAAAGGGTTTGGTCACCTAGCATCACATCAAGCAACAGTCGTTCGTAGGCGTCTGGGAGAGGGTCGCGAAAAGCAGACGCGTAGCAAAATTCCATTTCTACATCAGCTATTTCCATCTTCAAACTAGGCTTTTTGGCTACCAGCCGAATGCTTATTCCTTCATCTGGCTTTATCTGGAAGGTAAGAACATTTGCTGAGGGTTTTTTTGGTAAATGATTAAAAAGTGTGTGCCCAGCTTCTTTGAATACAATCGTGATCTGCGTCA
>SDBV01012377.1_pt1 | contig 10941 bp, 8 predicted proteins | sample 2277081 | NCBI WGS metagenome assembly SDBV01 (sample SAMN10402039, study PRJNA504765) | marine sediment metagenome | isolation source: marine sediment core GS10_PC15, 223 cmbsf | place: Arctic Ocean: Southern Knipovich Ridge | collected 2010
GGTTATCTTAAAGACTCTGTTAAGGTCCGGATTGATGCCGCTGATGGCTAGTATGCCACTATCGTGCTGAATCTTCTTCCATGTGTCAACCAAAAGTCCGAGCATCTGCGATGAAAAGAATTTTACCTCGGAAAAATCTACGACAATCTTATTTGGGTTGGATTCCTGCATAAATTGCCTTAGCTGAGCGGTAACCTGCTCTATGCCGGAGGTTCCCGATATCGAAGGAATAGTAAACTTTACAATTGCAATTCCGTTTTCGGTTCTGATGTCGATGACTTTTTCCTGGTCCATTCGGTATTCCTAAATATCTTTACATTTCCAGCATGCCACAAGGTGGTTTGTGCCGGGTTCCTTTTCTTGTAGTTTTTGTGTTTGCTGTGCGCATTGCTGTTCGGCGAACGGGCACCGCGGATGAAAGTGACACCCCGCCGGCGGGTTTGCCGGGCTTGGGACCTCGCCTTGCAGTACCATTCTAGTTGACTTTCGTGTCGGGTCCGGCTGAGGTATTGCGCTTATCAATGCTTTTGTGTACGGGTGGAGGGGATTTTGGTAAAGAGTTTTTCTGTCGGCGTACTCGACGATCCTTCCAAGATACATGACGGCGACGATATCGCTGATGTGCTCTACGACGGCGAGGTCGTGGGCGATGAACAAATATGTAAACCCAAACTCCTGCTGTAAGTCCTCAAGCAGATTTATTATCTGTGATTGTATTGACACGTCGAGTGCGCTTACGGCTTCGTCGCAAACGATGAATTTCGGATTTAGTGCCAGTGCCCTTGCGATACCGATGCGCTGCCTTTGTCCGCCGGAAAACTCGTGGGGATATCTCGAAGCGTGATGGCGTGAAAGGCCGACTTTAACAAGGAGGTCGGAAACAATTTTTCTTCTTTCTCTGCCTCGTGCTATTCCGTGTACGGTTAGGGCCTCGCCTACGATATTTGCAACTGTCATTCGCGGGTTAAGCGATCCATAAGGGTCCTGGAAGATGATCTGCATTCGCGACCTGAGCTTTCGCATAGATGGGGAAGGGAGAGAGAAAACGTCGTGCCCTTCAAACTTGACTGAGCCTTCGGTATGCGGTATGAGCCTTAGGATGGTTCTTCCGATGGTTGTTTTTCCGCATCCGCTTTCACCGACGAGGCCTAGAGTCTGACCCGCGGGTATGTTAAAGCTTACGCCGTCAACTGCTTTTACCTGACCTACGGTCCTCTTGAACAGTCCCCTTTTAATCGGAAAGTACGTCTTTAGATCGTTAACTTCAACTAGATTGTTTTCATCGCTTGTCATATTAATCCTGATAACCTTTTGCGTACCAGCAGGCGACTTGTCTGCCGGGGGAAACCTCTTTTAGCGTCGGTTCGTCGTTTTTGCATTTTTGTTTGTCGCACCCTATCGGGCATCTCGGGTGGAACTTGCAACCTGTTGGGAAATTCAACGGATCGGGCACCGAGCCTCCAATGACATCGAGTCTTTGCTTTTCCTGCCCCAGCCTTGGCAGAGAACGGAGAAGGCCCTGTGTGTACGGGTGCAGGGGCTCGTCGAAGATGGGTTCGACGGGTGCGGTCTCTACGATCTTCGAGGCGTACATAACGACAACATCGTCGGCGTTCTCTGCAACGACGGCGAGGTCATGGGTAATGAGCAGTACGGACATGTTATTTTTTTTCTGAAGGTCGCGCAGCAAGTCGAGTATCTGAGCCTGTATCGTAACGTCGAGCGCAGTCGTCGGTTCGTCGGCAATAAGCAGACTCGGGTTACAACTGAGCGACATCGCAATCATAACACGCTGCCGCATCCCTCCGCTGAGCTGGTGAGGGTATTCATTGGCCCTTCTTTCAGGATCAGCTATGCCTACCATGCGGAGCATTTCGACGGCGTGGTCGAGAGCGTCTTTACCTTTTCTCGACTGGTGCAGCTCGACGACCTCTACGATCTGCTGACCTACGGTATAGACAGGGTTTAAACTCGTCATCGGTTCCTGGAAGATCATCGTTATGTGGTTGCCGCGTATGGCTCTCATTTTTCTGTCTGAAGCGGTTAAAATGTCACTTCCTTTGTAAATAATTTGTCCGTTGGTTATCTTGCCTGGCGGGCTGGGGACCAGCCTTAGTATCGAAAGCGCGGTGACGCTTTTTCCGCATCCGCTTTCACCAACGACGGCGAGTGTTTTGCCTTTTTTAATATCATAGCTTACTCCGCCAACAGCCTTTACTTCGCCTTCGTCGGTAAAGAATGTAACGCAGAGATCCTTTATGCTGAGGATATTGTTATTCTCTGTCATGCAGCCCTCCTCAAACGCGGGTCGATGGCGTCTCTTAAGGAGTCACCGACGAGGTTATAGGAAAGGACCGCCATGAATATCGCTACGCATGGGGGATATACGAGGTAAGGCGCGACTCGCAGTGAATCGTATGCCATCCTTAGTATATTGCCCCATGACGGGTTGGGGGCCTGAACGCCGAAGCCGAGCCAGCTTAGGCCTGACTCAACGAGAATGGCACTTGCGATGCCGAAGGTGATGCTGACGAGAACCGGGGCAAGCGCGTTTGGCAGGATGTGTCGGAACATTATCGATCTGTGGGATATGCCCAGTGCCTTTGCGGCGGTTACATAGTCCTGCCCTTTTATGCGGATGAATTCACCCCTTGTAAAACGTGCGATCGATGTCCATCGCGTAAGGCCGATGACGATCATGACGTTGGTGATGCTCGGTTCGAGCCATACCATTATTGCCAGGATCAAAAAGAAAACCGGAAAGCAGACGATGACCTCTATGACGCGGCTTATTATCATGTCAATCTTTCCGCCGCAGTAACCGGCGATGCTTCCTACGGCGATACCGATAACCGCGGCAATGCTCATCGAGATGAAACCTACCTTTACGGAAACAGAAGTTCCGTGGATCATTCTTGCGGCGACATCGCGTCCAAGCTCATCGGTGCCGAGCCAGTGGTCGGCTGACGGCGGCGAAAAAAAGTCGAGCGTCTGTTCGTATTCGCTATACGGAATGAGCGGCCAGAGAGCAAACTCTTCAGGGTCGAGACGCGATTTGGCATCGAACTGCGGGAGGTTGAACGGTTTTGACTTCTTTATAAAGTGCGGGCCGGTTCCCCTGGCCTGGAAAATCTCTACGACAGCCGGGAAGTATAGCTTGCCTTTGTATCTGCAAACGACGGGCTGATCGGAAGCTAAAAGCGGGCTAAGGATCGAGACCAAGAGCATCGCAAGGACGAAATAGAACCCGAACATACCCCATCTGTTCCTTCGCATCCTCCGCCATACGACAGGCCAAAAGCCCTCTGAGAGCTGCTTTGGAATGTTGTCTTTTCGCTTAATCATAAGAGACCCTCGGATCGACAAACGGGTAACTCAAGTCCGCCAGCAATGTACCTACGAGAACCAAACATGCGGTGATAAACGACAATGCCATGATGGTCGGGTAATCCCTGCTCATCATGCTTTCAAAAAAGAGCCTTCCAAGGCCAGGCCAGTTGAACATTACTTCGAGTATGACCGAGCCGCCGATGATCGCAGGCAGCATCATTCCTAAAAGCGTTACTACCGGCATCAGCGAATTCCTAAACGCGTGACGCATTACAACATTGGACTCTGTAAGGCCCTTTGCGCGGGCGGTGCGAACGTAGTCTTGACGTAAGACCTCGAGCATGTTCTGGCGAATGAAACGCGAATAGTACGCCAGCGTGCCGTACGTAAAACAGAATGTTATAAGCGTGTAGTGCTTTACGAGGTCGGCGGCTTTGCCTAAAGTGCTAAGCTGGTCGTAGTTGTCGCTGGTCATGCCCTGAAACGGCAGCAGATCCCAATGGATGGCTATAAGGAGTATTAAAGGGACCGCCATGACGTAGCTCGGGATCGAATAGAGTGCGTAAAGGACGGCGCTTGAGAGCCTGTCGAAAAGTTTGTTCTGGCGGACGGCTGCGTATATGCCTATCGGTATGGAAATGGCAAGGCTGATAAGCAGCGAAAGTATCGCAAGCGACATCGTGGGCCAGAGCCTTTCTTTGATCTTATCTATCACGGGCCGCTGGTCGGTTGACATTGATGTTCCGAAGTCCAGCCTTACGATCTTGCCAAGCCATTTTGCATAGCGAACGTGTATCGGTTTGTCGAGCCCGTAATATTCGCGGAGCTGCTCGTGAATGCGTATGGAAACTTCCGGATCCATTATGCCCTGAGACTGGAACTCGGCGGGATCGCCGGGCGCAAGGTTAACAATGACGAATGTAACAAGTGTTATCCCGAACAAGGTCGGTATAACAAGCAGCAGTCTTCTTATGATGTAATTTATCATATAATGCTAAACCATGTTACGGTTTCATCGCTTCCGATCCATTTGACGATTTTGCCGGTACCCACCATTGGTAAATGCTCGGATCAAAGCCATATATTCCTCGCGGGCTTAATTGCACACCGCGAATTCGATTGCTCAAAGCAGAAAGTATAGGTTCATTGAATACCCATGTGTAAGGCTGATCTTCATAAAGAATTTTGTGGATTTCCTGGTATATCTTTGTTCTTTTCTCGAAATCGAATTCTTGTCTTCCAAGGACGAAGAGTTCGTCTACACGTTTATTTGAATAGCCGACGTAATTCCTTCCTTTTTCGTATTGATCGGTTCTCCAGAGATTCCAGCCGGTGTCCGGATCGGTTCCTGTGCCCCACCTTGCAGTTTCAGCCTGGAATTCATGCTTGCGTATCTTTTCCACAAAAGCGGACCATTCAAGCGTTCTGGTTTTCATATCAACACCGATCTTTTTCAGGTCCTGCTGAAATATAGCGGATAATTGCGGTGCAACCGGCGAACCCTGTGGTAACAGAAGTGTAAATTCAAAACGAATATTTTCGCCATCGATCTGTTTATATCTCCAGCCGTCCTCGGGGTTAACGAGCCATCCGGCCTGGTCAAGATATTGCTTTGACTTTTCAAGATCGTATTTTAAAGGTACGACCTGATGATTATACATCCACGAATCCTTGTGGTACATTCCGACAGACTGCGTTGCCAGATTATAGAACACCTTGTCAAGAAACTTCGGGACATCCATAGCATGGCTCATTGCGTACCGAACGCGTTTGTCCTGGAAGAACGGATTTGAACCATCCATATTGTAACCGATGTAACCAAGCAACCATTGTGTTCCCCAGACCTTGTGTCCGACTTTCTTAAAGGTTTCAGAGTTTGTCTCTCTTGCAAACTGCTGTGCAGTAAGGTTCTCTATGGCATCGATCTGCCCTTTTTCAAATAAGAGCAGGCCCATGTTTTTGTCCGGTACGATCTTGAAAACGATGCGTTTGAAATACGGTTTTTTTCCTTTGTAATCCTCCCATCGCTCGACGACGATCTTGTCATTTTCCTTCCATTCAATGATCTTATACGGGCCTGAACCGACGGGAAAACGTGACTGCTTCAGGTAGTATTCGCCGGTCTTTAAGTCGGGATGATTTTCTTTATCCTTTTCGAATATGTGCTTGGGAATAACAGGGAAATAGACGTTCCACATCCAGGTAGCGAGAGGTTCTGCCTGGACGAATTTGACGGTATAATCGTCGAGAGCGACACATTCTGTGACAGGCTCTGTAGATGGCTTATGTGTAAGACACGGGACATCAGGATCAAGTATCTGCTGCCACGAATAGACAATATCGTGCGCTGTCCACGGCATACCATCGTGCCACGTGTAGCCGGGCTTTATCTTAACGATTAATGTCGTATAATCATCCGAAACCTCATATGATTCTACCAGCTCCTCATTTACGAACCAGCTCATATCCTTATCGAAACTAAAGAGGCCATTGTAAAGAACATCTACTACGGTGAATTCATAATGTGTCCCTACATAAAACGGGTGTAGTGTATTGGGGCTTCCCAGGAGCCGCAAACGCAAGGTTTCGTCGGTGCTTATCAGCGAAAGGTCCTCGGGCGGTGTCTGGAATACCTGAGGCGGGTTGACGAGGGGATCCTTGGATGGGTCGTATGAATTACCTTTTGAGGAACGCGAAGGTGCCGGTTTTTTACAGCCGGTAATCGCAACAACCAGCAGCATAACTACGAATAAAGCGATAAGCCTTTTTCGTTTGGCCATATTATCAAACCTCCAATGTTTGATCTTTAATTTTCAGTTACATTCAATCCGTTAGAATGTCCCGGCACAACTATATTTCACTGTCCGGTTCAGGAGGGTTTGGGAGCGTCATCGGTGCGTTTATCGCCCTTCCGCCGGGATTTTTACCGTAATCAAATTCTATCTTGCGTGCAAGCTCGCCTGTCAGAGAAGACGTTCCAAGAAGCGTGTCGTGCTCTCTTTTTAGGGATGCTATGTTGCGTTTTTCGATGGCCCTTTTTATCGAGCCTTGCGGTTTTTCCAGAAGCTTGCCGATCATATTCTTTTCTATATTTACCATAACCGAGGCTAAATTCTGCTTTTGGGTTTGGGTTAAGAGGTTCTTTCCAATCATATATCTCTGCATTACGTATGAATACAACTGTGCGAATTTTCTCGTGATCTGCGCCCTGTTTTCAGTTTTGGTTTCAGCCAGTATCTCACTGCCGAGTGACATCAAAAGCTTTGAGTCCATCATTTCGCATGTTACGTTCCATGACTTGTATGCTCCTATGCGTGTGTCAACGAGTTTACTTATTATCCGTTTTGCATCGTCGGTGTTGACCTGAACGAGGAAGTTGATCGCCAGTTCCAGTATCTCGCCGCTTTTTTCGTTTTCGACGACATTTTTGACAGCGTTTAAGATCTTTTGGGCCGTTGCTTCGTCAGCGACTATCTCGGCGTTGAGACGTTCTACATTAACATCGCTTGTTATAGCCTTTACCGACCAGTACCTGACGATAGCACCTGGTGCATCAAGACCCTGAAAAGCAAAATCCATTAGCTCCGGACTTTCGAGCTGAGCGACAAGAATCAGAAGATTGATCTTGATATGCTCTCTTAGCTCCTCGTTGTCCCATGCGTTAAGCTCTTTAATGGCGGCAGTGACGGTTTCCTTTGCCGCTTTCGTGTACGCATCGTAATAATCCCCGTCCATGGTCTGGGGTTTTTTCGACAGCATGAGTGATTTGATCTCAACGATCTCGTCTAAGTCCGCCGTGAGGAGCATTTCTTCGATGGCCTGGGTCCAGAAGTCAGCGATGGCCCGGCGATCGTAGTCGTCAAGCATCCGGCCGGCGGAGTCCTTTTCCAAAACCTGATCGATCGAGTCTGTGTCGATGGCGTACAGTTGTGAACAAACTATTAGAGAAAACAGAAAAATAACGTGTAAAGGTCTCTTATTATCAAACATCAGCAAAAATCCTCATCGCAACTTTAAGTAACTAAACAAACAAGACTGTAAAAAAAAGATACCTCAAAAAAAGCGGTATGTCAAGCCAAAATGCACAACATGAGCTATTATAAAGTACTTATATATAGTTATTTGGCGTTTTTTTGTTCTGAGTTAACTAAAAAACAATCGCATTCGGTCCCAGACGCCGGACCGAGCCGCTGTAAAAACTCGGCATGGATCGAAATTCAGCGCAGGCTTGGTCAATATGCCTGAAAAACAACGTTTTTGGGCCCGTCGAGATTTTAAATAACAAAAAAATGAACTATTAAACCCTAAAAACGGTAATTTAAGTGTTAAGCGAGAAAAAACTCTTGGCATAAGGCATTTATAATTGTAGAATTTAAAACACTGTTTTTCGTATGGGATTATTATATATTGCATAAAAATTGGTAGATTCTATTGTCATAAAGCGATTTAGATGAAGCGAAAGCTATTATTAATATTATTTGTATGGGTTTCCGCAGGCGTGTTTTTTGCCGGGAGTTGCTACGCCGTGGCGGTTGATCCCAATTCGCCTGATGATGTAAGTCAGGTATTCGGAACCGATGATACGGAAGAAAAACCGAAGATCCTCAAAGAGTCTATTATCGAAAAATACGCCGCACTACTGGCCGAATACGTCGATAGCGATGGAAATATCGATTATAGAAACCTTCGAAAAAAACGCGGCAAACTGCTGCCTCTGGAAAGAGAACTGAACCAGTTATACCCGCTGGAAATGATGTCGTGGAGCAAAGAAGAAAAAATCGCGTTCTGGATCAATGCACACAACATATTAACGATTAAAATGGTCATAGATAATTACCCGATAAAGCCCAAGTGGTATATGAAATTATATCCAGCTAACAGTGTCATCCATATACCGGGAGCCAGAAACAAAAAGTATTTTAAGGTACAGGGGCTTGAATACACATTACAGGAAATTGAAAATGATATTCTCTTGGAGCGTTTCCATGAACCCCTGGTCGCCTTTGGACTGTCATACGCAACGATGGGCGGCGCTTATCTTCTTGACGAGCCTTATGTTGCCGAAAAGCTTTACGATCAACTGAACAAACAGGCTGCAAAGATGTTAACCGATAAGCGAGGAATGAGAATAGACAAAAACAATAAAATTGTATATCTGACAGTTATATTCAACAAGTACGAAGCATCGTTTGTTAAGAAATACGGTCATATCAAACGTTTCCGCAATAGAGACGAACATATCCTATCATACCTTAACTGTATATTGGATCACGTGCCGGAGGATACCGCAAAATACCTGATCCGTGGGGATTATGTCGTTAAATTCCAGAATTATAACTGGCAGCTCAATGAACAAACAGGTAAGTGAGCAACCCCTAAGCGACCACTTTTTTTGCGAACTAAAAATGTAATGGGTTGACTATTAGTGCGTAAACTGATATATTCCCGTGTAATCTTAAAAATATATCCAAATAATTAAGGAAAATGTGATGGCCAAAAAGGCAGCGAAGAAAAAGACGATCAGTTCTGCAAACAACTATCTTTTCACTAGTGAATCAGTGACTATGGGACACCCTGACAAGGTTTCGGACCAGATATCCGATGCGATCCTTGACGCGATGATAGCAAAGGACCCAAACAGCAGAGTAGCATGTGAAACTATGGTTACCACCGGGCTGGTAATAGTCGCCGGTGAGGTCACGACCGAAAGCTATGTCGATATCCCGGCAGTGGTTCGTCAGACTATCAAAGAGATCGGCTATACGAATCCTCATATGGGTTTTGACTATGAAAACTGTGCTGTTATGGTAACTCTCGACCAGCAAAGCCCCGATATTTCACAGGGAGTATCTGAGGGCAAGGGGCTTCATAAGGAACAAGGGGCAGGTGATCAGGGGATTATGTTCGGATACGCTTGTAAAGAAACCGCAGCACTTATGCCGCTTCCGATACATCTTGCTCATGAATTGACCGATCGTCTTTCACGCGTAAGAAAGTCCGGCAAGCTCAAATGGCTAAGACCTGACGGTAAGAGCCAGGTCACCGTTGAATACAACGCCAAGGGCAAGCCGCAAAGAGTACACACAGTTGTCATCTCAACTCAGCACGGTCCTAACGTAAAATATGCAACACTGAAAAAACAGATCATCAAACATGTCATCATGCCGGTTCTACCAAAGAAACTGGTAGACGACAAAATAATCATGCACGTTAACCCGACGGGTAAGTTCGTTATCGGCGGACCTAAGGGCGACTGCGGCCTGACCGGTAGAAAGATCATCGTTGACACCTACGGCGGACGCGGAAGCCATGGCGGCGGAGCATTCAGCGGTAAGGACCCTTCAAAAGTGGACAGGACCGCAAGCTACATGGCAAGATATGTCGCTAAGAATTTGGTCGCAGCAGGATTGTGCGATGCCTGTGAGGTTCAGCTTTCTTATGCGATCGGTGTTGCGAAACCTCTGTCAGTGCTGGTTGACTGCGAAGGAACCGAAAAGGTCGACGAAAGAAAGATCGAAAAGATCATCAAGGACATCTTCCCACTGACACCTAAGGCAATGATCAAGCATCTAAAGATGAAGAGGCCTATCTTCCAGGAAACCGCCAAGAACGGTCACTTTGGACGTAAGAAGTTCCCTTGGGAGCACACCGACATGGTCAACAAGCTTAGAAAAGCAGCAGGACTTCCAGCTAAGAAAAAAGCAAAGAAGAAAAAATAACACCAAATGGTATAATCACGCCGTGAGGCTGATGAAAAGAAAAACCCAGTCGACCAAGGTCGACTGGGTTTTTTTATGTTTTAAGTTTTAAAGTGCACCATTGTTGCACCGTTTCTGCACCGCTTATTACTTTTCGGTGGCCTGCGGTGGGTATTAGTGCTTGAAGTGACGCTTTCCTGTAAAGACCATTGCGATACCGGCTTTGTCTGCTTCTGCGATAACTTCGTCATCTTTTACGGAACCGCCCGGCTGAACGATACACGCAATGCCTGCCTTAGCGGCGTTTATGATGTTGTCCGGGAACGGGAAGAAGGCGTCCGAACCCATGGCAGCGCCCTTTGCCATATCTCCGGCTTGCTTGAATGCGATACGGCCTGACTCGACACGGTTCATCTGTCCGGCACCTACGCCGACGATCTTTTTGCCGTTTATCAATGTGATGGTGTTGCTCTTTACGTGCTTTGCAGTGATCCATGCAATACGAAGATCCTCAAGCTGCTCCGGGGTTGGCCTTACCTTTGTCGGGTATGTAAGCTGATCGGGCTCCCATGCGAAGAGGTCGCGTTTTTGCAGCAGCATTCCGCCGACGATGCAGCGAACATCAAACTCTGCCTGATCGATCTTTGCCCTGTCGATGGGACCAGTTGCCATGAGCCTTACGTTCTGTCCCCATTTCTTCATGGTTCTTATCGCTTCTATTGCGTCCTCTGCAAACTCCGGAGCAACTATCACCTCAGCAAAGAAGCCGCTTGCCCCGTTGGCTTTTCCGAATTTGCCGTACGAGTCCATGATCGTCTCTGCCAGTTTTTTATCGACTTTTCTGTTTAGAGCAATGATGCTTCCGAATGCACTGACTACGTCGCCGAGGTACGCCTTTTCGTAAGCAACGCAA
>SDBV01012378.1_pt1 | contig 10941 bp, 10 predicted proteins | sample 2277081 | NCBI WGS metagenome assembly SDBV01 (sample SAMN10402039, study PRJNA504765) | marine sediment metagenome | isolation source: marine sediment core GS10_PC15, 223 cmbsf | place: Arctic Ocean: Southern Knipovich Ridge | collected 2010
ACCACGGTCAAGTCCGGAAACCGCGCCGAGAGGGCCGTTGCGCCTGCTTTGCTGCGAACCGCGCTTATGATCTTCAAGCCGCGCCGGCGGGCAGCAATCGTCACGATGCGCGCCACGGCGGACCCGGCGGCGGTCAGGAGGATGGGTGTCTCACGCCCGGCGTCAGGCGCTGCTCGCTGTGCGGCTCGCAGCAAGAGGAGGGCGATCACCGTGTTCGGGAGCAGTTGCGAAGCAACGGCATCTGACAGGTCGTCCGGGACGGGCGTCACAAGCTCGGCGCGCGTCGTGAGACGCTCCGCCCATGCCCCCGGGCTTGGATTGAAGATCACTCGCACGCCTGGCTTGATGCCCTGTGCCGGGTCCAGCCCTGCGCCCACGGCTTCAACGACGCCCACGCCATCACCCCCCGGAACCAGACCGCCTGGCGGAAGCGGGATGTGGAAGCGCCCGCGGATCATGGCGAGATTGCCGGGATGGACGCAGCGCGTGGTCACGCGAATCACGACTTCGCCGGGTCCGGGCGGCAGCGGGTCGGGCAGGGTCTTCAGTTCGAGAACCTCGGCCGGCTCGCCGAACCGGGTGGCAACGATGGCTTTCATGGTTTTTCTCCATTCTGGGCTAGGGGTGGAGCCATCATAGGAACCGGATTGCGTCTTGATTAGAGGGTATTATTTTGTTTCTATTTCAAGTAATCGTTGAAGGTGCTGGCTCTTATGGAAACGCTGACGAACCTTGAGTCCTTCGTGCGAGCCGCGGAAGGCGGCAGCTTTTCAGGAGCGGGGCGCAGGCTGGGACTGACTGCGGCCGCGGTCAGCCGAAATGTGGCGATGCTGGAGCGCAACCTCGGAGTCAGGCTGTTTCACCGATCGACGCGCAAACTCACGCTCACCGAAGCTGGCGAGCGGTTCCTGGTTGCGATCGGCGGCAACCTCCACGCGCCCCAGGCCGCGATTGCCGAGACAGCCGCCCACGGCAGCGAGCCGGCAGGTGTTTTGAAAGTCAGCCTGGGTCCAACGATTGGCCTCGCGTATATCCTGCCCTTGCTGCCGGCCTTCCTGGCAAAGTACCCGCGAATCACCCCTGAATGGCACTTCGAGAACCGGCCCGTGGACCTGATCGCGGAGAACTACGATGCCGCCATCGGCGGCGGCTTCGATCTCGCTCCCGGTCTCGTATCGCGCACGCTGGGTCCGGTGCATCTGGTCGCCGTGGCCTCGCCGGCCTATATGTCGGGCCGGGCGCTCCCGACAGATCCTTCGGAACTCGCTGCCCTGAACGGCATTGTCATGCGTTCGCCACGCACGGGGCGCATTCGCCCCTGGATGTTTCGGAATGCGAGCGGCGTCGAGGTGTCGGCCACGCTCCCCGAAACCATTATCGTTAATGACCCCGCTGCGCTGCGCGAGGCCGCGCGTCTTGGCCTGGGGGTGTCATTGATCGCTCTGCTCGATGTCGTGCCGGACCTGGAGCGCGGCGATCTGATCCGGCTAGTGCCGGGCTGGTACGGGGACGCCGGTGCAATATCGCTCTACTACGCTTCACGGACACTTATTTCGGCCAAGACACGTGTTTTTGTCGATTTCGTCGTCGATGCCTTCAGGCGTCAGCAATTGGACCTTCGGTTCACCGGCTAAGCGGTCGAATCCGCAGAGTGCACCGGTGCGCCGGGACCAACCATCGAAACGGCCATCCAGGCGGCCTCATGGCGGTCCCGGACTCACCCCCAGGATATTCATCAGCGTCTTCGCGTTACGCTGGCCTTGATCCTCAAAGCAGTTGTTGAAGATCACGTGCGCTTTCGCCGCGCGGGTGGCAATCGTGCGAATCGATCCAGCCAGTTCGTCGAGCTCTGCTTCGCTATAGTCGTAGTTGAAGCGGTCCGAGGCCGAGGCGCCCGCGCCCGGGTTCCATGTTTCGGTGTTGCGCCCATGCAGACGCACCATCGCAAGCTGTGGATGCGTCACCTCCCACACGGTATGTACGCGGTTCGTCACATCGGGCGGCGCATCCACGATCACATGCGCCAGTTGCCGTTCACGCAGAAACGCGAGCGTCGACGCCGCGTGCGACTCATCGAACCAGGACTTGTTGCGAAACTCGACCGCCATCGTATAACCGGCCATGCGCGCGGCGCATTCCTCCACGTGCGCGCGGTCTTGCGGCGCGCTGGTGATCCACGGGGCAAACTGAAACAGCACCGCTCCGAGCCGCTGGGTCTGCCGCAGAGGTTCGAGCGCTTCGAGGTAGCGCCGCCACATCTCATCGCGTATCGCATCAGGCAGGTCGCGGTAGTAGAGGTTCTTCTTGCCCGGTGCGGCGAGCGTACCCAGCGCCATCGTGATGTCCTTCGGCAGCACGTCGGGCGAGGTCTGGTGGCCGGTGAGCAGCCGGAATGCCTTGAAATTGAACGTGAAGCCGGCGGGCGTGCGCTCGGCCCACAGCTGCGAGTTGGTTGCCGACGGCATGCCGTAGTAAGCCGAGTCGACTTCGACGAGCGGAAACTGCGAGGCATAGAAACGCAGCCGCGCTTCGGCGCTGCTGCAACCGCGCGGATAGAAGCGCTTGCTGGCGATCAGCGTTTTGTCGGTCCAGCCGGCCGTGCCGCATTGAATGTTCATCGGTGTCATCCTGTTGGCTTCGCCGCGCACCGGTGCGGTTTGCCTAGCCGGTGCGCCGCCGGGCAGCACCGGCAAGCGGGTGTCGCTTAATAGTATCTCGTAGCGCTCTTTGCGCGGCAGTTCGAGGGCAGCTTCGGCGCTGGCGATGCCAACGCGTGATAGAGTGCGCCCGGCCTGCCGTCGGCAGGGGGCTGTGGACCGGGCGTCGAAATAAAAGCTCGCCGGCCTGTAAGAACAGACGCTTTGAACCGACTAAGCCTGACTGCTTGTGCATGGCACAACTGGCGGGCTGGTCCCGCAGGGTTGCGAGGCACGAAGCAGGATGACGGGCAACTCACTGCAGTGCGCGGTGCAAGGCTGATTGAGCATGAACATGAATATCGATTTCGAGTGCACGATGTGCGGCAACTGCTGCCACGATCTGCGTTTGCCATTGACGCTCGCAGAAGCGCTCGCATGGCTCGCGCGGGGCAATGAGGTGCAGGTTCTCTGCGAGGCGTTGCCTTGGCCGGAGGAACCCGCGGCGGACAATCTGCAGGCGGCGCACAAACGGCGCCGCTCGTTCGCTGCGATGAGCGGCAGCTTGCCGGCGCGCATTGTCGTGATCCTGACAGGCGCGTTTGCCGGCCCCTGTCCGAACCTGCAGCCCGACATGCGTTGCGGCATCTATGAGGCGCGGCCGCTTGTCTGCCGTATCTATCCGGCTGAAATCAATCCGTTCATTGCGCTGGACCCGGCCGGCAAGGCCTGTCCGCCGGAGGCCTGGCAACCCGGCCGCGCACCGCTGTTGCGCGGCGGCCAGCTCGTGGATGCGGCGACCGCCGATCTGATTCAGCGCTCACGCGCGGCGGATAGCGCTGACGCGCCGGCCAAACAGGCGCTGTGTGCGCTGCTTGGCATCGATGTGGCGGCGCTCGCCAACGAAGGCTTTGTCGTCCATTCGCCGCCCCGTGCTGCGTTGCTAGCCGCATTGCAGCAGGTGAATGCCGCGGCCTCTGTCTCTGACGCGGCGGCCGGTGCAACGGGTACTGCTCCAGAAGCGACAAAGTCTGACGATTTGCCGGTGTGGCGTTTCGCATCGAACCGCCGGGCCACCGTCAACACGCTGGAGTCGGTGGGCGCGCTTGGCGCCTGGGTCGACCCCGCTGGCGCGATGCCGTTTGAATATCTCGGCTTTTATCCGGCAGCCGCCTAGCCAGGCACGCTGCCCGCCCCGAGAACGCAGAGCGTTAATCGTTCTGCGTCAGATACTTGGGATGTCTGCGCCCAGGTTGTCCACAGGCTTGTGCACGAAAGCTGTGGATAAATTTATCCCGCGACGCACGGGGCCCACAAATATCCGTTCTGTTTAGATTCAACAAGTTGGTTGTTGGCATACGGCCTCCGGTTGTCCGTAGCATCAGGAACCGCTTCGGGGGAATGCCGCGTTCATGCTTGGCGGTCGCGTGCCGTTTGCCGCTGGTCTGGTCATGGTGCCCGCTGCGCCGGCGCTGCCAGTGGCAACCTGCAGTGCCGGTACGGCGAAGCCACCAGTTCCGATTTATCTCAGTTACTAAGGAATGCAAATGACATGTCAGTCCGAAGATGACAGCGTGTCACTGGCCGCAACACTCAGACAGCTTGCCGAGCATTGCGAAGCTGAGGCGTTTGCCCATGCGACGCAGATCAAGCGGCGGATGGGGGAACCTCCACCCGCCGATGAAGTCGCCATGGCGTATGACCGCATATAACCAGCGTGCACTGATCCGGGAGTGCCTGAAGGGGAGGGCGTGGGCAGGACAAGTCACCTGATGATGTGCCGTGCAATTTCCGTCGAATGTCAAATGTTGTCAGCGTCATTGCCTTGCGCCCCCATTTTCAGATTTCCCTGATTGAATTGGGGGCGAATCTTCTCTAGCGTGAGTCTGGTTCAGGGCGATTCCCGTTTTGGGCCTCGCTGTTACGCGCCGCAGGTGCTTTTTTCTGGGAGGGCTGTAAATGTCGGATCAGCAGGAACTGAAAGGGACTTTGCATGTATTCGCCACCATCGGGGCACGCACCGAACGCGGCGGATGCGTGACGAGCGGTTCGGATACTTACATCGCGGGTCTCGCGCTCGCATGTGTGGGCCATATTGTGACGTACGACGACGGAAGCGAAGCGGTAATCACTGACGGCGCGGGGAGTGCTGCTGTCATTTGCGGCCAGCCTGCCGCACTGGTCGGAAGCAGCCTGAGCAACGGTGACCGGATCATTTCGACCATATGGAGCGGGCGCGGCATTTTCGTGGAGGATGGGGAAGAAATTGAGGGTCTTTTTGACGCTGACTGGGTGCCCCCTCCGTGTAAGCCTTCGGCCCGCTTCGCGGTGCAAGGGGCCACTACACCGAGAGGCGGCGTACTCAAAAGGACGACGGGCACTTACGAGGTTCGCGACGTGCAGCAGCGCGCAGCCCGTATCGGTGATTTCATCGAGTACGCCGATGGCACGCGTGCGCGAATCATTACCGGCATCGGTATACCCGACAACACCAACATGGCCTTTGCGGTTGTTGGGAGCCTGCTGGATAACGGCGATGTGATTAACGATAGCCCGCATCGCGACGTGCGTACGTCTACCATTTTTGTCCCTGTGAACGAACACGGCGTCGAACTGACACGCCAGTGACCGACAAGGGGAATAGTGATGATGCGACGGATAAGGAAAGAATTTCGTTTTTGCTGCCGGTAATTCTAATGCGTTCTATTCGGAGAGCCAGGACCGCACGGGGTCCGTGTCTCGGCCTAAGCCTCTTAGCTATGGCCACCAATACACACTGAGAAATGGTGACGGCGAACTGCCTGCAAACGTGCGTTACCGGATGAGTGTGGGCGGCAATGTCGTAGTGAGCGGGATAACAGATTTCTCCGGGCATACGGAACGGATTATTGCCGATGGCTCACGGCGGCTGACACTCGAAATCATCGGAGATAGGTAATGCGCATTGCTGTAGTTCGATTTGGAGACGCCACTACGACGGGCGGAAAGGTTTTGGCGCTAAGTGCGAACCTTCACGATAAAGGGAAAAAACTTGCGCTCCGCGGCGAGCACGCAACGTGCGGCAACTGCACGGGTTCGTGGCCGATGTACGGCACTGGTGACCGGATGTGCTATCACGGAATCCCGGTTGTACTGGATGGAGATCGTGTCCTGTGTCCATGTGGGAAAAACCGTGTAATCGCAGGCATGGATGCCAAGTGCTTCTATCACAAGAAGTCAGAAGCGGCGAGCGCAGACCGGCCAATCGCGGCCGCACGCCAACCTGCACGCACTGCACGGTACGACGAGCAATTTACCTTGCTCGATGATGCGCGCCGTCCACTCGCAAATGTGCGCTATCGGATCGTTGTTGATGGCGAACTGGTGATAACGGGAACCACGGACGTAAGCGGAAAGACCGAGCGGGTGGTAACACGAGGTGCGTTATCTTTGGAACTTCAAGTGGAGAATTAAGGATGCCTGATAATTCAGAATGGATAACGGTTCATGATTCTGCAGTGACAAACACAAATCCGGATTCAATGGTTCATGTCACAATTAACACGACACCGATATGTCCGAACATGACGAATCAGGAGTTCAGGCAGAACATCATGAAAGTACGGGATGCTGCGGTCATCCTTGTGAACGACCGTATTGCAGCCGTCACCAGATGGGACGCTCAGGAGAGAGAGCGGGCGACCACCTATTTTGGCCGTTCCGACGAGGAAATCAGAAGCACGCTTGCGGCGGGTCTTCCCCGGTTGCTGTTGGCACTTCAGGAGCTTGTGCCCGAGAAAATTGTTCGATGGGATGATTCCATGAGCAAGAATCTCTCATGTGCAGCTGTCCCCGATAGTGGGCAGAATCGCGCCAGCGTATGTAAACCGGATTCGGAAAAGCGCTTCATTGCTGTTTATAGTGCTTTTTGCTCGGACTCCAATGGCGAGCTGTGGCATGGCGCAAAAGTGAAAACGATAATTCACGAGTGTACCCATTACACAGACACCTTTAATTCTGACGATATCATGTATGGCAATACCGAGAGCGGAATGCACGCATTCGCGCTGGGTAATTCAGATAAGGCCATCCGGAATGCCGATAGCATTGCAGGCTATATTGCAACCTTTGATAGAACAGTTGCCAGATGAAGAAATTATTTACTACGCTGCTGATTATGGTGGCCGCACTGACTCTGCCATGGATTCCGGTGGCAGTGTGGGCGTGCACTATCAATGAATCGATGGAAACGCGGTTGCCATTTGATTCCGTCGCACTATCGAATGAAGACAGACTGTCAATTGCCAACATGGTGCTCGAGGCGAGGAAATGGCCGGATGTCGATATCCAGGCTGTGATCATTGCAGGTGCATACGTGGGGGAAAGAAGCGGTGAAAAGTTGAAGAGCGAGCGTGGTGCGGCCGTAAGGGCGTATCTGATCCAACTGGGTGTAAAGGCGAAAAACATCCTGATCGAACCTAAGACGCTGACAGATCAGATGGTAAAAAACGATGATGGCACACTCAATTTGCATCAAATTGCGATCGAACTGGTGCCGTTGTGTAATGGTGGTTGTGAACGCCTTTGCGATGACCCACGCGTGATGCCTCACAGTAAAGGGATTGAATAATGCTTGACGCTTGCGTGGCACGCCGATAACGCTGCGCGGGCCTGCAGGTAGCGAGATCCGTCGGTGCTCGCTAAGGGGGCGAAAATCCGGCCGATGTGAAGGATATGCGCGCCGGGGCCGATGGCACTCCGACACTACTCAGCGGGATCAGCGTGATGGTCAACGAGTGGGTTGACCTGGCTGCGCTCATAGACCGGGACGGACACATTCACGAGCTGTAGCCCTGTCATTGCGTGCTGTGGGGAACCGGCTGGCCATTCCCCGTGTCGCATGCACCGCAGCATCAACAACTCACCTGTCTTGCAGGTTTGTGTCCTGGGGAGCGTTTTCTTGCCTGCTTTGCAGGACACATGTCTAGGATGTAGCAGGGTCCTCCGGCAGGGGGATGAAATTTCCCCCCCTCGCGCTGTCTGCAAAGCCCTGTACGGCAGGGCTGTCTCTCACAGGGTGTGATTTGTCCACAGGCTTATGCACGAAAACTGTGGAGAACTTTGCCTGCGGATAATTTGCTTATTCCGGCAGCACCGCCACCGACGCCTCGCTCGTCAGCAGCAGGAAGGTCAGTGTCTCCTGCAGGTACAAACGCACCACCTGATCCGTATGGCTCAGATAGCCGATGGACAGATCCTGGCCGATATGCAGTTCGAAGTCGCCGCCGCGGGTGGACAGCACACTGCCGCCGTCAATCGCCGGCGCCCAGATAATCTCGCCGTTCACCAGCCGCTTGAGATGTTCGAGCACCGGATAGCCCTGATCGCTCGCCTCGCTGACCGCCGTGTAGGCATCGGCGCCGAGCAGGACCGAGTAGGGGCCGTCCACACCGGCAAGACGCAACTGTTCGAGTGCCTTCGCGATCACGGCCGGGTAGTCGCTGACATTCGCCGGCAAAGGCAGCGTGGGGTTCGACGAACCTTCGCGGATACCGACGATATTGGCTGCCTTATACCCGTCGAAAATCGCCCGGTCTTCCGCGTAGGCCAGCTTTTGCGCGGCATCTTTGGCGGGCTGCCAATCGGAGTCGAGCGCGCCGCGCTCCACGTCGTCAATGGCGTCGCGCTGCAATTCAAACGGCACGCGTAGTTCCACCAGTGCCTTGACTTCGCGCTGGCGTGCGCTGATGCCTTCCTGAGGCGCCACGATGGCCGACTGATGACCGGTGCCAACCGCGCTCAGACCGGCGCCGCCGGGGCCTTTCAGATCGACCACGCGGCGTCCCGCTACGGAACGCTTGAAGGTGCGCGCGACCTCCTCCTCGATTTCCGACCAGGCGGTCGCAGAGATGGGGGCGAGTTCGCGATGCAGGTTATTCATGCTGAGGTGCTCCTTTGAGAGAGCCGATCTTCAGCGAACCATCGCTGACGGACTCGGCAGACGGCAGGGATTCGGGGCTGTCCGACGCATTTGCTGTAGCAGCGGGGCTGCGCTCGGCCAGCGCTTCGAGCAGCGTTTCCGACGGCACAAAGAACAGGCCACCGGTGACAGCGCGGCTGAAATCGAGCAGCCGGTCGTAGTTGCCTGGCGGGAGGCCGACAAACATGTTTTCGAGCATCTGTTCGATCGGCGCGGGCGAGCGCGCGTAGCCGATAAAGTACGTGCCGAACTCGGCGGAACCCGGCCGGCCGAACGGCATGTTGTCGCGCAGGATCTTGATTTCCTGGCCGTTCTCTTCGAGTGTGGTGAGCGAACTGTGCGAGCAGGTGGGCTTCACCGATTCGTCGAGTTCGATATCGGCAAGCTTGGTGCGACCGATCACGCGCTCCTGGGCTTCGACCGTGAGCGCATTCCAGGCAGTCATGTTGTGCAGATACTTCTGCACGAGCACATAGCTGCCACCGGCAAACTCCGGGTCTTCCGTGCCGATCACGGTGAATGTGACGGCTTCGTTGCCGGTCGGGTTCTCGGTGCCGTCGACAAAGCCGATAATGCTGCGCTGATCGAAAAAGCGAAAGCCGTGCACTTCATCGACGGTGGTCACAGCGGTGCCGAGCCGGCCCATCAGTTGCGTGGCCAGTTCAAAGCACAGATCCATCTGGTCGGCGCGAATGTGCAGCAGGATATCGCCGGGTGTCGCCATCGCGAGCCGCTCGCCGGAACCGAATTCGCGGAACGGGTGGAGGCCGGCCGGGCGTGGCGCGCCGAACAGCGTATCCCAGGCGTCCGAGCTGAACGCGCAGACGCAAGAGAGGCCGCCGTACGGTACGCGCTTGCCGACCGCCCGCACCAATGCGGCGATATCGGCGCACCATGCGCGGACGGTTTCGTGGCTGGCAGGGTCCGGGTTGACGGTGGCGACGATGAAGATCGCACTGCGCCTCACTTGTGTGGAGACGGCCTGGGGTTCAGGGGTGACAGCGGCGGGAATCGGGGTGTCGGACATCGCTTCGGCCTTTCAGGGCGTGGAAGTGGCAGGGCCACGGGGCACTGGGCCACAGGATATAACACCTGAAGGAACTGAGAATGACAAGCGCAGCAGGGAGTGGGTTTTGCTGCGCCGAGTCTATAACGGGGAGGTGTTACGCGCTCCTCGCGCGTAGGGCCCAGTTCAAGCGTTTGTGCATGCTGGCGTTGGGGTGCGCCAGGCGCTCGGCAAGCTGAGCCACTGCGCTGTCCAGTTGCACGAGCGTGTGGGCGTAGCCGGGGTTGCTTGCGCTCAGGCCCGGCGCATATCGGGCGGCTTGGGGCACCAGCGCTCCTTGTTCGCCCGTAGCCGGCACCGCGGCGCTCGTCTGATAGCGGGCAATCATGGCATCGAGCCGCGCGAGAATCGACGCGGCATGCGCGAGGCCCGCAGCCTTCGATACCGGATCGCTATCTTCCCTGAGCGCATGCGTCGTTTCATCGCGGCGGCTCAGCACACGTGCCCAGTGCAGGCAACTGAGCAACGAGCCGGTTGCGAGCTCGACCCCCGGATTCCAGACAAAGACCCGCTGGGTTTGCAGCGGCCGCAAGGCGACTCGCAGGTCGTGCCAGCTCCGGTCGAGTGCGCGCATTGCGGTGCTTGCCGCTGCGGTGTCTGCTGCGGTATCCGTGGCCGCATCTGTAATAGTTGCGAGCCGCACCGCCTGTCTGAGCGCCACGAGCACGGCGGCGAGCCGGGCCTCGACGTGCCGCGTGGCCGCGAGCGGCATCATCAGGATCGCGACGGCAAACGAGACGATGCAGCCCACCAGCACCTCCTCGATGCGCAGCTCGACGAGCGGCCCCATCGCAAAGCCCAGTTGTCCATAGACGAGGCCGACCAGCACGGTGATGAAGAACACGCCTGGCGCATAGGCGTTGAGGATGTAGTACGCCCACCCGAATACGCACAGCACCATCGCTACGGCCATCAGCGCGGGCGAGTCGTGCAGCGACAATGCCAGCAGCACGCTGGCAAGCGCCCCCGCGAACGTCCCGGCAAGCCGTTGCGCGCCGCGGTAGACGGTGTCGGCGCGCGAGCGCGTGCCGAGAAACACCACGAAGGTGGTGATCACCGCCCAGAACCAGCGTTCCGGCGACAGCGAATGACCGATCAGCATGGCCAGCAGCGCCGCGGTGGTGGCGCGAGCCGCCGGCAGCCAGGCGAGCTTGGCGCGGATCTCGCCAAACCATACGGCAGGGCTTTTCATGCCGCGCGCCACCGGCTGTTTCGACGCGGCTCGTGGCTGCCGGGCGGCCTCCTTGAGCCGTTCGATGGCGCGACGCAGCGGGTCAGGC
>SDBV01012379.1_pt1 | contig 10941 bp, 13 predicted proteins | sample 2277081 | NCBI WGS metagenome assembly SDBV01 (sample SAMN10402039, study PRJNA504765) | marine sediment metagenome | isolation source: marine sediment core GS10_PC15, 223 cmbsf | place: Arctic Ocean: Southern Knipovich Ridge | collected 2010
AGCAAGGGTTAGAAAAGTGCTTGGAGTCGTACGATGAAGAATTAGTAGTACTCGCAAAGAGCATTATTTCAGAGGAAAAAAGTATTATAGGATGTGATTCTAGTACAATGTAATAATATTGATAATAATCAATTTTTCTTAGTCTTTTACCTTTATATTTTTTTGAACTTCTTAAAGATAATATTTTTTGAAGAAATTTAATATAAAGGTCAGAAATAGATTCAATATTAGGAATTTGAATATTATTCTTGTATTGTTCGTAATTATTTTCCACCAATAAAATTTTTTTAAGACAATCATCGAATGTATTAAATGTTTCACCTCCTTCTTTAATAATTTCTGGATGACCTCCGTCATTTAACGCAACACATGGTAAACCACAAGATAACGCCTCAATAAGCGAATTTGAACATGGATCATTTTTTGAACCAGTAATATATATATCACTTTCACGGAGTATATTCGCTAAATCATTTGATTTTACGGGTTTAATCATTTCTATATTCTTAAATAAAATAGGGCTATTTCCAATAAATTTCATAGAATAATGATTAAAGTCTAAATTTTCATCTAGGAATTTGTAAAGACTAAAACCTTTTTTATAATTTGTGGACCAACTTGAAGCTACTAATTTTATTTTTTCTTTTTTTTCAAGGTTAAACCTCTTTTCAAGATTTGGGAAAAAAATCTCTCCATTAGATGCATTCATAATTACCATATGTATTAACACCAGCGTGTTAATTTTGAGTTAATCATAAAATAAAGCTTATTAATATTATATAAGATTTTAAGTTTTAAGAATTTTGAGTAATTAAACGGGTTGGTTTAGGTTTAGGAATAATATCAACAGCTGTTATTTCTCCGATGAATATCCTCTTATAGAATGAATATCTCATAAGAAAATCATTTTTTTTTTGATGAAATTAATCGCATTAAAATAAAATATTTACGTGTTTTCTTTTTGTAATTTTTTAAAATTTGAATCATGAATGCCGAAATTATTCTATAAGATCCATTTATAATTCGCCTTCTTTCATTTTTAAAAAGATTGTATTTAAATTTAAACCGATAATAATCAATTTTTCTAAATTTTTTACTTTTATATTTTTTTAACTTTTTTAATATAAATATTCTCTGAATAAAATTGATATAACGCTCAGAAATGGTATTTATATTAGGGGCTTGGATTTTTTTTTGGTAATTTTTATAATTTTCTTTTATTAATTGAATTTTTATTATACTTTCTTCAAATGTATTAAATGTTTCCCCTCCATATTTAAGGATTTCTGGATGTCCACCATCATTTAAAACAACACTTGGCAAACCACAAGTTAAAGCCTCTATAAGGGAATTTGAACAAGGATCGTTTTTGGATCCAGTAATATAAATATCACTTTTTCGAAGAATTTTTGCCAATTCATTTGGTTTTATCAATTCAATATGTTTTATATTTTTAAATGAAATTGGGGTACTTCCTATAAAGATCATTGAATATTGATTAAAATCTAAATTTCGATCAAGGTATTGGTAAAGATCAAAACCTTTGTTAAAATTTCGAGAAAAGCTATTAGCTACCAATCTAAATTTCTTTTTTTTAGAATTTCTTAAATCATTATTATTATAAAAGAAAATTGAATTATCAGCTGCGTTCATTATAACTGTTTCAATTGTACTCTTTTTAAAACCAAGTGAATAATTTTTCAATTTACTCCATTCTGATTGAAAAATAGTTCCGTCTGCTATCAAGTTATTTAATTTATAGATTTTAAGATCAATTTCATAATTTTTATTTCTAACTATATAAAGGGGTCCGTCAATTCTATGAATAAAAATTTTATTAGGATTTTTTAATTTTAACTTTAAAATCTTTTTAATATTATGATGCGAATTGAAAATAAAACAATCTGCTCTAGAAGGATTACTTTCATAAATCCTTAATTTTTCAAAATTACTTTTTAAAGCTTTTAAAAATTGGTTTGCTCCGCCCCAAGGTTCTTCTAGAAAATCAAATATGATATGAGTTTTTAAAGTTTTCATAAAAGTTGATTTTTTTATAGAGATATAGAGAATTTAATTCACATAGAGAATTTAATTCGCATTTTCAAATAAATAAATATTGTTTTCAACCCATTTAATGAGATTTTTTACTCCTTTCAATGGGTTAATTTTTGGTTTCCAGTAAAGAATTCTTTTTGCTTTACTTATATCTGAGATATAACTTTTTTGATCACTTGGTCTCCATTCATCAAATTTAAACTTAACTTCTTTACCCGTTTCTTTCTTAATTATTTCTATTAATTCTAAAAGTGAAAGTGTATTTTCGATTCCACCCCCTATGCAAAAAACATCGTGTTTTATTTTATCTGCTCTTTGAATGAATGAATTATACGCTTCAATTAAGTCAGAGATATAAAGAATATCTCTAACTTGTTTACCATTCCCAAAAATCTTAAATTTTCTATCTGTAAGCGCAGAAATAATGAAATGAGCAACCCATCCTTGATCTTCTACACCAAATTGTCTATGTCCATAAATACAAGACATGCGAAAAACAGCGGTTTTTATCCCATATAAATGTCCATACTCTTGAAAATAAAGATCAGAACATAATTTAGATGTACCATATGGAGTATGTTCACATAAATCAATTGGAAACTCTTCAGATATACCATGTTTATAATTATCAATAAAAGTATACCTGGATTCTTTTTCAACAACCTCACATTTGTTAATATTATTCCCAAATACTTTATTAGTAGAGCACAAAATCATGATTGGATCAATATTAGATAATCTAACCGCCTCTAAAATATTGAATGTTCCAATTACATTATTTTCAAAATCGGGAATAGGATTAATAACAGAAGTTGTTACTGCAGTTTGCCCTGCAGTATGTATAATTATATCAATATTATTTTTCTTCAGCAATTGCCTAAGAAATGGAAAATCTCTAATGTCTTTTTTATAAAACTTAATATTATTAAAATTTTTAAGGTAATTCCAATTATATTCTTTAAATTTAATATATCTATTTAGCAATTTATCTCTTGATAAATTATCAATTATTAAAACTTCATATATCTCTTTTTGATTAGCATAATATTCAGCAACATGAGAGCCAATAAATCCACCTCCACCAGTTACCAGAACTTTTTTCATAAAATTTCATTATTTCCTGTTTAAATTACTTTAAATTAAAGAAACAATTAATAAAAAGTTTATATTAAATTTCAATACTTAACTAACGTTATTTTCAATTCAAAAATTTCATATTTCAATTTGAAATTGATTTGGTATAATTATTTAAAACTTAAAAAAAGTTAAAATAAACACAATTAATTCTTTAAAAATCTCTTATATACTTTATCATAATATTGCTTAGCAATATTCTCCCAACTAAATTGTTTAACTGTTTCAAAAGCATTTAAAATAATTCTTTCCCTTAATTCTTTATCTTCTAAAATTTTAACAGAATTTATATACAATTCTTCAACATCTTCAATTTCCGTTATAAATCCATTTTCACCATTGTTTATATAATATGGAGCCATGCCTACATTTGTAGTAACTATTGGAACCCCAGTTGCCATTCCTTCTGGTAATGCTAAAGGGCCCCCTTCAATTCTAGAAGCAATTATGTATAAATCTAAAACATTATAGCATTTTACAATATCTAAATGATAGATATCCAAATTTGTGTATGGAATTTGACTTTCTTCTAATTTACTTTTAACATACCCTCTCGCAGGTCCAGCAAGAAAAATATGGATATCAAACTTGGCCTTTAATTTTCTAACAATTTCGCAAAATATATCCGGCCCTTTCACTAATTTTGGTTCCATTCCATCTCCCCAGCCCTTTCCATCTTTTTGAAAGGAACCAATAATTATTTTATCCAGCGGTAAATTATATTTTAATTTTAATGTTTTCCTTGTTTCTTCATCATATGCTTTGAAATGTGATAAATCTACACCTAATGGAATTAAGGCAATTTTTTCTTCGTTAAAACCAGATTCAATTAATATTTTTTTTGTAAATGGACTAGGAGTTACAATTAGGTCTAATTTTTTATTTAATAATAGAATAGAATTTAATCTAATATCATTTTTTAATAAATGATATAGATTTACTATATGTATATTTTTTTTTAATTTATTAGAATTAGAGATATTTTTATTTTGAAGGAAATAGTTTATCGAACCCCATTGAATAATTCTTTTCTTAACTAAATGTGGTGATGCTATTTCTACATTTAATCCTATTCTTTTTAAATTATCTTTAATATTTTTTTGAATCCAATATACTGCCCAATTATCTATTTCAACTATAAATATAATTCTTGTTTTAAATGATAGTATCAATTTTCTAAATCTGAATAATTGCTTATAATTAAATTTTAATTGAAGATAATCAATTAATTTTAGAATTAAATTTAAAAACTTTTCTTCTATTATCGAATCCTTTTTAATTTTTATTTTGTTCATATGTAGCCTTATAATTTATTAATTAAAGTTTAAGTTTTCTTAAGAATCGTTTTAATACATGCTTAATATGAAGTTTAAGCCCGGAAATATCTTTTAAAATTAATAAAATTAGAATTCGTTGAAATATTGTAATAAGGAGTTTATGTTCCCTATATTCGGGGTGCAAAATATTGCCCATTAGATCTCTTGCGCCATAGTATTTACCTTTGAAATTATAATCTTTAGAAATCCATTCATAATCAGGATTGATTGATAAAAATTTTTCACATTCATAAGTTCCAGGATAAATTGCGATACCTGTTCCAATATAATATTCTTTATTTTTTAATTTCACTTTTTTTATTAATTTTATTGTTTTTAATAAATCCTTAAAGGTTTCGTTTGGCGTCTGACTCATAAATGAAATTCTAAATCTTATTCCATATTTTCTTAACAGTGATATAACGTGTTCCGCACGTGAAATATCAATCCCTTTTTGTAACCTTTTTAAGACTTTCTGGCTACCAGATTCCATTCCTATAAATATTAATTTAAAACCAGCTTTTGATAACAATGGTATAATTTCTTCATCAAGTCCATCAAGTCGAGAATGTGCTTGAAATTCAAGATTAATTCCAAGATTAGTAAGTGCTTCAAATAACAGTCTACTTCGTGATTTATTGATTGTAATTGATTCATCTCGAAATCTGACTGATTTAAGACTAGGATATTTTTTTCTCAAATATAATAATTCGTCAATAACAGAATTTATCAATCTAACCCTATAAATCTTATTCCAGTAATGATTGCAATTACAAAATGTACAATTAAAAGGGCAACCTCTTGCAGATATTATGTCTGCGTGATAAATTTCTTCTTGTTTACCAGGTTTTTCAAAAAATTTTCTATTTAGAATTGGTAGAGAACTTAGATTTTTAATTAAACTAGTTTGTGGATTTTCTTTTATTTCTCCTGTTACTCTATATGAGATACCCGGAATTTTCGAAAAATCGTAATTTTTTTTTTCTATTTCTTTACAAATCAACTTAAAGGGAATTTCACCTTCAAATCTTACTACTATATCAAGCTCAGGGCATTTCCTAAGACATTCATTGGCAATATAAGATGCATGATTGCCACCAATTATAGTAAAACAATTTGGTAATTCAGTTTTTATTAATTTTACCCAAAATAGAACATTGTAAATATTTGAAGCATATGTGCTCATCGCAATAATATCAGGACTAAAATCTTTAATTTCTTTTAATAATTCTTTATCAACATTTAGATATCTTTTTAAAATTTTCTCTGGAGGAATATTCATTTCAATTCCTTTAATTTCATAATAATCTCTATCTATGTAAGATGCCAAACTTATGAGACCAAATGGTATTACTACTTGATCGTAATAAAATGATCCAGAATTAACACTTAATAGTAATATTTTTAAATTTTTTAAAACCATAATAGATTGAAACTTTTAATACTATATATAAAGAGTTCTTCTACTAAAGATTTATTTTTTTATTATTTCTAAAAGAATTTAGTGTTGTTCTAAATTTTTATAACAATCCTAACTAATTTCTATTGTAATTATTTTGTAATTTAATTTTCGTCCATAAATCTATATGAGATTATTTTTAATCCCGCTAATTTTATTTCTTTTTGAAAAGATTCAATTGAATATTCAATCTGGTGAGAAATATCCAGTCGATAATCCATTCCTAATTACTTTATATAATGATCTGTTTATCTAGAGAACTCTTATTAAAAATAATCTTGTTAGTGATTTTAATCTATTAAGAAATACAATTCTTTCTTTTATATGTTCTAAAACATTGGATAGGATAATAAAATCGAATTTTTCTTCAAATTGAAATTCAGTAGCATCACCAATTAGATAAGTTGAATTAATCTTTTTGTGTATTTTTTTAGCATGCTCTATACGATTTTTAGATATATCAATAGCTACAACTTTTTGGGCTTTTCAGCAACTTCATAAGCCATATATCCAATCTCAGATCCACCATCTAAAAACTTTGAATTGTCTTCAAGATTATCTATAAAAAATTGGTGATAATTCATAATTTTATGTTTAGGATATATACTCTTATTGATTTTTGTCAAAAGAAGGCTAATTCTATGGTTTGTGTCAAACACACCTAAAGTGAGATGTCTCAATAATAAATAATATTAAATAGAAAGAGATAAAGCAACTTAAAATTCCTTAATAACGCCATTAAGAATATCAATATAAAACCACGAAAATGAATTTATTTATTAGATGAAAATCCTTATAAATATGTAAGCTATGGTGAAAAATCTTAAGATAAATATATCATATAGTTTTCATGAAGACTCTTGGGTGTAGTAAATCATTTTTTAAAAGCATAAATACTAGTAGTATATATTTACAATATTGAAAGAAAATTATTTTGACAATTTAAAAATAGATATTAAGGAACTTTATAAGAAATATCCGATAAATTTTAAAGTAAATCCAAAACCTAATCAATTTAACTTCGCAAATAATGTTTATTCTAAAATATATAAAAATCCTTTAATTCCTCTTAAACTTAGAAACAAGTTATGGCTTTTTTTTAGAAAAAATTCTCTCGATAATTCTTGGTTAGATGAGTTTAATAATTATTGGACAAAAATATTGAAAGGACGTCCACTTCCAACAATATATGATATGTTCTTTATAAAGAATATATATAGACTTAAATTTCAAGAGAGTATCATTCCAGATACATATGACTCTTATGAACATCTGGAGGCTTGGCAGAGACCAGAAGTTATTTTTCAATTACTTCATTTAGTCTGTAAATCAGTTTATTATAATGAAAGCAGAATATTGAATTTTTTGAAAAAGAAAAAGAAAGATTTTAAATCATTTCTTGAATTTGGTTGTGCCACAGCACCGATCACGACAAGTTTTTTTGAATTTTCTCGAAAACCAAAAGTTATAAAAATATCTATCTCAGATATCCAAACTCTTGCCTTTCATTATGCTTCCTATAAATTTAAAAGGTGCTCCAATATAAGATCTATTTTATTAACTCCAGAAAATGATTTTTTACTTGAACTTGATGAAAAATTTGATGTGATCTTTTGTATGACAGTATTTGAACACCTAAATAAACCATTAAAAACAATAAAAGCATTTGATAAGATCCTTAATCATCAAGGGCTCTTATTTTTTGATTATATAATAAGTTCTGGAGATGGGCTTAACACCCATCATGGATATAGAGAAAGAGATAGCGTTTTAGACTATATTAATGATAATTTTAAACTTATATATGGTAGAATTAATAAAGAAAAGAATATGGGTTTAACAATCGTCGAGAAGACATAGAACAAATTAATGATCTAAAAAGTTCAAAATTCCACCACAATTCATTTGTAGGCCAATAAGTTGAAAATCTTACTAATCTTTACTTATATGAGGTCTCTAAAAATTTGGGATCGAGTAGGAATTATTCCTCGAGAAATCTCTTTATACAAAAAATTAAAAAAAAAACAAGTGGATATTACCTTTTTAACTTTCGGGAAAGATGATGATTTAAATTATTCAAAATTATTAAACGGAATAAAAATAATCCCTTGTAAAAGGTATTTCAATTCAAGGAATAGTAAGGTTTCATTCTTGCAATCTTTAATACTCCCATTAAAGATAAAAAAAACGTTTAAATGTATTATTTACTCCAATAAATTTCATGGGGATTGGACAATATTCCGAAATGATTCTAGCTAAGATACTACCTAAACCACAATAGATATTATGCTCTTCAATTATTAAAACACCTTTCATTTTAAAAATTTGATTTATTAATTCTTTTTTATTTATTGGTTTTATACTGGAGAGATTAAGAACTTTAACGGAAATCTTAAACTTTTATTCAATTTTATAAGCTGAATTTAGACTTAAAGTACTTCCATATCCTGTTCCTATTAAACAGATATCACCTCCCTCTTTTATAACATCAGGATCACCTAAAAGAAACTGATATGTCTTTTCATGAATTTTAGGAAAGTAATTTCTTGGTAATCGAATATAAAAAGGACCATGAGTATCAAAAGCAAATTTTAACATCTGAACAAGTTCAATATTATCTAATGGAACCAAAACTGTTAAATTTGGCAGTGTTGCCATTTAACTTAAATCCTCAAGAGCATGATGAGTGCTGCCATCCTTACTTACAAAACCAGCGTGTGTCACCACGATTTTCACATTTAAATTACCAATTTGGTATAAATCTGAATCTATTAGGAGTTTTTCCAAATAATATAATTCCAGAAGTATTAAATCAGTATCAAATTTTTATTTTACCATCTTATTATGAGGGCAACCCTAAGGTTTTATTAGAAACAATGAGTTGTGGATTGGCATGTATAGGGATTAACGTATATGGAATTAGTAATATTCTAAAACACAAAGAAAACGGTTATTTATGTGATATACAATCAGAATCAATTAAAAAAGCAATTAAATCTCTCCATAGTAATAAAGATTTAAAATCTAAAATAGGAAGAAATGCAAGAGAATTTATAATGAACCCCTAAATATACTAGAATTATAGTTATAATTAGTGAAAATAAAAGGATAATATTATTAAAAGTGATAGTTTAAAAATTTAATTTCATCACTATATATTTTCTCTACAATTTTTTGAGTTTTTTGATTGTAATAAAATCGATAATTTTTATGATCTGATGTTCTGAGTATAGGTAATTTTTCTTTAATTCCTATTATTTCTGATAATTTATCAAAATCTGATTCTAAATTTTCAAATCGTCCGATAAAATCTACTATTAAATTTCCATATTCATCAGTAATCCAATCAAGTTGTGAATTAATTTGGTTGAATCCCATAACATTATAAAGGCCAACAGGAGCAATATTGTTGTTAAACCGGTGAAATAGATTTTTTTTATGAAAAATGTAAAATTTATGAAAAAATTTATCGTAAAGACTATTTAAGTTTTTCACCAGGAAATTCTCTTTATTCCCTATTTTTTTTTCTAAATAAATACAAAAATCTTCGAATTTTTTAAATTGTTTAATATTGAATATTTTCCTGGAAAAATAAAATGATACCAATCTATCCCAGGGATTTCTCACAAATGCAAATTTAAACGCATCATTAAAAAATTCTCTTGAAACATATCTATTATCAATCAACTTAAATACATTTACATGATCAAATGTAACAAAACCACGATTTTTGAAATGTTTATAATGAGAATGATATTTTAGCTTAAAACATCCATATTTTTTAAAAACATGATACATACTAGTGCCTGCTGTTTTTGGTATCCAAATAAATAAAATATCTTTCTTAATCACTAGTTCATATCACTTTTTACTTATAAATCTAAAGATGATATAATTTATAAAGAATTTTTGATTCATCTTTGCTGTATTAATTTAATTCTTTTAAAAGCTTACTCAAACAATTTTTAATGCTATCAATATTTAAACCATACTCATCCAACAATACTTCTCTTTTTCCAGAATAGACAAACAAATTAAATATTCCAATAAATTTCATAGGGAGTGGATTGCTTTCAGATAAAATTCTTGCTAAAATACTTCCAAATCCGATTTTATATATTGTAAAGCTAATCCAATACCGCCGATGTAGGTTAAATTTTCTTCAATTTTAATATTTGGAACTGGAGCATCTGGAGAGATTCTATTAGCAGCCCCTAATATATATTTATCTATTGAGGCTTCTCCAATTATTAGGACTTTTTGATTTTCCCATCCAATTTTATTAATCAGTTCCATAATTAATTTTTTTATTTTTTTAATTGGTTTTGCAATTTTTGCAATGCTTCATTTTTATTAATTTGATATATTATCTGACATATTATATGCGATATCGTGGAATGCTACTATTCCCCTTCTTTTAACTAAGGGAGAATACATTTCAAAGTCCCTTTTAACTCCTTTGTAGCTATGATCCCCATCAATAAATAAAAAATCTAAATTTTTCCCCTTTAAAATGCTTTTTATTTGATTTAAAGTCGCTTTACTATGCGAATTTGCCCTAATTAAAAAAAGTTTTTGTTTAGGCAAACGAAATGCCCTATATAGAGGATATTTTAATATAGAATAGCCTCCTCCATATAATCCTCCAGGTAAATCTATACTAATTATAATTGCATTTTCTGCTACAGTTCTTGTTAATAAGAAAAGTGATCCTCCTGCGGCCGTCCCAATTTCAAGAAAATAACGGGGTTTCTCTTTTTTTATTAAGTTTAGAAATAGCAGAAATTCAGAGTGAAGCTGTATTGGTTTTATAAATCCATTATTTACATTAAAAGTAAATTTAATTAAACTTTCAAGAGTTTGTTTTAAATAATGATTATATTTTTATAAGACCTTCTTGTTAAAATACTTTCTTTTTTCATGATTTATTTTCATTTCCTTGCTTATATATTCAACGTTAATGCATTAATTCTCTTT
>SDBV01012380.1_pt1 | contig 10940 bp, 8 predicted proteins | sample 2277081 | NCBI WGS metagenome assembly SDBV01 (sample SAMN10402039, study PRJNA504765) | marine sediment metagenome | isolation source: marine sediment core GS10_PC15, 223 cmbsf | place: Arctic Ocean: Southern Knipovich Ridge | collected 2010
ATTCTCTCGAATTGCGACGGAGGAATCACTCACTGCATTCCGGAAGAAAAAACGAATAAAATCCCGAAAATTAAATGTTTCTTGGGGAAATATTCTCTTAAATGCCATCGCCTCACGCCGGTAGCGGTTATAGATCCCCCTCGGCGTATCTTTATGGACATGTATGATCTCAGCTTCTGCTACATATGAAACTTTATATCCTTGTTCAATTGCCCAGTGCGCCCACTCCAGATCCTCAAGACCAGATAGAGATTCGTCGTATTGATGTTCCATCCAGAGATTTTTGCGGATGGCCGCATTTGCGTTATTGCAAAAAGGATTGGATTCCTGAGTCTTAGATCCATCCGGAAACCAGCGAGCGAAAATCTGGTGCTCCGAGAAATGGGTGGTGGTGTTGCCTCGCTGTTTTCCATAAACCAATCCTACGTGCGGGTCTCCAAATGATGTAATCAACCTCTCCAACCAATCTGGATATACCGGATAAACATGGGCACTGGCGATCACGATAATGTCGCCTTGGGCTTCATTGATACCAAGATTTAAGGAACGTCCAAAAGAAAATGACTCAGGTTTAATTTCTACAACCCTGATAGGAAAAGGCCAATCGTCGCTTGAAGCGATTTCAATGGTTGCATCAGAAGAGCCAGAGTCAACTAAAATCACCTCAATATCTTTCCGGCTTTGCTGGTTGATGCCAGTAAACAGGCGTCCAAGATGCTTCTCCTCATTGAACGCTCTTACAACAATTGAATAACTTATCGCAGTCATTTATTAGAAGCGATCAATCGACCAATCATCGTTCTGCTCATAACCAAGTTCAACCAATAGATCTCCAGTTGACTGTTTGAAAAAGTCCACATTCATTTGAGTGAAATGCTCTCGCCAGCCACCTGGTTTCCCTTTGCGAAATGTCCCAGATTTTTGCGGGGCGATTGCATCACCCAGTATATCGATCGCACGTTGGCGAGTGGTTTTAGATTGAAATCCATTCTCTTCCAGATAATCTAAAATCCCGTTGAACGCCCCATCTTGATCCAATCTCAAATCTTCAAAACGAATACACAAAACCTCGGGTTGGGAGAGCCAACCTTTATAAGCATCATACCTTGCCCAGACACTTTTCAACTCAAACCCATTTTCAGTCACACCACCAATAGCTGCGTTGATGCGCTGTTCCATGGTGCCCAAGTTTTCCGTGTAATAACGGTGCATCCCGTGGTCTTGGAACATTTCAGTGGCATAAAAAACATGCGAGATAATCATATCTCGAGGGTCACGGTATACAAACACAGAAGCCATCCCAGGCCTGGTCAAAGCCTGGACAAAGATTCTCTTGGCCACTAAATAGCCGTAACCGATATCACCAGGCTTCATCTGCGATAGGACCTTCAGGATGCCTTCATCGGAAACTTGGCGGTTATCTTCTGTTCTGTTGACCGGCGGAAATCCTGGATTGACGAATGGACCAATCTTGGTTAATCCTTGTAAGACCTGGATAATCAAGTGTGAACCGGATTTTGGCATCGCGTTTCCAAGAACCGCCGGAACTTCCGCTTGGCTGCCATCACCCCAACGGACAGCGGAGGCGAACCTCCTTGCTCTCCAGCGACCCATTTTGAGTAAATGCTTTATAGAATTATCTTGATCTACTCGATCCACGTTGGATTCCAATTTAGTTATCACCCTTGATCTTACAAATTCCAACAGGCTGGTATTCTGGGTACCATTTACCCCACGGCATACCATTATCTCCAGAATGAAAATAGAAAGAAGCGAGGTTTTCCCGGAGTTCTTTGCAACCCTGGAGTTCGTTAAAGAGTTGGTCATACTGGTCGTAATTAGATGGAACTTCACTGGAGATGTGAAATATTTTGCGTAAGGTCGCTTCGCTGTAACACCAACCTTTTGATGGTTCATGATACCAGTCGCTGTCTCTGGCTGCACCGAGGGTTGCCAGCAAGGAACAACCAGGTTTCAGTACCCGCATCAATTCAGCAACTACCCATTCCAGACCATCCGGGGAGTTATGCTCAAGCGATGAAACTGCAACGATCACATCAATCGAACCATCAGCGATATCTACCAGGTTTACGAGGTCCTGGTTGTAGATCATAACCTGCCCGGACTTACTATCATCCCCACTGGTGGCTAGTTGATCGACTTCATACCTCAGCAGGTCGATGAAATCGATAACCTTTGCTTTTAATGATGTGCGGTTGATCCTTTCCGATCTACTACCTGAGGCCTTATCAATAATAAGATCTGCTGCGCGCAAACCTTGCACCTTAAACCGCCGTCGGAATCTGGGCGGTAAATCTACCCGGCTTTCCCGATCGATACTGATCACCCTGGCTCCATTTTCAGCCAAATACCATTGCATCACACCAGTCCCTGCGCCAGCGTCAATAATGCTTTTGCTCTTAATCCACACCAGCTGGCGAAGAATCCACGTGATATCAAGCAGATAATGCCAGCCGAATTCAAGCTTCAAACTGCTGGCCAGTTTCTTTAGCTCACCTACCTTGACACTCTCACTCTCAAGCAAGGAGACAGGCAGAATCTCGATCTTGTCATGCATGATTATTCTGATCCCCTAATAGGAAAGGTTGATCGTGGATAATTCCATTAATCAAGGTCTGCATTGTTGGTGAGTTTTCTGTCTTGAGTTGGCGCCAACTGATCGGTTTCAAGCGCACATAACCCGATCGGGTATGCTCTTCCAGGAATTCGTCGAAGGGTAATGATGCTTTGAATAGCTGGAAATACATGAAACGTCTAGCATTGAGCAGATATTCTTCTGGGATCTCTATTGTCTTGTCGGTTGAGATGAACTGCTCAGCTTTCGAGCGATATTGCTCTGGCGAAGCAGGGAAAAAGACAGTTTCATATTGTGTATAACGTGCTTTTCCACCACACAAAACTACCTCACCCATCAAGGCTGCCTCTAAACCAATAGATGAGTTGTAAACCATGACAAATTTCGAACGTTGGATTAAATCATACGAGCTTAGATACTCGTTCGGGTTGACAAAAATCACATTTTTATACTTGTCAACCTCCTTTCGAATGATCCATTCCGGAACACTCTCCCGGCTTTGCTTCCCTTTGCGTAATTCATCTGGATGTGCCCGGATCACGAATAGTGTCTCGGGATGATCGTTGATAATCTCATCCACCAGATCCAACCAGGTGAACATACTGGTGAACACCGAGTTGGCATGGATCTGGCTTGTATCGAATATCACATTGGTAAATACAGATACGATCTGGTCGAATTGGCTCGCTTTTTGAATGAAATCTTCACCCATCTGGCGCATCTCAGGCCAGAATTGAATCCCTGCCATCGTGAAATTGCCTTTGAAACGCTGTTCTAAGTATTCATCCAAGGAGGCGTTTTGCTCAGCTGTCAGCTCATATCCATCTGGAATATCAATTGGATAAGCTGTCGCTTGCTGGTCAGTAAAAAAAGCTGAGAAAGGTTTAAAACCAACCTCATGCGTGATCACCCGTAATCCACACTGTTGTGCAAGCCAGCGTACAGTTGCTTCGGGGTAGAGAACTCCATTGAACACCACAACAACATCGGGTTCCGTCTGTTCTAAGAACCTGGAAAACTCAAGGGCTATATGCCAGGCGGATAAAATATATTCACGGAACAGGAATCTGGTTGGTTCATCATCTGGCAAGCTGTGCAACCGGTTTACCCAGCGGAGAGATGGTAAGACTAACTTCCCCAATGGGACTACATCCATATCCTGCGTTGATTGGTAGACAAACTTGCTAAGCTCAGAAACATCTAGTTTTTCAACCAATTTTCTTAGGATCTCATCTTCCTGGTAAGTAAAATCAACTGTCGGCGCGTGGGCAAACAAGCGTCTGGATTGAGAAATACACGCTGAACAAGGTGGTGGTTGGGATGGATCCTGCCAATTTGTACCTAATACACATCTACTCATTCCAGCCTGGCAAGCAAAATATACGACTGGAACATCAGCAACTTGTAATCCACAGGCGGTCAGGTAGGAAAATGCTGCATTCAAACTAATCCCTGTCAATCTCGTCGAGGCGACAAAAAAAGCCACCGTTGGTTTATCTTGTGTCGGGTGCGTATTATTGACAATCTGCCGGTTGAACTGGTACAAACGCCAATCACGTTTCCAGTCCGCTTGTTTGGTTTCAATTCGAGAACTGAGGCTGCGGTTTTCCATTAATAATTTGATTTAACCCGGCCTTTACCTTTTTTCTGCTTCAAAGTAAGCCTCAGACAATCGGCGGATGGCGATCACAAATCCCTCATTTCCACGCTGGTGCCCACGCCATATTTCGGGAATCATCGTACCCTGGTAACCACCTGGACGTCCCGCTCCAATCACCTCAAAGAAACGCACCCAGTCGATGGTACCTTCCCCAATCTGCAAACCCTCACCATCCAATCCAGCGCCATCGGACAGATGCAGGTGGCGGATGTATGGCAGCAATACCTTGATTTGTTCATAGAAATCAACATGAGCCCAGTTGCAATATAGTTTGGCGTGAGAAGTGTCAAAACACATATCCAACCCCAATGGTTCAATGAAATCTCGAATCTCATAAGCATCCATGAAAGCATTGGTCAACCACTGACCCCCGAAGTACCATGGATGAGGGGGGAGATTTTCTAAGAGCAGCTCTACACCTTCGTAATCTAAATCATTTACGGAGGTTCGTAAATTATCATATAATTCATTTCGATTCTCAATGGGATTATCCAGGCTCATCCCGCCTGTATGGACGATAACTTTCGGCTTGTCCTTGAAACGGGGAGCCATTTCCCGGGTCAAGTTGATCGTCTTTTGGATTAACTCAACAGACTGCCTCCTATGGCGATCATCGTGGGAGCATAGATCAACAAGCGTGCGTTCAAAGAATTCCGGCGCGTGGACAACAAGTTTAATCTCATGGTCCTGACCAGGGTAATGTTCATCCAGGTCCTGGTCAGTAAAATGAAACTCAAGCATCCGTGGTTTAAAGTTCAACGTCTCTTCGAAATCACGAAAACGTACAGTAAAACCCCACTCGAGAGGTAGAGTATGTTCTACATCGAGCTCAAAATTGAATCCCAAATCCCGATCTGTAAATGGTTCATCTACTTCAATCACTCGGCTGGATGTACGCCCAATCAATTCAGGGTATCTCTGCGGAGAGAGACCAAGCGCAGGACCTTTCACGGTCACCATATCCGGTGTGATATTCTCGCCGGGCTCAATTCTACGGGTTGCCAATAAACTCTTACCCAAAACTTCTCGATTTAGTATTTCCCCACGGGAGATAAATTTCTCTTCACCAGTACCCAACGCTAAATTGATCTGCTGGATATCCCGAACCATTTTCTTGAAGCCATGCGGCTCTAAACTTGCGGCATGATCTGGCCCATCCATTGCGCGATCAAGGGTGATATGCCTTTCGATGATACAAGCACCCATAGCAGAAGCTACCGTCGACACAGCAATACCACGTTCGTGACCAGAATAGCCAACTGGTACCCCAAATTTGCGCAATCGATCCATGAAACGTAAGTTGATATCTTCGAAAGCTGCTGGATAGGTACTATTGCAGTGCAACAGAATGAATTCGGCATCCCGCTCTTTTAAGAAATTTACGCTGAACTCGACCTCATCCATATTTGACATACCTGTCGATATGATCAAAGGTTTACTTTTTCCAATCAGGTGATCGAGTAATGGTAAATTGGTCATATCTGCGGAGGCGACTTTAAACGCTGGAATACCAAGTTGATCGACGAAATCCGCACTTTGTAAGTCAAAAGCTGAGCACAAAAAAGTAATCCCTTTACTTTGGCAATATTCGACGATCTCAAAATAAGCCTCGTCCGCCAGCTCCACCCTTTGTAATATCGGAAGAAGATAGCGCAGCGTTTTTTCGCCAGAGTTGGCGTTATCAAGATATTTTTGAGCATACAGCTGATCCAAGTTCCGTTTTTGAAACTTTACAGCATCCGCACCAGCAGAGATCGCAGCATCGATCAACTCGATGGCTAAGGGAAGGATTCCGTTGTGATTGACCCCGATTTCCGCAATGACATATGTCGGTTGATCGTCACCTACTAGACGGTCACCTATTTTGACCACGGACATAATATCCTCCAATCGTTAATTTGCAACATTACAATATCTTCAAATGAATAGAACCAAGTTATGCAAACCAGGATATTGCAAATTTATTGAGCCTGACATCTGCTACTGAGTTAATTTGTAATCTCGAAACCCAAATCCCCCAAATTAATCTCTCCACTTTCCAGCAGGCGTTCTGCCCATCTCCAATCATCTGGAGAGTCAATATCAATCCACTCTTCTGCACCGATAACCAAAGGCAAAATACGCTCACCAGTCATCGAGTTTTTACCCAAAATCGTGTCAGTCCAGGCGGCATCAACATACCCGGTTTGCCAGTAGACCTCAGGGAGAGACTGGCGTGGCAAATTGTATGGTTCTGCGAAATCGCTGGTGATTATCGGTTGCATAAATCCATTTGCGTCGATTCTCCACATTTTGTAAGGATTTTGGAAGGGTGTGCAGACTGTGCGAATAGAGTCAGCATCTGGGTGCTCCAACAAACCCCAGACTGCCTGGTTGATATGTTCTGTTCTGCGAAAGGGGGAAGTGGGACGTAGCTGCACGACGATCTCAGGTTGATAACCCTCATTTGATTTTAGCCATCCCAATGCATGTTGGAAGACTGGCAAATCCGGGGTGTCATCCCTAGAAAAACTTTCAGGTCTGATAAAAGGAACCTCGGCCCCATGGTCCTTGGAGATTGCAGCGATCTCCTCATCATCAGTGGAAACTATTACTCTGCTGATGGTCTCTGCAGTAAGACCAGCGGAGATACTATATGCAATTAAAGGGTATCCCGCAAAATCACGGATGTTTTTGCGGGGAATACTTTTTGAGCCCCCCCGGGCAGGAATGATCGCCAGAACCTTGGCCGCATTCACCAGGCAGTCCACCCTCCATCGACGACCAGATTTCCACCAGTCATGTATGATGAAGCATCGGAAGCAAGAAACAGCAAAGCGCCGTTCATCTCATTTTTTTCAGCCATGCGACCCATCACAGATCGAGCTGAATACGCATCCAGAAAGGTCTCGTCATGATCATTATAGACACCTCCTGGAGTCAATGCATTCACCCGGATACTTTTTCCTGCGTAATATGTAGCCAGATAGCTGGTCAAACCGACTACCCCAGCCTTGGTGACTGAATAATGAGCAGGCTTGTACTGAAGTGGTTCACCTTGTTTCTGGTAAATTCGTTGGTCAGGTCCGACGAGACCGTAAATTGAAGAAACATTAATGATTACCCCTCTACCTTGCCCTATCATCTGCTTTCCAGCTGCCTGGCAGCACAAGAACATTCCTGTCAGATTGATCTCCAATGCCTGATTCCAAAGATCTAATGGGTAATCCTCAAAATTAATCGAGAGCGGATCTACTTGCCTTCGTGCTTGTTCATCTTCTTCCAGGTTCGTCTCTCGCTGATGATCAAACTTAGGATCCAAAGCGGCACTATTTACAAGAATATCCAAGCGGTTAAACACAGACAGCGTTTTCGCAACCATCTGTTGCACTGATTCTTTAGATGAGATATCTGTCTGAATCCCCAATACTCGTTGAGATGTACCCTCAGATCGATCTCGTTTATTGAATTGCAGCTGGTTCAAAGAGGCAGCAGTAGCTTTCGCTGCTGGCTCGTCGATATCAGCAATAACTATATAAGCACCAGCTTCCATTAAGGTCCGACAGAACTCACCCCCCAATAATCCAGCGCCTCCGGTTACCACTGCCACGCGACCCGTCAGGTCGAATAGCTCAGGTAATTTGTCCATCTCTTCCTTACGCATCAGTTGATTCAACCATCTCTGGTTGGAGCTCTTCTCCTTGGGGGGTAGAATTGTCATTTGTTCCATCGGGGAGAAGAAATCCACGCGCTTCCATAATCTCAATAATTTTGCGCGCATTTTTCTCGGACGAGATATCCACTGTGTGAAGTGTTATCTCAGGATCAACGGGAACCTCATATGGGTCATCAACCCCAGTAAAACCCTTGATCTGCCCCCGGCGAGCACGGGCGTACAATCCCTTCACATCGCGCTCTTCGCATACTTCAATTGGGGTATCGACAAAAATCTCTATGAATCTTTCCTCCCCGACCATCTTACGCACTTCATTGCGGGTGGTTCGGTACGGGCTAATGGCGGCTGCGATGACGATACCTCCCTGTCTTGCAATTTCTCCAGCTACAAAGCCAATCCTCAGAATATTGGTATTCCGATCTTCACGGCTGAATCCAAGACCCTTTGAGAGGTGGGTTCGCACCACATCGCCATCTAATAATGTCACCTGGCGACCACGCTCAAGAAGTAATGAGGTCAGGATCTCAGCAGTCGTTGATTTGCCCGATCCGCTTAAACCGGTAAACCACAGGCACATTCCCTGTTCATGTCTAGGCGGATACATTTTTTGAAGGATTTCAGCTGTCTCCTTACGGGTAAACCAATCCGGGAGCAGTTCTCCTTTCGCCAGGTAGTCTTCACGCACCTGGGTGCCAGAAATCGAGAAAATTCGAGCATTTTCCGGGACTTTCGAACTCTCCTCATAACGTTCCTCATCCGCCAGATAAACCAGCTCTTTGAACTCAATCGGTTGGACACCGATTTCCTCACCATACTGACCCAACATCATTTGTGCTTCATAGGGACCAAAAAATGGATTCCCATTGCTATCTTTACCAGGGCCTGCGTGATCGCGACCGATAATGAAGTGGGTTGCGCCGTAATTGCGGCGGATGATAGCATGCCAAAGAGCTTCGCGCGGACCTGCCATGCGCATGGCAAGGGGCACCAAACTCAGAAGAGTCCGCTGGGGATCGAAATAATTTTCAATCAGAGTACGGTAAACCCGGACGCGAGTGTAATGATCTACATCTCCTGGTTTGGTCAAACCGACAACCGGGTGGATCAATAAACTGCCGTCGACTTGATCTGCAGCCCTTTTCGCCAACTCTTCATGAATGCGGTGCAGTGGATTCCGCGTTTGAAAGGCAACAACTTTGTCATAACCCAGAGATGAAAGCTGCTCACGAACCTGTGCAGGTGTCTTGCGCAGCTCTCTAAAGTCATGGTACTTTGGCAGGTCAATCACTTTTATTGCGCCCGATATGTAGACATTCCCCCAGGTGTTCATTTCAGAAACGAGCGGATGACGTGGGTCCGTTGTGCCCAGGGCAAGCCTGGCCTCACGCAATTCATCCCAGTGATAAACCTCTTCCATTTGCATCACCGCGATCGTATTGTTGCGCGAATCACTTAATGTGATTTGCTCACCCCAAGTGGATAGAGAATCCTCGTCCACCGGTAAAGTTACCGGGATTGGGAACAACGTCCCATTCGTTAACCGCATCTCAGTGAGCACACGTTCATAATCCGCCTTCCCCATAAAACGGTCTAATGGGGAAAAGGCTCCTGTTGCTAATAACTCCAGATCACATAGAGCCCGCTGAGATATTTGGATCGAGGGTAAGCGGCTTGATTTTTCAAGCAGTTCCTCATATTCCTCACCCTTGACAACCAGGTCAATAAGTTCCCCTCCATAGGGAGAGTTTAATTCAGCTTGTTGATTTATTTCAGCCATCTAATCTTTCTCCTTGATTATGCAAATTTAAAACTCACCCTACATCGCTTAATGCAGTGCATTATTAAGGCCGATGTGAGTTAATTGGTCGACTTGATACATATCTCGATAAAATCTTGCCCTGGTTCTACCGCCCCAAGCGCTGCATTATAACACCATAATATCTCGCGGGCTATTAAATTCACCGCCGGTTTGCATCACCTAAATAGACTAGTCCTTTTGTCCTGGCTGATTCATGCGCGGCCAGTGCAACCTGTAAAGTTCGTTTTCCAACCTCCAGGGAGCAAACGGAACTCTTCTCCCCCCGAATCACTGCCAGGAAGTGTTTCATTTGGGACAAAAACATATCATTTCGCCCAAAATTCTCGGGCTGGTGCCAGGTTTGCCAACCATCCATACCATTCTGATACCACTTCACACAACCACTTGAATACTCCCATACAATTGTGCCGCCACTGCCCATCACGAACAGGTGATGGCTTGGTGGTTGTTGAATGTAATCCAGGTGAACACTTCCCATCACACCATTTGGAAATCGTAAACCGATTTCTGCTGTATCTTCTACATCTAATTCAAGGTCTCCGAGCGATCCCGAAAATGCCCACACCTCTTCCACATCACCAAACAACCATAACAGGTAATCAAGCGGGTGGGAGAGAGTCAAAATCACGCCGCCACCTAAATCTGCCCGGGCGCTATAGCTCCCGCGATAATCCTCCCAGGGGTGCCATCCTGGTAAATATTCTCCCCAATGTGCTCGCACTGACAACGGTCGCCCAATTGCTCCATTAATAAGTAATTCTTTCACTTTCTTTAATCCAGGATGGAAGCGATATTGGTATCCTACCAATACTTTCCCACCACCAATCTCTACTGCTTTGCAGAGTTCATCAACCCTCTCCATGGAATGAGAAATTGGCTTTTCCAGAAGAAGATGGCAGCCTGCGAGAGCCGCGGGGATAGCAACCTCAAGATGAAGCGATGTTGGGTTTGAAATGATGACTGCATCTGGTTTGTATGAAATGGCTTTATCAAGACTTGTTTCAGTAGTATAACTTGTCAGATCATCATCGGGAAGTGTGCTGCGATGTGTCCGATAAAGGATGATTTCGCGTTGTCCAAGAGCGAGGAGATTGTGCATATGTCGACGACCTATTGATCCAAGTCCTGCAATTAGAAATTTCATACGCTGCTAAGAATTCCTTCTTGTCCTATGCTTGCCTCGTAACCCCATTCCAATTGCGTTTCTCCA
>SDBV01012381.1_pt1 | contig 10939 bp, 13 predicted proteins | sample 2277081 | NCBI WGS metagenome assembly SDBV01 (sample SAMN10402039, study PRJNA504765) | marine sediment metagenome | isolation source: marine sediment core GS10_PC15, 223 cmbsf | place: Arctic Ocean: Southern Knipovich Ridge | collected 2010
GGTGTCAGAAACGGTTCTTCAGAAACCCCTTCTCCACCGCCTCGGCAATGTTTTCCAAAGCCGCGTTACTCAGTCCTTCCTTCAAAGCCTTTGTGATAATGGGATTGACCGTCCACGGATTACCCACCAGGTGAGCCGCCAGGGCCTCAGCCTCTTCCAGTTGACTCCAGGCCATTGCCACCACGTATTGCTCCACGGTCTGAGCCGCGTCTTCCGGATCTATCGGCTTGACTTGGCGAACTGGCTCAGCTACGCGTTTTTCATTTCCCCTTCGAGCTGCCTTGGCCGTTGTTCTATCGCTCAAAATTTGCCGCATCGTCTCTCGGCTCTGATCTATTTCTTTCTGGATTCGATCTTCTTCCACCAGGTCTATCTCCGTTAGCTCCAGAGCCTCGGATTCGCCGCCATCGGCCAGCGGAATATACATACTGTGCTCGCAGTGCGGACACTGGCCCATCTGGCCTCCCAGCTCGTCGGACACCTCAATATTCTTCTCACAATGCTCGCATTGAAAAATGATAGACATGACTCACCACCTCCTGCCCAAGAGCGCCTAAGCTTATTCGCCGATGACCTTCATCATCAAGCGTTTGCGTCGTCGCCCGTCGAATTCCGCATAGAACACTTGCTGCCAAGGCCCAAGGTCCAACTGCCCCTTAGTAATCGGCACAATCACCTGATGCCCCACCAGGATATTTTTTAGATGGCTATCAGCGTTGGTTTCGCCCGTGTTGTGGTGCTGGTAATCAGGCCCCATCGGTGCCAGCTCTTCCAGCCAATTATCAATATCTTCCAAAATACCCGGCTCATCATCATTAACAAACACCCCCGCTGTAATATGCATCGCCGAGACCAACACCATACCCTCCTGCACATCGCTTTTGCTCACCACCTTAGCCACGTCATCAGTAATATTCAGATAAGCTCTGTGCTCCGGAGTATTAAACCAAAAGTATTCTGTTAGCGACTTCATAATAAGCTCCTAATGCCCCCAGCAAGACCGCCCAAATAGTATAAACCTTATGGGTAGAATTCAAGCCAGTTCTGGCGTCCTGATTCGCCAAACTCTCTGGAAATGGGTAGATATGAAATTATTTTGGGATTGACCTTTTGGCTGCCCCGCAATAACTTACTTGTCAGGCCATTTATTCTCGGCCTTGAATGTTTCTTGACATCTGAACATTTCCTCGTAACTTACGTATAATATAGTGCGAGGTCGATATTGTTGGCCCATATACACTTGGAGATGACAATGAGTCGACTACCTGATTATGGCAAGCCCCCGGTTGTTGAAGTAGCAATGGGTGTGCAGTTTGCGCCGATTGAGCTGTTTTCTGCGGCGCACGTTGGCTTATATTGGGCAACCATCCGTGACACCTTTACTCATGTTGAAGAGCAAGTGCCGATCGCCCACGTTGTGGAGTGCCCTGTAGAACAACAAACACCAACTGGCGCCAAAGTTACAATATCACAAAAACCAGAGCTTCCACGCATTTTATTTATCGACAATAATGATAGTCGCATTATTCAGATTCAACGTGACCGATTCTTACACAATTGGCGCAAGCAGAATCCTTCAGACGAATACCCTCGGTTTCCATCGGTACAAGAAGATTTCTTCCGTTATTGGACTGGCTTCACCGGTTTCCTGACGGACCAAAAGTTGACAGTTCAGCCAGATCAATGTGAATTAACATACGTCAATCACATTCGACAAGGGGAAGGCTGGGAAACGATGGCTGATTTCAGCTCTCTTTTTACAAATTTTGTTTGGAACACACGCTCTGAATTTCTTCCAATACCAGACAATGTCCGGTGGGCACTACGTTTCCCTTTTCCCGAACAAATGGGACGGTTATACGTCGATGTAGTGACGGTCCGAGTACCACCTGAAAATTATCTAGCGATACGCTTTACATTGACAGCTCGCGGTAAGCCGTCGAATTTTGAAGATGTCGACGGGATGAAGCAATGGTATGAGTTGGCTCGTGAATGGATTGTAAGGGGATTTGCAGATCTTGTCGGTGAGGTGACGGATACCCTTTGGGAGAAAAAAACATGCCAGCAATAGCTTTTACGAGCAAAAGCGATGCTTTCACACTGTTGCGAGACAAAATTGGCGGTTGGCTTGATGATGTCAATACGTCGATAGACACTGTGGATGTTCCACCTCAATATGCTACACCTGCCAGCGTTCATATCGACAACGCCTCCACAATACCTGATTTTAAAGCTGACGACGATGACTGGATTCGTAGTACCCTACCCCGTCTTGAAAGCGTAGCTGACCTTTCCAATAATTGGGATGATGAAGGAAGCCCTGGGACAGATTTGGAGATAGTGGCAACGGCAGTGGCTTTGCTGGACCGTCTTAAAGGCAGCTCTTTGGGCCCAATCCCCGTGCCATTTGTCTGCCCAATTTCTGGTGGAGGCTTCCAGTTTGAATGGACTTCGAAACAAAAGCATCTTGAGCTTGAATTCTTTGACAACACCACAATTGTTTTCCTCCGGCAGGAGCGAGCCGAACACGAGACAACGACGGTTACGGGTGAATATCCCGTAACCAATTTAGAAAAAACTCACCAGTATCTGGATTGGTTCGCGGCTGTATAAAGGGGGAGGCATGGAATTTCGCCGTGATTATCGCGATGATCCTTCTATCCTGGATTCCGAACTTCTTTACCGCGGTATCCACAAAAATAATCAAGACAACGGCCGAGTCACCAGCGGCGCATTTCTAAGCAGGACTAACCCACACGTTTCCGTAGACTTGGAGTCTCTATCTAGTCCTCAAGAAACACACCAAAGGCGACCAACTGATGCTGGGGTTATCCAGCTCACTACACGGATCGTCCGTAGATTAACTCCAGGAGTTACTCGGGAGCCTATTGAAGATAATCTCGCTCACGCGTTGATAATTAGTGATTTCGACCTCAGTAGAAGCCAACGGAAGGCAGTAGCGCATGCACTGGCCGAAGCGTGTGATTGGGCCATCTCCCCCCATTCCTAAGCCCCATCCGGGAGCTTGTTCGCTCGGAAGGTTTGTTGTCGCAGCTAAGCAGCCTCTTCCTCTTTCTTCCTACAGCCTACAGTCTCTAGCCTTTCTTCCCTTTGTGCCCGGAGCCTGTCCCGGCTCTGCGCCGGGGTGCCCCCGTGCCTCCCTTTCCTTCATGATGGCTCCGCATAATCAATTCAAACGGCACCTCGCTGAACGGCAAAGCTCTGCCCAGATGATTTTCCAGATACCGCTGATAGGTCGATCCGATTAGCTTTGGATCATTCACGAACAGCACGATCTGCGGCGGATTGGTACCAGCTTGAGTCGCGTAATATATTCTCGGCAGCTTCCCGCCTCGTTTACCGCCGCCGGGCCCGCGCTGAGCCAGCACCTCTTGCAAGGCCTTATTCATCTGAGCTGTCGATACCCGCGTGCTAGCCTGCTTGAACAATTCAATGGCCAAGTCCACCGCCGAGTGCACGTTTCGCCCTTGAAGAGCCGTTACAAAGCACAGCGGAGCCACCGGCATAGCTGGCAAGACCTTCTCCAGGTATTCGTGGTAATCGTCCATGCTCATCTTGCCCTTAGCCAGATCCCACTTGTTGATCAATATCACGCAAGGCTTGAGGTTATCAATAATATACCGAGCCAATTTTTTATCCACGCTGCTGATCGACTCCGTGGCGTCGATCATAAACAGCACCACGTCAGCTCGGCGAATCGAGCGCGTAGCTCGACTGTAGCTGTAAAACTCGATATCCCCTGACAGTTTAGACTTTTTCCTCAGCCCAGCCGTGTCGATTATTACAAAGTCCTGCTCATCTTTTTCGAACCGCACATCCACCGAGTCTCGCGTGGTGCCGGGCACTTCCGAGACGATCATCCGTTGCTCCTGAGCTAAGCAATTGGTGAACGTGCTTTTGCCCACGTTGCGTTTACCAACTACTGTCAGTTTCATCACCGGCTCTCCCACGTCTTCTTTTCCCGCCTCTGCCAGCTCTTGGGCAATTTTCTGGATCAGTTGCCTGCATCCTCGCCCGTGCACAGCCGAAACCGCCATCGGCTCGCCAAAGCCCAGCTTATAAAACTGCCCCACCTGCGAATCGAACTTACTCGAATCCGCTTTGTTCGCTGCTAGGATTATTGGCCGACCGCACCCTCGCAGCAGTCGGGTTACTTCTTCGTCTAAGCTCGCCAATCCGCTTTGCACATCTACCACAAAAACAATCACCGCCGCCTCATCCATCGCGAAGCGAATTTGCTCCGCCACGCTATCGGTCAGATCAGCTATGTCTTCGATTCCGTATCCACCGGTATCCACCATCTCCCAGGACCGCTTTTCTTGCCGGATAATCGTTGAAACCCTGTCCCGCGTAACTCCCGGGGTCTCTTGCACAATGCTTATTCGCCGGTGAGCCAGTCGATTGAACAGACTGCTTTTGCCCACGTTGGGCCGACCTACTATTGCTACAATTGGAACTGCCATTTTTTATCCTTGAACCTTTGCTATTGATTGTCTTTCTTGATTCTCAGCCATCGGCTCCGCCAGGTATCGCGCAGACGTTCGGTCATTCGCAAGCCCATTTTCGAGGCGGAGTCTTTCCATATATGTCGCCGATAATCTCTCTCGCTCGGCTTGGCCGAGCCCCGCCCCACCAAGCCCCACAGGGCGATAGCGATCAGCCGCCGCACGAAATTAACAATATCAGAAATCTTTCGCATTAATCTAAATCGCCTCTACAGACAGAACTCATAGGAGACAGTAGAAAGGAGACCGCAGCAGAGCAACAGTGCTGCAACTACGCCCCAACTCGGATTAAAATCTCTGCCAGCTTTCACACTCACTACTTTCAACTGCTCTACTGCTCTAGCTGTCTGCAAGAATGTTTGTTGCAGACAGCTTATCGCACCACAGCCTTACCCACGTCAGCCAAAACCTCTGCCGCGTCCCGAGCTGTCTCATCCAGCACGCCCCATAATTGTTGGCTCTGAATTTTACTGTAATCGCGGTAATAGTTTTCGACCTCGCTGATTCCTCCGCTGGCCAGCTCGCCACCTTGATAGCCAACCGCTATCAGCCATTGGCTCACTTCCTCTTCATACTCAGCCGGATAGATCAGAGCTACCACATATTTGTCTCGCTCTTGCGAGGGACTCTGCGAGAAATGTATCTTAGCTCTACAGGGAAAATCTTTACTCTGGCCCAGCTCTACCAGCTCTTCGTAATCCTTCCGAGCCTGCTGCTCATCTCGGCCACGGAAAAACAGCCCCGATTCCACCTGAAAGACCTTATTGCTCAAGCCCTTTATTTCCAGCCTGCCGTCCGGCCAAGCTCGCTGAATCTTATAAACCTTACCCTGGCGATATTTCTCGGATTCGAGCAAAATCTCGATTTCCCGCCCAGTATAGCCCATACCCACCTGCCCCTCGAAATCGAAGACATATAGCCCCTCATATCGCTTGGGATCACTCAATTCCGGCAGCTTCATTCTCAGCCTCCTTTAGCCCAGACTCCGTCCGTCCAGTAATTCTCGATTCTAATTTATACCGTGAATTGCCCCCACTTTCAACCATCCACCCTCTGCCATATTAGCCCCCGGCCTTCCCTGCCATCCCGCCGCGCCGGGCCCATCCCGCCCTTGTTGTCATCCCGGCCCCGTGTCCACGTGGGTAAACTCTGGCCGGGATCCAGCTTTTTCTTCTTCCCTCTTTCTCCTCTCTCCTTTCCCCTATCTACTTTCTTCTTCCCCCTAGCCAATGCACCTTAGAGAATAGCTTCGTAATCGATTTGTTCCAGAGCAAACAGGACCGCCTCTCCAATACCCCCACGTCCCACATGCGTGTCCAAATCCTTCGGCACAATTGTTAGCACCTTCACGCCCGAAGCTCGTTCGATAGCAGCTGGGTTGGTTTCTTCAGCTACGCTGGCGGTGTCAGCCACGTACGAATTGATAACAATCCCCGCCACGCGCAACCCCCGAGCACGGGCTGCCTCGATGGTCAACAGCGTATGATTTATCGTCCCCAGCTCAGGCTTAGCCACAATCAACAACGGCAAATCCATCTGTCCCACCAAATCAGCCACACACAAATCCTGCCCCAACGGCACCAGCAATCCGCCAACACCCTCCACAATCATCACATCCTGCGTTGGCGCCATCCGATTATAATACGTTCGAATCACATCCAGCTCAATCGGCTCAGCTCCCCTATTCACCGCCACCTCCGGAGCCAACGGCTCACGGAACCGCACCGGGCAAATCTGATCCAGCGTCGCCGTAGAGTCCGAACAATGAGCCAAAAACTCCGCGTCCTGACTCACCAGCCCACCTCGATCATTACGACAGCCCGAAGCCACCGGCTTAAACACCCCCACACTTTGCCCCTTATCCTTTAGAATCCTAGCGATGCCCCCAGCAATTACCGTCTTGCCCACCTCCGTATCAGTGCCGGTAACGAATAGCCCACGAGCTTTGACGAATTCACTGTCTCCGTTAGCCATCATTTTTCTATCCCTCCGTAGTGGCCGATTCCAACAAAGATCGGCTATCTTCCAAAGCTCTATCCAAAGCGTCAAACAACATATCAATCTCCGCTAAGCTCACGCTCAAAGGCGGCATTACCACCACCACATCGCCCAAGGGCCTGAGAATCACGCCGTGCTTTCGAATAGCCTCGCAAACCGTAGCTCCAATCCGATGCTCAGGGCCAAACGCTCGCTTGCTAGGCACATTCGCCACCAGCTCAATGCCGGCCATCAATCCCTTATAACGAACATCGCCCACAAAATCCCCTCCCTTTAGCTCTTCCAGCCGTTGGGCGAAACGTTCCATCTTGGGCTCCAACTGCTCGATCACCCTTTCCTGCTCAAATATATCCAGGCTAGCCAACCCAGCCGCACAGGCCAACGCGTTGCCCGTGTAGGTGTGCCCATGGTAAAAGCTCTGCCCCGGCTCGCTAAAAGCCTCGAATATCTCCTGCCTCACCAGCGTAGCAGCCAACGGCAAATACCCCCCGGTAATCCCCTTCGACAAGCACATAATATCCGGCTCAATCGCTTCAAGCTCGCACGCGAACATCGAACCCGTCCGCCCAAAACCCGTAGCCACCTCGTCCGCTATCAACAGTACGCCATATTTTTTGGTGATCTCTCTGACCCGCTTCAGGTAGCCGTCCGGAGCTACAATCATTCCGCCCGCTCCCTGCACCATCGGCTCAATCGCCATCGCCGCGATTTCGCCAGCCCGCGATTGCAAAATGGCCTCTAACCTTGTCGCGCAAGCCAGCCCGCAACTCTTGCGATCCAAACCCAAATCACATCGATAACAAAACGGCGAAGGCGCCAAACAAGTTTCAAACAGCAAAGGCCCATATATTTCATGAAACAACTCAATCCCCCCTAAACTCACCGCCCCCAAGGTATCGCCATGATACCCATGCCGCAGTGCTACAAAACCCTTTCGGCTCTCGCCTTTGTTCTGCCAATACCCAAAAGCTATCTTTATAGCCACCTCCACAGCCGTCGATCCGTCGTCAGAGAAAAACACCTTATCCAATCCCCCCGGCGTAATCTTTACCAACCGCTCTGCCAACTCAGCCGTCGGCCCAGACGCCAAACCCAGCAAAGTAGTGTGGGCTACCTTTCCCAACTGTTTCTTGATAGCCTTATCGATTTTTTTCACTCGATGCCCGTGTACGTTGCACCATAAGCTCGATACGCCGTCTATATATCGTCGCCCTTTATCATCAATTAGATACACCCCCTTAGCCCGTTCAATAACCAAAGGCTCTTGGCTATTCCAACTAGCCATTGGCGTAAACGGATGCCATACATATTGCTGATCTTGTTGAATTGTTCGTTTACTCATCTTGCCCAGTATACCCTTGCCACCCATGATTTGCGTAGTGAAAATATTTAAGGTCTTGTCCCGGCGAGCCGGTTGTCATCCCCGCGCAGGCGGGGATCCAGGCTTTCTGCCTTCTGTTCAGAATTCAACGGAGGGGTGAGTTCAAGCTTGGACGTTTGCGAGGTTCACTGGAGTAGCAGATCATGGCTTTTGTTCTTGCTCAACATCTAGAAAGGCATCACCGACTTCATCTGCTATTGCCATGATCGCCTCCATCGTAACAAGGCTATCTAAATTAGGTTCAGCGGCAAGTAACCCAACCGTAATTTGGGACAATGAAATTGCTGTAGCATGGGCAGGATCTGTCATGCCTGAGTTGCTTTGCCCTACTAGCAGCACATCCTCTTTTGCTTCACACATGCCCAGCTTATTTTTAACACCTTTAACATTAGCGTGAATATTCTGGCTAGCCCATTTGTAGTGTGGCCGCATATGATCCAGCTTTACATCAGCTTCGATATTTGCAAAGCGGGGGCTGCTGATATTTAGAGATGCACTAGCCCAACCGTAGAGGCCTTTAAAGTCAGGCCCGTACTCTGCAATCACTTTGTCATAATGGAGTCTATGTTTGTCTGTCTCTGTTTTAGAAAAGGGGACTACGTTCAAACGATCTGCATATTTATTGTACTGAATCATGCCTTTGTAAGAGTCGACTATTTCATGAGCTAAAAAACGTTCCGCTGCTGGCCTTTGATGCTTTATGATAAAGAGCGTTGTGGCTACTACCTCATGCAACGCACGCCATCTTGCATGTCCCCCATCAGCATATCCATTTTTCAACAGGCACAGAATTTCTGAAGATATATGGCATGCTCTCGCGTGCAGCCTAACTGATATGTCAAAGACAATATCTTGTGTTTCTACCGCAGTTGGACGATAAAAGTTATTGTAATTTTCCCCTGCTTCCGTACATATAACAATCAGCTTTTCTAGAAGATCAAACCCTTTTGACCAACGATGCATATTGCGCTTCGTGAATTTCGCACTCAGTGATCTTCTTTCGCGCAACATTCTTGGAGCAGTCTTCTTAAGCGTCTTCAGTGTGTTTTCTATCAACTGAGGCATCACCGACTTTAAGCCCCTTTCGGTAATCTTCCGTTTTTTCTCATCATCAATGGGTTCTTTAAGTTCTTTTAAAGACAAATTTACGAGCTTATCAAATTCTTTTTGAAGAACATCCATCTCATAAGTCATTTTCGTTAGTCCTCGTAGAATAGCGGAGGTCTTTGATACAGCGATTTGAACGCTTTTTAGATACAACTTGCACAAACCCACCACGCACGGAGGCCGGATTTGGAGTTTCGGGGGCCCCCATTGATCCTGAGTATACCCGAGCTAGAGTCCGATATCAACTAATAAATTTGTCTTTATCATTTCGGGTAATCGCAAAATATATGACATAAAACCAAGATAAAACACCATGTAGAATTGCAAACAAGATTGATTTGTTTCGATGCCATGATAATACAATAGCAATGGCACAGCCAATTCCGATACCCGAGCGGGCAGCGCTATGTTCCACATGAGCTACCATCTCAGCTAATATCATATTCTGCTCCTAACAATGACTATACAGCCTACACAAAACGCACCACGCACGGAGGCCGGATTTGGAGTTTCGGGGGCCCCCATTGATCCCCACAATACCCGAAATTGAGCTCAATGTCAATAAATCTACCCTCACCCTGCCCTTCAGCGAAATCTGCGAAATCAGCTTCTAAATCCCGGCGCGCCGGGACTGTATTATCTTCCTCCAGCCTCCAGCCTACAGACTCCAGCCTTTTTTAGCTAAACGTTCGTGGTTATTTAGCGATAAAGAATATGAGGTATCTCCGCGGAGGCGGATTTCCTGTGGTTATGGGACGATTTTGGGGGCCAACCGATGCTTATTAGTCGCGATAATAAGCAAAGAAAGGCCAATAAATGACATATTTACGGAATCACCGGGCGTGGTTGATTGGTTTGGGAATCTTAACCATCGTCCTAGGCCTGCTTGCGGGGGTCGCAACCCTTCAGGGTAGCGTGAAGTTCGAAGTTTACCTAGGTTTCATTTTCATTGTGGTGGGCCTGACTCACACGATGCATTCGTTTTGGAGCCGACCTTGGGGCGGTTTTTGCTTTCAGATTCTCGGGGCCATCCAATATTTCCTAGTCGGCATGATGTTGTTAGCTCAGCGAGGGCCCGGCGCGGTAGTGCTGGTGCTCTTGCTCTCAATGCTTTTCATTATGCAGGGCATGGTTCAGTTTAGTCTGGTCTCACAACTACACCCCCACATAAACAGAGGTTGGATGCTAGTCAGCGCTGTGCTAGCCGTGTTTCTCGGAGCTTGTATCTGGTCGCAATGGCCCAGCTCAGCGTACTGGGTTATCGGCCTGTTTGTGGGGGTCCACTTGATATTTAGAGGGGTGCCCATGGTAGCTCTGGGCTTTGCCATTCGCCGATTAGAGTACGATGGTTTGCGGCGGTTGACTTCTACCGCAGCCCGCAGTGGCGAAACGGTCCATACCTTAGTTTGCCGTAAAAGAATGGAAGTCCCAGAGGAAGCTGACATATCTGTCTAGCTGTTCGGCTGGCGACTTCTCTGTCATTGTCCCCACTAAAAAAAACAAGCCCCAAGCCTTTCCTTCGTGTTCTTCGTCCCGACGCACCGGGGCGGTATTCTCTTCCTACAGCCTACAGCCTCTCCCGGCGCGCCGGGACCTACGGCTTTCTTAGTAGCTGAAAATTTCGCTGGAGCTGTTGATAAGAAAGTCGAGCTAAGGGCGTATCCCGGAAGAGTTTTCTGAATTGCGATTCGGTCAGGCTGCGAAGTTGTTTGATATTTAAGTTAAGAATTTCGGCACGCGGCTCAAACTGCTCTTCTTTGGTTTGGGGGGTACGGTGATTGAAGGGGCAGACTTTTTGACAGACATCGCAACCGTAGAGGCATGGGCTTGTTTGCTTTTGAGTTTTTATTATTTCAACAATTCCCGGCGTAAAATTTCCTTTATGCTCGATGGTCAGATAGCTAAGGCACTTTCGAGCGTCGAGTAT
>SDBV01012382.1_pt1 | contig 10939 bp, 11 predicted proteins | sample 2277081 | NCBI WGS metagenome assembly SDBV01 (sample SAMN10402039, study PRJNA504765) | marine sediment metagenome | isolation source: marine sediment core GS10_PC15, 223 cmbsf | place: Arctic Ocean: Southern Knipovich Ridge | collected 2010
ACTTGAAAGGATTTATAGACGACTTTATAAAACCAAAGTAGAAGAATATAATGATAATCAGAAAAGGAAAAGCATGAAATTGTTTGATATGGATTATGAACCCTATAAAATTCTTGAACAAAAGTCACCAAGAATTATGATTTCCAAAACAGAAATTTTGTTTTATTTACCTATAATTGGAGCTTTAATATGTTTTCTAATAATATCTATAATAATGATGATACAATGAAGTTTTTAGTTAGAATCAGAGTTTGGTAAATACTCTAAATATATTTTCATCAATGATTACTTTATTCCAATCAATATTGTTTCTAATTTTTACAAAAGAATCATATTCAGTTGATGTAAAACAAAAAGTCTCATATTGTTCTAATTCATGATCAACTAAATTAAAGCTGGTTATCACTGTTTCATTTAATCCTTTATTACTTATCCCTGAATAGAATTTTGCATGAAAATATTGTTCAGTACAGTAAATATTTGAGGTGATAAATTTTCCATAATTATGAATACATTTAAAAAAGCGATTTTCATAACAAGGTGGTTCATCATCAAATTCCATTGATTTTTCACATTGAGTTCTTCTTTTTTCATCGTTTATCCACCCTAATATCTGGGATTTTACAGTTTTTCTGCCAAATTCTTGATCTTTACGTGTATAAATATATATTGGTGAGATAGGGTGGTCATAATAATTAAATTTTTCAACAGTATTTAGAAGTTGATTCCAACATGTTTTTATTGATATAAATGGTGAATAAATTTCAATTTTGTACTGCAAAGCAGACCATCTTTCAAAAAGAAAGTGGATTATAGATAATATTTCTTTACCTTTTAATATTTGGGGTTCTGACATTAATTTAAGCGTACTAGATGTGAGTGGAATTATCTCTTCAATTTCTTCAAGGTAACAAGTATGTTTTCCTTCATTCCAATATGGCATTGATGCTGAAAAGATAATATATAACCTAATTTTATGATTTTCCTCACATTTACATATTTTGTCTTCCAAAATAAATTCTAAAAAAATACCTCCTATCCCCCTTCTGAAATCCACCCAATCATCTTCTGATATAGGAACAGATATCTCGTAAGGTAATATAAATGTCTCATCAACAAGGTCACTTATCTTTGATTCATATTCCCATAATTTAATTTGAATTTCTTCAAAAGGTATGGTTTCATTACATTTCGTACATCTAAATTTTAAAATTTTTTGATAAATATACTCATCTAACATAATTAAGCTTTACAATATTTATTCATAATATCTATAATATTGATTTTCAATGTTCTAATTTATTTGTATTTTGTTTTTTGAGAAGTCTCTCTACCCTTGCTAGTCGTTCTTCAAGATTAAAAAACATAGGATTTGGCAAGGTTTTGATAAATTCTTCATGATTCCAATTTTTATCGATTAAGTTTTTAACTGTGTTCATAAATCTGATGTAAGAATCAAAGTATTCTAATTCTGGTTCCGGAAATTTCAGGTTTCCTTCAAAAAAGAATTGAATTTTGACACTTGTATATTTTTTAAATATTCTTTGATAATCATCTGAATCCCAAGGAACACTACTATACTTCCCAGCTTGTGGATGATTCCCAAAAAAACCCTGCCCTCCTGTAAATGAAGTGAAAGAAATGTTAAAGTCATATATATCATTATACATCTTCAGTCTTCCATTTTGATCAATTTCTATTTTTGTTTTAGGGAGTACATATACTTTTTTTATAAAAATATCTTCGAAAATATCATTTAAACTTAGAGAAAGCTTTGATAGTACAGAATCCTTATGAGGTTCAGGAAGATTATTAATTTCATATAATTCTTTTGGAGTATCTCGATTTGCCAGAATGGTATCTGTAGACTCTACAAAGTAAATATCCCAAGTAAGGTTGGAAATTTTTAAGAATTGTATAAATCAACTGGTATTGGATTAATTGAATAATAAACTGATCAAATTTATCAGAAATTTGATCCTCTAATTCTTTATACTTAGGATAAAATTTGTTAAATAAAATGGCAAAATCAAATCTAACTTGTGGTGCTAACTCAAATTCTGTGGGAATTAAGAATTCAGGTCTTTTAAAAACAACAGCAACAGAAAAAGGATGAATCAAATACAAATCTTTCTCATTAAATAAATAATGGAGTTGTCTGTCTGAAACTAATCGTGTCCCATGGGGTGTTCGAATATAGTAGATTCGATTCTTAATTTCAGGACCTTTCCTTTCTATTATGAAAGCAAAAGGTATTTCTTTCTTTTTCTCAATTGTTATAATGGATAGATCTCCTTTTTCACATTTTAGGAATTCAAAATTGTAATTCATAATTGGACTTATTTTATTATGAATAATATTGTCAATATCACCCTTTAAATCATCAATTTCATACTCTGCTTTACCATCAAAAGAGCCATCATTTTGAAGACCAAGAATAACTTTACCTCCAATTCGATTGGTAAATGCAACAAATTCTTTAGCTAATTTATCTTTCCAATTATCCTCTTTCAGAATCTTTGAACTCTTTAATTCGTATCTCAAATTCTCAATAGAATTATTTTAAGAATTGCATTATTTTCCCTTCCCCTACTTAATGGATTTAGACTCGTATCGAGGTTTTAGGTAGTAACTTTGTTTCTACCTCACCACCTTGCGAAAGAACCATTTTCTATGTTAAAAATAGAGCTTTAATAGTCACCCTTTACGATTCTCAAAGGTTTTCTGAACTTAAACGTATTTCTCATATAATTCTTAAATTGATAAAAAAAAACAATAAAAAAAAAAAAAATTAAATTCTTCATAAAAAACTTCAGACACTTGTATTTGATCAGTTATTGCAATTCGATTTTCCATATTATTAAATTCATTTGAATTGCATAAAATACCATGACTTTCATATACTCTTATAATCTTTTCTAATTTTATTTTGTAGTCAAAGGACTGGATAACTATCTTAATCGGGATTTTTTTTTCCCTTGCAAATTCAAAATCTCTTTGATCAAGAGTTCTAATTTCTAATGTATTGATCTTATTTTCATTCTAACCTCTTCAGGTGAAGTTCTTGTATGAGAACCATCTCTATAAAAGGAAGTATTTTCAAGATAATAAGGTACACCTAACTGAGGATTACCAAAATCTTTTTTTAATGAAAAAATATTTCCCGATTCATATTTAATTATAAGGATAATAATTCGATCATATCCATCTCTCTTTTCTTTTAGTATAGAAATATTTTCTTTATCACCTGAAATATAATATTCTTTAAGATCAATAGTTATTAATTCTGGTTTAATATTGGCTTGGATCAAGTCCTTAATTGTCTTTATATCATTGAATTTGATATTCTGATGATATCCATTGTAAATATCATTTGTTTCAGCTACACCAATAACTAAATATGATATTCCAAGTGATCTATCCTTTCTAAAATTATTAACTAATCCTAAGATATCTTTTAAAAATTCTTTCTTACTCTCTAATTTGATTTTTTTATCCGAGTTATTAAATTTATAAAAATCAGTCTTGAAATCAAGATATTCACATTCTTCTTCTTTTAATAAATTAATAACTTTATCCTCGTTTAAAATTTTCTTTTGTCTGCTTTTAAAGCGGACATATAACATAACTACGACTGCTATTATTATTACAAGAAGAATAATTAAAATTATGTCAGCTAAATTTTCTGTATTATCATTTTGCTCAAAAATTTCCACTTTAATATCCACTATCGCATCCCCATTTAAAGGATAATAATTATCTAAGATTAAATAAAAAGACCCATTATAAGAGAGGGTATATGTTTGTCTTAAATTATAAATATGATCTTCAGAGATTATATAAGAATGTCCCTTACCATCTTTATATTTCTGATATTCTTCATCACTCAACATTGTAAAACGGAGGAATTCACTAGTATTGATATAAATTTTTATTTTTCCCCCTTCTTTTGATATTAATTCAAAAGGAATTTCCTTGGTTGTTCCATTGGGTATTACAATTTGACGATCAAAGATTGTAGTTCCCTTTACAATGGTAATGAAATTACTTCCTATCAAACTACTAATCAAAATGCAATAAATAAATGCATATTTTTTATTCAATATTAAAACCACTTTTTTTTGAATTGAATTTAAAAATTATTTTGTAATCTGATAAATGGGTCATTTTTAATATTTATTTTAAAAGATATTTATTTTTTTACCATATTAGTTTAATTTCCTTATGAGTTTAATGAGTAGATTTTTAAAAAAATTACACAATCTCGCTTTAGAACCTTCTAACGCTCTGTAATGATTAAAATTTTTAGATTTAAGATTACGTTTCATTTTTAAATTAGTTCTTATTTCACTAAACATTAATTCTTTAATTTTTTAAGCAGATGTATTCCTCTTATCTAATCTGAATGGTCAGATTACTCTTCCCTTCTTATTAATTGTACTCTCATATGGGGTGTGAATTTTCTGGGGGGGAAAAAGTACGAAAAGTATCATTATAGATGGGAGTATAAGAAGGTTATTAATGAAAACCTTTTATTTAAATTCCTCTGGGTGATGACGATCATTTTAATCTTGAACATGTTGAATTAAACTATGAAACATATATAATAGCAAACCTTGGATTGTAGAAATTATTCAAAGAATTTTTACATGATCTTGAGAAATTCGTCGAGAAACGATAGTTTCTCCTATGTTATCTCTATTATTCAATCTAAAACGTTTTTCTATAGCTTGTTTTGTTTTTAATGAAAAAAGTTCAGAACCTCCATATTCTCCCATACTAACATATAATAATTTTAAATTTTTGCAATTAGGAGAATCTAATATACTTAATATCTTCGCTTGAAAAGAAATTATTTTATTTGTAAGTGATGGTACAACAATATAATCGATTTGATTTATACTTGCCCAAATCGGGATAATTTCATGCAACCTTAAAAAGTCCTTACAGATAAATATGCTAAGTCTTCCAATAGAAGTCTCAAATATGTGAATCTGAGGATTGTTTATGCATCCTATATTCTCGATCTTATTTATTCTAGAAATTCTGACAGGGGTTTGTTTTATTTGATATTTAATAATTCCCTTATCAATGATAAATGCTTTGTTATTATAACTGCTATTGTTATCATCTTGATGCTCCAGACCCCCAATGAAAATTACGTCATATTTTTGAGACATTTCCTCCCAGTAGTAAATACTTATATAAGGAATAGAATTTTCAGGAAAAATGATAACATTTGGCTTCTGATCAGAAGGATTGCAAGAATTCGATTTAAGTGATAACGAAACTAGTTCTTCAATCTTCATTTTAACTCTAACATCCCGTTCACGATATACTAAAACTCTATCTCTTTCAATAAGGTTATTGTCCCAAAAGTGTTTAATAAAATAGAAGAAGTGTCCAATATTATCTACAGCTGCAGGTTTGATTCCTTTTAGTGAATGCATTTGGATTAAATGGAAAATTAATTCAGTTTGCGTAGTATTTCTTCTAGCCAACGTTACAGGGATTATCCTTGTATTTAAAAAAAACAAAATTCTGCTTATCTTTTATTTCAGAATCTTCCAAATGAGTACCTATATTGATAATTTCGGTCTCAACTATTTTTTCTAATTCTCCTTTAATTCTCGTTATTTCTTTTGGAATATTGTCAAAATCTAATTTTTGATATAACGGTAAGCTGTGGAGGTATCGAAGACTCGAAAAATCAATGTCTAAATCTGCTAAAAATTTATGACCTTTATTTATAATGGGATTAGCTCCTAGACTTATTAGATCCAAGCTTAATAATTCAAAAACTGGCTCAATTGCTGTGATTTCATTTCTAGCTAAGGATAATTGCTTTATTAGTTTTAACTGACTTAGATTTTCAATCTTAGTTATAACGTTTTCCATCAAATCTAAAATTACTAAGTTCTTTAAATTTTTTAAACCATCAATCTTCTCAATTTTATTATGTACAAGATTCAGTTCTTTTAAGTTTACTAAGTTACTTAATCCCTTGATTTCTGATATCCCATTTTCTAATAAAATTAGCTTTTCTAAACTAGATAAACGATTTAATCCATCAATTTCTGTTATATAGTTTGAACTTAAATAAAGAATTTTTAATGAAGTAAGATTATCCAATCCTTCAATCACGGATATCTTGTTTGCATGCAAATCCAAATATTCAAGTTGAGTCAGTTTATCTAATCTAGTTATTTCATCAATACTATTAAAACCTAAGTCTAATTGTCTTAAGTTTTTAAGTTTCTCCTTAAAATTTTTCATACTCAAAGTAAAAGTGTATCTCTCAAATACTCACAATCGAGAATGGTTTAATCCATGGTCAATGAACCTTTTAAATATCTTTGATAAAATGGATGAAGACTTACAACAAGATATAATTAACCTTTTGATTGAAAGCAAGCGATATAATAGCATTTTTTATTCTTTAACGAGAACACCTAAAAAATTCTCAAATTTTATAAATCAATTTTTAGAAATGACATCTAATAATGGGAGTGAGATTAGATCAATCGTCGAGATACATTTCCCATATCAAATTTTGAATTAAAACTAAATTTTGATTATCACCTAAGGTATTCCAAAACATGCATGTAATTCTTTTTTAAAATTATTGAAAATTTCTGAGCGATTCATTTCTGATTCTAAATCTTTAATTGAAACAACTCTTTCTATATGTATTTTATTTTCAGGAGAAAAATTATTCGCATTATTAAAGATATATTCATCAAGTTGTTTTATCCCTAATTTGAATGTGATATTATATTTTTTAATAGATAAAATAATTCTTATATCCCCAAAATAATCATAAGAAGAATAAAAGTGAAAGAGATATTCAATGAATTTGTCAAGATCTTTTATTATAAAAATTTCATTTAAAAATTCTTGATCCATTTCAATAAAGGTTTTAAACTCAATATACCCATTTCTCTTAATTTCAAAAAACCCATTATATAAAGATTGATGTCTAAATAAAAACAAAATACCATCGTGAGAAAATCTTCCATTTACTAGAATTGCATGAAATCGATCATCTCTCGTAATATCTGGATAAAGATTTCTTAAATTGGTTATAGTAGAATTATTAATTTCTGTAAATGTTTCTAATGGAAATTGATAGGGAATTGCAATCCAGCTAACAACATTTTCTTCATTTCCTATTTTTAACCCATAATCTCTACTTTCAAGATATTTATTTAATTTTTCTTCAATGCTTTTTTTTGAGAATAATAATCTAAGGGTAGCATGATCTGCTGGATATGTGTCTTCATTATATCGGAAGAAATACTTATGACTATCATTATCTGAACTATTAATATACATTACTGGTTCTGGTGCTTCTAATATTTTGAGAACTAAAATAAATTCATCTGGATTATTAGAATTTGTATCAATATCATTAATTTTTAAAGATATCGAAGGAATTGTATGACTAATTGTAAGACCTCGCAATTTATTTATTAAACTAGTCTTAGATTGATATAAGGGTGTTACACTCTCAGCACATGAATTAGTGTCTTCTTTTACGCCTAATATTAAAAGCCCTCCCATATTGTTAGCAAATCCACATAACCTTTTTATTAATTTCCAAAATTGCTGTTGTAGAGCAACATTGCTTGGATTTAAAAAATTTGCTTCTTTATATTCAATTAAAGAGGATTCTCGAACGTTCTGATTAATTAATTCTTCAATATCAGTTAAATCAATATTTTCTATATTTTTTTTAAAAATTGAAATGAATTTTGTCACCTTATATAGTAGTTATTTATAAAGAGGTTCTTATTAATATAACCTATATATTTACAATCATAATTAATAGTTACTTCTTCATCTGTGGTGGATAACCCAATCATATATCTCATATCTCCCTTATTTTTTTATATTTTCTCTCTATTTATTAAAAATATCTTGAAAGAGATTAAAACAATACACTTTCATTTATTTTAAAAAGTTTTGGAATATAATCCAATAATTTGAATTTTTACTGATAATTAATAAGTCAATTATTTGAATCTGGAATTAAAGGTTTAAAAAAATCAACTAAATTTTCAGGAGGGATATATATTACTTTAGGATCATCAATCTTCTCGAGTTCAGCAATAGTTATTCTTAATGTATCTTTATAACTCTTAACTGTTAAATCAATACAAAATAGAATGATAAACAAATCCAGATCGGATATTCGATCAACATCTTTCATTTTTGCCTTAATAGTCTTGGGAAATGATATATTCCTTTTATCTTTTTTTATCTCCGCTATATCACTTGTGGCTTCTACTGAAATTCCAATTTTCCAATTGAATTTCCTACATTTAAATAAGAGATCTATACTAATCTCATCACGTAAATTGTGTAAGTCAATAATTTGATATTTGTTTAATTCAGTTTTAATTTTTTCTAATAAGTGTGTGTGAAGCCCTGATTCATTTTTAAAAATTCTAGTTTCTGCAATTTCCACAGTTGGCTTCCAAAAAAATTTTTCAAAAAATTCTTCTAGATTATTCTCAACTAAGTTGTTTTCTTTTGTCCTAATTATTCCATCTGATGTTCGGGCAAAAGAAATCTCACATAATTCATCTTCTTCAATAAATTTAATTAATTTCTCAACGATTTTAATATTTTTAAGCTTTAGTTCAGACTGCAAAAATTCATATTTCCTAAATCTATATGAACCTTCAGGCTCAATCTTTTTTAACATCCTATCCAATAAATTCGCTCCATAAATAGGAGTAATGATAGAAATGATAAAATCATTCCTTCCCACTTGGAATTCTAAATACTGATCTGTCAATAATTTTAGTATAGGTTGGATTTCAGAATATTTAAATCGTAAAAGAAATTGAAATTCTTGACTCGAATTTTCAAAATTGATTATTCCTTCTCGGTCTTCATTTAAAATTATCAGAACTTTTCTTAATAGACAATATCCAACACAATACTTAGAAAATGTATTCTTGTTTGATATTTCTTTAATTCGAGTAATTATATCTTGAATTAAACCATTGCCATCTAAATTTAATACTTCAAGATTAGTAAGATTCTCAAGTCCACTAAATTTTATAATTTGATTATCACTTAGATCCAAGTCAATAAGGGCATTATTACTCTGTAATCCGTCTATTACTTCAACTAGATTGTTTGAAAGGGATAACTTAAAAAGATTAATAGGAAGTTCTGAACCCTCAATTTTTATAATATTATTTGAAGAAAGATCAAGCTTTTTTAACTTTTTTTGAGAATTAAGATTTTCAATTCTATTTATATTGTTGTTTTGTAATAATAATCTCTCTAAATGCTCAAGATGATTTAATCTGTATATGATCGATATTTGATTATAACCCAAATCTAAGATTTCCAAATTCTTTAAGGTATTAAGATTGTCAATTTCCTTAATCTTATTGTTTTTTAATTCCAATATTTCAAGTTTGGTTAGCTGTTCCAGATTTTCAATTTTTGTTATGTAATTGTTATTAATCTTTAGAATTCTCAAATTTTCTATAGCATCTAAACCTTTAATTGATGAAATATCATTGGAACTTAAATCTAAATGTTTTAACTCAGTTAATGATTCCAAACCATTAATCTCTTTTATCTTATTACGAAAAAGGTATAATCCTTTCAAATTATGGATATTTTCTAAATTTTTAATAGATTTAATATCAACAATTTCTTTAAAAGCTATATATAATCCTAAACCCCCAAATTCTGGGAAAGTTTCTGCAAATATAATATTACCGTCTACTATTACAAACTCATTACGACAATATGCTTTTACTTTTTCAATATTTTGAACTACTCCATTGGAACTGACTCCACCTAAAATATTTAATAAATCGGGATTCATGTTGTTATTATGGATTCTTAACTCTATTATATTCTTAAGATTTCCAATGCCGGTAATTTCCTGAATTGGATTTCCATCCAAGTTTATTTTTTTTAAGGAATTTAGAGATTCAAGCCCATATATTCTTGCTATTTTATTTTTTACTAATGAGAGGGTTTCGAGCTTTTCAAGATTAGTTAGACCAGAAATTTCTCTGATAATATTAATATCTAAAATTAGCTTTTTTAGGTTCTTAAGGGCACCAATGTTTTCAATAACTTCTATCTGATTCCCGTATAAAAATAATTCTTTTAAATTACTAAGATTTCCAATATTTTCAATTTTTTTTATCTTGTTTCGACCTAAATTTAACTCTTCTAAATTTTCAAATTGTTCAATATTTTCAATAAAAGAAATCTCATAATTATTATTCAGTTTTAATTTTTTACATGTATGAGGATTTTCTACTTCTTTTAAAATTGAGAGATCTTTTAAACCTTTATCACTTAAATCTAAAAGTCCATGTTTGATTGTTAAATTCATAATAAATTCTTAGTATTTATTGTTTATTTCAATAGATAGAATAAATAAGGCAATATAGTTGATGTTAACCCCAATGCGAATAAAGTCGTGTTTCCTTCAATTAGAGTTGGAACCGAGGATTTATGTGAGCCAATATTGGTCACTCTCACCAACAACGATATACTTTCTTTTAATTTTGCTATAATTTTCTCTAATTCTTTTGGGTCTGATTGGGGTATTTTCGAGAAATCAAAAACCTTATCTTTTTGATCCTCAATAAGTTTCATTAAATCATTGTGAAGACTTATAGACGGGTTTCCAAGATTATATCTTTTATAGATCTCATCCCTAATATCCTCCATTGCCTGTCGGAGATTATTTAAACTTTCCTTAAAATCACCTTTATCTCTCCAAGTAACTGCTTTAACAAAATATTCGTTTGCCTGTTTTAAACTATTATTTTTTAAAAATACAGGTGTATTTAAAATCGCCTTTTCAATAAAAATATCTGTAGTATGAATTACATAACACCCATCATTTTGAATAAACATAATAAAAGGAACTCCGTGTTTTCTACACGCT
>SDBV01012383.1_pt1 | contig 10939 bp, 10 predicted proteins | sample 2277081 | NCBI WGS metagenome assembly SDBV01 (sample SAMN10402039, study PRJNA504765) | marine sediment metagenome | isolation source: marine sediment core GS10_PC15, 223 cmbsf | place: Arctic Ocean: Southern Knipovich Ridge | collected 2010
TGGTTAGAGCAAAGAAATAATTTCAATCCTCGTGGAGAACCAATATTAAAAGCAGAGTTGAGGTCCAAAGGAATCGAAACTAACATAGTTGATGAGTTACTACAAAACGATACAGAAGCTCAGGTTCAATTGGCCACAAAAGCGGTGGAGAAAAAGATAAAATTGTACCGTAAATTTGATGAACGAGAATTTAGAGACAAAATAAGCCAATTTCTGGCTCGCCGCGGTTTTGGCTGGACTGTTACAAAACAGGTCGTTGACACTGTTTCGAAGAAAAGGTAAAATTAAATACGAGAAATTAATTATATCCTGATACAACAGGATATTTTTAGTTAATTAACTATTTATTCCCCTGCCTGTAGATTACGATATGTATTTAGAAAGGGTCGAAAACAATTATGAATCCAATATTTATTGCCGCAGTTTCTGTAGTGGTTGGGGTAGCTCTAGTTCTCGGTTACCAAAACTATCTTAAAAAACACTCTACGAAAGATAAAGAATCCAAATTAAAACCTAAAGACTTAGATACAGATGCCAAGGAAATTATCCTTGATGCCAAAGATAACGCCTTTCGTATAAAAAGGGAGGCTGAAGAAGAAGCCCGAAAAATTCGTTCGGAAAGCCTGTCTTTAGAGGCAAAACTTGCTACCCAGGAAGAAACCTTTTCTAAAAACCTGGCTGATATAAAGGAGAAAGAGATAGCGTTTACCAAAAAAGAAAGCGACCTCGAAAAAACACGCTCCGAATTGGTAACTAAACTAGAAAAAGTAGCTGGTATTACTAGAGATGAAGCCAAAAAACTTATACTAGATGCTACCGAAAAAAACTTAACCGAAGAAATTGCCAAAAAAATTAGAGAAAGTGAAGAGCAAATCAAAAAAAATGCTGATGAAAAATCTAAGGAAATATTGGTAGATGCTATGCGTCACGGTGCTACCGATTATGTAGCCGAATACACTACATCAACGATTAAACTTTCCGATGAGGATATGAAGGGAAGAATAATTGGAAAAGAGGGCCGAAACATCAAAGCCCTGGAAGCAGCCACTGGAGTAGATATCGATCTTGATGACCCCGGTGTTATCCGACTTTCCTCTTTTGATGGCGAGAGAAGAGAAATAGCTAAAGTATCATTGGAGAGATTGATGGCTGATGGGAGAATCCAGCCTACTAGGATAGAAGAAATCGTGTCTCGGGTTGGCAAAGACTTTGATAAAATCAGGCGGGAAGAAGGTGAAAAATTGGCTTCAGAGGTTGGAATCCACAACCTACCTCTTGAAATTATTGATACTTTGGGTAGGTTTAAATGGCGGTTTTCATACGGACAAAATCTTTGGCTGCATACCCTAGAGGAAACCAAGATTGGTGTTTCGATCGCTCGTGAAGTTGGGGCTGATGTAAATATTGTAAAGCTGGGATGTCTTTTTCATGATATCGGTAAAATTTTTACACCAGAACAAGAAGGAACGCACGTACAAGTGGGAGTCGATTTTCTCAAGAAATTTAAGTTTGATCCAAAAGTGTTAGCTGCTGTTGAGGAACATCATGAGGACAAACCATTTTCTTCTCTAGAATCGGTTATCGTTTGGATTGGTGATGCCATTTCTGGTAGTAGACCAGGGGCTCGTCATGAGGCTGTCGAAGACTATGTTAAGAGATTGAAGGATATCGAAAATATTGCCACATCCTTCCAAGGAGTCGAAAAATCATTTGCCATTTCGGCTGGTAGAGAGGTGCGAGTAATAGTATTTCCTCAACAGATCAGTGATTCTGAAGCAACAAAAATGGCTCGAGAGGTAGCAAAAAAAATTGAAGGGAGTGTCACTTACCCCGGTCAGGTGAAGGTGACTGTTGTCAGAGAAACTAGAGCTGAAGCGATTGCCAAGTAGTTCCTAGATCTCAGATCTAAGACTTGAGATATGTTGAATCTAACATCTGATATCTTGTATCAGAAATATATTACAAATATTTATAAAATGAAAATTTTTAGTTCGAAAGAACGCAGTATTTTATGAAAATTCTTAGCCCACGTTAGTGGTCGCAAGATTTTCGACAAATATTTATAAAATGAAAATCTTATTAATTGGTGACGTAGTTGCTAAACCTGGAAGAGCAGCCATAAAAGAGATTTTACCTGATTTGAAAAAAGAGAAAAAAATAGATTTAGTAATTGCTAATATCGAAAACCTGGCTCATGGAAAAGGGGCGACAGAAAAAACAGTTGAGGATATTCGCGAATCTGGTGTGGATATAATGACCAGTGGAAATCATATTTGGTTTCGAGAAAGTTTTGCTGAAATTTTAAATAGTGATCGAAGTATCATCCGACCGGCAAATTACCCTCTTGAATCCCCAGGACACGGTTTTACCTATACAAACGTGGGTAAACAAAAAGTTTTAGTAATCAACTTACTTGGGAGACAATGGATGGACGAACCAACCGATGAACCATATAGAACCATCGACGCCATTTTATTGAATCAGGTTGAAAAAGAAAATCCAAACATAATATTGGTTGATTATCATGCTGAAGCTACTAGTGAGAAAGCGGCACTTGCCAGGTTTTTGGATGGAAGAATTACTGCTCTTGTCGGTACTCATACCCACGTTCCTACTGCTGATCCTCAAATTTTACCAAATGGAACCGCGTTTGTGACTGATATTTGTATGAGCGGGGCAACCAATTCTGTCTTGGGTGTGGAATCCGATATAATTATCCGTAAACAAAAGGATCCAGGCCCTGCAAGATTCGAATGGGTTGAAACCGGCCCAAAAGTATTTCGTAGTGTTATCGTGACTACTGAAAAAGATGGAAAGGCAAAATCAATCGAGAGAATAGACAAATCGCTTGATTGATTGTTTGATTTCATTGCTATTTGTGTAAAATTATCACAGTATTAAAAAGTCTGCCCTTACTTACAAAGAAGGAGGTGAAAATACATGCTTAAAGCAGGAATTATTGAAAAAGTGGCCAAAGAGGCCCATCTTACTAAAAAAGCTGCTAAAGAAGCTGTGGATGCAACTTTTCATAATATCACCAGTGCATTGAAAAAAGGTGATAAGGTAGTCCTCTCTGGGTTTGGTACTTTTGTTGTTAGAGCCAGAAAAGCAAGACCAGGTAGAAATCCAAAAACCGGTCAAACCATCCAACTTCCGTCAATGAATACGGTTGGGTTTATTGGCTCTAAGGGGATAAAGAAGTTAGTTAGAAAATAATTTGCTAACTTAACTGACTTTCCCATGAAAACAGATTCTCTCAAGTATCATATTATTACATTCGGTTGCCAGCAAAATAAGGCAGATTCAGAAAGAGTAGCCGGAGCGTTCGAGTCTAGAGGTTTTAAACAAACAGAAAATCTTCATGAGGCTGATCACGTCGTGATAAACACGTGTATGATTCGCCAGCACGCTGAGGATAGGATCTATGGTTTGATGAAAAACCTGGCTCCTCTTAAAGAAGCAAATCCAAATTTTAAACTGATTGTTACCGGTTGTTTAGTAGGCGCCATGGTTCGAGAACCAACCGGTAAAATGTACCGCACCATGAAACGACGACTCTCTTTGGTAGATGAATTTCTTCCTATCGATGAAGTTGGTTTCGATATACCTGTAAGTAGAGAAAGCAGCGATCATGCTTGGGTGGTAATATCTCAAGGATGTAACAACTTTTGTACCTTTTGCATAGTTCCTTTTACTCGTGGTCGTGAAATTTCCCGTCCATGGAATGACATTGTAGCCGAAGTTGACGATCTAAGAAAAAAAGGTTACAAAAAAATTACATTACTCGGGCAAAACGTAAATTCGTACGGGGCCGATTTTGTGAAAGATCATCTGAAAAAAGGAGAATATTTGCTACCCGGTGGCCGGAGAGTTCTACCAGTTATGGTAAAAATGTCGATGGGTAGAAAAAGAATCCCGACGATATTCCCATACCTTATTGAGGATATCGCAAAAAAAGGTTTTGAAAAAGTTTCATTTCTTTCTTCCAATCCATGGGATTTTTCCGATCAGCTGATAAAAGTAATAAAATCCAATCCAAATATCGATCGTTACATTCACCTACCGGTGCAATCTGGGGATAATAAGATTTTGAAACAAATGAATCGGTGGTATTCTTCTGATGATTACAAGGCCCTAGTTAAAAAAATTAGAAGAAACATTGTAGATGTTGAAATAGGCACAGATATAATTGTTGGATTTCCTGGGGAGACAAAAGTTCAGTTTGGAAGAACTGTCAAATTAGCCAAAGAAATAGGTTGGGCGGTTGCGTATATCGGTATGTATTCACCCAGACCGGGAACCGCCTCGGACCAAAATTTTACTGATAACATCAGCCGAGAAGAAAAAAGTCGACGCTTTCACACCCTAAATGATTTGATTAACAAACGAAAAGTGAGGCATTCAGCGTTAGCCTAAAATTGGTTCGAAACCGATCCCTCTTAAGTGATCACAGTGGTGGCATTCTGTTCCCAGAGAGCACTTAAATAGATCTTTATCTTTTCCCCTTGGTATTTGATTCGCTGTTTCGATAACAAATCTCTTTATGTTGCGGCGTGTGTTGTCGGTTGGAATAGTTGAAGACCAATTACCACTTTCTAGATGAAGATATGAGAGTTTTGAAACATCCCTTTTTAGCCATGTACGAACCAAAAAATCGTAAATAGAGAGTTGGTGTGGATCATCCCTATCTTCTTTCCCTGTTTTGTAATCGATTATATGTAGCGTTCCATCTGTTTGTAAATCTACTCGATCTATCTTTCCGCCCAACATAATATCTTTGGTCAATGGAAAGTACTTGGTTCTTATCGGGGAGAGTTTGTAAGGAACGGCTTTGGTATCTTCTTTCTCAAAGAAATTTTCCAACATCCTTCGTCCCCTAATTTTGAAATTTTGTTCATCTTGAATGTCTTTAAACCCACCTTCTTTATTTTTAACCAAACCCCAATGAAGTTCAAATTGATCAAAGAGTCGTTCCTTACTTCGAATTTGGTGGACTAAACTAAAAAAGGAATTCAGAGTATCGTGTACTGCTTCTCCTAGGCTGTAGTAGGGTCGGGGCGGTTCTTGGTATTTCGTAGGTTCATGAATATAATAATGCCAATATTTTCTTGGGCATTCTAGCCAAATCTTTAGCTTATTTGGAGAAACATAAAAATAATTATTTTCCACTTCCCTGCCATTATAGTATACTCATGGATATGAAGGAATCTGCCCAGAATTTAATCGACAAAGCGAAACAAACCCTTTTGGGAAACCTAAAAACCGGTTATTCTCAAAATTTCGACACGAAATATAAATACATTTGCCCTTCAAACGAGCATTATTTTCACCAATGGTTTTGGGATTCGTGTTTTCACGCGATTGTATTGGCACATTTAGATCTTGATCTAGCGAAAAATGAAATTTACTCGCTCCTGTTTGCTCAGACAAAAGATGGCTTTATCCCTCACATAATATACTGGGATCAACACAAATACGGATCAGCTCTCTCAAACTTGGGTCAGAGATTGGAATCCAAAATATCTTTGTCACCTTCAAATTCACAATTGATCCAACCACCGTTAATTGCTCAAGCAGTGGAGGCAATATACGCAAAAGAAAAAAACATCGAATTTTTACATAAGGTAGTACCAAAATTAAAATCATATTACTTATGGCTTTCAAAAAATCGCGATCCAGATGGGGACGGGTTAATATCAATTATTGCTCCGTACGAATCTGGGCTTGATCAATCTCCTTCATACGATGAAATCTTGGGAGTCTCAGGTAAGTCACAACTACTTAGCGCGCTTGCTGGTAGAACGGTTACACTAAGACATTTGATGAAAAACTATAGTTTGGAAAAAATCTTCGAAGCCAACTATTTTAACGTAAAAGATGTTTTGGTAAACTCTATTTATATAAAGAATCTACAGGTTTTATCAAAATTACTTCACGAGACAGACAATGAAGAATCAGCTCGAAGTTTTCATCATATGTATACGCGATCAAAAGAAGCACTAATAAAAAAATGTTACAGTAAAAAAGACAGTTTTTTCTATGATTTATCAGGAGGTAACAAAATAGCTTCGAAGGTTAAAACAATAAAGGGTTTGTTTCCGATAGTATTGGATTTACCAAAATCAATTGTAAAGGATGTTGTAAAAAACCATTTGTTGAACGAAGAAGAATTTGGGTCTGTTTACCCCATTCCAACTGTAGCGATGAATGAACCTTCATTTTCACCATTGCCGGTTACAGTGAAGAGTGAACCAGTAATTTGGAGAGGACCTTCATGGATAAATACAAACTGGTTTTTATACAACGGTTTGAAAAAGCACGGTTTTTATAAGGAAGCAGATAATATAAAGGTTAAAAGTGTGAAAATGATCGAAAAATCCGGTTACCGAGAATTCTTCAACCCCTTTTCCGGAGAAGGCTATGGCGCTCACAATTTTTCTTGGTCAACTCTCATAGTTGATATGCTTCTTTCTTAATTTAAAATTTGAATAAACCAGTGCCTTATAGTACAATAACGAACCTAATAGGAGGAAAGTAGGAGGATAAATTGGTTCTTACAACTACAGCTGTCGGCAGCCTTCCCAGACCAGCATATCTTATAAAGGCCCGCGCGCAATTCACTAGAGGTGAGATTGAACGTGATGAGCTAGATAAATTGGAGAAGCAGGCAACGGATTACTGGATCCGTGCGCAGGAACGAATTGGACTGGATGTGTTAGTGCACGGCGAGATGGAACGGGGCGACATGGTTGCGTACTTTTCCGGTGAGAAGGGAGGCAACCCGATCAAAGGGATGAAGCTTGGCGGCCTGGTGCGCTCGTACGGCAACCGGTACTATCACAAGCCAATCATCGTAGATCGTTTAGAGTGGCCGGGGTCGATGACCGTCGACATGTGGAAGTATGCACAAAGCCTGACCAATCGTCCGGTAAAGGGGATGCTCACTGGCGCCTACACGATGGTCGAGTGGTCGTTCGACGTGCATTATCCGTCGCGGCGCGACGCTGTGCTGGACATGGCGAAGGTGATCCGCCGCGAGGTGGAGGAACTCGTCGACGCCGGCGCGAAATATATCCAGATTGACGAGCCGGCGATCCACACCCGACCGAATACAGATTTCGACATGGTAGTAGAGGCGATGCACGTGATGGTGGATGGTGTTGATGCTGAGTTTCACACGCACATCTGCTACGGCGAGGTGGAGGATATCTGGATGCCGATGCAGCGGCTGCCGGTCAAGCAGATCCACCTGGCATTCAAGAATACCGACTTCGCCTACCTGGATCTGGTTCGTGAACACGGTTACGACGAGACAAAGGATGTGGGTGTGGGTGTGACGGATGTGCACACACGTTTTACCGAGACTGTGGATGAGGTAAAAGACGGTTTGCAGCGGGTGCTTGCGCTGTTTCCGTCGAACCGCGTTTGGGTAATGCCAGACTGCGGACTTAAGACGCGTACAATTGAGGAAAGCAAAGCGAAGCTACAAGTGATGATGGACGCTGTACGTGACATTCAAATGAGTTAAATATCGTAAAGATACGTAAAAAGAGGTGAGACGTAAAGCAGACTGCAAGCACCAGTCTGCTTACTTTTAGGATACTCTTTATTTATGAAAAAACTTCTGGTTATTGTCGGACCGACTGGTACAGGCAAAAGTAGTTTGGCTCTGCAGCTTGCTGAAAAATACAATGGCGAACTAGTTTCGGCTGATTCTAGACAAATTTATATCGGGATGGATATCGGGACAGGTAAGGAAATAGAAGACCAAAAGACACAAATAAAAAAATTTGAAAATTATTGGACTGTTAACGGTATTCCTATTCACCTTTATGATATTATTTCGCCAGACAAAACATTTTCTGTTGCTCAGTATCAACAATTAGCCTACAAAATAATAAACAATATTCACTCTAGGGGTAAACTACCTATTCTTGTTGGAGGAACCGGACTATTTGTAAGAGCAGTTGTAGAAGGTCTAAAAATTCCAAAGGTTGCACCTGATCTAAAATTAAGAGAAAAACTGGGATCAAAATCGACAGAAACGTTGGCAGCCGAATTGGAAAAAGTAGATCCTGAAACGGCAATCGAAATTGATAATTCAAATCCAAGAAGAATTATCCGGGCTTTGGAAGTATTCTACACTAGCGGCGAATCATTTTCGAAGCTAAAAGGTAAATTCAAAACTCAATTTGAAACACTAATAATTGGACTTACCTCGGAACGAAAGTTTCTTTATAAAAATGTGGACGATCAGGTTGAAGAGTGGTTTGAGCACGGATTTACTGAAGAAGTAAAAACGCTTTTGGAGAAGGGGTATAAGGAAAGTCTTACTTCCATGACTTCACTTGGCTACCGGCAAGTAGGAATGTATTTGAGAAAGAAAATTTCATTGGATGAAGCAAAGCAGCGAATAAAATGGGAGCTTCACGGTTATATTCGTCGCCAACTCACTTGGTTTCGCAAGGAACCAAATATATCATGGTCTGATATTTCAGAAAATGGTTTTAAGGAAAAAATTTCGAATTTAGTTAAAAATTGGGTTTCATAGAAAAACCATTATTTGCCCAAAGTTATCTTTATTTGATAGAATAAAATTAGTATATATAAATGAGAAATACTACTAAAATCGAAATCTCTTTAAAATCAGTGCTTCTTATTATTCTCACTTTGATATTGTTATTGCTGGCTTGGAAATTACGCGGTATTTTGATGGGGATATTTATTGCTTTTATTCTCATGAGTGGGTTTGCTCCATTGGTAGATTGGTTGGTTAAAAAAGGATTTAACAAAACTTTTTCGGTGGCGATAACATATTTTTTATCAATTAGTTTTTTTGCAGGGATTTTGTTTTTTGTAATACCTCCATTAATTGTACAGACAAGAGAATTTTTGGCGAACTTACCTATTTACGTAAGCTGGGTGAATGGTACTTTTGGTAACACTACTATTCCTGGGGTTTCCAGTGATAGTATTACTGGAATACTTTCATCGAGATTGGATAGTGCTCTTTCAAATGTACTGAGCGTAGCTCTCAATGTGGTTAGTGTTTTTATCACTTTTATAACCGTATCAGTGTTTTCATTTTATCTGCTCTTGGAACGCGAATCTATAAAGCAAAATATTCACATCTTTTTTCCTCATTTATCTCAACAAAGAGTGTATTCTCTGGCGCATAAAATCGAGGAAAAACTGGGTGCTTGGGTGAGAGGTGAGCTGCTACTCATGATAATAATTGGAGTAGCTAGTTATATTGGGCTGACAATACTCGGAGTTGAATACGCCCTGCCTTTAGCCGTAATCGCTGGTTTACTTGAAATAGTTCCCATCATTGGACCAGTGGTGTCAGCTATCCCGGCGGTTTTAGTAGCTTTTGTTCAGAGTCCTATTTTGGCCGTTGGTGTGGTGGCGTTGTATATATTGATCCAACAGCTTGAGAATAGTATTATAGTACCAAAGCTGATGGAAAAAGCAGTTGGACTTTCTCCCTTACTGATAATCTTTGCTCTTTTAGTTGGTGGTTCTCTGTTTGGTCTGCTGGGAGCTATTATCGCCGTACCAGCTGCGGCCATAGGCCACGTGATTTTTGAGGAGTTTCGCACAACGTCAAAATAAGGAAGCCCCGCCAGATTCCAAGTTCGAAAACCATACCACGAAAACCAAATAAATGGTTATGAGTGATACCCCCAAAATTTTGGGATTTACCTTTTCATAAACATAAGCCAGACTAACGATTGCTAGAATAGCCAAACTACCAATTATTAGGTATAGCGATGTCGGTTCAATGTGGGCACCATTAAATAAACTTCCCAACCCAAGGGCGAATGTAAGATTTAGTATGCTTGCCCCAAATAAATTACCAGTAGAAAGAGAGGTTCGGTTTCTTATGATGGAATTTATAGTAGTAAATGCTTCTGGAAGCGACGTGCCTAGAGCAATGATTACCACACCTACTATTATGGAAGAAATATTTAGCAAACTAGCCAGAGCTACTGCAGATCCAACTAAGAAATGAGCACCAAGTACCAGTAAAATGGCCCCTACTACAAGGTAAAATATTTGCTGAAAACCGTTTTCTCTTGAAAAGAAGCTTGCTAATCGTTCAAGCCGATGCTGCATCTTTTCGAATATGCTTTCTTCCTGTTTGCCGATTATTGATTGAGTGATTAGATATAGGACACCAAGAATTATCAAAACAACACTAAACAATAATGATATCTTTCCGCTTAGGGCAATCGCAAATACCACAGCAATGGTTATCAAGAAAAACTGAATAGTTCTGGAAAAGTAAGCTTTGTTAACCTCTGGTTTTGAAAAAAGCAGCATAATTCCAAAAATAAGTCCGATATTTACAAACGGAGACCCAAATACGGTACCAAGACCTACTTCAGGAGAACCTTCGATACCAGAAACTGTCGCGATTACAATTTCGGGAAGGGTAGTGGCAAGACTAATTATAGTTGCACCAATCACCACCCTTGGAATGGAGAGTTTAGTGGCAATATGTACAGCGGCATTTCCCAGCCAGTCTGCTCCTACAATAACGGCTCCAATTGCTATGATAAATACGATAAATTCAGGCATTATTATATATTCTACAGTAAATACGAGCAGAATTGAAAATCTACTAATATTACGCTCAGGAGCAAAGCGATTCAGTACTGAAGAGTATCTAAAATATTGAATTTTAGGTACGGATGTGCTAAAATACTCACGCTCAAAGGTAGTCGGACGATTGCTCCGAGATAATCGGAGAGGAAAGTCCAGGCAGCGAATCAACACCCGATGGATCGTAAGGTCCAACCCGAAAGGGCTAGTGTCCTGAAAGATTTGAGCCGAAAATCTTGAAGGAACGGACTCCGAATTGACGGGGTTCGAGAGCAACAGAGACGTAGTACCGATTCTAGGCGATTAGGATGGGAGGTGAACAGGCCAATCC
>SDBV01012384.1_pt1 | contig 10939 bp, 11 predicted proteins | sample 2277081 | NCBI WGS metagenome assembly SDBV01 (sample SAMN10402039, study PRJNA504765) | marine sediment metagenome | isolation source: marine sediment core GS10_PC15, 223 cmbsf | place: Arctic Ocean: Southern Knipovich Ridge | collected 2010
CGCAATACATCAAACCTTTTCAACGCGGCTAGCACTTCAATCATCCAGGGTTTCGCTGTATCCACGCGAACACGCATTGCAGCGAGACGCTCGTCTGTTTTTTCCTCCTTAGAATTAGACCAACTGGTGTCTGGTTCTTTCCATGCCCAGAGAAATTGTGCCAGATTCAGAAGAAAGTTAACAGCTTGCCGTTCGTTGTGGGACCTCCCATCATCTCGAAGAGAAAGATTAAGTATCTCTACAAAATCACTGTAATGTCCTTTTTTGACTCTAAAGAAATTCTGAATGACTGGGAAAAGTCGTTCGGAGACAATTAGTTCTTTCCAGACCTTTGGGAAATCGAATCCGTCGCGATTATTTCCCAACTTCACCTTAAAGAAATTCGAGCAGAGCATGTCAAAGGCCTTGCCTGCTAACTGCTGGCGAAGCTCGCTTGGTGTCTTTTTGATGACATTCCCATTTGAGTCATGACCAACTTTGTACTCTTTCTCTTGATCTTCTGGGAGACGGAGCAGAAAACTATCTGCCCAGCCGTCGGCGATGGTGAAATAAAATATATCTCGGTCAATGCGGTCATATTTTTTTTCACCATACTGCTCTTGTTCAAGCGGGACACTGAAACCAACATGGAGTAAACTCTCCATCCATTGAAGATCCTTCGCTGCTTGCCAATGTGCAAGCCATTCGTGCCAATTGCGGATTGGCCGAATCTCTCGCGTTAAAAGTGTGTGAACCACTACTTCATCTTTCTGTGTAGACATTTCCTGCCTCCTTTTTGGGTTATGCCTCGCGCTGTGACGAGACGTACACTTCCTGCTCAAATCTACTCTTACTATTCATGTTGTCAAGCACCAGTAGTGGCCGTACAACATACAAAATACAAACCCGTTTTTTCACAAAGTTCAAAAATCAAACCAAGTAGGTAAAAAATATATTGTAGTTATTGCATTATTTTTGTGGTGCTTACTGGAAAAAGTCGGAACTTTTTACGAACAAAATCCGCAGGATTTTGATTAACCCACGTGCCGCGCGTGTGGTAATGCAAACATAACTCTTACGCATTCGTATCCGCAGTAATCCGTAAACTACTGTTCACGAGCCTAATCTCATTTATGAGTATATTAAAGAATTGAAAATATTTATATAAAAGAAAAAGGGGGCTATCCAACCTGTGGATAATCCCCAAAAAAATTTGCCGCGAAATCAAGAATCAAAAAATCAAAAGATTCAAGAATTCAAGGCATCAAGACTCAGGACTGCGGAACGAACCCCGAAGCCGATCCATAGTAGTCGTACGCATTGCCGACCCTGACGGCGCTGAATTCGACCTTGCCGTTGTTGAACTCGAAGACCGGCACGAGCGAGAAGAAGCCATCGGCATGCGGAGCGAACTCGTCGCCAGCACAATCGATATAAAGGTCATCGTAGTGTTGGAGTCGTTTGGGATGCGTCAAGATCATGATTCCGATTGCGAATGTTCCGAGACCAAACTCATTTTCGGCGAATACCTCGTGTGCTCTGCGGACAGAGCGACCGCGATGGCGAAGACCAAACTGAGCAGGAACGACGAGAATATCGTGATCCTTCTGCTCGTCACCGAGTTTTTGAAACACAGTTGCCGTCTTGACTGTTTGGCGCAAGCTCTTCGGACCGGTCTGACCTTCGCGGTAGTTGTAGAACTTACCGTCGCGAGTTTGCTTGATCAAGTTGAACACCTTTCGTACGGCTTCACCATACGTATCGGCGATCTTCTCCCACCTCGGAATGGCGAACCATCCTTCGGCATGTTTGAGAAGATCATCTTCGGCGATCTTCTCGTCGGCGTAGCCGATGCCGGGGAACAACTCACGGAGACGATTTGTCTGCTCGGTGATACCCTTCAGTTTGTAATCAGGGAGGTAACCGTGGCTCGACTCCATTTCCTCATCTTTAAATCTGTCGGAGACCGACAGATCTTTCAGAGAGGCGGTGGCCGCTTTGCGAATTGCGTTAGAGAACTCGTTGCTCTGTGTGTGAATGCGCTGAGCGCCTTCTTTGTCGAGTCCGAGTCCTTCGAGAACCTTCTCGATAGCCTCGGTACCAACTCTTGTGATCTGACGAATTTGACCTTTCGTCGCAGGTTTTTGGGTAAGCGTCTTCATGACGTTAGCCCTCCTTTTGTCCAATTTATCCGTATAAACGCTACGGACAAGCGACTTGTCTCGTTGTTGAGACTAGTGTTTTAGAAATTTCAAAAACGTCCAGAACACTAGTCTCAAAGTCCTGAATATCAAAGAGTAATTACAATACAAGTATATCAAATCGTCAAGAGAAAGTCAAAGGTCTTTATTTTGTTAAATCTCCAACACCAACACCAAGCACTGTTGCAATCTTTTCAATTGTTGAAAGTGTTGGATTTCGCTTTGCATTCTCAATACTGCTGACAAAACCTCGGTCAAGGTTTGAAGCACGGCAAATATCGCCTTGCGACATTCCTTTCTCCTCACGTATTCTTTTTATATTCTTTGCTAGATTTTTCGCAGCTTTATTTGTCATGTTAAAAATTTAACAACAATTGTATTGTACTTACTATTGATTTATTCGGCAATGTTGCCGTATAATACAATAGGGAATAGAACTCGACCGCCAAAACCGTTTCCTTACCTTTCTTTTCGCCTGTCGGCGGAGGGGTTTGGGGAAGAGCCGGACAAAAAATTGAAAGGAAACGGTTTTGATCGGGCGGTCGGTCGTCCGAGGTGCGAGAGCGATGATTACTGCGGATACGAATGCGTAAGAGTTATGTTTGCATTACCACGCGCGCGAAGCGCTCCGAATTCTAAAATGTGGACCCAATAGGTCAGTGGTCGAATATTTGATGATATTCCTTATAAAAAAAAGCCAGTTTTTTAGAACTGGCACAGTCTCTGGTTAAGAAATCTATAGTAGAAACTGTTTCTTTAAGTAACCCCGACAACCGCCCAACAAGCATTCGTATAGTATTCCAGCTATTACGAGAAGAAAGAGCAGTGCGATGGTACAAGTTTCGTTCCAATGGCGACTCAGTTCCAGGTACCCTTTTTCTTCGTTAAAACTTACAACCAATTTATCCCAAATGCTTCGATCGTTGAACCAGACGTACTGTTCTGCAAATTGGAATATGCCTGGAATATTTGGATCGGGTCGCCACGCAACCCATTTAAAATGGTGTGTCTTGGTGTCCCAGCTAACTATAGTATCTGCGCCCCAACTCGAGACGTCATCAAAATGACGTTTAACAACGAATGTACCAGGGGAGATATTTTCCTCAAGCTCTATCCGACCATTGTGATGGGGAATACTGATCCGTTTGGGCTCTGGCCTAACGGCAAAAATTATTCCAAACAGCATAACCGGCATGAGAATAAGGCCGATTATCCTCAGTTTCCCTAATAGCCTAAAGCATTTTCGGGCTGTTTTCTCATTCATTTTTCAAGCTCCTTTTCAATTTAGGATAAGTACAAAGTAACACCTAAGTGTTATTTTGTCAATGTGGACCTGACTGGATTCGAACCAGCGACCTCCTCGTTGCAAACGAGATGCTCTGCCAACTGAGCTACAGGCCCATCTACTACTATATTATAACATTAAACCGCTACATTTTCAAGTAGCGGTTAATAGTTGAATCGGTAGTAATTTTAGCCCTCTGTCCCTGTTCGTGGTAGTTCTATATTCTCTTCTTTTGCGGTTGTTTCTAGTTCCTTATCGATTTGTTCAAGTTTTTCTTCTTCCGTCCTCATCCTTTCCATCTCCGCTTTTCCTAGCTCTATATCTTCTTTGGCCATGCTTTCCATGGCGTGAGTTGTCTCTTCGATCATTTTTTCTGATTTAGTAGCCTTTTCTGCTGGAATCTGTTCTTCCGTTTTTCCCAGTTGCTGGCTTTCAAGAGAAGGCTCTCTCATTCCTACTAATTTTGTGAAAAATTTCTTTATTCCCATATTGATAAATAAAACATTTGGTTTTTATTCGACCAAACCTCCAAAACTATTATACCATACAGAATATATATGCTGACAGTTGCAAAATAGGCGCTTTTGGGGTATTATATTATTAATAATGAAGCCTGATTTCAACAAGTTTAAGAGCCCTAGTTTGGGGTCTTGCGATTTCGAAAAGGTAGTCAATGAACTAACTGATTTTATTAATCAAAGACCCGATGCTAAATACTCAGTTATAGTTGGTTCTGACTCTGAAGTTAAGAATGGAAGTGCTGAATTTGTCTCTGTTATAGCCGTTCATAGAATTGGCTCAGGTGGAAGATATTTTTGGACTAAATTCAATTCAATAGTTGTTCACTCAATGCGTGATAGAATATATAGAGAGGCTATGTCTTCATTGGATCTGGCCCATAAAGTTATCGATTCACTGAAAGAAAAAATTGCAGATAATAAATATGGTTTTGAAATCCATGTTGATATAGGGCAAGCTGGTCCTACAAAAGATATGATCAGAGAGATAACTGGTATGATCAGGGGATATGGTTTCGTACCTAAAATTAAACCTTACGCCTATGGCGCAAGTAATGTAGCGGATAAATACGCTTAATGGAGTATTTACTTATATTTTTGGGAGTAATATTCATAGCAGGTTTTATTGCTCTGTTTTTGAATATTAAAAAAATATCCAACAAAGGGGATGATGAGAAAATGATTGTTCTTAATGAGAGAATGGAGAACCTTACTCAAAATATTAAATCTCTAAATGAAGAGGTTAGTTCTAGAATGAAAGAGCAAAGAGAGAGTGTAGAAAAATCTACATTGAATGTATATAATCAAGTTCGTGGATTTACATCCGGGATTACGTCTCTAGCAGAAAAGGTGAATCAAGTTCAGGATTCCGTCAAAAACGTTTCTTCTTTTCAGGAAATGTTTAGGGCACCTAAATTAAGGGGTATTTGGGGTGAAATGTCTTTGGAGGCATCCTTGTCTCAATACTTTTCTCGCGATTCATATAAGATGCAACATTATTTTAAATCGGGAGAAGCCGTCGATGCTATTTTGAAATTACCCAATGAATTAATCTTACCTATCGATTCAAAATTTAATTGGGAGAATTTTGAAAAAATGATTAATAGTGAACAGGAAGATCAACGATTGATATTTCAGAAAACATTTTTCAATGATGTAAAAAAGAAAATTGATGAGATAGCTTCAAAATATGTTTTGCCTTCCGAGGGGACAGTAGATATGGCCTTGATGTATGTTCCTGCAGAGACCGTGTATTACGAATTGATTAGCAATACAAAGATGGTAGATGTTCCTGGTTATGCAAGAAAAAAGAAAATTGTTTTAACATCACCCAATACATTTATGTCTCATGTTTCTGCTATTCAACATTGGGTAAAAGATATTCAGCTTTCTAAGCAGACTAAAGAGATAATGAAGAAATTAGATAGGGTTATAACCGATAGTGTAAAGTTGGAAGAAGATTTTGGGAAATTAGGTAAGCATATGAAAGATGCACAAAGCGCATTTGATAACTCCGAAAAGAGATTAGGCCTTATGACAGACAGAGTCCAGAAAGTTATGGAAATAGACAATGAGGAAGAAGAGGTTAAAAAACTTGATACTGACAATTTAGGAGTATAAACAAATTTGACCAAAAAAAGGACCCGACGATACACGACGGGTTTTTTAATTCGGGTCAACAAATTAATAGTGGGTACTCCCCTTGGTCCTGGAATTTAGGACTTTATATATTTCAAGCCCCTTTTTGGTAAGGCGGTATCTTCTGCCTTTGATACAGATATAGCCGCTTTTTTGAAGATTCTCTAGGATCCGTTTGATTCGTGGTAGTAGGTTGGATTTCTCAAAGGGTCTTTCAAACTTTTCCCATCTGACACCATCTCCAGGCTCTATGGTCTCAATTATCAAGTCTCTGATCGTATCGTCTGAAACTCTTGGGTTTGCCATCATATCCTCCTTAAGGAACACAAGTAGAGGATACAATAAAATTTGCAAGATATCAAGATGTGTGTTATAAAATGGGATAGAGTTAGTTCCAAAGGAGGCAAAAAAGATGAGAGTTCTCGAAATACCACTGGAAGCAAAACGGTTCAGATGGTTTTTGATGACACATTGGGTGTTATGTCCCGACAATTGGTCGGAAAAGGATCTTTCTTTGAGAAGAGAAGTTCTTATACGACAAGGCAAAAGCGATACTGCGTTTTCGGGGATAGTCGTGAAAGTTGTCCGCGGATCTTTAGATCAGGTGTTTAGTAAGATTGATCACAATCAACTGATTCCTGAATCAGAAGATCAAAGCATGGCGAAGGCAATGATCAAAAAATTTATTGGTACATATGAAAAATATGTAGCGATTAGATGGGAGGAGAGCTAGTCCAGCATTTGACACGCTGGACTTTTTATTTTAGTTATCCACAAAAATTAAATTAATACGCCATTTTCGTGATAAAATTTAAGTGGAGTTATTTTGCAAAATAACTTAAACCCTAAAAAGAAAAGGAGGTGAAAAATGTTTGAAGATATAATAACGCAATCTTTAGAAACAACCTACGCAGGGGTTGCGGGTTTCTTGCCACAATTGGCAGCCGCAATCGTTGTATTTTTGGTAGGTTGGTTGATTGCCATATTGTTGGGTCGAGTAGCTTATCACATTGTTAAACTACTTGGCGTTAATAAGGCATTAATGGGACTTGGTTTAGGAAAGATGATTGAGAAGGGTGGTTTAAGAATAGATGCACCTAAATTCTTTTATGAACTAGTAAAATGGTTCTTTATCATCGTTGCCCTTCTAGCTGCAACCAATATTCTAGGTTTGGTTGAAGTGAGCCAGTTCCTAACTGCAGTATTATTCTATATTCCGAACGTGTTAGTAGCCGCCATAATCCTTATAGTAGGTGCTTTGATAGCGAAACTTTTGTCTGGATTTGCTCGTGCTTCAATGAAAGCAGGAGATCTAACTTCTGCAAATCTGGTATCATCTATTATCCAGTGGTCAGTAATGGTATTCGCTGTTTTGGCTGCATTAGTACAGTTGAAGGTAGCATCTGATATCGTAAGGATTGTTATTGTTGGCCTAGTAGCTGGTGGATCATTAGCATTTGGTTTAGCCTTCGGATTAGGAGGTAAGAAGATGGCTGAAGATACACTTAGTAATGTTAAGAAGAAGATCGAAGGCTAGGCTTTAGATATTTTTCAACTTGAAAGCGTCTTTTGGACGCTTTTTAGTTGGCCGAAACCATATAAATCCCCAATTCCTCTTAGCTTGTTTTTTGCTGATTTTAATCCTTTTTTTAGGTCTTTTTTTATTGTGTAATTTTTCTTGACTATTATATGCATTCTGATACAATATGAGCACAGATGGATACTTTACTAAATATACGTAAAACTGGCGGCAATTAAGCGCACGTTATTTCAACGTGTAGAGGCCGCCCCTGGCGGCTTTTTAAGTCCCAACCATTCTGTGAGTAATTTGATAATTTAATAGTAGCAACAAGCAAAGAAAATTGCATTTGTAAGGAATCACATATAAGAGCGCACGGTGGATGCCTTGGCATCAAAAGGCGATGAAGGACGTGGCGTGACTGCGATAAGTCTCGGTAAGCTGTCTAGCTAGCTTTGACCCGGGAATGTCCGAATGGGGAAACCCCGTTGAGCCTAATAATCTCAATGACCTGCTCAGAATTTTGTACTCTTTATTTGTTTGTGTCGGGGCGTAGCTCAGTGGTAGAGCGTTTGGCTTAGTTAGCCAAGAGGTCGAAGGTTCAACTCCTTCTGCCCCGACCAAAGTGTGGGCGGAGGTATCGAAGCGGTAGGATACCCTTCTGGCAGAGAGGAGGCCGGAGGTTCAAATCCTCCCCTCCGCTCCACACATATTTATATAAGAGTCCAGGGTTCTGAGTGGGAGCGAACCTGTGGAAGTGAAACATCTCAGTACACAGAGGAAAAGAAATCAAAAAGATTTCCTGAGTAGCGGCGAGCGAAAGGGAAGAAGCCCAAACCATTTTAAAATTTTTAATTTCGAAATGGGGTTGCGGGAAGATATACCTCAAGAAATAAGAGTGTGGAGTTTAACTCCTAACTCTTATTTCTTGAAAAAGAGTTACAAATTTATTGGTTAGTCGAATCAAGCTGGAATGCCGAACCATAGAAGGTGAAAGTCCCGTAGACGAAAACTAATAAACTCTTTATATCTCTCCCAAGTAACACGAGATCAGACTGTCTCGTGCGAATCTGGAGATACTACTCTCTAAGGCTAAATACTTTTGGTGACCGATAGTGAACCAGTACCGTGAGGGAAAGGTGAAAAGAACCCCGGCGAGGGGAGTGAAATAGTACCTGAAACCGTGTGCTTACAAGGAGGTGGAGCTCTTAATCTTCGGATTAAGTAAGTGACACCGTGCCTATTGAAGAATGATCCAACGAGTTTAAGTAAGTTGCCAGCCTAAGTCCGGGAAGGATGGAGGCGTAGGGAAACCGAGTGTTAATAGCGCGAAATTTAGTAGCTTGCTTAAGACCCGAAGCCAGGCGAGCTAACCATGGCCAGGGTGAACCAGTCGTAACAGACTGGGGAGGCCCGAACCGACTTGTGTCGCAATACGAGCGGATGAGCTGTGGTTGGAAGTGAAAAGCTTATCGAGCCTGGTAATAGCTGGTTGTCTCCGAAATGCGTTTAGGCGCAGCCTCGTCAAGTAACCGTGGGGGTAGAGCACTGATTGGTTTTTCGTGCCCTTAGGGGTAGATTTACCAAATAAACTCCGAATACCGCGGCGGAATTGGCGGGAGTGAGACCGTGAGGGCTAAGCTTCACGTGTCGCGAGGGAAACAGCCCAGAATACAAGCTAAGGTCCCTAAATATAATCTAAGTGTGAAAGGAAGTGTTTTGCCTAAGACAGGTAGGATGTTGGCTTAGAAGCAGCCACCATTTAAAGAGTGCGTAACAGCTCACTACTCGACCCCTTTAATGGGGTATGGCAAGATGCGCCTAAAATTCACGGGGCTCAAGATTATTACCGAAGCTGTATCTAGTTATTTTTATTAATAACTGGGGTAGGAGACCGTTTCGTTCAGCTGTGAAGCTGCATCGTGAGGTGTGGTGGAGCGGACGGAAGTGAGAATGTTGGAATGAGTAACCGCAAGTCTGGTGAAAGCCCAGACGACCGAAAGCCCAAGGTTTCCTCCGCAATGGTTGTCAGCGGAGGGTTAGGCGTGCCTAAGGATAACCTAGCTTACGAGCTAGGGAGGCCGATGGACAATGCGTTAATATTCGTATCCTCCGGTTGTATTTCGAAGGAGTGACGGAGTTTATTAGATCTAGCATGTTATTGGATTCGTGTTTCTATCTTTAAGACGTTGGCGAGGAAAATCCCGTCGACATAAATCTTAGGGAAAGGAAGATCCGGCTTGCCGGAGATTAGATCGGAAGGACTTCCCAGAAAAACTTCTAGAATTAATGCACCCGGACACGTACCGTAAACCGACACAGGTGGGCAGGTGCGAGAATGCACCAAGGTTAACGAGTGATTCTTGGCTAAGGAACTCGGCAAAACAGTAGGCGTAAGTTAGCAATAAGCCTTGCCTTATGTTATTGCATAAGGCCGCAGCGAAAGACTCCTGGCGACTGTTTATCAAAAACACAGCTCCGTGCTAACTCGTAAGAGGATGTATACGGGGTGACGCCTGTCCGGTGCTGGAACGTTAACGGTTGACGTGGTGATAGTGATATTGCTGCGAAGGCCCGAAGCGCCAGTGAACGACGGCGATAACTATAATCGTCCAAAGGTAGCGAAATACCTTGTCGGGTAAGTTCCGACGCGCATGAATGGCGTAACGACTAGGAGACTGTCTCAGCCAAGAGCTCGGTGAAAATGCGATTCCGGTAAAGATGCCGGATACCTGCACCAAGACGGAAAGACCCCGGAAGCTTTACTGCAGCTTGGTATTGGTCTATGAATTTAGTTGCGTAGCATAGTGAGGAGACTTTGATGGTTACCTTTTGGGGTAACCGGAGTCGTCAGTGAAATACTCATCTGCTAGATTTATAGCTCTAACCGGTGGGACCCTAGATGGGTGGTCCATCAGTTCAGAAAGGAGTATAAAATTGGGGAGTACAAAAGGGTTACAAGATGTAACAAAAAGAGGGCTTCGTAAAAATGGAAGGAAAGAAGAAATCAAAGTAATACAGAAGATGAAAAAAGCGAAGCGGACGAGGGAGAATAAGAACAGAGCGAATCGAAAGGAAAAGAAAAAAGCAAGAAAACCAATTGTACTCAAAAAACCTAACGCAAGGTCAACAACGACTCGGCGTTTATAACTTTCTGGATGATTGATCCTTCTAGGGTGAGTGATATTTATGTCACTCACCCCTATCTAGGGTTTCGTCGGGACAGTGCCTGGTGGGTAGTTTAAGTGGGGCGCTTGCCTCCCAAAGAGTAACGGAGGCGTACATTAAGGTCAGCTTAGCTCCGATGGAAATGGAGCTGGACGTGTAAAGGCACAAGCTGGCTTAACTGCAAGACGGATATGTCGCGCAGATAGGAAACTAGGTCTTAGTGAACCGACTCTACATAGGACTTTTTTATTAAAGTTCTCGCTCGTAGGAGCGGAGGAGATCATCAGATAAAAGCTACTCCGGGGATAACAGGCTGGTACCGTCCGAGAGTCCATATCGACGACGGTGTTCGGCACCTCGATGTCGGCTCGCCCTATCCTGGGGCTGGAGAAGGTCCCAAGGGTTTGGCTGTTCGCCAATTAAAAGGGTACGCGAGCTGGGTTCAGACCGTCGTGAGACAGGTTGGTCCCTATCTGGTGTAGGCGTTGTTGCTTGAGAGGAGTTGCTCCTAGTACGAGAGGACCGGAGTGAACGAACCTCTGGTGTACCTGTTGTCTTGCCAAAGGCACGGCAGGGTAGCTATAGTTCGGTTCTGATAAGCGCTGAAAGCATATAAGCGCGAAGCAGGCCT
>SDBV01012385.1_pt1 | contig 10938 bp, 13 predicted proteins | sample 2277081 | NCBI WGS metagenome assembly SDBV01 (sample SAMN10402039, study PRJNA504765) | marine sediment metagenome | isolation source: marine sediment core GS10_PC15, 223 cmbsf | place: Arctic Ocean: Southern Knipovich Ridge | collected 2010
TGAGAGGCTTCAGAATTCTTTTTCTAATGCTATTATCACCGAAGAGAAATCTTTTAATTTGGTTAACGAAGTTATTGAAATTCTAAAACAACTTAAACGGGATCCGAGAATTAGAAATGCTGTTATATCCAATGAGATAATTCCTTTGAAGCAAACAGGAATTTATGATTTGTTTAAGATTTTTTTATATTCTTCTGATTTTATGAGTGAGATTGATGAGGAGAGTTATGTTTATGATGTTGAGAAAAGTGCGAAAATGTTTGAGGAGTTTATGGAAGAAAGTTATGTTACGTTTGAGAATAGAGAGGAAAATTTGATTGCTAAAATTGTTACAACTAATTTGGCTAAGAGATTTAAAGAAATGAAGGATAAAAATAAAATAATTGTTTTGATGTCTGGGACGATTCATTCTGATGAAGTTCTTAGGGGCGTTTTTGGTTTTGATGAATTTAAAATAATTGATGCTGAGATCCAAGACCAAGGACAAATTAAAATTGAAAGAACAGGTCTCGAAATTGATTGCAAATATTCGAATTTTTCTTCGGGAAAATTTACAAGAAAAGATTATTTGAAGGCCCTTGACAAATGTGTTGAAAAATCTGTGAAACCAACTTTAGTTCATGTGAATAGTTTCGCTGATTTGCCGTCGGAGAATGAAATTAGGGAGTTTGAATTAAATAATTTAATGAGCAGTGAAAGTTTGAGGAATATTCAGAATGATGATAAGATTGGATCTTTGATCAATGATTTTAAATTAAAAAAGACTGCAGTTTTATTTTCTACAAGGGCTGGAAGAGGTATTGATTTTCCTGGAGAAGAATGTAATTCAATTGTTTTTACTAAATATCCAAATCCAAATGTTCAAGATGCTTTTTGGAAAATTCTTAATAGAACAAATCCTTCTCATTATTGGAGTTTCTATAAGGATAAAGCAAGAAGAGAATTGTTGCAGAAAATTTACCGTGGTTTGAGATTTAAGGAAGATAAAGTTTTTTTGTTTAGTCCAGATTTAAGAGTCTTAGATTTTTTTGATAATTAATTTTTCTTTTTAATTGCGAGAACTATTAAATAAACAAAAATTATTAAATATAAAACACTGAAAACCATTGTTATTGCGAACAAAATTGGACTATCTCTTATTAAAACATCTCCTAAATAAGTTTGAATAAAAATCATTGGAATTAGACCGAGTCCAGTTGCAATCATGAATTTTAAAGTTTTTATTTTTGTTAGTCCTGAAAGATAACTTACTATATCCGATGTTGTTAAAGGATTCACTCTCAAAATGAAGATTGATACACCCCCATATTTTTCAAAGAATTTGTCGAATTTCTTTTTTACTCTTTTATCTAATTTACTTGCAATTTTCTTCTGCCCATATTTTCTTGCAAGTTTGAAATCTATTAATGCTCCAATAGAATTTCCAACCAAGGTTAAAATCCCTCCGAGAAACCCTCCAAACAAAATCCCTGCTATGAGATAGAGAACTAATGGAGGTATTGGTGCTAGAACAACTTCGATAATTACAAGAATTACAAAAATGACTCCTGCAAATATCCCGAATGAATCAATGAATGAAAGTGTTTTTGAAACATCGTTGCTCATTAAAGAAAAAATTAAACCTTCTGAAAAATATGAATAGCATAACCATGCTAGAAGAATTGTTATTATTGATAAAATTAGCCAATGTTTTCTAAAGAAATTCTTTATCCTCTTTCTCATGGGCAAACAAAGCAAATACATTATATAAAGATAATGAAACGTCCCCGCCAAGCAAGGTATAAAAGTGTCTCAGTTAGGGTTATTTATCTTTTTCCTCTCTTTTCAAGAATTTCTCTAGTTTTAACTGCGTAATACATTGCTCTATTATCTTCGAACACACCCGAAATAATTTTTGAAAGTCCAACTAAAGACTGTTGCTCTTCAAAATCCATGTCCCCGTATTGTTCTGCAACACTGACTTTCCAATTTCTTAATTCTTTATGTATTGAAGTATCCATGGGATTATACACTTGAGATTGAATTTTTGATGCAAAGATTTTTCCCCTTTCTAGTAATGATTTGTATAATTTCTCTGTCATTTTCTTATGTTTTCTCAGAATCAGTCTGAGGCTGAACTCCTCTATGTAATTTCATAGAAATGAATTCTTTATAAACTTTACGCCCACGCCGGGAATAGAACTTTTTGTTAGACTCCCTATTTTATATAATATTTATAAAAAGGTCTTGCTCCAAAAATTAAAGCTACTATTAGGAAATACCAAGGATTTACGGAACTAACCCAAGTCATAGCTGCAGACCAAATTGTTATTATAAACAATACCAAAGTCGCAATACTCAACTTAACTAATCCAACATCCCAACCGTTCAATTCATTTATTGGTTTATTAAATGACTTCATTTTTCACCTCCTTTTTCTAAATTAAAGAATCAAAGATGTTTTATAAATTATACGCCCCCGCCAGTGCTCGCAAGCTCACTCGAATTTATCAAATTTACCTTCGGAATTAAATCTCGTGAACATTGTTCGTCGAACCTAAAAAAATTCTGCTGAATTTTGTTAAGATTTCTGAAGAAATAATCTATTGCTTGCGCAACAGATTTAAACGCCCCCGCCAGGAATCGAACCTGGTCGCCCAGAGGGCCCGGATCTCAAGTCCGGTGCAATACCATTATGCGACGGAGGCAATATCTTTTATTAAGAAAGAAGGATTTTAAAGCTTACTATTAGAATATTTTTTTTCCACCAAGATTTCTATTATTGATATATTAGAATCTTTGCTTTTTTGCCCCTATGCTTTTTCGATAATGTTACATGTGCTCCTGAGCCGAAATCAGAAATCTTTTTATCTAGGATTTCGTCAACATCTCCCTTAAACATTATCTCAAAAGATTGCTTAAGCAATTTCTTTCTTCGTTTTTCCATAAATTTTATATATATTATGTATATATAAATCTTTCTAATAAAATTTCTAATTTTATTTACATTGGCTCTTTTGAAAATATTTTGTGATATTAATTATTCATAAAGATCCCATTAGATTCTTTGTATGTGACAGAATTATCTTCATTAACAAAATATTCCAATTCAGCCCCTACACCAGAATTTTGATAGACAATTCCAGCAATATTTTTATCTCTTATAAAATTAGTAATTGTAAACATCCCTTTTCTTTTTCTTTCATAATGTTTTTCAAAAAGTTTATTAAATTCAACTTCCGTTTCCAAATCCTTGGGAATGATAAAACCTACAGGTCTTTTTTCACTATTATCTCGCAAATCTTTTAGCACATTTCTAAATACATTTTCATTTTTTCTTGCAGTTTCATAATAACTTGGTTTCTGGTTAAAAGACTGCGCAGCTAATTTTTGTATTTGTTTATATGCTTCATCCATTCCTTCATATGTTTTTTCCATAAATTTTGTATATATTATGTATATATAAATCTTTCTAATAAAATTTCTAACTCTTTTTTATCTTGATTTTTTCACTTTTATCTCACCCAAAAACCCTTTTCCACCAACCCTTCTTTATCTTAACAGGATTGTCGTTTTCGTCGATTATTTGGTATCGTATAATTGGTTTTTCTTTAATGACAGGTATTTTCTCTGCTAGTTCTTTGTTTGCAATTTCAATTGCATTTTCCACAATTGAACGAGAATAACCTTGATTTATCAGAGCCCATTTAAGTGCGTCTTCAGTATAACCTTTTTTAAGATTTTTTTTAATATGCTTTATCAAGTTATCTTTGTAATCTCTTGCCATATTAGAATCAAAAAATTGAAGTTTAAAAAATTAGTTGTGATTAGGTTTAACTAATAAAATAGGTTTCTCTCTCTTGTAATAATTTATTGCCTCTTTTAATCGAGGTTTTGATTCTGCATAAATTGTCATAATTTTTTCACCTTTTTTTATTATGTCTTTGACATGGTGATACAAATATAGGCCCGCACCCTTATCAGAAGGGCATCCAGCTGTTCTTGCCAAAGTATTTATTTTCTTATTGTCAATTTCTTTTACTTTGAAATTTCTTTTTGCTAAAACGTCTTTTTTGAATTTTCCTAATTCAACACCATTCAAATGCCCTTTTTGTGCTTTGATTATCTCTTTGAATTTTTTGAAAGCCTCTCCAGAATATAGAATTTGTTTTGCCATTAAAATCCCCTCTCCCTTTTTTGCTTTTTTTGTCAACTCAAAAAGCTCTCCTGTCAAGAAGAGTGATTTTTCTTCTAAATCCTTCGGTCCAATTTCTTCAGGATTCAAAACTTTCACAACATCTACTAATTCCAATGCTGGACCAATTCCATTTCCAATTGGTTCGTCTCCTTTTGTTAAAACGCATTTTAAGTTCTTTTTAAAATATCTTCCTAATTTTTCAAAATCTTTTTTTAATTCCATTGCTTTTTTCTTATTTACTTTGGCTGTTTTTCCATAGGGTATATCTATTAAAATATAATTGCTACCAGCTGCAAGTTTTTTGGACATTATAGATGCTAATAATTGGGCTTTTGGATCTATCTTTAGCATTTTTTCTATTTTGATAATTTTTGAATCTGCCGGAACCATCCCAAGATGTCCTCCCCATACCATGCAAGCATTTGTTTTTTTTACTATTTTTTTTAATTCGTCCATATTGAAACCAATTTTTGCGACGGTTTCTATTACGTCTGCCGTCCCTGCTGCACTTGTGATTGCACGTGAAGAAGATTTTGGCATTAACAGTCCTGCTGCAGCACAGATTGAAACAATTAAAGGGGTTGTTCTATTTCCTGGAATTCCTCCTATTGAATGTTTGTCAACAATAACCCCTTTTCGTAAATTCATTTTATTGCCAGATTCTAAAATTGCCTTTATCAAATAAGTAGTTTCTTCAAAATTCATTCCCCTCTTGTACATTCCAGAAATAAATAGCGCTATCTCTGGCTCAGATAATGAATTATTCACAACATCTCTTATAATTTCAAAGATTTCTTTTTTTGATAGTTTTTTATTATTTAATTTACGTTTAATATATTCCAAACTTTTTGGAGATACTGAAAAATTTATATCAACATATTCTCCTTTTCTTAAATTTAGTCTTGTTTTGATTTCAGATGAAACGGCCAATTCATTTTCTTTTACTAAACCCTCGACGACATCTATAAGAGTCGAGAATTCTTTTGTGTTTCTTGTATAAGATTTTATTGAAATTCTATCTGTAGCACGAACCCCTATTTTTTCTGCCGTTTTTTTGTTAATCATTGCTACTGGGAGTCCAGCAGTCCATTTTAAGAATTTAACTTTTAATTTCATCCTCTTTATTTAATATCTTTATTTTCTATGAGAAAACCTTTGACCCTTTTGTTTCTATATATTTCTAAAATTATTAACAAATAAGCCAGTATTAACGGCCCTAAAATAATCCCTAAAATACCAAACATGAATAGGCCTCCGATCATCCCAATTAAAATTACTGATGAATTTAATTGTGTTCTTTTTGCTACAAAAATTGGTTTCCAAGCATTTTCAATTATTGAGGACACTAAACCAAACACGATTATTCCAAATGCGGCAAAAGTATTTCCTCCCATTAATAAATAAATTGCAACTGGCACCCAAACTATTGCTGTTCCAATTATTGGGAATATTCCCGCAACAGCTGCTAAAGCAGTTAAAAGTAATGCGTTTGGAATTTTGAAAATAAAGAATCCTATTCCTGCCACGAGTCCTTGAACAATCCCTATTACAACTTGACCATATAAAATCGAGAGTGTGAGATTCTTAGATGATTTAAATAATTTATTTTCTACTTCTTTTGAAAAAGGCATTAAACTTTTTATGTAATTTACAAATAATTCATTATCTTTCAATGCGAAGAAAAATGTAAATAGTACAACTAAGAACTGTAAGAAAAGCACTGGGAGGTCTAGTATAAAATTTGAAAGAGAGATCATCATAGAATTCGTGGACTTTGTTACAAAAGATTGTACTGCATTTCCTACTTGTAATGCAAAGATCTCTGATTCAAACAGAGACGGGAAAATATTTTCTAAAGGTGTTACAAAATCCATTTGTTGTGAAGAAACATATATTTTTATTGACTGGTTTATCATCACAGGTGCTAAATACCATATCGGAATTACAATTAAAATTATTAAAAGAAGACATATCAAAAATGCAGATAAATTTCCTGACTTGAAAATTTTATTCAATTTATTATAAACTGGAAGAAAAATTATAGCGAGGATAAGCCCCACAATTATAGATAATAAAATTGGTCTTAGTAAGAAAAAGGCCAATACTATTAGAACTGCTAAAATTATTGTCGTCGTTATTTTTCTAAAATATTCGTTGTCCATTTTCACCTTATGAATTAAAGAGAATTTAATATATAAAGGTTTTCACAAAATTGTTGACAACAAAATTTACAAAACTTTTATAAAGTTCTTTGATAAAAAAGGATTATGAATTTCATAAAAAAGATTGTTGATAAGAATGTTGACGAGTCTGTGCATTTGCAGTTTCAGAGATTTTCTAAAGGTGAATTTCGTAATAGGGCTGTGATTGAAGCAAAGAACTCTAATGGTAAATACACAATTAAAACTTCTGCTGAATTTTCTAATGAATTAGTTCGAGTTATGGCAGAGAAGTTAGCAGAAAATAAAACAAATGTTACTGGTGCTGTTGTGTCAACTAATGATTTAACTGGAGAATTGGAGTTTAAAGAGAAGAAACAATTTCAGGGAGTTAAGAAATATTTAATTGATAAGGAAATGTCTGGGGCAGAGATTATTGGTTTGTTAGATAAATTTCCTAAGACTTTTTTTGCTTTAACTTTTAATGTCGGAGATGATAAATTGAAGATTAAACCGAAAGCACCGAAAGCACCGAAACCTGGGAAGGATGGAGAAGGACCAAAAGCTGATTTTTGCTCTTTGAAAACAAGAGATAAAAAAATTGCAGATAGTTTTATTTTTGAAAAGCCAGAATTTAAAGAGGCAAAGATAAATCATACTTTCTTTATTGAGAGTATTGAGGTTCCTGAAGAGTTGAAAGGTTCTGAAGATTTTGCTTTGATGCGTGAAAAATCAAAGAAGGTTGGAAAGATTGTTAGGAATGCTGAAATTGATGGCGAAGAGAAGATTAGTGAGTTTGAATTTAGTGCTTGATTATGTATAGAAAAAGTATGCATTTTGTATACATATAAATCTAGTTTATTGAAGCAATTTTCTTAAAAATTCTGAATCTACCTTGTTTTGAACTTGACAAAATGCCCAAAGACTCAAACTTTTCTAAATGTCTCTTTACAGTTACTCTGTTTTTTATAGGACTATTTTCAATATACTTTCTCATAGAAAATTCATTTGGAAGAGTTTTAATGACTTTAAGACTTTCTTTCTCCTTCTTACCTAAAGAATGAGTAAAATCCTGAGACAATCCCAAAAGAGGTTTTTTGCTATAGCTACTTAAATCCTGCCCAAAAAATTCTATTTTAAAATAATTTTCTCCCTCTGTTATTTCTGGTTCTTTTAATCCTAATCTTGTCATAGAAAGAATCATATTTTTTATCCCTTGTCCAGACTGTTCCATAAGACCGATGTTATCTAATAATCTACAAACAGAAATATTCCTTCTTTTAGATAAACCCCCTTTTTTAATTCCATCCACAGTTAATCCTTGAACTAATCTTCCAGGACTAATTATCTCTAAACGATTATCAAATAATCTTACATTGATAAAAGAATCTGCAATGGAATAATCCCTGTGTGCAACTGCATTAATTACTGCTTCTCTTATTGCATTTGAGGGATATTGATTTATTTCTATCCTTCTTAATCCACTCATAACTATTTTATTTTCCGTATTTGCTCTAATCATATCTATGATCTCTTCAATTTGAGAAATTATATCTCCTCCGATAAGTTTTTTAGTTTCAAGTAAATTAGACTCTTCTGTATCCCCTCCATATTTTAAAAAATTTATTTTGCATCCAGGAAAAGTAGAAGATATGTTTCTTCCAAAAAAAAGTAAAGAAGAATTTTTAATTTTATTTTCAAAATACAAATCAAAATTTACCAAGAAATTTTTTATATTTGTATATTGCATCTTTTTATTTCTTCTACTTGTATTAAATAAAGAAAGATATTTTTGGATTTTTCTCTCATCTAAATCTCCTATCGTTGCAGGTCTACTATAAATCATAGCATAAAGAGTATCAAATGTTAAATTTCTGGATTGTAAATCCATTTCAGTTATTTCTCTTGCATTTAATTTCTTATTTGTTGAACTCGATCTTTTATAATGGGCGCCTTTCCACCCATAAGGTTTTTTTTCTCCCTCTTTGATTGAAAAAACAACTATCTTTTTGCCTGGTTCATGTTCATAAAAAGTTAGATTCACATGTGGGCTTCCATTTAGCATATTGTTCTGAATATTAACTAAATTCTTTTGAATATCATCTTCATCACACTCAACACCTATTGGAACACCTTCGTCATTTACTCCTACAAGAATCAAACCTCCTTTATGTGTTGAAAAAGAAGCTATAGACTCGGCAATTTTTTCCCAACTAAAAATTTCTTTATATTCAAGATTTTCATTTTCTGAACCATGTAAAAAAAGACCTATATCAATTTCCATCCTAAAATAAATATTCAGGGTTATATAATTTTTTCTGCTTCAAAACCCACACCCAAACCCTTAAATACCCAATTTTTCTAAGTATTTTATTCCAGGGAAGGAGATAAAATGAAATCCGCATCATTAACAATTATACAAAATGCCATCAAAGAAATCGCCGAGAAAAGGAAGTTTGCAATTTTGGCCTCGAAAGAGAGCCGCTAAGTTTTTACCTAGTTCTAACTGGGGAGCTATTGATTCTGGTAAATCTTTGAAAGGATTCATTGGATATAAGGCTGGTATGGTTTCTGTTAAAGTTAAGGATAATACTCCGGATTCTATGACTAAAGATAAACAAATTATTGTTCCTGCGACAATTATTGAATGTCCTCCCATGAAGATTTTTTCTGTTAGATTCTACAAAAACGGAATTGTTGCTAAAGATGTTTTAAATAAACAATTAGATAAGGAATTAAAGAGAAAAGTTAGAGTTCCAAAAAAAGAAGGAGTTAAGTTAGATTCTGTTAAATTAGAAGATTATGATGATGTTTCTATTATTGTTTATTCTCAAGTTAAAAAAACTGGTGTGAAGAAAAAGCCAGATTTGTCTGAAGTTGGTCTTGTTGGAAATTTTGATGAGAAGATGAATTATATTAAAGAAAATTTGAATAAAGAGATTTCTGTTTTGGATATTTTTGAAGGTGGGCAATTAGTTGATTTGAGAGGGCTTACAAAAGGTAAAGGATTTTCAGGACCTGTAAAAAGATTTGGAATTACATTGAAAGTTTCTAAATCAGAAAAAGGGCGAAGAAGACCTGGAAATGTTGGTCCGTGGCATCCAGCGAGAGTTATTTTTAGAGTTCCAATGGCTGGGCAACTTGGAATGTTTACAAGGGTTCATTACAACTATCATATTATTGATTTTGGAAAAGCGAGTGAAAAACCAATAAATGCAATTAAAAATTATGGAGATGTTAAGACAGATTATTTGATTGTTGCTGGCTCAGTTCAGGGTTCTGCGAAGAGACAGGTTTTAGTTACTGCTCCTTTGAGAGAAAGTCGAAGACAGAAGAAAAAGAGTTATGAATTTTTGGAGGTTTGTAAATGAAAATTTTAGGATATGAGGAAGAAAAGGAAATGACAGAAAGAGAAATTAAAAAAAGGGTAAAAAATGTTGAATTAAATAATCTATCCGAAGTTGTAAAAAATTTTTATGAATTATTCTTTTATAGGGGGCTTCAAGAAAGATCATTTTATTACTTTAATCGAGAAATGCAAGGTGAAACATCCTCTAATGAACTCATGACAAGATTTATTGAACAAAAAGATGGTCCTAAAGAAAAAGGTCCTTTGATATATCATCTTGATCATTTCCAAAAAAGAAAAGCAAAATATAACAGATTAAGAGATAAATTAATTAGTTTGGAGGCAGATATGTCTGGATTACCTAAAGATTTAAATTACATTGATGAACAAAATTAAAAATGAAAACTAAAATATTAGATATAAACGGAAAAGAAAAAGGAAGTATTGATTTGCCTAAAGTATTTTCATCAAAGATTAGAGGAGATATTGTTGCAAAGGTTTTGGAAGCTAAGAAAAGAAAGCAACCGTATTCACCATCGCCAGTTGCAGGAAATCAGCATTCAGCTTCAGGAGTTTTAGTTCATCGAAGACATGTTTGGAAGAGTCAATATGGTCGTGGGATTTCAAGAGTTCCGAGAAAAATTATGTCAAGAAAAGGTTCACAATTTAATTGGGTTGGAGCAACATCACCGAATACAACTGGTGGTAGAAGAGCACACCCACCTAAAATTATTTCTATGTTAAAGTTCTTAGGGATAAACAAGAATGAGGGGAGAATTGCATACGAATCTGCTTTGGCGGCAACTGCAAACAAAGATTTAGTTCTTAAAAAATATGAAACTTTAAATAAAATTTCTACGGCTCCATTTGTTGTTGAATCAAAATTAGTGGAATTGAAGACAAAACAAATTTTAGAAAGCATGAAAAAGATATTGGGTGAAGCATATGATATTGCAATTAAGAAAAAAACAATTCGAGCTGGAAAAGGGAAAATGCGAGGAAGAAAATACAAATCAAATGCTGGAATGCTTTTAGTTGTTGGAAATGATGAAAAGTTGAAAATAAATGCTTTTGACGTCGTGCAAGTTAAAACTTTGGGTGTTTTGGATTTGGCTAAAGGCGGTTTGGGAAGATTAGTTGTTTATACAGAAAAAGCGATTGAAGATTTAAAAAATAAAAATGGAGAGAAGAAAGAATGAACATAAAACCAATAGCAACTGAAAAAGCAGTTATGAAGATTGAAACTGATAATC
>SDBV01012386.1_pt1 | contig 10938 bp, 10 predicted proteins | sample 2277081 | NCBI WGS metagenome assembly SDBV01 (sample SAMN10402039, study PRJNA504765) | marine sediment metagenome | isolation source: marine sediment core GS10_PC15, 223 cmbsf | place: Arctic Ocean: Southern Knipovich Ridge | collected 2010
TGCGAGCCTCGAATTCCTTCGCTTCCATGCTTATACTCCTTCCGTGAAATCACGCCCCAAAAAACACAGAAGGTGCTATTACATAAATACTTATGTCAAGTCAATAGAAATCTAACAGTCGAAATAGGGGATTGCGATGGTTAAGTCTGAAATCAAAGGCATTGCGGGGCGTCGGAGCCTGGAGCGTGTGGTTCCGCTCACGGCAATAGGCAAACGATCGGAGACCGGCGTGTGGTTAATCGCGATTAACCTCACAGTTTCGCAAATACCACTCTGCAGATGGGGTATACTTTGCGCCGCACTTGAAAACCGCTATGATAGAGGAGGTTTTCGTACTCAATTGTAACAACGGCATTGGCTCGCTCAAGGCACTGGCGGCGCGAATAGCCATCACTGGTATCAAAGATTGCCACAAAGGGCGACTTAGTCGTGTTTGTTGGGGGAACTACACGGATGAAGAGATTCGTGGCCATAGATCTCTTTTCTGGCGCCGGGGGGATGAGCCTTGGCGCTCGATGGGCGGGTGTTGATGTTGCGCTAGCTGTCGAGTGTGATCCCCATGCAGCGAAGACGTATTCCGCGAATCACCCGGGCACAACTGTCTTTTCCGATGACATTCGGAAGCTGACCCCCAAGAAGATACGAGCGGTTAAAAAGAACGACTGCACGACGGTCGTCTTTGGAGGGCCTCCATGCCAGGGGTTTTCCTACTCGAACCAGAGAACAAGGTCCACTGAGAACCAGGAGAACTGGCTTTTTACTGAGTTTGTGCGAGTTGTTAGAGTTTGGCAGCCGGAATGGGTCGTATTCGAGAACGTCAGGGGTATTGTGAACACAGCAGAGGGCATCTTTGTCGACCATGTTGTGGAACAAATCGAAGGCTTGGGATACAAAGTCACTCATGGCCTTCTGAATGCTATGCACTTTGGGGTTCCGCAAAATCGCGCTCGCTTCATCCTGATAGGTTGCCGAACGGGACAAAAGCCTCGCCTGCCATGCTCTTCTCGTAAAAAAACCCCCGCTGTCGCTGACGCCATCTCAGATCTTCCGGTTTTACAAAACGGTGCATCTGTGTCGTGGATGTTGTATAGTGACATCCGACCCTCGTACTACGCACGCCGATTGCGGAATGGCGTGGACAAGTCTCCCAATCACGTCGTTACGCGGAACTCGAAACTTGTTGTTCGGCGTTATACCCATATTCCACAGGGAGGAAATTGGGAAGACATACCCGCTCGCCTGATGCGAAATTACGCGGACCGCACACGGTGCCATACGGGCATCTACCATCGCCTACGTACTGATACTCCGTCCGTTGTGATTGGCAACTTCCGGAAAAACATGCTGATTCACCCAACGCAGGATCGTGGGCTTTCTGTCCGGGAGGCTGCTCGGATTCAGTCGTTTCCCGACAACTATGAATTTCATGGATCTATAGGTTTTCAGCAGCAACAGGTTGGAAACGCCGTGCCTCCGTTGCTGGCGAAAGCAGTTTTTCAGCATATCCTGAAGAATCAACAGTGAGGATCCAGTCGCATATGTGGGATGAAAAGCCGATTGAAAAACTGACGCGAAAGTTGCTTGCTAAAGAATGCGGGCCAATAGAAGGCGGCTACGTATTTTCTCTCTACGAAGGAGCCCGAAATCCTCTTGTTAAGGATGTTCTAGACGAAATTAAAGCTTATGCTGAGAAAGGGCTTACGGATCATTCGTATAAACACGTAGGAAATGTACTCGATAAGGCCTGGCAGCTATTGAACATCAAAGATTGTACTCCCCATATTTCTATCACTGGAATGGACTTGTATTGTTTATTGATGTCGATTCTTTTTCATGATGTTGGGAATATTTTTGGCCGTGATGATCACCAAAAAAATTGCATTCAAATCTATGATCACGTAAGGTCCGAAGCGGACAGCGACAACAATGAACGACACATCATACAGTCAATTGTAAAAGCCCATTGTGGCAAAACACCAGACGGAAGCTACGATACAATTCAAGAGCTTGGCATTGGTTCAGAACAGATAAAGGGCCATCCTGTTCATGTGTGTGACATTGCAGCAATAGTGCGCTTCGCAGACGAATTAGCTGAAGGGCCACAACGCACTTCATCTTTTGCTAGTGAACACATGAATATTCCAGACCCTTCAAAGATATATCATAAGTACGCCAACAGTGTACACGTTTCTATTCACCCAGAAACAAATCGGATCGTGCTGAAATATTACATTGACTGCCCTGAAAATTATCCACTAGAAGACAATGGTAACCCCACTGTGGATGAGCTGATCTCTTTTATACTTATGCGTGTCGAAAAGCTAAATCAAGAGAGACAATACGCAAGATACTATACGGAATGGTTAGATCCGTATAAAAAACTAGAGGTTTCACTTTTTCTTAATAACTCGCAAGGTGCAATATCTTTTACGTCAGAGACAATAACTGACATTGTCGTGCCAAGTAAAGAAACCAAAACACTTTCCAAGTATAAGCCCGATCTCTCAAAAGACAAGATCATGAAAAAGCTTCATCAAGTATTGAAGGACCAAGAGAAAGGGCAAAACGACTCTACATCAAAGTCTTCGAGTAAAGTTCCCAGCACTTGGTGGAAAAGGTTATTTTGTGGTCCGCATTAAATGGCATACACAATATAAACCATTAACCAAAATACTTTATGGCAACCCCTTCAGGGTTTACCGCAGCCCCAGGTAAAGAGCCCGTAGAACAATGAATAATACTTCCCAAAACCCGTTTGAGTACGAAGCAGCAACCAAGTTTACAGCAGAAGACGTGGTTGAATATTACTGTGAAGATTATAATTACTCTCGTTTTGTTCATTCTACGCGAAATGTTTTCCTTGTCGGCGGAAGAGGTGTCGGCAAAACAATGACACTGCGGTATTACTCTCTGCCTGCTGAAGTCATTAAACGTCCCAAGAATCCAAGTTTAGATGTGTGTTGCATTTATGTGCCATGTCAAAATCCCTTAACGCACAAGGCGGAGTACGAATTATACGATAACGCTATACACTCCGCATTAAGTGAACACAATCTAGTTGTGCAGATAATGTTTTCTATCGCAACTGAATTGGATGCAGTTGCAGAACGCATCAAATCCGCAGAAAGTGAAAAGCGAATCAGGGAAATATTTTCGTATTTGCTTGGGATGGAAATCCCTACGCTTGGAAATGGCATTTGGGGTAGGCGTGGCGATTTAGCAATGGCAATTCAGCAGCACTCAAATAAAATTGAGAAGGCTGTAAATGGGGGCAATGAAATATCTGGCGACATCCTCTCCTTTAACTCAGGAGTTCGGACTTTACTGTCAGGCATCAAGCTCATCCCACAGTTGAGCAATACTCATTTCTCGCTTATGCTTGATGACGTTCAGCATTTTAATAGTCGCCAAATTGAGTTAATAAATTCATGGATCTCATATCGCGACAACACTGATTTCAGTTTTAAGATTGCCACGACAGACGCTTCCTATCCGACCTATCACACCAGTGCTGGGCAAAGCATACTCGAAGGGCATGATTACATTCGCATCAACATGGAATGTCCTCACCAAAATAAGCGATCAGAATTTGGCAAGCTTGCTCGTGATATCATAGAACGCCGTTTAAGGAAGGTTGGTATTAAGTCAACAACTCTAGAGGATTTTTTTCCGTGTAATCCAGACTTTGAGAAGAATCTAGACGCCATCAAAAAAACAGTTGAAGCGGAAGCTATAGAGAAATACCCACCTAGCGAAAACAAGGGAAAGGAAGAAGAGAATAAACGAAAGAAAAAAATCGAGGACCATATCTACAAGTATTCACGTCCCCGATTATTTCAAAGTTTCCATCCAAAAAGAAACATTCCGCCATATTCTGGGCTTGAGACGATTGTTCGATTGTCAACAGGCGTTGTGCGTTATTTACTAGAACCATGCTACTGGATGTATGACGCAGCCCTTTCCGAGAGCGATGGTAAATCTATTCCGAATTGCATTTCCCCAATAATTCAGTCTGCGGTAATAAGACGCTTAAGTGAGCGTAAGTGGGATTGGTTAAAGGAAGGCCTAAAGCAAACAGAAGTCTGTTCGGAGGAAGAAGCCAAGTATGTGTATCAGCTTCTAGATAAGCTGGCGGTCTATTTTTCTGACCGGCTATTACACCATAAATCAGAGCCTGGGGCGCTGTCTTTCATAATAACAGAACAGAATAGCAGTGCCATGAAGCAATTACAGCCTATACTGGATATCGCTAGAGAGGCGCAAGTTCTCTACACATTTACAAGTTCAGCCCGTGAAAGATCGGAGCGAACCACTCGATACATGTTTAATCGCATCCTTTGCCCAGTTCGAAAACTTGACCCCTATGAACAACATGCGACCGCTTCAATAAAAGCTTCCGTACTTTGGCGGGCTGCATCCATGAATAAAAACATTCTGTTGTCTACAAAAATATCAGACAGTTCGGAAAGGAGCCTTTTTGATGGACTTGAATAACAACTGCACCCTGATCACTACTTGCAGCTGGGAGGAGCGTTTTTTCGGAAGTTTTTCCAAGGCAGTGGAAGCTTACTCACCAACAGACGTCATTTTGTGCTGCTATGACACTCGCCATGAGACAAACGAACAAAAGGTCATAGATTATTGCAAAGAAAAAGGGATTGGCCTTTCTCAACCCAAACCCTCTTATTCTGATCCCAAGCAAACTTTCATGGATGTTAGCAAGGCAGTTGAGCAAATAAAAGGGCGGGTTGTTCTTGATATTACTACAACACCTCGTGAACTTATTTGGATGGTATTAGATCAAGTCCAGAAAAAATCGATGTTTATTCACATCTTGTACACCAGTCCCCGCAATTATGCGAAATGGCTTACTAAAAATCCACAAAAGCCTCGGATTGTTTATCGGCTTGGCGGCGAAACGATTTTAAGGGCACCAACAAAATTATTGGCAATTACAGGCTTCGATACGGATCGTGTTAGACAGCTTATTGGCGAATTTGAGCCTGAAGAAATAAGGCTTGGAATACAAACCGGAAAGCAATTTGAAAATGAGCCATGCAATCAAACAAAAGCACGACAGATCGCTGAGGAATTTGGAGCGCGTTATTTTGACGTGGATGCTTATTCAGATGACTGTGGTTTTGCTGACATTAGCACCGTAATAGAAGAGATGAATCCTAGTGAAAGCAATATCCTTATGTGCTCCCTTGGTCCTAAGCTGTCTTCACTTGCATTATTTGCGTTACATCGCAAGTATCCCACCAGCTCATTGGTTTATACTCCATCCAAAGAATATAACCCGGACTATTCCAAAGGCATTGGCGATTTTTACTTAAAGGAACTTACTCGTGAATCAGTAATCCGCAATAGTACACTAGGTAAATAGTCCACAAGTGGGATGTTAGAATTTTAGTTGTTTTAATATTTGGACAATGATAATTTGTCAAATGACGAAACGGTATTCAGAATAGTGGATGGTCTTTACTTGGACAGCGCCACTTAGGGCGCGAAAGTCGACGTAACCTGTTTATGGGAAAGCAGTTGTGGCAGGCTGATAATCTAGGCAACCAGGATTCACGAGAACGCCGCAACCGATTTGGTAGCAAAGACTTATGTCAGCAATCTTCTCATAAGTGGCGCTGTCCAATTACCGCCCTGTACAAAAAGGCGATAAGATTCTGCCCGTAAATGCCGGAAATACCCTATATACGTAGGGTATGGCGGCTTCTTGGCATAGCTTGCCAAACTCCCCTTTACGCCCGTTTCTACTCCTGGTATACTGAGGGAGTACAAAAAGCGGCCACTCGCCGTGGTAATATGACGCGTGGCCTGTCAAATGAACCTGCAAAGGAGGTCCAAGTGAGTAAAGTTGATTCTAGCAAGAGGGCGAGGCTACGGAAACCATCGAAGGATTTTCCGCTGGGGATCCACCAGGGCACGGGCTATTGGCAAAAAAAGGTTCGGGGTCGAGTGTTCTACTTCGGTTCTGTTGCCGACGATCCGAAAGGTGTCAAGGCCTTGGACGAGTGGTTGCGGGTGCGTGATGATCTTATGGCGGGCCGTGAGCCGAGGGACAACACTGACGGATTGACCGTGGCCAAGCTATGTAACAAGTTCCTTGGCCTCAAGAGTGGGGCGAGGGACAACGGTGAGTTATCGCCGAGGATGTGGGGAAGTTACTACAGGACATGCGCTGTGTTGGTGAAGTTCTTCGGCAAAGGGCGCACGGTAGACTCGATCGTCCCTGACGACTTTCGCAAACTTCGGGCGCGGCTGGCCAAGGGTGCCGCACCTACCACGCTGAAAAATGATATTACTCGGTGCCAGAGCGTGTTCAAGTTTGCCCACGATGATGGCTTGATCTTGCATCCCATCCGCTTTGGCCGGAGCTTCGATAAGCCGTCCAATGACGTGCTACGCCGTGACAGACAGGCCAAGGCGGCCGAACACGGCTTGAGGATGTTTGAGGCGGACGAGTTGCGGACGGTCCTAAACAACGCCGAGCAGCCCATCAAAGCGATGGTCGCGATGGGGATTAACTGCGGCTATGGAAATAATGATTGTGCATCGTTGCCGACAAGGGCCGTTGATTTCAAAACGGGATGGGTAGACTTTGGACGGCCCAAAACGGGCGTTCCGCGACGGGTGAAATTATGGCCGGAAACGCTGGAATTGCTGAAAGAGGCCCGCGAGATTAGGCCCAAGGCAAAGCATGCCGCCGATAGTAAGTTGATGTTTTTGACGGCGACGGGGCTTCGGTGGGTTCGATCCGGCAAGGGCGGTTGTTGCGTTGATCCGTTGGGCAAGCAGTTTGCTATACTACTGCGGGATCTTGGGCTAAAACGCCCTGGGCTGGCGTTTTACGCGATCAGGCACACGTTCGAGACGATTGCCGGCGGGTGTCGCGATCAGGTCGCCGTCAACCATTGCATGGGCCACACGGACAATAGCATGGCCGGCGTTTACCGCGAGCGGATCGACGACGAACGGCTGGTGGCCGTCACAAACCACGTCCACGATTGGCTGTACGGCAAGGCGAAACCTCGTTAGAATACAACACACGCGGCTAGGGGTGTACACCCGAAAGCCGAAACCTTGATCGGTTGCCGCGTGCTTTTTTTCAAGGGATTTACGCAAGGAATGAATCACATGAGCAACAATAAAAACACTCACAAGACCCCACCTTCAGAGACGCGAACTATTCTTACCGGCCCGGCCATGGAAGGCGCAGAACCGACCGTGATGGAGGGAGGCACAGCCGAGACCCCGGACGGTTGCAAGGCCACGGGCGGAAAAATCACACTTGGCACGGGCGCAACACTTAGCCTGGCCAAAAATGCCATTGCACGGGTGGAAGGGGGCGTCTTGCCGGCACGGGCGGCGGCGTTGGGGATAAAAACCGGCATGGGGGATAACGACGTGGGACATTCAGACGACTTCCGGTCGCTAAAATGGTTTGGCGAGACCTATTCATTCACGGTAAATCAAGCCCCGGTAGTGAAAATGCTTTACGAGAATTGGCAAAATGGGACGCCCGACGTTGGCAACGAAACCTTACTATCAGCGGTGGACCACGAATTTCCGCCCGAAAGATTGTCTGTCCTGTTTCGTGACCACCCGGCATGGGGCACGATAATCGTGTCCGGCACAACAAAAGGGACGCGAAAACTCCAATCGCCACAAAAAATATAGAACGCGCACGGAAACTACCCACGTAGCGCGCCTGTGGCGCACAGACCACTCTTTATCATTCACGTAGACGCTGATCACTGGGGTCGGCACTTCCTCTGTTTTGAGGTCCTACGATGGATGAACTTCTTACACTGCCCCGCATGTCGCGCAAGCTTGGGGTAACACAGCGATGGCTTCGCGAGCAAGCCGATTGCGGCCGGGTGCCGTGCCTAAAAGCCGGGAGCCGGTATCTTTTTAATCCCACGGCGGTCGCCCGCGTTTTGGCCACCGAGGCCGCAAGCGAGCCGAAAGGGGGCACGCAATGACCATCTCCCGCAGCAAATTGACCCCGCCCGCACTTGCAAAATTGTGGGGAATCTCGCCCGACAAGATCGTCGGCTTTATCAAGTCCGGCGAGCTTCGCGCGATCGACATTTCCCGTAATCGCGGATCGGTTCGACCGCGTTATCTGATCGACCAACGCGACGTTGAGGCATTCGAACAAGGCCGGATGGTTATCCCGCCGGCACCGAAGGCAACAAGGCGCCGGCGACGGCGGGATCCCAGCGTGAAGGAGTATTTTTAATGAGCACCGCCACGCCCGCAAAGGGAGAATTCGTCCATGAACGAATTTTGAAAATCCCCATTCGCAAGCTGATACCTTCGCCGGAAAATGATCGGCTATATCGACCGATTGATTCGGCAGATCCAGATATCGCTGAGCTTGCCGATAGCATCGCCGAGATTGGCGTCCAGGAGCCGTTGGTTGTGACCGCCGACTACTTTGTTGTGTCTGGCCATCGGCGACTGGTAGCGGCCAAGCGGGCAAGGTTGCCATATGTTCCTTGCCAAGTGCTCAACTTCGATAAGGACGATGATCCCGACCGCTTTATGCAGCTTCTTCGGGAGTGCAATCGGCAGAGGGTGAAGACTTTTGCCGAGACGCTGCGCGAGCAAGCCATCGACGCCGATCCCGAGGTCGCCTATCAATCGCTGATCGAGCACCGGCAGGCGCAGGCAGATGTTCAGGCCGACACCATTGATTTGAAAAGTAAAAAAGGTCGTCCGGCAATATCGAAGGCCAAAGAACCTTTCTTACAGGCCGCAAAAAATGTCATTGCCGACCTAAAAGAGTATTGGCCACTCTCGGACCGGATGATCCACTACGTTCTATTAAACAATCCGCCTCTTAAACATGCGTCGAAGCCAGATTCAGTTTATGTAAATGACGATGTGAGCTACAGACAATTAACGGAGCTTCTCACGCGGGCGCGTGTTGCGGGACTGATTCCAATGGATACCATTGCGGACGAAACCCGCCCGGTTACCACGTGGGGTGTTCACGCCGACGTGGGCAGCTACCTACGCAAAGAGATGTATAGCTTCGGTCGTGGTTATTGGCGTGACCTCATGCAATCTCAGCCGAATCATATCGAAATCATCGGCGAGAAGAACACCATCAAGTCAATCATCGAGCCCGTGGCAATGCGATATTGCATTCCTTGCACGATCAGCAGGGGATTTTCAAGCCTTCCACCACGCTACGGCATCGCACAGCGATACTTCAACAGTGGAAAGGACATGCTCGTTTTGTTAATTCTCTCCGACCTCGATCCCGACGGCGATTCGATTGCCGAATCCCTCGCCCGCTCGTTACGGGATGATTTTGAGATAGAGCACATTGTGCCCATCAAGGTTGCCCTGACGGCGGGGCTGGTCGCAGAGTTGGGGTTGCCGCCGGGACCAAACGCCAAAAAGGGGTCGCCCCGGCACAAGGAATTCATAAAACGATACGGCAGCAACACCGTTTGGGAACTGGAGGCCATCCAGCCCGCCAAGCTGCAAGAGATTCTCCAAGAAGAGATTGATTCGGTCATCGACATTGAGGCGTTTAATTACGAGGTCGACCGCGAAAAAGAAGACGCCGCGAAACTGGAAGGCGTGCGGGAGATCGTGATTGACGTTTTACGAGAATACGAGGAATAAAAAACGGCCCGCACGCTGACACGCACGGACCGCTCGCAAATAGGAAATGTTTTTATGAGTATAGCAGAAATTATCACGGATGACAACGTCTCGCCCTGCGGGAACCTTGAGCAATTCGCATGTGAGGAAGGTTGCACCGAAGAGACCGAAGCGTGGCCCGAATTACTTCCGTTCGATACGCTGGACCTACCCGCGTTTCCCGCGTCTGTACTTCCTGGGGTATTGCGGGACTGGGTGGAAGCTGAATCGCACGCCACGCAAACACCCGCGGATCTGGCCGGTCTGCTGGCCTTGGCTACGTGTTCCGCAGCAATTGCCCGCGCGATCGAAGTAGAACCTCGCCCAGGTTGGCGTGAGCCGGTTAACCTGTTTACAGCCATATTGCTGGAACCTGGAAATAGAAAGTCGGCGGTTTTTGCCGATGCGGTTGCTCCGTTGCGAAAATTGGAAGCGGAGTTGATCGAAGATGCACGGCCGAGCGTAGCACGCGAACAATCTGAGCGGCGACAGTCCGAAGCGCGGTTGAAAAAACTTGAGAAGTTAGCAGCGGAAAAAGAGGATCTTGAAGCCCGACACGAAGCTGGAGAACTGGCTGCGGATCTGACCGCACAACCCGAACCCGCATTGCCCCGGCTGATCGTTGACGACGCGACCGAAGAAAAGCTGGGGATGATGCTGGCCGAGCAAAACGGACGCATAGCCAGCCTGTCGCCGGAGGGCGGTGTGTTTGACCTCATGGCCGGTCGTTATAGCAAAAGCGGCACGCCACAGTTTGGCGTCTACCTGATGGGTCACAGCGGCGACGACCTCGTTACAGACAGGGTGTCTCGAAAATCCCTGCGCGTGGTTCGCCCAGCGCTGACATGTGCATACGCAATGCAACCGGCAGTTGTTGAAGGGCTGGCCGAGAATGTGGCTTTTCGTGGTCGCGGTTTGCTCGCACGGTTTCTGTACGCTTTTCCTAAAAGTTGGATAGGTAGGCGGGAAATATCCCCCACGCCCGTATCTGAGGCCACGAAGGAAAACTATCGCCGAACCGTTCAGACATTGGCAGAGAATATTGGGAATATTGGGAGCGCTTCCGAGCCTGTTGTGTTGCGGCTTTCATCCGATGCTGCGGTAGTATTTCATGCATGGGAAACCAAAGTCGAGAATCTACTCGACGACGGCGGCGACATGGAGGTTATGCGAGATTGGGGCGCGAAGCTGGCTGGTGCCACGTTGCGGATAGCCGCTGTGTTGCATTGTGTTGAGCATAATGTCGAATCACCCATCACTGAG
>SDBV01012387.1_pt1 | contig 10938 bp, 9 predicted proteins | sample 2277081 | NCBI WGS metagenome assembly SDBV01 (sample SAMN10402039, study PRJNA504765) | marine sediment metagenome | isolation source: marine sediment core GS10_PC15, 223 cmbsf | place: Arctic Ocean: Southern Knipovich Ridge | collected 2010
TAAAATGTTCACACTTATAAAAAGAGAGATCGAAGATAACGTCGCATATTTCATCGGAGCAGCTATCTTGTCGTCACTTATTATTTTTATAATTCTTTCATGGACCCATGATATTGATCTGGCAACATTATCTCCTGCTCCATTAGTTGCTTGTGCCGCTCTGCTTATCCCGGGTATCTTTGTCTTTTGCGGTATGGGTGTTCACCAGATGTACGCGGATAAGAACAAGAATATTTCCCGCTTTATGTCGATGCTGCCTGTAAGCCGCGGGCAGATATTAACCGCTCGCGTCATCGCGGGTATCGCGGCAATTGCGGTACTTATATTACCTCTGGTTATTACCGCGGGAATTATGCTGGATCGTCTTTCCATTTCCATGCAGTTTCAGATCTATCAAGGCTTTGTTTTTGAAATATTTTCGGTGACATTTTTGATGACTTTGGCCTGTTATTGTATCGGCTTACAGAACGGATGGACCTCGGGTAAGGTCGCTCCGACGATCGGCAGTCTTGGGTTAACCGCCATTTTCCTGCCGCTGATATTTATCAAAGGTTTCGGCCTGCTTTGTGCCGTTATTCTATTGCTGTTCATTATCGCTTCTATAACACGAACATGGCAAAATTTCAAATCAACTTCTCTTTAGGAAAACTGTTATGAATAATCAAAGTAATTATATCATTCGAGTTCTCGCTACCGGATTTGTTGTATTGGTACTGCTTTGTCTGCCTTTATTCTGGCTGCGGTTTGCCGGCAGGGTAATTCTTGACATCAACCTGGATAGCAATTTAACGCATCTAAGCTTAAGCCCATCTAAGCTGGTACCGGAGAAAATCGAGAATGATCCGAATATAGCAATGCATTCGAGTATCTTTGCGCAGTTCGATGCTGAGGAGCAAGCGTTTTATGGCCTGGGATTTGTCGATTATTTTGACAAGAGGATTGAGTCGAATATCATTACCTCTCAAAGGGATGATCTTCTGATATACCATGACGAAAAGACAGGCCTGATCAAGTGTCGTTACAAATATTCAACAAAAAAAGGAGAAAAATATATTGTCAAAACTGCGTATGTATCTGCCGGGCCGCAAGGCGTTTCAGAAAAGGCTGACGAAAAACTGGGTAAATTTACTGATATTATCGTCGATAGGTCCGTGAGAAGTAGAAATTTAGTAATAATATACGACAAACAAACGAGACGTTTTTATAAAATTAGTTTTGTCGAAAAAACTATCCTCAAAGGGCCCGTACTTACAAAAAACGATCCTCACAAACCCTTTCAGATGGGTCGGTTAGACAAGAATCTCAACTTGATCAGGCTGGAATGGCAAAGACCTATGGTAAAAAAAGTTGTTCGCCCTGAAATAAAGGCCTCTGTGGATCAAAAAAACGAAATCCCTCTAACAGAGAAATCCCCAAAAAGATCCAGAAAACGCCGCCGCAAACATAGCAGTTCTCCAGATGAAATCGATTATGTCAAGAATTTCGTATTAAGAACATCTGACGCAGGTCAGTATCTGCTGGTTCTCGACGAAACGGGCCGGATCGATCTGCTGGACAAAGAAACGCTCGAATTCGCCGGCATTGCCGGTTTCCTGCCGGCACCGGAAACGTTTTACCCTTCAAAAGACTCTGTAACACCAAAGGATTTGTTCGCCTATAAAGTTTTACCTGTAGCTTTTTTTCCAGAGCGCGAGTATAGAGGTATACACGTTGCTGCCGTCTCATCCGAGGGCACATCGATGTCTTTGTATACATTCAATGAACTTGGCAAGCTGGTCGATCGCCGGAATACAAGAAAATCGGTACCAGGATATTGGGGGCGAGGTGAGGCAATATCTTCCAGCTGGGCGGTTTTCTTCGGACGTGCATGGTCGCCAGCGATAACTACTGTCAAATACCTAATTGAAAATCTTCAGCCGCCGGTATTGAAAATAATCTCTTATTTTAGCTCGCCATATATCGAAGCAATAGCCGGGCATCAGGGCCTCTTTATTGTACCCGACTCTTTCGTTGGTATGTTGGGCCGAAACCTCTATCCTTTTGATATGTCCTCGATCGCAAAGGTTATTGTTCTGATCCTGCCATCGTTGATTCTTAGTATCTGGTTAACTATTCGGATCAGAATAAATGCCGGGATTATTGGTTTATCCAGCAGAGCTAAGCTGTGGTGGACGATCGGCACTATCTGCTTCGGGCTGGTCGCTTTTATTACCTATCAACTTACCAGACCTAACATTACACAGGTTACTTGTGAAAACTGTGGCAAGCTTCGCCGTCCAGACATGCACAACTGTCATCGTTGCGGCAGCAAATGGCACATACCAGAACTCGGGCCCCCAACATGGCGGGTTGTTGACAAATAAAACAAAATGTTTGTTAGCCCCCTGCACTGCAGGGGGTTTATTTTTTATTAGTGAAAATTTTTTCATTTTTTACAAAGATGGCGAAATTTTTTCTTGTAATACTTTCGTCTCTATGGCACAATCTGCCCAACTTGGTTTTTAACAGTTTTGTATTAGCCGATAAGCGGATGCACGGGGCGGGGTGAATTTGCTTAAACGGAGGCAAAAAATGGCGGATAAGTTTAAATATACCCTCTTAACTCTTCTGATTTGTCTATTTGCTTTAGTGTTAGTCGGCTGTAATGGAACTGATCGAGTTGGAAAAACTAAAAAGCCTAAAGAGATTAAGACAACCGCAGATGACAAGCAAAAGGCTCGTCTGTTGCGTAGAGTCGATCGCAAATTTTCAAATACCGACGCACATTTCGAATTAGCCAAACTCTATCAGCAAGACGGGATGTGGGTTAAAGCTGAACGTTCGTATAGAAACGCCTATAGCTTCGATCCTGTTCATCGCAAAGCACAGGCCGGTTTGATAAAGGTACTGATTGAGCAGGGAGATACAGATAAAGCCGCTAACTACACTGAATTATTTATAAACCAGGCGGGTAATTCGGCGTCGAATCTGTTAGAACTTGGGCTGGCTTTTCAGCAGCAGCAGCTCGATGATCTCGCGATAAGATGTTATCAGCAGGCACTTACCTTGAATCCATCGTCAGCAAAGATTACAAGGCAGATCGGTTACTATCATTACGCAAAAGGTGATATGGTACTGACCAAAGAATATCTGATGAGAAGTTTTCAGCTTGACCCAATGCAGTCTGAAGTTGCAGGCGTGCTCGGAAGACTCGGTGTGGAAGTCAAAATTCCAAGAAAAAGATCCAGAAGATCAAAAAAACTCGACAAAATCGTAAACGACTACGACAAAAGTTTAAAACAAAAGAAATAAAACGGCATTTAGAAATATAGTTTTTTACCGCCCTGTGGTGAATGGAGTCACCTCGGGGCTTTTTTTGCGCCAAACAGAGCCCGGAGCGTAAGCGACGGGTAAACAACGAGATACGATTCACTATATACGAGATACGCTCAAGCTGGTCAAGGACCAGCTTGAGTAACATATTTTGCCATCTTTGGTATTTGCCCAAGCAGTTCCGTAAAGTGGCCTATGAGTATCTTTTCAATTTCTATCAGCGTATTTATATTCACATCGACAATTGTTTTCAAGTTGGTTAAACACCTTGCCGCTTCCGGAGTCAGGGCGACCTTATCGACAAAGGACGCTTCACAATCCCTACAGATCAAACCGTTAGCAGAACTGCTGAAATACATTTGCCCCGACCTGGCGCCATTGTTATTTCTCTTACAGTTATTGCATACGTCCAGCACCGGCCCAAGCCCGACTTCTTTGAGTAAGCTCAATTGAAAAAGTATCAGCAGCATAACTGTCTTTGCGTCTTTGTTCTCTGTTGGCTCTTGTTCGTGGATGTTTCGCAGAAATTGCACAAAGCTCTCGAACAGTTCCGGATGCGGATCGTGCTCATCGGTCATAGCGTTTACGAGTTCAGCCCCAAACAGCGAGCAATTTAGGGTCAAAAGCTCCAGCCCTGACCTGTACAAAGGCTTTTGCTGAAATTCCGTAAGCGTCGCCAGTTTGGCCTCGTCCTTACTCGAAAAAACGATATTACCAAAAGACAAAATTTCCAAAGGCCCGTCAAAAGATGACCGAGGACGTTTAGAGCCTTTAGCGATAGCCGAAAGTTTACCTGTTGACCGGGCGAATAATGTTACGATTTGAGACGTTTCAGAATAATCAACCGTACGTATGCAAATTGCCTGATCTTTTGTTAGCATCATTTTAGATTAGGGGTTTGTTGGTTTTTTAATCCCCTGACACTTTTTGAATTTTGATACGTTCTATTTTTCGAGCTTCAGCCGAAATTATAACGAATTTAAGATTCTCGTAATCGAAGCTGATACCGCTCTTGGGAATATACCCCAGATGCGAAAACACAAATCCGCCTATCGTATCGTAATCTTCATCTTCGGGGATATTTAATTCGAACTGATCGTTCAGATCGTCTACATATGTCCTGGCGTCCACCTCGACCGTATTTGAGTCGATTGTCTTAATAGGCGCCGCTGGTGTCTGTTCGTATTCGTCTGCTATTTCTCCAACGAGTTCTTCGAGAATATCCTCAAGTGTAACGATCCCAGTGGTCCCGCCGTACTCGTCGAGAAGTACCGCGATATGAAGTTTCTGATTCTGAAACTCGTGCAGCAGGGTTCGCAGCGGTTTCGATTCAGGTACAAAATAAGGTTTTCTCAATTTCTCTCGAAGGTTAAAGTCCTCCGCCCTTTTACCGATCTGACCCAACAGGTCCTTAGCGTAAATAAAGCCGAGAATATTATCGATGTTTTCTTCGTAAACCGGCAGGCGAGTATGGCCGGCGGCATTGATCGTTTCGAGAATTTTCTCCAGGCTCGAATTGACCTCGACAGCAACGATATCGGTTCGAGGGGTCATTATCTCATCAGCCGTTGTATCGCTTAGCTCCAGAACGTTTTCGATCATCTCCTGCTCTTCTTCGTCGAACACTCCCTCGATCTTCTGCTGCTCAAGGTCGGTAAGGAATTCTTCCTGTTTTTCTTCCTGCTGCTGCAGGGGAGTACTTTCAACTATACCTGCTAAACGACGGATCACCTTGTCATACAATTTTAGCCACACCAGTATCGGCCCTGTAACAGCGGTAAGCACAACAAGAGATCGATATGTTCGGCTTAAGATTATTTCGGCTTTGTATTTGGCCCAAGTGTGGGGAAGTGCCAACTCAAATACACCCAAAATAACCGCCCCTATAATAAAGATCATCACATAGTCGACAAGGACCAAAGTCCCCACGGCCCCCGAAATAAACAGTTTCGATATCAATAGTAAAATAACAATATTTAATATGAGCCGATAAACAGAACAACTCAGAATGAATTCTTCCGTATTTTCTACTAATGCTTCGGTGAGCTTTTCCTTATTTATAGACTTAAACGCTTCCTGCAATTTCGCACGTGAGAATAACCTTAAAGAGATAATATTAACCGAGAAAAAAACCGTTGCACCGGTTAAAACCAGGATCGAACACAATGTCCACCCAAAACTACTCACAAATTTCCTTTCATTTAGTTAACAATCACGATTATATACCAGGCCGTAGCCGAATTGTTTTAAAATTTCATCTTCGGTTTTGTGCATTTTTTTGGCGTTGGCAGACGTATCGTCATTAAATCCCAGATGGTGCAGTAACCCGTGCGTTATATAAAGCGACAGCTCCGCCTTGGCACAATGGCCGCGAAGTTTGGCCTGATTAACTGCCATTTCCGCATTGATCGCCAGGTCGAACTCTCTTTTATCCTCATTCTTATCTGATAAGTCGAAGCTTATAACATCTGTAGATTTATCTCGATCCAAAAAGCGTACGTTTAATTCACGGATTTGAGAATTGTCCATAAGTTCAATATTTATTACCGCACTTTCAATATCGAAACGTCTGCAGATCCCTTTGGCTAATTTCTTGATCTCAGCCAGATCAAAATCGGTACCATCGTAATTTTCGGTGAAGTGTACAGCTATCATAATCTCTAATTTTCAGCCTTTACCTCTTCCAGAGGCTCATCGGCAGGAGTTGGATACGCGATCCTGCCGTGATAATGAGCAGAGAGACTTTTAACCATACTCTTTTCTATCAGATGTAGTTCACGAAGGGACAGGTCACATTCATCGAACTGACCGTCCTGCAAACGTTTCATCGCCATATTGTGTACAACTGCCTCGATCCTGGTAGGGGTAACTTCGCTAAGGCTTCTGGTTGCGCCTTCGACAGTGTCAGCAAGCATTACAATAGCCGCTTCTTTAGTTCGCGGCTTCGGGCCGGCGTATCTAAATTCCGTCTCGGAAGGGGCCGATTGTTTTGAGTCCTGTTTCTTTTTCGCTTCATTGTAAAAATATTCGATCAGTGTCGTACCGTGATGGGTCTCAATAAATTGCCTAAGCACCACTGGCAACCCGTATTCACGTGCCATCTCTATACCATCCTTGACATGACCGACGATTATCAACTGGCTCATAGCTGGTGACAATTCTTTATGACGGTTCACAGAGCCCATCTCGTTTTCGATAAAGTAATGTGGCTTGTTGATCTTTCCTATGTCGTGGTAGTAGGCACCAACACGACATAAAAGTCCGTTGCGACCGATAGCCTCGGCAGCGGCTTCGGCAATAGCACCGACCAATAGAGAATGACTAAATGTCCCCGGAGATTCCATCGCCAGTTTTTTAAGCAAAGGATTATTAGCGTCACTGTGGTCGATAAGTGTCATACTCGTTGCGATACGAAAAGTCTTTTCGATAACAGGCAGCAGGCTTTGCATCAAAAGACCGACAATAAGGGCAGCCACTGCATGTGACCCGGCTACGGTGAAAATTTCCACGCTGACAGGATTACTCAAGAGACCAAGAGCCGACGAAGTGACAAAAACAGTCGTTGAAACAAGAATGCTTACTTTCAGAAGCTTCATCCTCGTGCGAATTTCATCCAGGGAAAAACAGCAGACTACCGCACCGGCAGACATTGTCAAAAACAACTCCACACCAGCTATCGGTATTGTAGCGAAACAGGCAAAAATTGCATAAAAAATGCTCATACCAAGCGCAAATCGCTGGTAATAGGCAATCGTTAAAATGATCGAAGCCGCTATAGTTGTTCCCGTGGCAAATGACTCCTTTCCAGAAAGCACCGCGGCTGTTTTGGTTATTCCCAATAGCAGGATGAACAATCCAACTAACGCCGAAGCCCGGGCATGATTCTTAATTATTCTGCTCTGATAGTGACAGATATATATTGCAGCACCGAGTGAAACTAAAATTGTTATAACCGAAAGTGACAAAACTCTCGAATATTCGCCCTGCCACAGCGACTTGCCCGACAGGATGAAAATACAGCCGATAACAAAGATGATCCATAGAGCAATAGAGTAAAGTACATCGGTATCGGCTAATCGGCCAAGATACGCGAAGCGTTCATCTGTTATTCTTTTACGCACATTACTTCGACGCGGACTTGTCTTTTTAAAAAACCACATGTTTCACCTTAAACGTTTCTGTCCTTTTGTTTCTTGTACGCACGCACGATATTTTGAACCAGATGATGCCTTACAATATCAATCTGGCTCAGTTTCACAAAACCTATCCCTTTTATGCGATTCAGTGTCTCCATAGCCTCGATCATACCGCTCTTCTGGTCTTTGGCAAGATCGATCTGAGTTACGTCTCCGGTTATTATCATTTTCGAACCGTTGCCCAATCGCGTCAGAACCATTAACATCTGCATCGCTGAGGTGTTTTGGGCCTCGTCACAGATTATAACCGATTCGTTCAGGGTTCGTCCACGCATAAAAGCAAGAGGGATGATCTCGATAACATCCAACTCCATCAGTTTCCTCATCTGCGAAAAATCCATCATATCCTCGAGAGCGTCAAACAACGGCCGAAGATATGGGTTTACCTTTGCCTGCAGATCACCGGGCAGAAATCCGAGTTTTTCACCAGCTTCGACTGCCGGACGAGCGAGAATTATCCTGCGAATTTGCTTTTTCTTAAGCATCGAGATCGCCACCGCCACAGCAAGGTAGGTTTTGCCCGTACCCGCAGGGCCTATACAAAACGTAAGGTCCTTCTTAAGCATCATTTCGATATACCGCTTCTGCCCTGGCGTAGTGGGCTCGATAACTTTCTTGTGCGAATAGACCGAGATCGCCTGACCGCTTTTAACCCCTTGCGTTTTATCCTTTTGCTGGATAAAGCCTTTTACGTCATCTTCAGTTAAAGATCCTTGCTTGATCAGATGTCTTTGCATCTTGTCTATAATTTTAACGGCGTCTTTAACGTCTTTTTCTTCACCAGCTATGATCATATTATTTTCCCGAGCGGTGATCTTCACTTCCAGAGATTTGCGAAGCAGACGAAGATAACTGTCGCCAGTACCAAACAGTTCGACATGCCCGCAAGATGCATCTAATTGTATCGTAGTTTCCATTTTCGTTTTTTCTTAACTTTTCATCGCGACCCACCTAAAAAACAGATACGCAACCGGTGCCGCAACCAAAGGCGAATCGATAATATCCAGTATCCCGCCAAAACCAGGTATGCTCTGCGCCGAATCCTTTTTTTCTGCGTCTCTTTTCAGCATCGATTCTGCCAGGTCGCCAAGCTGACCGACAAACGCCATCGCAACTCCCAAAGCTGCCGCCGCGTACCATGACACAACGATCACATCACAACAAACCGCAAAAATAACCGCTACTATCATCGCTGACACCGCCGCACCAGCCATACCTTCCCATGTCTTACCAGGACTGATCCGAGGCGAGAATTTATGTTTACCGAAAAGCCTGCCGAAAGTATAAGCACCTATATCGGATGTCTTTATAGTAGCAATAAACATCAGCAAATGCCATACCCCGAAGTCAACCCGGATCGCCAAAACAAATCCGCTTAACACACCCAGGTAAAGAACCGAAAAGCAATTCACACCGCAGTTGCCTATCACATCGATATTTCCGTAACGAAAATGCTGATAGAAAAACGTTGCGAACAGTGTAAAAGCTAACAGGCTCGCCAGATAAATCATCGGTGAAACTGCGATAACTTGCGGCCAATACCAGCTTCCTGCCACAAGCATCGTCGACAAGATAGAGACCGGCACAAAAACCTTTAAATTTCTCCCAGCCGCAAGAGCCGAAAACTCCAGTTGAGTTGGCACAACAAACAACGCGATGATTATGTAAAAAATCGTCCCCTGAACGTCTTTGTTATCAGTTATCGAAGAAGTTAGTGACCCATCCAACCAGCCGTCAAAAACAATAACGCCTGCAAAAAAGAGCACCATCAACGTACCAAAGATCAATCTATATTTAAGCATTATATTTATTTACTCAAACGGACCGTTTCGACAACTCGAATCAACGTAACTTATCTTTTAACAAGCCACTATATATTATAAAAACAGTTATCCCGATTTATCGGGATTACGAAATTTTGCATTTTGCATTTTAATTTTTTGTTTTATCTTGTTACGACGTTACCGAATCGCCTGATTCGTTGCACATATGCCAGGATCGCTTCTTCCAGATCGGCCTTTTTATAGTCGGGCCACAAAGTTTCTGTAATATAAAACTCACTATAGGATATCTGCCACAGCAGAAAATTGCTAACCCTCATTTCGTTAGCGGTACGTATCAATAGGTCCAGCTCGCCAATACTCGGAGCATAGAGATTGCCGTGTATACACTCTTCGTCAATATCTTCAAGTGCGAGTTGCCCGGCTTTATACTGCACAGCGATCTTCTTTGCCACGTCGATCAACTCGTTTCGCCCGCTGTAGTTTAACGCCAGCCCCAGTATCATACCGTCATTGCCGGCGGTCATTTCTACGCTCTGGTCCAATTCTTTCAAAAGGTTTTCCGGCATATTCTCCCTTTGCCCCAGATGCAGCAGGCAGACATTATTTTCCATCATCATCGTCCGAATCCCGACCAGATACTGCGTATAAAGCTTCATTAGACCTTCGATCTCAACTTTGGGCCTTTTCCAGTTCTCCGTACTAAATGCGTACAGAGTCAGAGATTCGAGACCGATATCAACCCCGGCCAGCGCCATCTTCTCGACGACCTTACCGCCCTGACGATGCCCCATTATCCGCGGCATTACGCGCTTTTGAGCCCAGCGACCATTACCATCCATGATTATTGCGATATGACGCGGCATATATTCTGCCGAGATACCCAACCGCTCGGCTGTCTTAGCTCGTTTTTCTTCAAAGCTCTGCTGCAATTTAAACCTTCCCCAAAGGAATTCTGTTACCTGAAGATAGTCTGACTGCGTTTCGGACCGACACCGACAACAGTCACCGGCTTTTTGATCAGCTCTTCGATTACCATAACATAGCTCTGAGCGTTCGCCGGCAGATCGCGAAAATCTTTCACGTCGGTTATTTCTTCCTTCCAGCCAGGCACCGTTTTATAAACACATTTAGCCCGGGCCAGCTTCCCAGCGTTCGCAGGGAAAAAATCCACCACTTTACCGTCTATCTCATACGCCTGGCAGATCTTTATCTCTTCGAACCCAGCCATCGTATCAAGATGCATCATTGCGACCTCATCGATCGACCCGATAGCGGCCGTATATGCAACCGCGACAGCATCGAACCATCCGCATCTGCGTGGCCTGCCTGTCGTAGTGCCGTATTCGTTACCCCTGTCACGGATATATTGACCGATCTCGTTGTTCTGCTCAGCAGGAAATGGCCCAGCTCCGACCCTTGTCATATACGCCTTGACCACACCGATAAATTTATCCACCATTTTAGCTGGAACTCCGCAGCCGGCCGGCATCCCAAGCGAACTGGCATTCGAGCTGGTAACAAAAGGAAATGTCCCGTGATCCAGATCCAGCAACGCACCCTGGGCACCCTCGAACAATACCGATTTACCCTGACCTATCGATCTGTGCAGATACTCGGTTGTATCCGTCGTAAAACCGTTAAGCTTA
>SDBV01012388.1_pt1 | contig 10938 bp, 6 predicted proteins | sample 2277081 | NCBI WGS metagenome assembly SDBV01 (sample SAMN10402039, study PRJNA504765) | marine sediment metagenome | isolation source: marine sediment core GS10_PC15, 223 cmbsf | place: Arctic Ocean: Southern Knipovich Ridge | collected 2010
GAGCAGGATTATTCGGCTGCCATCGCCCTTCTGTCGGTAAAAAATTTAACGGAAGATGTTTTGGGACAGTTCATCGGGCTTACCAGGAAGGTCTGGTTTGCGATGGTCGAAGATCTCGTGAAAAACGAGAGTTTCAGAAACCTTTGTATTCATGAACTGGAGAGCACCTTCAGAGGCGGAAACCTTCTCGATTCAGAGTACGAATCCCTGGAAGCCAAGGGCGCCCGCATCTTCGAAATGCAACCCGAGGCCTGCTTTGACGCAATCGCCAAAGCCCTGGAACTGCTCGACACGGTCTATCTCGCAGAGGGCGTCATGCAAGACCAAGACGGGCCCGACCTGTGGAGAGCCCTGGCCAAGTTCTTCGACGGCACACTCAACAACCATGTCTTCGACTGCATCCCCTACCACTATCACTCGGAACGAACCCATGCTTTCAAGGGCTGGTCGAGGAAGAGGCTGCTCGAATTTTCTGTAGACCATCATGCAGCCCTGCATCGGTTTATCCTCGATCTCCTCGAAGCCAGATCAGATCTTGCGAGCAAGACGGAGCAATACCGGGATTCCCGTCTCGGGAAATACGATGCAAACGGCGCTCTTGTTTCTCAGGCCCTCGGGATCGATGTGCATACGGACCTGGAACGTCGTTGGTACTCCTACGCCCGGTTGCGTGATTTATCCACCCTTATTCACGACGGGTACCCTCTGCCCGAAGTGAGAGAGGACGTCCGCCTCGAAGACGGCGTAAACGTGGGCATCGTGTATCCCATCGGAAACACGACGGTGAGTGTGGCGCTGGAGCAAGGGCCGAAGTTGTCCCGGGAGGGAATCAACCTCTTCTCCGTTCCGTTTCCCAAGATCGTGGAAGCGAATGGAACGAAGCTGATAATGGCCTGGGAGACATTTTTCATGGATCGCCGCGGCACCTGGGTGTTGGGCAGGCTCAGAGAGGACCTCCCGGTGCACGTCATCTGGTTCCACTTCACTCACTTCCTGCGGCCGAAAGTGGAGGAGGTGGGGGCGCCCCTGATTCAACCACTACTCTGGGAGGCGGCTACCCATCTGAAATGCGACCTGCCTGGGATGTTGAAGGGAAGTGGCGTTTCGTCTCCGGCCCAACGCAACTGGTACAGCAGGCAATCCTCCGCATACGGCGCGCAAAATGCAAGAGAGAGGATTCAAAAGCTCATCCGCAAAATGGCGGCGCGGCACAACGTTCTGATAGTCAAGGCCGAAAAGGAATCCGGCGGGAGGAGATCCAGGATCCTGCCCGTCGTCGGCAGGGATGGAAAGCCCCTTTCGAACAACATCCTGGAGCTTGCAGAGCTGGTCTACGAGATTTCCCAAACCGACAACGCCGTCATACAAGAGGTGATCCCGTCGCACGTGAGGCAGCTGTACTCCGGTGATTTTCTGGAGACCGTCAAGGAGAGGTTCATCACCGAACTGGGGATCGGCATTCAGGAGGACACCCCGTTTTTCTCCTATTTTCGACTGGTGGTGATGAAAAGGCCGGACAATACATACACGATAACACATCGCATCACAGTCATCAGCACCGCTGGAATCGCCAACGTGGGTCAGGGCGGCCGATTGTTCGAATATCGCAGCGAAAAGATCCACCCCAGATACAGGGAGGAGCTGTGGCAGGAGATGGAACGGGCCGCCTTTTCTTCCCTGAAAACCCAGGAAAAATTCATCCGTGACAACCGCGCCAAGATCCTCAAAAGTTATTTGGAGGTGCACAACCAATTCGAGTTCCGCCCCGAGACCCTGGCGCCTCACGTCAACGCCCTGGGCCGCGCCGACCATGAGATTCTCTATGAAATGGGTGACTACATGTGTGTTTTGATGGTGGATTCCCAAGGCTTCCTGACGCGGGTGTACGACCAGGAGCGGGAACGATTCATCTCACTCTACAAGAATGGTCGGCCGAATAGAAAACTGAAGCTGTATGATGACAAAGGCAAGCCGCAGTCCCTGCCCGTGAAGCTGTTCGACGGAGACAGGAAAAAACGCCTGTACTGGCAATACGAAGAAGGCCGTAAGAAACCGGTAAAATCCCTTACGGTGGCCAAAATCGAGCCCAATCCCGGCGCGGGACTGTGGCGGCCCCATAACGATCGATTGAAGCTCGTTGGCAGGGACGGCGAGGGGGTTTGCCTGATTTCCAGGATATTGGCGGAGTGGGGAAAGCAATACAAACAAAAGATTACGTAATCATCTTCGGCGCCTCATGGCAAACCTTCGAAGACACGCTCCTCTTCTTTCAAAACGAGATAGAGGAAACCACTCTCACGCTGGAAACGTTTGCACTGCAAAAGGCCGTAGGCGTGCACATGAACCGTCTCGGCGAAGACCTGTCCTTTAGGGAGGGCTTCATCGTGCGGCAGGGTTGGATCCACCGCTTCAGATCAGAGACACCCGACACGCCCCGGCTTGTGCATTTGCTTCACTTCGAGGCTGAGGGGGAAATCGACGCTCACCGGATGCTTTCCGATCGGATTGCCAAGGCCGGCATAGCGGTGGTGAACCCGTACAATTCGGCAGCTTCCAACTGTGACAGCAAATATCGAATGTACGAAGTTCTGAAGAGGAGCGGGGTTCCCACCCCCGAAACCGTTTTCATCTCCAGGTTCAACAGGAAACGGGGGGATGCCTATCGGGAATTCGCCCGCAGAATCAAGAGACTGTACATAATGCCGGATCGGGGGACCGAAGGAAGGGATTGCTTTTTCATCACCAATAACGGTAAGATCACGCTTCCGGCGATCCTGGATCGGGAGCAAGACCTGGTGGCGAGGGCTGCGGTAGGCAACACTCGTTATCAAGAAGAGAATCTCGTCATGCGCATAAACGCCACCTACGACGGATCGGAGTACCATACCGATTCGGGATTCTGCATGGCCGGAGGGGACGTGGTCAGCGCCAACAGGGGAGCAAGAAAGGTCGATATCAACCGCGTCATCCAGGAGTTGGGCCTGGAAGAAGATGTCATCCGCAGGATCAAAGCGGTATGCAGTCTGGCGGCAAGGGCAATTTGCCAGGAGGGCCACCCACCGCTGCTTCTCGGGATCGATCTGGTCCTGGAAAACGGAAATTACCCCTACGTTCTCGACATCAACCCAAGACCCGTGGTAGTAGGTTCGAGGATTATAGGTGAGAACAGGATCGGCCTGGGTCAACATTTCTGGCAAGGAGTCTGCCGGCTATGAGAGCAAAGTCCAAACACACCAATGCAGTATGGCGGAAGCTGCTCGAGAACTACGGCTCAAACGCTCTTCTGAGCTGGTTTGAAGAGTGCTACGGCAAAGAAAGGCAGAGGATCGGCGAAAGGGCAGACCGGCTCATCGAGCTGCTAGACTGGGGGCAAAGAGACGATTGCATGGATCCCGCAATCGACGCCGTGATCGGCCGGACACCTTGCAGGGCCAGGGTATTTGGCGGCCACACAGATTTCCCCGGTTGCGGGGGATATCTGATCAACATGGCAGGCAATCTCGAGATGCACTATCTGGGGCAGGGCAGAAAGGACGATAAGGTCGTTTTGAGAAACATGAACCCGGACTTCGAAGCATGCGAGTTCCACCTGGGGGACTGGGATGTGAGGCCTGAGGTTTCCATTAAAACAGCCGATGATTGGGATCAGTGGTGCACCTGGGTCGAGACCAACAAAAAGCGGGAGTTCAAGAAACAGCTGGAGGGGCAAACCGGTTTCTCTGCAACCGAAGAGCAGTTCAACGAACGGTGGAGGGGTCAAAGGGAAAAAAACTGGCAGGATTTCGTAAAGGGTATCGTCGCTTACCTGCAGACGGATTTAGGGGACCCGGGCCGAAAGCTCCGTGAGAGATTACATGGTTTCTACGCCCTGTACGCCAGCGAAATACCCACCGGTTGGGGGCTCTCTTCCTCTTCTGCGCTGGTCATGTCCACGGCGCGCCTGCTCAACGTCCTGTTCGCCCTGGGTCTGTCAGACGACCAGATCATCAATCTGGGCTACTGCGAACATTACAACGGCACCCGCGGAGGCATGAACGACCATGCCACCATCATCAGGGGCATTGGGGGCAGAATTCTTCTGATGCGTTCCTTCCCCGAAGAAATCGCGGAATCCTCCCCGTTTCCCGAAGGTGTGAGTCTCTTTCTCGTAGACTCGGGAGTCAAGAGGTCCCAGGCCCCGGCCGTGTCGGCCAAACTCATGCGGGAAGGCATCAAGGACCCCGCCATCATCCTGGCCAGGACCGGCATAGGGTACTCCCTGGCCTGCCTGTGGATCAGGCACCACTTTCCCCAGCATGAAGAGGCCCTGCGATCCTACTCGCCCGCCGAACCTTACGGGCTGCTCAGGGAGCTCAACAGCGGCGGCAGGGTCCCCTTCCAGAGCGAGGAGCAAAGAACGCGGGAGATATACAGGATCCTCGGTTCCATGCCCCGGGAAATCGGCAGGGCACAACTGCTCGCCGGAATGCCGGAGTTTGTCAAGGAGCTCGAGGCCCTCTTTGCCACCCACCCGGAACCGAAGGGGGGATACCACCTGAGGGGCATGGCCCTTTACGGCCTGGCCGAAAACGAAAGAAGCCTGGAATACCTGAAGCGGGCCAAGGCGGGGGATTTTGCCGGCATGCAGAAACTCATGCAGGTCTCCCATAACGGCGATCGAATCGCCAGCTACACGGTTGGCAACGGAGTAGAGGAAAAGCCGTTCTGCAGCCCCGACAGCGATGAGGAGCTGGCCGCCTGGCAGGGTGACCCGGGCGGGAATCCGGTTTGGCAGATCCCCGGTTATTTCGAGAGGTCCATCGAGAAGGTGGACTTGCTGTGCGACACGATCGCCCACCACTTCGGAGAGGTGGCCACCGCCAGGATATCGGCGGCGGGCCTGGGGGGCGCCGCGGTCGTGCTGTCGAAGACGGCCTGGGTGGACAGGATAAGGACGTACCGCTCAGAAAGAGGCTACGAGTCCATCCCCCCCGTGCAACCCAGCGCCGGCGCATCCGTGGTTGAAGAATAACCGTTTTGCAGGCTCTCGCCGGCGCTTACTCAGCTCTTCCTCCGGCTTCTGCTTCGGCTTCGGCTTCTGCTTCGGCTTCGGCTTCGGCTTCGGCTTCGGCTTCGGCTTCGGCTTCGGCTTCTGCTTCGGCTTCGGCTTCGGCTTCTGCTTCGGCTTCGGCTTCTGCTTCGTCTTCGGTTACTTCCGTGGTCCTACCCTCTTTTGGGGGCGCTTCAACTTCGGTGGCTTGACCTTTTCGATTTACGTCGACCCTGATGCTTTTTTCTTTTCCGCTCGACCTCTCTGTTGCCGAAATCTCGACAATCCCATCTAGATTGTATTCGAAGGACACGTCTATTTCCGATTCCTCGGGAAGCTTTTTAGGAAGCCCTTCCAGCATAAAGGAGCCCACGAAAGTATTCATCGATGCAACCGGGTTTTCGCCCTGGTACGCTTCGATCTCAACGGCCCTCTGACCCTCGTACATGGTATAGTACGTTTTGCTCATGGAAGTGGGAACGGGAGTGTTGCGGTGGATGATGATGCTGTACCTGTCATCGTTCAGCTGACCGGTAGGCCTGGTAGTGACACATCTGATACCGAGGGAGTGGGAATTAACATCGATCAGGATAGTGTCGATTTCTTCTCCGGCCACGATGCCTGCCTGTATGGCGGCTCCGATGGCCACGCAGTATGTGGGATCGACTTCTCTGTGAACGTCAAAACCGTGCTCATCTCTCAAGGTGTTGAAAATTAGGGGAATATAGGTTGACCCGCCAACCAGAAGCACCTTGGATATATCCCCCGCTTCGAGCTTTCCGGCTTTGATGACGTCATCAACGAGGCCAAATGTCTTGGCCGAGAGATGGCGGATGCGATCTTCGAAATCTTGGCGCGTAACGCAGAGATCCAGGTTGACCGGCTTGCCCTTGTGGGAGGTTAGAAACTCTTCCTGCACTTCGACCTTAATTTTAGTCGAAAGCTCGATTTTTGCCGATTCTGCGGCGTTTGTTAAACGGGCCGCTATTCGCAGATCCTTTTTGGCATCTGTTTCTCCAGGCAAATGCGAGGTGAGCATCTCTTGCATGAGGCGATCGAAGTCATCCCCGCCAAGGCCGCTGTCGCCATCGGTGGCAATCACTTCGATGACGCCGTCTTCCACATCGATCAGAGAGATGTCAAATGTCCCGCCTCCGAGATCGTAGACGAGGATAGTCTCTCGTGCTTCTTCCCGGCATCCGTATGCCAGGGCGGCCGCGGTGGGCTCATTGATAATGCGTACCACATCTAGCCCGGCGAGCTCACCTGCCTGGATGGTATCTGTCCTCTGAGCATCGTTGAAGTAGGCCGGCACGGTAATGACAACCTCACGGCAGGGGACTCCGGTTTCCCTCTCAGCGGCTTCTTTGAGCGTCTTCAGGAGATAGGAGGAAATTTGGGCCGGCGTATACTCTCTGCCGGCCATGGTAACCGCCCTTCCACTGCCCATCTTTCTCTTTATCGAGCGGACGGTGTTTTCGGGAAAAACCACATACTGGTTGCGAGCCGCAAAACCGGTGATTACATTCCCTGCCGGGTCGACGCCGACAACAGACGGCAGGTATTGCTTCCCGTCCGCAACCGTTATGAGTTGCGGGTTGCCCTCTTTTAAATAGGCAATCTCAGAATTTGTCGTTCCCAGATCAATGCCGAATATTTTTCCCAACAGCTGTTCCCCCCTCGAGCTAACCCGATTTTGCCACGACTACCTTAGCGTATCTGAGAACTTTTCCTCTGTAAAGCCAGCCAGCTTGTATGACGTCGGCAATAGCGCCTGAGGGAAGCCCTGGATCGCTGGTCACATCCACGGCCTCATGCAAAGCAGGATCGAATGCCATGCCCGGTTCAGCTGACATTTTTAAGTCGTTAGAAGCCAGCAGCTTGATGAGTTTGTCATAAAACAAGCTGATCCCCCGCTGCCACTCCTCATGGCCCGACTCGGCTATTAGCTCTTTTACGGAAATCAAACCATCCAGGCCTGAAATGAGATCGGAAAAAAAAGCGCTAAGCTTCTCTTGCCCCGCTTCATCAGGCAACAAGGCTTCCGAGTTGTCTTGGCCGGCGAATGGAATTGTTTGTGGTCCGTAGACTGAAATGATAAAGGGGAACCGCGCTCTCGGGTGGGTCATTTGGTGCCTCCGACCGTCTTGTCCATATCCCGGAAGCCGTGATTGAACTCTCTTATGTAAAGATCGGAAGAGGCCAGCAAAACCTGAAAGATCCTCTCCAGGTAAAGAGCTGAAAAGTCAAAATCAACTTGCATATTATTATTACCGAGATCGGATTCGGTCTTGAAGAGGGAAAGATCCAATTTTTGTCTCTCGGCACTGTCCTTCAGCCGGCCATAAGCTGTTCGAATTTCCTTGAAGGCCCCGGGCTCTCTTTCCGGCGGATGGCGGCGGACCATTTTCAGATACGCTTTTCGTATTTCCGCCATGGAGGCTGTCTCGGGAATCTCCAGGATTTCATAGGGCGTTTTTTCCGGCTCCAAGGCTGTCCTACGCCGCGGTTGTCGCTTTTCTCCCCTACTCATCATGGGTCTTTGAACCGTCCTCTTGTTTTGATCTGCTTCATAAGATATTTATACAAATCTGTATCTTCCGCGTCACCGCGGCCGATCGCGTCCTCGTAGAGCTTGGCAGCATATCGAAGAGTATCTTCCCGCCTGCCGATCGCGTTCAATATGCGTAGATGCTGGTAACAATCATCATCATCCGCGCTTCTGCTCTTAATGAGTTGGCGCGAGAAGCCCAGCGCCCAGGAAGGCTTGCCACAATCCAGAAGTTTCTCGGAAAGAAAGTAGAGATGATAATCCTTATTGTCCAAGGCCAGATTGCATAGCTTTATCGCATTGTCGCGATCGTCCTGTGCCGCCAAGAAAACGACCACCATTTTGAAAACGATAAGGCTATCATCGCAGTCGCAGGCCGCGATTGCAATGAAGAGCTGTAGAGCGTGTTGGGCCATTCCGTCTTCGTAATATGCGACGGCCAGCTCATATTGCTCGAGATGGCCCTTCGCAGTTTGCATCGCCTTTCTGAACTTCCTCTCGGCAGACTTGAATTTTCCGTCCGCCTTGAGAAAATAACCCTCCAAATACAACAGCTTGCCGGGCTCGCCGGCCGTCTCCCGCGCTTTTTCTGTAAAATTTCGGGACTGCTCAAGGCTTGTTTTCCTGGCAGCCCAGGCTGCCTTGACATAGCTGGATGCCAGGCCTCGCAAGTAGAATTCGTTTTTCGGGTCTCTTTCCAAGGCCGCCTGATAGAGGTCAATAAGCGTGTCTACGCGGTCCAGTGCATCCAGTGCATTGATGTAGTAATAAAGATACTCTTCGTTTCTAGGCTCCTGCTCGTACAGCTTTTTAGCATAGCCCAGCGCCTCCTGCTTCTTGTCGAGATCCGTTGCGGTCTTGTAGAGTGGTTCGAGAATATCTTTGTTCTGCCCGCTCAAGGTGAGAGCTTCCCTTAAGTAGGTGAAAGCCTCCTGATGTTCGCCCATGTCCACGTAGTTTCGGGCTATATATTTAAGAGACACAGCGTAGGAAATCTTAGCCGCTTCCGGATCAGATCTTTTTGGCTTTTTTTCCTGGTGCAGTAGACGGCGCCAGTGCTCGTTAGCCTCGACATGCTGCCCTAACTTCTGATACAGCAGGGCTGTATTGTGCATGACGTGGGGTGTTTTTTTTTGGATCTTCAGAAAATGATCGAGCGCCTTTTCAAGTTGCTTTTCCTCTATTTCTTTGAGACCAAGGTTAAAATGCAGCTCGTCTCTTATGTCCTGCACCCCCTGGGGCATGATCTGACACTCCTCTAGCAGCGCATCCAGATTGCTGATCTCTTCGTACTGTCTTTCCCCCAAGAGCAAAAGCAGGTGGGTGCGCAGCAAGGCCTCCGAGGTCCTGTTTCTGTAAGCGGTGTGATTGTTTTGAATGAGATTCCTCACCTTTGTTCTGCTTCTCTTTTGGACGGACAGGAGCAACAGCAAGTAGCAGATCAGAGATTCCATGCCGGGCCTGTCCTTGAGCCTTCGAAGGCAGGGTTCGGGATCGTCGCCCGAGCAGTATATCTTGTATGCTCTGCCGATGTTACGTAAGACTATAGAGCTGCTGTCAGCTTCTCCGCAAGAAATCATATTTTTCCAGAAACGCAGCAGCATCGTCTTTTCAAACGCCAGATCCTGCGGTTCTTGCCCGGGCAGACCCCTTCCTTGTTCCGATAGAAACAGGAGGACCGCACTATGAAATTCGTCTTGCAGGTCAGCAAAGATCCCGGCACTCTCAGCGTAATCGCCTGCCTTAGCCAGGGCAACAGCCTTGTAAGACAGAAGGCGGCCCTGCCCTACCGGGTCTTTCTCATTGGCTTCATCGAGAAGCTCTACTGCTCTGCTGTACCTGCCCCCTTGATAGCAGCTCGAGGCGCAGCGAAAGAGAAGCTCCGCTTCCAGAGGCGCGTCGCGCGTTCTCCCCGCTTTGGTGGTCCACGTCCGGTAGGAGGACAGAGCTTGCATGTATTCGCCGTGCTCCCAATAATTTTTGAAATGCCGCAGGGCCTGAGCGGCGGTTAGATTGCCCGTTCCCTGTTGGGTGACTCTCTGTCTTTTATTGCGAGCATGTTTTTTTCGAGTCTTTTTTGCCATTAGATGTAACGGAGCAAATGAGAAAACGCTGAAATCAAGACGTCTGATCCCCCTGTCTTGCGCCGACGCAGCCGTCAGCCAAAGTTACCCGGTCTCCCCTCTGGCAAATTTGACGTGTGAGTCTGCCATTTCATAGCCCGCGGCTTGAGCGCAGGCCGTGTTCAGGTCCAGGGCCGTTACCGCGGCGGCGCAGATCTCAGCCAATCGCATAACGCTCTCGTTGTCTTCCAGGCTCTTGCCCCTTTGAGCGCAACCCAGCAGAGTGAGGGCTTCCCGCGCCGTGCCGAACATGGTTCCGCCCCCTGTAGAGGCGATCTCCAACGACGGCAGGCTGACCATGAAGTGCAGCCCGCCCCCCACCTCCTCAGCCTGCACGAAGCAGCTCGAGGAGGTGACGACCTGGGCCAGGTCCTGCCCGGTGGCGGCAAAAAAAGCCGCAATGGTGTTGGCGGCGTTTACGTTGAAGCCGGACACGGTTCCGCTCAAAGCGGAGCCCAGGTAACATTTGTGGAAGACGACACGTTCGACGCCGCGGGCTGTCGCGCCTGCCTTGAAGACCTTCTCGAGCACGTCTTCCGGTATCACAATCTCGGTCTGCACCGACTTGCCCCTGCCGTGCAAGACGTTTATGTGAGCGGCCTTCTTGTCCGTGCAGAGATTTCCGCTGATGGTGATTAGACGCCAGCCATTCAGCCGGGATAGCAGCGCTCTGGTGATGTCAGCCGCGGCCTTGGTAACGCCGTTCATGCCCATGGCATCGCCGGTGCGGCAGTTCAGACGCAAGAAAACCTTGGTGCCCAGCTGGTAGGGCTCGATATATTCCAAGCGCACGAAGGGGTCCTTCACGTGCGCACCCAGCTCCTCGATGAGCCCCTTATTACTGCGGATCTCACGACAAAGCCGATTGGCTTCATAAATATCAGGCGCTTCGATGAGGGGCGCCCGCGTCATGCCGTCGAATGTAACCAGGGTTTTCAGGCCTCCTGCCAGGTTGATGGCCTTGATTCCACGCTGCAACCCGGCTACCAGAGCCGCCTCGTTGGTGGCGAGAGGGATGTAGAATTCCCCTCTCGCATATTGCCCGGCAATGTGCACGGGGCCGGCGATGCCCATCGGCACCAGAACCGCACCCACCTTCATCTCTATGCCGGAGAGCATCGCGCCCTCCGGGCTGAGACTCGCGTTGTCGACCTGACTCCTCTTAATGAGCTCGAGGCGGGTGCCGCTGTCGCGCTCGATCTTCTCGCAGCGAATTACAGCGGCATCCCGGCAGG